>Ga0209254_10000558_pt1 | contig 30758 bp, 28 predicted proteins | sample FrelakmetDIP11DI_FD_187148 | JGI IMG/M metagenome (GOLD analysis project Ga0209254, IMG submission 187148) | Freshwater lake sediment microbial communities from the University of Notre Dame, USA, for methane emissions studies - DIP11 DI (SPAdes)... | ecosystem: Environmental > Aquatic >... | reverse complement strand
GTACTAGCGCCCTGCTTACGGTTTTGAAGACCGCGGAGCCCACCAGAACTCTACCACCTCCATACCCTGAAAACGATACCAAAAAGCCATATCTCACCGGTATCAACTATGCTGGAATGCCCATTTACTGTCAACCCATTTCAATTATATCATCTTTACCCAAAAAAGATTTTTATCCCAGTGCGCAGGTACTTTTATCTCGACTCTGCGGCCGGTTTCAACTCTATTACCATTTTGCCTCAATGAAAGTCATGTATTATTATCCCAGGCTTATGAAGCACTATTTGCCCCCGTGGAACAAGAAACAAAGTAAGCACAGAGGCAATGCTCCATCTTTCACGCCCAACTATGGTATAGTCGCTATAAACTTACAATGATAAGAGTCGCCGTATGAACCATAAGGTCGATGTGCATTACTACAACACCGGTCAAGTCGGATGGCTGGAGCTTCGAGCTTCAACTATAGGGGTACACTGCATTAACTTTGTAGGGGATCATCCCGGATCACATGCCTGTCCCATCAGCCCTGTGATTGAAAAGTTGGTTATGGAACTTGATAATTACTTTTCCGGTAACCCTTCAGGGTTTTCTGTTCGTCTCGACCCAGAAAAAGGAACACCATTTGAGCGCCACGTCTGGGAAGAACTGGTCCGGATTCCCTATGGCGAAACCCGCTCCTATTCAGATATAGCGCGGGCCGTTGAAAATCCCAGGGCTTCTCGGGCGGTTGGTTTAGCTAATGGAAAGAACATGATTCCCATTTTGATACCGTGTCATCGTGTCATACGATCAGACGGCAGTTTGGGAGGATACGGTCCAGGAGTGCATATTAAGAAGAAACTATTGGAATTGGAAGGGATAACACGGTGAGCATGACCTGAACACGCTCCGAAGACCCGCCGCTAACCTTCTCCGACGTCATTCATGAAGCGACGAAGTATGTATGAAAGGATAAAAAGTGCTCAGAAACACATTTTGTCATGTACCGGGTATCGGATCCAAATCCGAGCACAAGTTGTGGGCGAAGGGCATTCTTTGCTGGGATGACGTAATGAAGGATGGTTTTCTGGAATCGTCCGGTCAGAACCACAATTTCTTGAAGCGACGAATCGAAGAATCCCAGGGCCATCTAGCCGAAGGTAATCCGAATTACTTTGCCGAATCCCTCCCGGCAAACCTCCAGTGGCGCCTTTTTCGAGACTTTCGGAACACAACGGCTTATCTGGACATTGAGACTACCGGTACTGCAGGACAGGAGGATTCCATTACTACTATAGCGGTGTATGATGGAAGTTCTATATTCTACTATGTTCAAGGAGACAATCTGCACAAGTTCAAAGAGGATATACGTAGGTACAACGTGCTGGTCACGTACAATGGAAGGTGTTTCGACATACCGTTTATTCAAAATTATTTGAGCATCAAGATGAACCAAGCACATATCGATTTGAGGTTTGTTCTCAGGAGTCTAGGTTACACCGGCGGGCTGAAAGGATGTGAGAAACAGATGGGTTTGGATAGGGAGGACCTGAATGGAATCGATGGTTATTCAGCCGTCCTCCTGTGGAATGATTTCAGAACGAACAGGAATAGGAAAGCGTTGGAAACGCTCCTGGCCTATAATATTCTTGATGCGGTGAACCTTGAACACTTGATGGTAATGGCCTATAACTTGAAGTTGAGGGGTACCCCCTTTGCAGAAACCCACAGCTTACCGGTACCAACTCCCGTGAAAAATCCCTTCAAACCCCATAGGGAAACTGTGGATAAAATCAATAACTTTCGCTGGGACTATGCTCAATAGCAACATTTCTTTCATCAGAACCGGCCCACTACTCGTCGTGTTTGAAGGAATCGACGGCTCAGGAAAAACCACTCAGGCAAGACTGCTTGCAGATAAGCTCGAGCGAAAAGGGCTCGATGTCCTGCTGACTTCTGAGCCATCCGATGGTCCCCTAGGATCAGTGATAAGATCGCTGAAACGGCGGCCCGAACTCGAAGAGGAGACGCGGCTTTTCACGGAAGATCGCCGCGATCATGTAAAACGAATCATCTTGCCGGCACTCAGAAACCGGAGAATAGTACTATGCGACCGGTACTTTTACTCGTCTGCGGCATATCAGGGTGCCCGCGGTGCCGACCCGAACGCTATAATTGAGTGCAACAGGGAATTTGCGCCTCTCCCCGATATCACCTTATTGCTCGAAATTCCTGTTGAGGATGCTATCGCCAGAATCTCTTCCGGGCGGGCAGATGGATTTTCAGTTTTCGAGATTCGGGAGAATCTTGAGGCTGTCAATGCTATTTACCGAAGTCTTAAGGATCCATCCATTAAGAGGATCGACGCGAGAGGATCCTTGGAACAGGTTCATTCCAGAATATTTGACATAATTTCGAATGTAATCTCTAATAAATAAATCAGAAATATTAACTAAATAATTAGGTTATTCAGTTAACATATTTCTTTATAACGCATTATGTGCTAATGTTTAGTTTGCAAGTCTTGCTTGGAGCGACCTGTCAGGAGAAATCATGCATGCTGTCATGTACAAGGGTGCTCTGCTGGCCATACTATTATTCGCAGTGAATGATTTGTCATCCGCCTGGGCCGCAGATCACAATCATCGTTTCTTCCGGAACTATCCCCCAGGCTATTATGGCATGTATTATTATTCCCAGAGATTTTTCGAAAAAGCGCCCGTGGGCAAGAAGAGTGGCGACAGTTACAGGTGGGACAAATTCATGAGCCGTGTCACCGAGATCGAGTTTCCGTTCTTTCCCATCCCGTATGAATGGAATTACGGAACCGACAGGACTTTCAACCTCCCGGACTATAATCGCAACGACTGGCCGTGAGGTTGTCACGATCGCTCACAGGGTTGCATGCCACCGCTATCTTCAACTCTGCAACATCGCCTGAAACGCTTCACGGTCCGGATTTGGCCGGAGCGATCGGCTTCTCAGCCCTCTCATCCCACAGATTGTTTTGCGGGCCGACACTCCTGAAAAGAGTTTTCTCCAGACTTTTCAGCACTAGGGTGCAGTCCCAATCTTCGCTCTGCGGCTTTCAGTATTGCTGCCAGCATTTCACGGTAAGATATTCCTGCAAAGTTCGCCATTTTCGCGAGATGCCCATCCCAACACCAGCCTGGATTCGGGTTTACCTCCAGGAGTTTTGGGTTGCCTTCAGAGTCCAGTCTCCAGTCGAATCGGCAGTAGTCCCTGCATTCAAGCCTCTCAAACAACCTCAAGCACCACTCTACGATAGATTTTTCCAGTTCATCAGGGAGGTGAGCCGGCACTGGCTTAACTTTCCAATAGGGTGAATCGGGCCGCCATTTAGCTTCATAACCACAGATCATGGGCAGGGTCGCCGGAATCTTGGAGTAATCCTCCTCAGAAATCGGCAAGACTACGTAGCCTTCCAGGGGGTTCCCAATTATGCCTACGCTAAGATCTTTTCCAGAAAGGAACTCTTCCACGAGTATGGGTTTATCGTAACCGAACTGGTTGCGAATTTCGAAAATTGCGTCCAGGGCCTCTTCCAAGTTGCTCGCAACGCTCCGCTGGGTAATCCCGAAACTCGCGTCGCCAAAGTTTGGCTTTATGAGCACAGGAAACGAAAATGGGAGTTCGAACGTTGAATCTTCAGGTCTAACGAAAAATGCTCGTGGAACGGGAATTTTCATCTCTTTGGCTACTCCCCGCACAAGCGATTTGTCATAGCAATAGGCTAAACATTGAGGCCCGGCGCCGGTATAGGGAATTCCCAGTTGCTCCAGGAGGGCCGGAACATGTAGCTCCTGCCTCGGATCGTTCATGTATCCTTCGTCGCAAAAATTAATGACAAGATCAATCTTCCCTGACATTTTCTTCAAATCCTGGATCATTGTGTCGTGGTTATCCAGGTACTTGAAACGGTACTCTTTGAGTTCCTCTAGTGAAGATTTGGCTAATTCAACTGTGAAAAAATCATCGTCGTCGAAAACTGATGAGGGCTTGAGAGGGTCTGGTTTACGCGGATCGCCCAGTAGGACCAACACACTTCTTACCTCCCATGCGCGGTTTGTTTTAACTCTTGAGCAAATCTTTTGCACTGAAGCAGTAACGATAATGCGCTGCTTCATCATCCCCAAGTCTTGATTCCTGCATGAGTTGGTACAAATTTCCCCCTCGACATGGCAATCGCTAAAGCCAGCCTCCGACATTATATGGACTATGCTCTCCTTTGAATAGAGACGCTCAGCATAGAACTGGTCGGCGATCACGCCCTTGCTCACATTGGTAACTATTTCCCTTGATATCAGTCTCTGAGCATCAGCCGAGAGTGAGCGTTCCCGACAGACGAAATGCTTTTTATCTATCCATTCCCATGATCGAGATTCAAACCTATTCCTCAAATAGTCTCCGTCGGTAACGTCCAGAATACAGCGCCCGTTTGGTACTACTATCCTAAACACTTCTTTCAGGACGTCGAGATCATCTCGAATGGTTTCAAAATAACCGAAGCTGTTGCCCAATATCATTACGCAATCAAAGTTTTCTGGCCCATAGTGGGTTTTTCTGGCATCTCCTTCCCTAAATTTGACCCTTAATCCTTCCTTGGCGGCAATAGTCCTGGCTTTTGTTATCAGGTATCGTGAACGATCCAGGCCTTCAACATTCCTGAATCCTCTCCTGGCAAGCTCCAATGCGTGACGCCCCTGACCGCAACACAAATCCAGAATCCTGGCTTCAGGGGGAAGATTGACCAGTTTAAGGAAAAAATCTATCTCATCGCTGGTTACCTTTTGGTCATCCACTACGTCCGCATCCGTTTTCAAGTAAAGTGCGTTAAAGATTAGGCGCCACCAGTCAGAACTGACATGTTCTTCAAGATTGGAGACCGGTCCCAGCAAGGTACCTTTAAGGTGGCCGTTTCTCGGTCGCTGCTGGAATTTTCGGACAACTTTTCTCTCACTCATGATAATTTTCTCCACCTGTTACGAATTCCGTACTTGCCGTGAACTAGGTCAACGTCTTAAAATAATTCGGAAACAAAGCAGTAGAGAGTATGAGATCCGCTCCCACTTTGATGGGTAATTTCTCGTTTATCTTACAATAGGCATTCCCCAACCAAGCCCTTCAAAATCCCCCCCTTTTTTCGCTCAAGGCATTTAAATCAAAGTCTAAGATTTTCTCAATGGCATTTTTCATCGAAAGCAAATTATTTCTAACTGATTGACTTATTTATTGGTTGTTTTCAGTGTTCCTGTTTGATAAAAACAATGCGACGTCTTCAATCCGAGGCACCCGTTCAAAGGATAAATTGCATAATGGAAGAACCGGTGACAGATTAGAGCAATAGAGAACCTTGGGAGAAAAAGGATTGCTTATAGTTTATTTGGGTGAAGGAGAAGGCAGGACCTATGCTTCGGTGGGTTTATTATTCCGTGCCATGGGACACGGTTTAAAAGTTTGCGTAATCAAATTTACCCCCGAGTCTTGGGAATATAACCTTTTGATTTCATGCGAACAATTCAGGGACATTCTCCAATTCCACGATCTGGCCGAGGACTGCCAATGGCAATCTGGTAACACTCAAGAGGACATGAGCAAAGCCGGCGAGGCGTGGCAATTTGCAAAGGATATTATTGAATCCGGAAGGTTTGAAATGGTCCTGCTGCATGGACTGACATACCTGATGCACTCCGAATTGGTTGACACGAAGGAAACGGTAAATTTTCTTTCTAATCTTTCAAAAAATCTCCATGTAGTGGTAACCGGTCCGGAGGCACCAGGATTATTGGTCGAAACGGCTGATCTCGTCACTGAAATGAAGTGCATAAAACATCGTAAAGAATCTCATTCGGAGTGACTAAATACCAAGCCACCGATCCAGGATCTCCCCTGGAAAGGTTTTTTCTATATCCATTGCGATCTTGTAAGGATCACTCCTTACTTCAGGCTCCAGATACCGGAGCACGGCAACCGGAATGTTCCCGACCAACCGAGTTATGTCACTGGGAGTGAATTGTTCTTCCACACCATTCTGACCTTCTGAAGAAGACAACACGATCCCTGTTGTTTCCAATTCTCTTTGTTCAAGAGCTTGAACGCTTAGTAAAGTGTGGTTAACGGTTCCGAGTCTTGTCCGAGCCACGAGTATCGTTGGGTAGCCGAGACGCTGGATTAAATCGATCATCATCAGGCTATCCTGGATAGGGACCAGAAGACCGCCGGCTCCTTCTACAACTATTACATCGGCACTTTCAGCCAATGCAAACACGTGTTCTACTAAGTCACCGAGGCAGAGACGAGTTCCTACCATGGTAGCTGCACGAGCAGGAGAGGCCGGAAGAGAAAATCGATAAGGAACGCACTCATCCAAAGTTAGATCTTTCTCCGATGCCTCTCGTAGAAAAACGCCGTCCTCCGGATAAAGCTCCCCCGACCTATAAGCACATCCGGTTTCAACAGGTTTAACCCCTAGGCCCCGCAGGCCCTTGTGCCGTGCAAGCCGTACCAGTCCGGCGGCAAGGATGGTCTTGCCGACGCCTGTATCTGTTCCGGCTATGAAGAGCCCCTTCTGTCTATAGCTTCCAGGCAAAGAGCCGGCTCCTTAATGTGAATGACAAATCTCGGTTATGGAAAGGGCAGTGGCCGAGACAAGGCTCCGTATCTCATCGGGTGTTATGGACAGGGGAGGCATAAGCACTATCACGTCCCCCAGAGGACGTAAAATGACGCCTTTCATGCGAACATCCTGTGTCACACGCGCACCCATACGCAGTTCCGGCGGGTAAGCAGAACGCTTGGCACGATCCATAACAAGCTCAATTCCTATCATAAAACCGCATTGCCTGATCTCGCCTACATGGGGTAAAGGACCGATATCTTCAGCAAGCCTCTGTGACAGCAATGCTATCTTTGATTGAGACGCCTCAAGGACTGCATCTTCCGAGAAGATATCAAGGCATGCACAGGCCGCTGCACAAGCCAAAGCATTTCCGGTGTAGCTATGGCCGTGGAAAAATGTCCTATACTCGGTGTATTCGCCAAGGAAGGCCTGGTATATCCGGTTTGTAACAATCGTTGCAGCCAGCGGAAGGTAACCGCCGGAAAGTCCTTTTGCCAGACACATTATGTCAGGGCGAACGTCTTCATGCTCGCAAGCAAACATCTTGCCCGTCCTACCAAACCCCGTGGCTACTTCATCGCAAATAAGAAGCATCTCATGTTCACGACAAATTGTCTCGATACCTTTCAAAAACCCTTTAGGGTGTACGATCATACCGGCTGCGCCCTGAACCAGCGGTTCCACGATTACGGCCGCAATCTCATCACCCCGTTCTTTGGCCATGGCCTGGAGGTATCCAAGAGACATGTCTCGACATTCTTCAGAACTTAGATCTGGGTAATGGTAGGGAAATGGGGTAGGAATGGAAAGAGTGCGAAAAAGAAGCGGATGAAAAATTGAGTGGAAGAGGTCGATACCTCCGAGACTAACCGATCCGATAGTGTCTCCGTGATAGGCTTCAGAAAGCGAGGCAAAAAGTCTCTTCTTCTCAAACCCCAGGTTCCGCCAGTACTGGAAAGCAATTTTCAGGGCAACTTCAACTGCTGTGGATCCTGAATCGGAATAAAAAACTCTTTCAAGACCCGTCGGGGTAATCTTGACAAGCTTTTCAGCCAGTTCTATGGACGGTACTCCGGCGAGGCCCAGCAATGTAGAGTGAGCCACTTTCCCGAGCTGCCTCATTACAGCATCGTCAATCTCTTTCTTTTGGTGGCCGTGAACATTGACCCACAGAGATGACACCCCGTCAAGGTACCTTCTGCCCTCAGTGTCGATGAGGTAGTTCCCTTCCGCCCTCTCGATCACCAGTGGCTCACTCCTCGCCCATTCCTCCATCTGGGTGAACGGATGCCAGACATATTGCTTGTCAAGCTCAGACCACCCGCTCACTGAATTCTATCCTTGCTGAATGCTTTCCTGAGGATTCGAGGTAGCAGCGAACATGGCGTGGTCAAATCGGAAGTTGCTTGTTGCATATGAGATTCCTCCAAGCAACAGACTCATTACAAGACTGAAGAGATGGAATACCGTGGCAAAAGACACCGCGACCACCGCACTGATACCGAACAAGGCAAGTGCGTACCGGCCAACGGCATGAAAGGTTCCAATGAAACCTGGCGCGGACGGAAGAGCCACGCCTAAAGCCATCAAAACCTGGATTGTTACCGCAACCAGGAAGGGACCTTCTATTGAAAATGCCAAAAGAAACAGATACGTGATACACGAGAAAAAAACCCACAAAATGATCGAATATACAACAAGAAACAGTACTTGTTTGAAGCTAGCCATAATTCCTAACCCTTCTATTAAACGGTGAAAAATACCGCCTATGAAGGCTGCGGCTCTGGCCGGAAGTTTGGAAAGAAGTTTGTTCACTATGACCTGCACCTTGTCGCGCCGGGTTAAAACAAGCAACACTATTCCATAGCCCATAATCAGCATCACCAGCAACGCTTCTCCCAAGTGTGTATAAATCTGCGGCACCTGCGGGGTCTTCCACAGGACGAGAGCCAAAAGCAACAAGAGTCCCGAAAGATCGAAGAACCTTTCCACCATCACCGCCCCGAAACTACTGGAAAAGGGTGCGCCTCGTCGCTGAAGCAAGTACGGTCTAACCAGCTCTCCCAAACGGGCAGGCATGATCATATTTGCAGCACCCCATATGTTCATCAGATCCCACAAAGATTTCATCCCTATGTTGCAAAATGGACTCAAAATCACACCGAATCTCAGTGCCCTGACAAGCTGGCACATAAGGACCAGTAAGGCGGCTGGGATGAGATAGATCGGCTGCATTTGCCTAATGCCATTTTGTAAATCCTTCCAGGAAATATCTCGAAATGCGAGATAAAGAAAAATAATTCCCAGCAAACAACCTATCACTATCAACAGGGTCCGCTTGATATTCCTTTGATTTTTATTATCGTCCGGCATGCCGTTATCCCAATTCATCTCGAAAAAAAGCTATGGTGGATTCCAGGCCTGTAGCAAGAGACACTGTCGGTTTCCAGTCAAGTGTTTTACGAGCTAGAGAAATATCCGGTCTTCGCCTGGTTGGGTCGTCCTGAGGTAAGGGCCTGTAGACAATGTCTGAACCCGTGCCTGGGATCATACGCAATATGGTTTCGGCCAATTCGCGGATAGTTATTTCCTCAGGATTGCCTAGATTCACCGGCCCTGATTCTGAACTGTCCATTAGCCGGATAAGGCCGTTTACCATATCTGAAACATAGCAGAAAGACCTCGTCTGAGAACCGTCTCCGTAAATCGTGAGGTCTTCTCCTCTCAGGATTTGACAAATAAAATTACTGACAACTCTCCCATCATTGGGGAGCATTCTGGGTCCATAGGTGTTGAAGATCCTGGCAATAGTCACGTCAACCTTGTTGTAGTCTCTGTATCCCACCATGAGAGTTTCCGCCGCGCGCTTGCCCTCATCATAGCAAGCTCTCGGACCTACTGGATTGACATTCCCGTTATATGTCTCGGGCTGAGGGTGAACTTCGGGGTCCCCATATACTTCTGAAGTGGAAGCGAGTAGGATTCGAGCCTTGACACGCTTTGCAAGCCCCAACAAGTTGAGCGTGCCGAGAACTGAAGTCTTCAGTGTTTTAATAGGGTTATTCTGGTAATGCACGGGTGAAGCAGGGCAAGCAAGGTGGTAAACGACATCTGCCTCCAATAGGATTGGCACCACCACGTCATGCCTGATAAACTCAAAATTCGGATGCCTCAGAAACGGGAGGATATTCTTCCTGGTACCGGTGAAAAAATTGTCCAAACACACAACGCTCGTCTCGTCATCAAGAAGCGCTTCTATCAGATGGCTTCCAATGAAGCCGGCTCCACCGGTTACAACGATGTTTTTCATCAGATAGGCTCCGGGTTTGTTCAAAATAGACTACAGTATCTGCCGGATGAGGATCCCTGTCAATGGCTTAGGACTCGACAGTACAAACGAAAAGCCCGACGACAGGACATTTTTGAAGCCGTCAGGCTTCTCTCGGTTCGCATATGCGGTATGGTGATATAAGATTTGATATTTTTTATAACGGTTCTAAGAACAATAGCAAGAAAAAATTGATATCCTTTCCGCTGCATTCATTCGGCTTAAGCAATGTGAAAATCTGACCGGCTCAATAGTTGGCATTGCCGTTGTCAGCGCTACAATGAGGTACAGATTCCATGCCCTTTACAGAAACTCAACTCAAACCTAATTCCATCATCGGCAGCGGGAGTGTGAGGCTCTTCAATTTACCTGGAGACAAGTCCAGTATCACCCGAATAACCACATTCTGTCCAGACGTTATAGGCCCAGGCCCGACCCATATGTACCTGATCCAAAACGAGGCTCTCATCCTAATGGATACCGGAATTCCCACGCATCTGGCCAAGGCTTTCTTCTATTACTGGCGCAACCAACCCATCCCGCCGGAAGTGGAAAACCTGTCGGATGACCACAGTGAACAGGAGTTTCTAGAAGGGATTGAACTCGGCGGATACTCAATCCCCGACATAGACCTTCTCCTGATATCGCACGGCCATCCCGATCACTTCCTCATGGGAAACGCAATTCTCAGCCGAGGAAAAGCTGTTGTCTCAGCTCACATTCTAGACACCCCTGAAATTTGTAATCCTTGGGGAATGTTAAATATGTGGATATCCAAACAGCAGCAGATGATTGCTGTCGGAATGCCCCCGCCTTCATCTCCTAAGCAATTGCTCAAAGGAGATCAGCTTCGTGGCTTTGACCTCGAATCTTTGGGAGTATCCATCAAGGTGGATGCGCCTATTCTGCGGGACAGCCCTCTTGCGATTAGCGCATCAACGATTGAAGGAGTTGAAGTGAAGCATTTGCCTGGTCACTCGCCTGGCAGCATAGGGCTTCTGGTGGGCAAACCTAGAGGGGAAAAGGTCTTGCTTTGCGGGGACGTGCTTCTCAATCCCATCACTCCCCACCCGGATGATCTTCTCGTCTATTTACAGACCCTTGAAGAATTGGGCAACTACGACGATGTAGCTCTCGTGCTCCCCGCCCACGGACGGATTGTCAAGAATTTAAAAAACCGAGTGGCTTTCCTGAAAGAGCACCATCGCAACCGGCTCGAGTTAACTTACGAAGCGTGCAGGATGCCTCGTTGCGTCTGGGACATTGCCTCGATGCCCGATTATTTTGACACTTACGTGGACCCGAACAAGTTTAACTTCCTGGCCGGACTTGAAGCCTTGGTGCACATTGAGGTCCTTAATATGGTTGAAGGAGTTCGTCGCTGTCATATTCGAAATGAAGTCCATTATTTTCAGAGTTCAGAGGAGCCTTTTGAAGAGATCTACGGCCGCATAATGGAACTCGTGGCAGACAAACGGAACAGGCCGATCATGCGCTACTGAAGTTCCTGTCAGCCGGGATGGAGACTATGCACCACAGAGAATGCGAGGATTCATAGAGAAGGAAAATATTGCTCCGATCGTGGTTTGTGTCTGTGCTCTCGGTCTAGGATAAGGGTTGTCAGCTATGCAACCGAGCTTCAATTGTTTTCGAGCATTTGTGACGACCGGCTGGTTTGCAACTGCTGCACTGGTGTTGTGCTGCCTGACTTTGGCCGTACTGGTGGGAGACATCGGTTTTCAGGGTGATGATTGGTGGATATTCAGCTTCCCTTTCTGGAGTCCTTTTCCACAGTCTCTCTGGGAATATACCGCGGCTGCCAAACGGCCCGTTGAGGGTCTGTACTGGATTTCACTGTTCGAGGTTTTCCGATTCAACCGGGTTGTCTATTATCTTTTCTCGCTGTTTTTGCTTGCCGCTTCTTGTCTTCTTATGCGCTCCTGTCTCATGCGATCTTTTCCGGGCCGCAACGCCCCGGCAACTATGAGCATGCTTTTTGCCTTTGTCCTCCCGCCGGTATCCAATCTCATTTACATGATACATACGGACAATTCCCGCATTTCCATGGTATTCTTTTGGCTGTCAGTGATTGCTTTTCAGCGCTGGGCAGCAAGGTCGGCATCATGGTCCGGACTGATGACGCCCATCCTCATCTATTGCCTGTCCGTACTTACCTATGAGAACACGAGCTTACTCATTTTTTCGATCCCTTTTTTTGTATGGCCTGTTTATGCAGACCATCATGCTCGTCTTCCCCTCTTTTCCTTTCTCTTTCGCCTGTCTGTTGGAGTTATTTCAGGGTTTGCACTATTTTTGGCTTTGAGATTCTTAGTTTTCTCAGGGGGAGCCGTTGGTCACACCAATCTTGCACCCCCATTTTTTCTCGGCTGGTCGTATCTGTCCACCCTGATGCTCTTCTTAGCTGCTCCTTTCTCAATATTATTAGGGGACAAGTGGTCATGGGCATGGGGAGTGCTCGTTGCAGCCATCGCCTGGGGTTTACTTCATAGTTATCCTTACCTATCCGAGAACGGGGATCCACCACGAAATGGATGCCGTGACCGGGAGTATTGCTACGGTTTGTTCCTTGGAGCCATGGTATTTTTGCTGGGCATATTGCCTTACCTTTTGGCGGGATACGGAGCGGTTCTAGGTTTCACAAGCCAGAGCCGAATTTTTTCCGCAGGGTCTTTTGGACTGGCCATCTTCTTGGGGTTTCTTCTGACGCCCCGATTGAGGAATGACAAGTTCAGGGGAACCCTAAACTATGCAGCGATCATTATCCTGGGTTTCATGGCGGTGTTCTTCGCGGACCTCCGAAATGGATGGAAGGAATCCGCGGACAAGCGAAAGGAACTCTGTGCGAGCCTTCTCCGGCAAGTTCCCGGCGTTGCCGAAGACACGACCTTATTGTTCTTGGACTTGCAATCGTATGTTTCCAACCGTGCCGTTGTTTTTCAGGGCGTAGACGGACTCGGAGAATTCGCACGAATGCTCTACAACAAAAAGAAGCTGAACGCTTACTTTCTGTATCCTTCCAATAGTACCAGCCCTGATTTGGAGGGAAAAACCGCTGTAGCATCACCACGGGGAATCATGGCCAGAGGCTCTGCGGTCAATGGCCCCAGCCACTTGGATAGCTTACTGATTCTTGAAAGAGAAGGCACACAACTTGTTCTACTGGATCACATCTCCGCTGATGAGAAAAAGGCTGCGATCGACTGGAACGGGGTAACCGAATTATATTCCAACCTGGACCTTATTCTTACCGCCCCAAGGCAACAAAAGCGAGTGGGAGAAATCTGCCCGAAGTGAGGCGCCTGCTCTTTTCAAGTCTTATTCTGAAGATTACCCCTTTCAAGGCGAAATAGTATCACTGCCTCTACAGTATTTTCTTGTCCGATTGATATGCACTACCGAGGTGAACGTTCGTGTCTGTTTTCTACCTGTGCACAAACTCTGCCTTGGAGCGTGCTCCTTTCTCCACAAAATTCTTCATGCCTATGCTGTTGTCTTCTTTGGTCCAGCATTCACCGAAAATCTTCGCCTCGTTTATTAGTCCTTCTTCCAGGGTCATTTTGGCTCCTTCAAGAATTGCCTTGACCGCCAATTCGTCTATGGACCTGGAGTGGTGTTCTATATCCACTTCCGGGAGAGAATCCGGAGCATCGGCAAGCGGGCCTGTCTCAATTAACTTGACCGTGATCTGACCCGTAGCCAGTTTACGCGCTATCTCAATGGCTCTCGGCAGCACGTCTCCTTCCACTTCTTCAATGATAAAGCCGCAATCTAGGGCCTGGGCTGACGAAATTGGATTAGCCGTCCGTATCATTTCAGAAGCTTTCTCGAAACCAATGAGCCTTGGCAAGCGCTGTGTCCCTCCCATTCCGGGAATAAGACCTAGATTCACCTCGGGCTGGCCGGCAAGAATTTTAAGACCCTTGGGAGCGACCCGAGTGGTAAAACACAGTGCCAACTCGCAGCCTCCGCCGAAAGCCAAGCCGTTGAGTGCCGCAACTATCGGTTTCCCCAGCTTCTCTAATTCTCCAGTGGCAATCTGGGCTCTTCTGGCAAAGCCCTCTCCTTGCGATGGTTCAGTGAAACCGGACATCTCTTTAATGTCAGCTCCAGCAACAAACGCCTTGTTTCCGTAACCGGTCAGTACAGCACATTTTATCTCGGGATCATTCCTAATTATCTCGCAGTACCCTTTCAATTCGTTGACGACCTTGCTGTTGATCGCATTAAGAGCCTTGGGACGGCGAATAGTAATGAGTCCCAAGTCACCTTTCTTCTCGAAAATTACATCAAGAATCTCCCAAGGCTTTCCCGAAGCAGCCTGTTGTTTCAGGGTTCTGGAGACAGGCATGGCCGGGTATTTCTTGGCAAAAGCCTCGACCAATTCCAGAGACTTTTTCAGCCCTAGGGAATTCATGAAACTGAAAGGCGGATTCATATCAAGGGCTACACTGATCAGAAGATCGAAATCACTGGTGCTGATAATGCCTGCGTCCAGCATGTCGCAGACTATGGCAAAGTAGGCCCCTTGGAGTTCGTCCGCGATGAGCTTCTCTTTGTCCGGAGGTACTTCTATGGTTTCACCTCGGGCTGGAACCTCCCAATTGGAGTTGGATTCTACGATTATCTTCAAGCGTTCAGGAACCCGGAACCAGGGATTGAGACGCTCAGTCATCTCGGAGAGACCATGAGCCGTAATCGGGTTCCCGCCCGTAAGGTTTTGGGCCGTAAATGGCCCTACGGCTAGTCCAAGGCATTTGGCGGCCACAGTGTCGACCTGCTTTGTATCGCCCAGACCTGAATCCACACATTGCACGCACGCCAAAAGTAGTCCTTCAAAAACCGGGTCCACGGCGTAGCCGTACCGAGAACCGACTCTAATGGGAATCTTCCCTATGAACTCGTAGAAGCGCATCATAAAGTCCGTGGTTTCAGTGTCGGTATCCTTGCCCGGGATTATCTCCAGTGCCTGGTTTCTTTCCGCAGGGAAAAAGTAGTGGGTGCAAACAGCGCGCCCTTTGTGTTTAAGTTCCTCGAAGATGCGTTCAGGCTCGAGGTGTGAAGAATTGCTGGTAACTATCGCGTTAGGATCTACGAGTTCTTCAACCTGTCTGAAGATTCGCCGTTTGAGCGGGAGGTCTTCCGTAGCAGCCTCCACCACTAAATCGGCCCCCTTTAGTTGGCTGTAATCTGATGTGAACAAGACGTGGCTCTTTATACCTTCGACTTCGTGAGGTTTAAAAGCACCGGTCTGACCGCCTTTGTCAACCTTCTTAAAGAGTTTGGCCTTTCCTTTTGTTAGGGCTTCCTCGACTACATCCACCACCACGACCTGAGTCCCATAGCGGTGGAGCGTTTTTACGAAGTGGAGGGCTATGTCGGGACCTATCTGCCCGGAGCCGATCACACCTACCTTGCTGATGGCACGATCTCGGAACACAAAAGCCATTGTCTATCCTCCTTGGAGACCATTGCATGTTCATACGGGGGAAAACTGAGATAATAAGTTAAATTATCATTCGTGGTGCAAAATTGTAAAGCGAAAGGGTCTCTTTAATCGTAACTTTTTTTAATATAATGTTGAATTTTCCACGTTTAAGACTCAATATGTTCATCATTGTGAAACACTTTTATGGAAGTTAGTGAAAAATTATTTCCATTCTGTTCGTGAAAAAAAGTGTGTCAAGGTTTTGCCGGATAACTGATTCGTGGTATCTTTTCTTGATTGAAAATGCACAAACTCCGGAGAGACTTGAAATGAAACTTGAAGATGCAGTTAAAGGCAGAAGAAGCATACGCGCTTTTCTTCCTAATCCAGTTCCTCGTGAAACCTTGACCAAGATACTAAAATTAGCCGCTTGGGCACCCTCGTGGGGAAACACCCAGCCATGGGAGATTGTGGTGGCTGACGGAGCAAAGGCCCAGGAATTGGCTCGATTATTCGAGGAAGAGGGAAAGCTTGGAACTGCTCCTCGGCCCGATATAGAAATGCCTGTCGATTTTCCCGAGCCATTTAAGAACAGGTATATGAAACTGGGAAAAGATCTCCTTACTTATATGGGCATAGAGCGGGAGGACAAGGCAGCCCGGAAGCAGCATTATATTAATATGTATAAGTTTTTCGGAGCGCCGGCCGTGATTTACCTGATAATCGACGGTGGACTTAATGTGCCCTATTCATGTCTTGACGTGGGCTCTGTCGGAACTACCCTATGTTACGCGGCGTTGCAGGAAGGGCTGGGAACCATCTATCTCGCAGCTTCCATGCACTTCCCTGACATAGCAAAAAAAGTCTTGAGTGTGCCGGAATACAAGAAAATAGTGATAGGTATCGCTATCGGCTACCCTGATCTACACAATCCGGCGAGTCTTTTCAGGAGCGACCGTGTGCCGGTCGAAGATATACTCAGGTACGCATAGAGCACATAATACGAACAGACAATTGCGGCGATGTTTTCTTACGGAGCGGCAACTATGACTGAAAGGTATCTGGTCCGGCATTATTGACTTGAGTTATGGCCGGCGTTAAGATTCCCCGGTATTTTTCAAATGGGTTATTATTGATCCGGCTGATACCGGCGCTCTTTTTATTTTTGAAAACAAGGCTGATTCAAGCGCGCTGAGGTGATGACTGGACCCCATGAAGAGGCGTGATTTCATTAAATCTGTCGGCATGGCAGGGACCTGCTCCCTGATGGGCATGGTTGCCCTGCAACGGTCTGACGGATCTAGGGCCGAGGCTTCTGCAATAAACGAGTCGAAACGCCCAGGTCAACAAACTATTGCCCTCAACGGGCCGTTTGATTTGGCATTTGATCATTCGGGGGGTCTTCTTGTCACCGACTCTCCCGGCTACCGGATCGTACGACTGGAAGCGACCGATCAGCCGGCGGTATCTTTCGGAAAGCCAGGGTCAATAGTGGGCCGATTGAATTTCCCGAGAGGGATCGCTGTCGGACCGGACGGCCTTATCTTCGTAGTAGATTCCAATAATTGCCGTGTCCAAGTGTTCGACGCGAATGGCAGTGTTAAAAGAGTTATCGGATCAATAGGCTCCATAGGCGGTACATTTGCGACCCCCCAGGGAATTTGTGTTGATGGGAACGGGAAAATTTTCGTGGCTGACACCAGGAACCATCGAATTCAGATTTTTGTTCATTACGATCTTGTAGCAGTAATTGGTGATCTTGGCGATGGGGACGACCAGTTTCGTCTTCCCACAGCTTGTGCTGTGAGACCTGACGGGGAGATACTCGTTCTCGACAGTAAGCACGGGATGATAAAAGTATTTGGGGAAGACCTCAAGTTCAAGTTTAGTTTTGGCGGCGTAGGCAACAATCCGGGAATGCTCAATATGCCTCAAGGAATGGCCTTGTGCTCGGATGGTGCCGTCTGGATAGCAGACTCGGGCAACCATAGAGTTCAGAAGTTCGGCTCGGACGGCAAGCTGTTATCTGTTGTAGGAAAAAACGGTTCAGGAATCGGCGAATTTAACAACCCCACGGGTATCGCTTGCCGAGAAGAAAACATTTATGTCGCTGATAACGGTAATCGGAGGATTCAAGTCAGGACAAGGAATGGTTTTGAGGTCCTTGCGATTCAATGGCATAACTTTGAGGGTTCTTGGGGAAAGAAATCAAGGGTACGCCTGACGGACAATTTGCAGGGTGATATGCTCCATGAATCTTGAACACGCGACGCTCTTATTTTTGGTCGCTGTTTTCGTAGTAGCAGAGGTCTTCAGGGCTAACCGTGGAATTCGCGGAGTAATACTTTCGATGAATGATGTCGGATCTGATTTAGTGACCCTTCCATCGACCACGGCAACAGTGAAACTCCAGGACGGCAACGAGATAAATGCCGCCCTAGACTGTTGCACGCTTTGCATAGGTCAATTGAAGGTCGGTGACGAGGTTCGCGTGACCGACTCTCGATCAGGCTATGTGATCGATTTACCCTGGTTTCGGAAGAGTTGCAAGAACAAGGACTCTTGACGAATCGGCATAGCTTTGACTGTAACTATTTAAAGTATTTGAAATAGTAGTGATCGCCTGAAGCTTCCCCCCACGGGCCTCAATCAGGGTCGTGGACTGGAGATATTTTTTTGGAAATCCTGGGCTTTATCACTCTGACAATTTTCCTGGGTCTTATGCTTCTCACCCTGTTCGGTTATATCCGTACGCCTGTCCAGACCGTCCTCGTCTTGTCCACAGTGCTCTGCCTATTTGTAGGTGCAGTGTTCCGGTATGCATACCAGGGCTTGAACTCCCTAATGCTCATGCCGAACGAGTTTCTCGGTGGAATCATTCTGCATCCAATTACAGCCCTTCTGACGGGCCTGTTTCTTGCCGGAGGCCTGAAGGCTTCGGGAGGATTTGAGGCATTGAAGGTGCTTCTCCGCTATCTACGCAAGAGCCCCTTAGGGCTTGTGGGAACGTTGGTCATACTTATAAACTTGCCTGTGATTTCTTCCCTACCTTGCGGGCGTATTCTCGCCGCTGCTTTGTTGCCTCTGCTCTTCACATTCGGGTTTGAGGGTGGTTTGGGGCTTCTCACTAAGGCCCAGCTCGTGGTGTTGATTGGGGCTTTTACACGCAATGCCATGGGTTCTTGCGGACCATCCCCAATCGGTGGTGTGGGGCAAATAGCCGAGGGATTCTTAGGGAGTTTCTTTGCAACGGCATCTGACGGTATATTGCGCGCCCCTCAAGCGTTTTCACTGATGTTAGGCACGGCGGTCGTTGCACTATTTTTGAAGATGGTAAGTCAGAAGCTTTATCCCGATGATGTGGCCTTGAGGGACGCTCCTGTCTCCTCTCCGGGTCAGAGACGTATGGAACCGGAAATCACTGCGCCGCTCGAAGGATATCTGGCTTTAGTGGTTTTTGTGATTTCACTTTTGATCGCCATTTTTCAGCCCTTCGGAAAGATGCCGGTCCAGTCGGTACTGGTAGCCGGCGCTCTGCTCATGATAGTGGTATGCCGGATTCGGCTTACAGACCTCCTGGAAGGGATCATACTGCTGCCGGTAACCGCCATGGCCGCGGGGTTTTTAGCCGCCGGCGCTCTTGCAGCTACAGGAGGTTTCAATGCACTGGGTGTCCTTCTGAACAGCCTGGTAAATATACCATTTCTAGGAGTGGCAGGAATGCTGGCAATTTTCGTACAGTTCCAGACCATTCTCCCCTTGTCATGTGCACGCATCTTGACGGCTGCTCTTGTTCCAGTGTTGTACCTGTTCGGACCGGCGAAGTTCGGATTTCTTGACTGGTCTCAATTAGCCATTGTAATGGCCGCTTACATAATCAATGCAACAACGTCATGTGGACCTTCCCCTCTCGGAGGCGGAGGGATGATGGGGGAAGGGACGATGAGGGCGGAGACTGGCTTCATAAAGGGAGCCTACACGTTCGCGTCCATGGCAATCATGGCTCCAATGGCAGCCATTTATATGAAATTCCTCAATCTGTCGATTTTTCAGCCTTCCGACCCCCGGTTCCTCGGGGACATCGTAACGATAGGCGAGTTTGCTCTCGTTATTGCGGCAGTAAACATATTGTTTATATCCGTTGGAAGCAGTATTTTCAGCGGCAACGCTTCCAAGAACTTCGTCGTGCAGCTCACGGGTTTTCTCTTCAGTGGGGCTATTGGCGGTGGTATCCTTGCCTTTGCTCTGTTCGAACACAATATTTGGGCAATCCTTCAAGGGACTGCTGGAGGTATTTTTGCCGCGACGCTTATCGGCCTCATGGTTCCTAAAGTGCTGTCCAGGAGGATGACCGCGACATTGAGCGGGCCGGAAGTTTAGGATCGTGATGACAGCCAATTTTGAGAGTGGATTCATGATACGAAAAAATTAAGTGAGGATGTAGCTCGATGACTTGGATCATCTTCGCGTTTGTGGGAATCCTTTCAGGTGCAATCATTGCCTGGGCTTTGGATATGAACTCCCCTAAAGAACTCATGCAAGGGGCTATGGGAGGGCTGATTGCGGGTTTAATGATGTCCGCGATGCTGCCCCATTAGGTTGAAAAAGAGGAAAATCAGGCTCATGCCCAATAAGGAAATCCTTTCAAAAATTGAGCACAAAAGAGACGATACTACGCAACCGTTAGTCTTACCCGGAATCCATAGGTACCAGTTTTTCACAAACCTAAAGGATCGCGGCTGGACTATGAATTTGGATCGGGTGGCACTCTTCGGTATTGTCGGCGCGCTCTTGGCTTCCGTCATCAAGCCGCTGTTACGGTGGAACCCGGCAACCATCTATTGTTATGAATGCAGAGCCTGTTATGCAACCCAGGACCGTTGCCCCGTCGGCATAACTTTGCAAGCCGAATTGGTCGTGGCAGGTCGCGTCACCGATTATGATAGGTTTATTCGCAACGGGGGCCTAAAGTGTATTCGATGTGGAAACTGTCAAAGTTACTGCGTACAGTTTTTGCCGCTTCCTCAAATGTTCGCCGTTATGCAGGAAGAAACTCGTGTAGCAATAAGAAATGGAATCGTTCCTCACCATACGCTCCGAAAGGGACTTGACGGAGGCCTGATCGGAAAGGAATTTATTGATGACGTGGTCAAGGCTGTTTAATGATCCGGTAGGCTTTTTCTCTGAAGCCTTAATGAAACGTGGAGTCCGGCTCATCTTTTACGCGGCACTTACTGCCGCTCTTTTTCCATCGAGCCGCTTTATCTTGTTGATAGCATTGGTTGTGACGTTGGCCATAATGTGGACAGCCGATTATCAGCGTAACGGGAGTTTGAAAGTTTGTTACTTGGCCGCAGTACTTGGGATCTTAGTTGTTGGTTACTCTGCGGCGACTATTGATGTGTGGCGCGTGGATGAATTGAGGATACCCAGTAGTCCTTGGGGTAATGGAATTTCGCGTGTGGAGGATGGAACATACACGGGCCAGGGACAAGGTTTCCGAGGACCTATTGCTGTCCAGGTCGAAGTCCGCAACCATCGGATAATAGGTATTAAGACCCTGGAATATCCGGATCTTATTTCAGTTCAGGATAATGAGTTGGCTGCTTTTAAGCGAGAGGTCCTGGAGAAGGGAAGGTTAGAGAAACCCCTTCAGCCTCAGATGTTTCGCGGTGCTACCCAGACTCTTACTGGATACGCGAATGCCGTGGAATCAGCCTTATCGAAAGGTATACCGCAATTCCCACAGTACAGTGTTTTTTCCACCGTTTTCCTAAACGCTTTCCTCGGCAAGGCTCCCGATCGCGTAACTGTGAACGCGTTGGCTATACTATTTGCTGCTTTCATGGTGTTTGAATATGCTCTCCAATCTATGCTGGTGCCTGGGACTGGGCGATCGATAAACTGCTACAACTGCGCTTCCTGTGTCGGTGCGTGTCCCATAAAAGAGGTTGAAGGTGTGCAGATGCCCATGGGGCTCGTTTTACTGACCAGGCTGGGTGATTACGACAGGGTTATGGAGCTTTCCAAGTATTGTGTGGGTTGCGGGCGTTGTGCTGCCAAATGTCCCATAGGCAATTCCGGTCCGCTCGTTATTTCAGCAGCCTTCCAGGCTTCTCGCAAGCAAAAGCGGGAAAAACTCCTCAATGAAAAGAGAGAGACTGCGTGATGCGTAGCGGGGTGTTTTATATAATCGGCATTGCCGTAGTTACCCTTGTAGTGGCTGCCTCTGCGGAATTCTCCCTGAGAAGTTCGAGTTGTATGGCCTGTCACCGGCAAGAGGCAGAGTTTGCTGGTTGGATGTCAGCGAAACTGAAAACTGAGCATAAAGGATTTTCTCATGAATTGTTAGCCTGCGCGGACTGTCACATTGCTGGGAGCCCTGCAGGAAAGGCGATGTCGCGCCTGCGCGGTCTGCTCCATGCAGTGACCTACCTGGTTCCTCAGATGGATCCTCGCCGGCCGGAAACGTCTGGTCTTTTTAACAGGACCAGAGTCCCTACCGAGAACTGTCAATATTGTCACTATGCGTCTGTGTACAAGAACACAGTATATGTAAAAGATTTGCCTCCGAAACTCAAGGAAATTGGGCTCACCATGGACCATCGGAAGCACGTACTTGCCAGGGACAACACTTGTGCCCAATGTCATGAGCGTTTCAAGCGTACAGACGACCTTTCGGCCGACAAGACCGTCAATTATGCGGAAGTAAATCACTTGGCCTGTGATTCATGCCATAGCTTCGCTTCTCATTATTATCGCAGCGGGCATCTTCTGCCCATGGCGGAGCGAGATCTTGTGGAGGCCAGAAAAGATGCATGGAACAGCCTTGCCACAAATCCCCGGTGGATGGTGGCCATACCTTCAGAACAGACATGCCGGAGATGTCACAACGGAAAGATTCATTATAAGACAAAGATATTTGAGTCTGATTGTAGAAGAGGCTCAAACTTCGAGAACTGTTTGAAATGCCATCCCATTATGACGAAGGAATATTTTGAAAAATATCTTAATGAACGCTCAATAATGGGGCGGAATTCAGATTCGAACGCTGATTTATCGCTGCGGCAAGAATCCTCTAAAGAAAAAATTGACGATAAATCGACTAGTACGAGAGAGGGTCTGAACAGTGAAGTTGACCCACGCGAAGCCCGTTTGAGGTAACATCGCAGTCGGGGCGCAAACAGGAGCGCAGTTGATGGCTACTACCAGGGACGATTCCAGAGAAAAGATCAATCGCGAAATCGCTGATGTGTTTCTGAATATCAAGGAACCGCCGGTTGCTAGGTTCAGGCTCCTGTCCAAAGGGATGGAGCCTTATCACCGGCTTTATATACCTGACCAGGGTTCCGACGTGGTAGGAGACAAAGGCTGCATCGCCTGCGGAAACTGTATCGATTCGTGCCCGATACTTCGAAAGGACCCTAAGCGTTTCGAGAAAACCGAACAGCGGACCTCTTTTGCACTTGAATCGTGTGTAGGGGAAGATTGCGAGCAATGTTATTCGTGCGTCTTGGCCTGTCCACAGGTGGACACGGCTTATAAAGACTACATAGTGGATGAGGTGGTCCCAGAAACGATTCAACCAGCTCCACGGATTACCGCCCTGGACAACTATTTCATGGCGCTTATTGCCCTGACACTTGGTGTCGTCATAGGTGTGTTTATCGCACGATAAGATTATTTTGAACGATAGTGATTCCAGGCCGAGAAAGGATATTCCATCATGTCGACGGTTGAACCGCAACAAGCTTTCCGGGAGGCTGACATCGATCAGGAAATAGCCGGTCGTACAGACCTCGTCCCAATTTTCATAATGGGTAAGAGGTATGATGTCCCCAGCACCTTGACAATTCAGAAGGCTTTTGAGTTCGCAGGATATCAGTTAATTAGAGGCTGCGGATGCCGGGGAGGGATTTGCGGGGCCTGCGCCACGGTTTACAGGATGCCTAGCAGCGCAAAGATCTATGTGGGGCTTGCATGCCAGACAGTTGTCCAGCCAAACATGTATTTGGCAATGGTACCTTTTTTCCCTGCCAACCGAGCGGTTTACAACCTGGAGGAATTGAAGCCCGATGCAAATACATTGTTAAAATACTACCCGGAACTCGCCAAATGTATGGGCTGTAACACGTGCACCAAGTCGTGCCCGATGGATATACCTGTCATGGAATACATTTCTGCCGCCCTTCGAGGCGACGTGGAAAAAGCAGCAGAAATTTCCATGTCTTGTGTGATGTGCGGGATTTGTACTTCTCGTTGTCCTGCTGAACTTGCCCAATACAATATCGCGATCCTGTGCCGCCGTATGACCGGCAGGCATATAAAACCGGCCGCAATACATTTGAAGGATACGATTGCACAGGTGAACTCTGGGCGTTATGAAGGGTTTCTGAGAAAACTTATGACGGCAGACCTCGAAAATTTGCGTAGACTCTACGTTGAGAGGGAGATGGAGTCGCACGCGGCTGACGAGATGTGGGAGCCGAGTGAGAAACAATTTCTTTAGACAAGGGATAAAATCAACGGGCAGGCTGATGCCCGGAGGAAGAAAATCCACACCGATCCATGTCTCCAAGAGAGCCAGGGAGCGTGTATGACCGGAGGCAGTTATGGGATATACCCCAGACCTGATGGAACTGATAAAAAAAGTTGAGAAAACCCGACCAGAAAGAGTGGCAAGGAAAAAAGACGGCCAGGAGTTCCCTGCCCTGACTCTGGAAGAGAGAAAAGTCAGGCTGGAAAAATATCACCCGGACTTCCGCACAGGCGCGCTCAGAGAACTGAAAGTAGGACCCAGCAAGGGCTATGAGGTAGCTCAGGAAATTGCCGACACTTTTGAGTCCCGTAGCCGTGTTGATCCTGACAAGATAGACCTTGGTGAGGTTCACTACGAGACTGACGTGCTGGTGATCGGAGGCGGCGGAGCTGGAACGGCGGCAGCTCTGATAGCCCAAGAGCACGGAGCGAGGGTGATCATAGCCACCAAGCTGCGTCACGGCGACGCCAACACCATGATGGCCGAAGGCGGGATTCAGGCGGCGACTAAAGGCTGGAAAGATTCACCTTACTACCATTACCTGGATGTCATCGGTGGCGGTCATTTTGAAAACGACCCTGATCTGGTCAAGACCATGGTGATCGAAGCGCCCAAAGTAATCGGGTGGCTGGAAAACCTAGGCTGCATGTTTAACAAGTGGCCTGACGGAAAGCTGTTCACGCTTCATGGAGCAGGCACATGCCGCAAGAGAATGCACTACGCAGGCGATATGACAGGTGCTGAGATTATGAGAACCCTGCGGGACGAAGCTCGTAACAGGGTTAAAGATATCGGCGTACTCGAGTTTTCTCCGGCTGTGGAACTTGTGATGGACGACAATGGCAATTGTTCCGGCGCCATCTTGTACAACCTTGAAACTGAGGAGTACTTTCTGGTTAAGGCGAAAGCCGTGATAATGGCAACGGGGGGTTCGGGCCGTCTCCACATCCAGAAGTTTATGACTACCAACCACTATGGGGCAACCGGTGACGGTTTGGTCATGGGATACAGGATAGGCGTAGGTGTCCGTTTCCTTCACGCGACCCAGTATCATCCCACCGGATCGGTGTTTCCCGAACAGGCTGAAGGGCTTCTCATAACTGAGAAGGTGAGAGGAGCTGGAGCTAATCTGGTCAACATTGACGGGGAACAGTTTGTATTTGAACGAGAGCCCAGAGACATCGAGTCAGCCAGCATCATCCGCGAGTGCACAAAAATGGGCAAGGGCATACCTGTTCCCGGGCAAAAGGGTAAGTTCGGAGTGTGGTTGGACTCGCCCATGATTGATTTGCTGGAAGGTGAAGGAACCGTTGAAAGGGAGTTTCCTGCGAAGTACATTCTCTTTATCCGTTACGAAATAGATATCTCAAAGCTTCCCATGCTTGTCTACCCTACTCTTCATTACCAGAACGGCGGTCTTGCTTATAAGTCGGACGGTTCAACGTCGGTTCCTGGTTTCTTTGTGGCTGGTGAAGTAGGCGGAGGGGTTCATGGAGCGAACCGACTCATGGGCAATTCTCTCTTGGACATTACTGTTTTTGGACGTCTTGCCGGTGAATCAGCAGGAAAGTTCGTCAAGGAGAGGGGCGAGATCGGAAAACTGAGTGTGGACCACGTGCGGCGGTATCATAGGGAACTGGAAGAAGCGGGGGTAGATACCCAAAGGGTTTCCCCGGTGGTCCTGCCTGATTACGGTAATCCCGAAGTCAAGAAGAGACAGTGGACCACGACGTACGTGGGAACCATGAGATAGGAACAGATTTTAAGATGATGCTGAACCCGAAAAGAAAAGGCGCCTTTCGGAGGGTGATCGATTACTTCATAGGCCTTCGGGACCAGTCTCCTTATTGGAGACTTCAGGCAGTGGCATGGGGGATCATCTTGATCGTTTTTGTCGGTAGTGGTGTTTTATTCAGTGTACTTGCCCTTTCGGCCGTCTTCGGCGGTGGGAGTGTCTCTTATCAAGCCATGGGGTCTCCGGGACCGGTTGTGTTTCGGCATTACACCCACATGTGGTTCATGGAAGGCAAATACAAAGAGTGCAAAATTTGTCACAATAAGATTTTTGCTACTCAAAAGTATGGGACCTTTGTGTTCCGGGCCTTGCAAGATACTCCTGCCAGGAAAGTGCGTATAGGACTTGATACCTCAACGCTGTTCGTACCTGGAACTACACTGGAGGATGAGGTAGCTCTCGTGACGTACGAGATTCCCAGGGCTTGTAGTACCTGCGCAACAGGAAATTGCCATGACGGAAAGGAATCTTTCAGCAGGCTTGACTGCCTTGGCTGTCATCAGACCAAATAGAGTTCTTATTATCGTTACCAGGTTATATCGTGAAGTGGAAAAGTGATTTTTCCTTATGAGCAGCACTTCTGAAACTACTAAAGGTATGCCCACAGCAAATGGGAAGCAGGAAAATGTTTCCTCAAGCGATTCTTCAGAGAGGGTGGAAGCGCGTCCCAAACGATGGGGTATGATCATTGACCAGCGCCGGTGCATCGCCTGTCATAGCTGCACTATAGCTTGCAAGAGCGAAAACAACGTGCCTCTCGGATACTGGCGATCATGGATAAAAGGGATTCAGAAAGGCCGTTTCCCCAATGTCGGGAATTTTTACCTTCGACGACTTTGCAATCAATGCGATGTTCCTCCGTGCGTCCAGGTTTGCCCGGTACAGGCTACGGTAAAACGCGAAGAAGACGGTGTTGTGGTTATGTACTATGGAAAGTGCATCGGCTGCGGGATGTGTATAGCCGCGTGCCCCTATGATGCCCGCTTCTTCAACCCTTTTCGCAGCACTGCCGACAAGTGCGACTTCTGTGTATCGCGTATCGATAACGGGCTCAAACCGGCCTGTGTAGAGGCTTGCGTGTCTCGGGCCCTTGTGTTCGGAGATCTTAACGACCCTTCATCGGAGATCTCTCAGAAACTTGCATCCGTGGCTACAAGCGTCATTAAACCTGAATTGGGTACAAAACCAAAAGTTTATTACATAGAGGCCGACCATTCATTAAAAGGCAGGATCATATTCTCCGACGACTTCAAAGAGGGAATACTCGAATACCACCGACATATACCCAGCCCCGATGCGTCGTACTGGAAAAAAGGTGAAGAGAGGTAAATGGAAGCCGCGGTCCTCTATAACGTGCCACACGAGATCCCCTGGAAGGTCTATATTCCGCTATACTTTTATTTCACAGGGCTTTCAGCGGGGTCTTTCATACTTTCTACGCTGTCCACGGTCTTTGGGATTAAGCGGTTCAAGCCCATGGCGCTTCCCGCTGCAATAATTTCACTTGTACTGCTGTTATTAGCCCCAGCCTGCCTGATACTTGATCTGAATCAGCCACTCAGATTCTGGCACACGCTTGTCCCCGAATATTTCAATAGGACCTCGGCCCTTTCATACGGCTCGTGGCTTTTGACCTTTTATCCCCTTGCCAACCTAATTTACATTTATTTCATATTTGTCAAGAACGACCATATTACCAAAATCTTAGGGACCATTACGGTTCCGCTGGCTATTTTCGTTCATGCTTACACCGGCTTTGCATTCGCTCTGGTACGGGCTCGGGCTTGGTGGCACTCAGCGCTCATGCCGGGATACTTTCTTACGTCCGCCCTCTTATCGGGCATCGCTCTCCTTCTCGTTGTTGCCCTCATCATGGACCGTTACAGGAGAGAGAAGCTCGAGCCCGAATTGTACAAGAGTCTCCGACTTATGATGATAGGGATCCTCCTGGTGGATCTTTTTTGGAGCGGCAGCTTCTGGCTGACTTTGCTGGTATCCACAGCGGATGGTTATGCATCTATCATGTATGCCTTGCACGAGAAGTCTTACGTCTGGGGCGAGTTCGTTACGGGCATGTTCGTCCCCTTAGTGATCCTCGTTTTGCCCTGGACTAGGGAAAAGAAAAGTTGGCTGTGTCTTGCCTCGCTCCTCATCATAGGCGGGGTTTTTCTCATGAGGTATTCGGTAGTCTTTATCGGATTTGCCATCCCTCTGAGCTGATGCTGAACATTGTTGAAGGTAGTATGACCGACGTGACCCGACGAGAATTTATCCACCTTGCGACTTTGATGGGAGGCGCTTGCCTTTTCGCAGGATGCACTCTGTTAGGAGACAGCGCTGCTGTTCCAGAATATATTAGGGGGGCTCCCGGAGTAGATCCTCTGGAGACCCTGAACGGTATAAAGAATGTTAATACGGTTTGTGCACTCTGTCCGGGCAACTGCGGCATAAGTTGCCGAGTAGCCCAGGGCACGTTGGTCAAGATCGGGGGCAGCCCCTATCATCCTGTCACAGCAGATACGCCTCTCCCCTTTGATACGCCCTTAGAGACTGCCATCACCTCCGGTGGCTCGGTTTGTGCTGTGGGCGGCAGCGGAATTCAGACCCTTTATGATCCTTTCAGGGTGGCCCGGCCTCTCAAGAGGGTAGGCCCACGCGGCTCAGGAAAATGGAAAGCCTTGACGTGGAATGATGCCGTTAAGGAAATCGTGGAAGGTGGCAATCTATTCGACGAGGGCAACGTAACAGGCTTGAGGGCAATAGAGAAGGCTGGAACGGGACTGAGTTTCATGGTGGGCCGCGCGGATTGGGGAGCATTGACATTCATCAGGCGGTTTCTTGCAGAATACTCAGGGTCCGTACTGGTTAGGGACAAGGCGGCAATGATGGACAAACTTGCCGCAGAGGCTGCGGACAGTGTCTTCGGCCCAGGCACTGGACCTGTGGATGCAGACTATGGTCACGCACGGTTCCTTCTGAGTTTTGGTGATGCCCCTTTGGATTCGGGTGTGCCCCTCGTGTCGGTGGCTCGTCAAATCGCTGATGCCAGGACAAAAGGGCCATGCCTCCGCTGGGCTGTAGTAGACCCCAGGCTTTCTACTTCGGCATCCAAGGCGGACCTTTGGATTCCAGTCATCCCCGGGACCGACTTGAATTTGGCTCTGGGCATAATGAGCGCTCTCTTGGAACACTACCCCAGTGCGATCAAGATCCCCTTGGAAGGGCTAAGAAGATTAGTCTCCGGTCGTACGTCGGCAGATTATGCGCATATGTGCGGAGTTTCCCCCGAGATCCCTGTCAAGCTGGCAGGCTATTTTGCTCAGGAACGCGAGGCCTCTGCAGCGGTACCTGGTAGAGGAATTTTCTCACAGGCGTATGGAATAGACGTTGCGAGAGTGATCCTAACCCTCAATCTCATGGTGGGTTCGGTTCCAGGATCTGGAGGATTGGCGAAGAGAAACGATGACTTTTTGAGACAAGCGGAGAGAAATCTCGTACCTGACATGAAGCCTGGTCCAAAGTCAACGATCCCTGATGCCAATTCAAAAGCATTGATACTCTGGGAGGCAGACCCTGTTTATGATGATCCACAGATAGCTTCTGAACAATTCAAGGACCGGGAGAAAATCCCACTGCTCGTTGTCATTGACAGAGAGTTAACCGAGACCTCGGCTCTAGCCGATTACATTCTGCCGGATACCACATACTTGGAAAGGTGGGATATATGTGTCTCTCCACCTTCGGTGACTACCCCCGGGTTTGGCGTCCGCGTGCCGGTAGTCGGAGGTTTGGACGAAAAAACCGGTGATTATTTTCCCATTCTTCCTGAGACCAAACCCATGGAGGACATTCTTATCCTCCTGGCTGCGAATGTTGGACTTCGAGGTTTTAAGCCGGAAGAACCGGGGGGTATAAGGAATGCGAGGAATTATTATCAGCAGGCAATTGATGCTGCAATTGACTCGATAATAAAAGAAGGCTTCATCTGCGAGTCCGTTATGTGCGATGCGTCCATGGTGATGGACCGGGGAGGGCTTTTTGGTGTCCCGGGAATTAGTCCGACCATCAAGATTGAACCTGGAAAATCAGTCCACAATGTGCTGCCCAATCTCAAATCCATCGATGAAGTTCCGGGTATGAATGACGAACTATTGCTCATTTCCTACACACTCCCGTTCCATAGGTCCTCGCGGTCTGTAGTGAATAGCTGGCTCATGGAAATCCTCCCTTACAACAGGCTTATAATCAGCGTTGGAGATGCCAGCAGATTTGGAATGAATCAGGGAGAAAAAATCTTTCTGGAAACTACCGAGGGCAAGGTGCGTACAGAATGCCGTGCGCATGTCGTTCCGGGAATCAGGCCGGGAGTGGTGGCACTGGCCAGGGGGTTCGGAAATAGCCAATCCGGTGCTGCCCGAACGTTGATAGACGGTTCTGCTGTTACGCCTGATAAGACTCGAGGCACAGGCATTAACACCTTTCGTCTGGTTTTGGGGCCCGGACCAACAAAAGTGAAGGTGAAGAAAACCTGACACGCGCGGGAACATTTCGCCTGTTGCTAAATAGGCGTCACCTCTAGCTCTTATCGCTTATACCTTTCTGATAATTCAACGAGTGGACGGCTTCCACATCCGAACCGACCTTTAGTGTTCAGCTCCTCAGTATTTCACCTCTCGGACTGAGCTTGCTATACCCATGGCCAAAAGAGAGACCGTGATTGTGAATGACCATTTTGCGCGTGGGCCGGTATGTGTTCCTGGCGCTTGAATCGGCTAAGACTCCCGGCAATCTGAATAAAGGGCTCTCCGCTCATCAGGCATAGCCGCCAGATGCTTTTCCGCCTCATCTGGGCTGACGGCAAGCAGGCTACCTTCCTCGCTTTGAACCACCACACCGCTCTTCGTGAGCAAGCGGTGACGCTTCACCCGTTCGTTCTTGTCCGGCACGCAGACGAGCTGGCAATGACCGCATGTCAGGAGAAGTTTCTTTTTCATCATGACGTGATACTGGCCACCCTCAATCTCAGGCCAT
>Ga0209254_10000557_pt1 | contig 30792 bp, 30 predicted proteins | sample FrelakmetDIP11DI_FD_187148 | JGI IMG/M metagenome (GOLD analysis project Ga0209254, IMG submission 187148) | Freshwater lake sediment microbial communities from the University of Notre Dame, USA, for methane emissions studies - DIP11 DI (SPAdes)... | ecosystem: Environmental > Aquatic >... | reverse complement strand
CGCGCGTTGTTGCGTAACTTCGATACCGAAAAGCCGGTCATTGCCGCGATCAACGGGCATGCGATTGCCGGTGGCATGGAGATGGTGCAAGGCACCGACATCCGCGTCTCGTGTCCCGAAGCGAAATTCGGCGTACAGGAAGTGAAGTGGGCGATCTTCCCGGCCGGCGGTTCGACGGTGCGATTGCCGGTGCAACTGCCGTTCGCAAAAGCGATGGAGCTGTTGCTGACCGGCGATCTGATCAGCGCCCAGGAAGCAAAAGACATCGGCTTCCTGAATTACGTCGTGCCGGCCGATCAGGTCATGAACAAGGCGATGGAAATCGCCGAAAAAATAGCTGCGAATGGTCCGATCGCGGTCAAGGCGATCCGCAAATCGGCGCGCGCGTGCCTCGGTGTGCCGGAGCGCGAAGCCATGAAGATCGAGTCGGAAATCTCGGGTCCGGTGTTTTTGACCGAAGACGCGAAGGAAGGCCCGGCCGCTTTTATGCAGAAGCGCAAGCCCGCGTACAAAGGCCGTTGAGGTTCCCCGGCAATGACCGAACGAGTCGTCATTCTGGGTGCATCGGATAACCCGACGCGCTATGCGTTTCGAGCGCTCAATGCACTGACCCGGCACGGCCACGAGGTCGTACCGGTGAATCCGCAGCTGAGCGAAGTGGCAGGTAAGCCGTGTGTCGCGCAACTCGACGACGTCGTCGGTGACATCGACACCATCACGGTGTACCTGCGGCCCGAACTCGGTGAGCCGCTTGCCGATGCGATGGTCGCGGCACGCCCACATCGGGTGATCTTCAATCCGGGCACGGAATCCGTAAAGCTGAAGCGCAGACTCGAAGATGCCGGCATCCGCGTGCAATGGGAATGTACGCTGGTGCTGCTGGCCAGCGGCCGGTACGAAAGCTGAAGAAGCGCGCCACCGTGCCCGTCAACTACCGCTACGACGAGTTCGCCAATCGCTTGCTGACACGCTGCGAGGGCGCGGTGAATCTGGCGGAAGTCGGCGCGCACTTCAAAAAGCTCGGCCGCGATGCGCGGCTCAAGCCCAATTGCGATGTGGTGCTGGACCTATCGTTTCAGACGCATCTGCCGACCGCTGGGCAGGTCGACGAAATTGCGACGATGATCGAAGACATGATCGAACTGGTGCCCTTGGGTCGCTGTGCCGTCATCGCGAGTGAAGATCTTGGTTACGGGCTCGGGCGGATGTTCCAGGGATTCACGTGGCCACTGTTCATGGGGATCCGGGTCTTTCGCAATCACACCGAAGCAGTTCGGTGGCTGCAGCAGGATGCCTGAGCGTCGGTGCTTCTAAAGGCGCCAGTCGACGGTAACGCCGAGGCGCCGCGGTTCACCCAGCTGGGTGTAACCACGCGGCTCGTAGTCGATCCGCGGATCGTTGCCAAAGACGTAACCACGCACCGTGTAGTCCTCGTCGAAGACGTTTCGCACCCACGCCATCACCCCCCAACGCTCCCGTTGTAGCCCGATATTCAGCTGAACGAGCTGGTACGGCTCCGATTGGAATCCATTGCTGTCGGAGAAATAGAACGCATCCTTGCCTTCAACCGCGGCGCTCAGATACCACCCGTTCGGGAAGGTGTACCGGCCACTGCCGAAGAACTGATAAGACGGCGCCTGCGCCTGCTGGCGGCCGTCGAGCTGCTGGCCGGTGCCGTTGACGAAATTGTTGTACTGCGAGGCCAGTACTCCAAGGGTACCGACCAGCTCGACGCGCGGCGTCGGTTGAATGTGCAGTTCGGCCTCGATGCCGTAGTTGTCGCCTTGGGACGCGTTACCGATGTATTCGACGAACTCCGACGAACCATCGGCCCGCACGCGGATCTGCGATGTGCTCACCTGCATGTCATCGCGCGCCATATAGAACACCGCGAGCCGCCCAACGATCGTGTCATCGCGCCAGCGGCCTTTCAGGCCGAACTCGGTGTTGTACAGCGTTTCGGGATCGAACTGCCGCAAATCCGCATCGAGCGTGCCGTCCGTATTGAAGCCGCCGGACTTGTAGCCACGCGACACACTCGCATAAAGCATCGTATCGATGCCGATCAGCTGTTCGAGCGCGACTCGACCGCCCCAAAGATTATCGCTCGGAGAAAACGCACCACCATCGACGTCGTCGTAGTCCGCTTCGTGCCGCTCCACCCGCCATCCCAATGTAAAATTCGTTCCTTCCGCGAATCCGGTCTCCGTCTGCCCGAACAACGCAACACGATCGATCCGAAACCCGCTGGTGAAATCCGGTTCACGAAACGTATAGACGCGGCGCAGATCCATGTCCTGCTGCAGACCATACATACCCACGACCCAATCGGTGGAATCGCCAAACAGTCGCCCGCGCTCGTTCGAGATCAATCGGATCTCGACAGACGACGTAGTCCAGTCGCGCAGGTAAAGGTCCGTCGAGCTATATCCGTTCGGATCGAAGTCGACATATGTCCAGTCTTCGTCATAGCCGTACTCGATGTCCGAATCGGCGCGCGCAAGGATCGTTTCGACCTTGAAGTTCTCCGGCTGCGACAACGTCGTCACGACGCTGCCATAGCGCGACTTCTGCGTGTCCTTGCCGGGTTGGTCGGAAATCGTGTCGCGTTTGTTGTCTAGGGAAAATGCGTCGTAGCCGTTATCGACGTCGATGAATCCACCGGCGAGATCGACGGTGGTTTCATCGCCCGGTTGCCAACGGAGCTTTCCGCGCACCGTCAGCTCATCAAAATTGTTGGTGTCGTCGCGGTTCAGGTAATCGTTGTGGACGTAGCCGTCGCTGCGGTATTGCTGCACCGCCAAGCGCCCAGCCAGCGTATCGAGGACGGTACCGGAGACATAGCCGCCGAGGCTGCCCGCACCATAGTCGCCTGCCGTCAGGGTCAAGCCGGCCTGCGGCAGATTGCTCGGATCGTTCGTCGTCACATTGACCAGACCGGCCAGCGCGTTCGCGCCGTAAAGAGTGCCTTGCGGTCCGCGAAATACCTCGATCTGCCGGACGTCATAAAGAGTACTTATCGTTCCGATACCGCTGAAATCAACGTGATCGACGATCAACCCAACGGATGAATTGAGGGGTTCGACGAACTGGCCCGTTTCGCCGATACCACGGATCTGAAGGTAACGCCCCCGCGATGCGCCGCTCGCGTAGTTGACGTTCGGCATCAACGCGAGCACCTGCTCGAGCTGCTGCGCCTGCAGCTGTGCAATTTGTCGCGCGGTTGCGACCGAAACGCTGCTCGGCAGCGAATCGAGCAGATTCGAACGGAACTCGCCGGTGACAACGATTTCCTCGATACCTGGTTGCGGGGCCGCAGCGAAGCTTCCCTGCGCGATGAGCACCGTCCCAAGACCAAAAAACAACGCAAACATCCGCACAGCACGCTCCGATACGACACGATCCGGAGACGACAACGCTGCGAGTGAGGAGGAGATGCCGGGCACCTATCCCTACGCCGGCATTATCCGGATCAGGTTCACAGGGTCCACCGAATCGGTGTCTCAGGCCTCGCGGCCTCCCCTTAGGTAGCGGCCGATTCTCCGCTCGGCAGGCGGTCAACGCAATCAGCAGCGGTGCTTCGTCCAATCGGCCGAGACCACCGATCGTTGAATTATTGTTCCCCCGCGGCACCTGGGACCGATCGTTGCCGATCGTCGACTTATCGCCGGCCTGCCCGGCGCCGCTCGACTAGCGGCGCAGATCCGGCAGCTGATACCCCTGCCTATCGAGGTTTGCGCGCACGGTTTTTTTGTCCATCTTGCCGGTGCTCGTCAGCGGAATCGCGTCGACGAACAGCACATCGTCGGGCAGCTGCCATTTCGCGAATTGCGCGGCGCAGTGTTCGGCGACCTGCGCGACAGTGATATCACTGCCGGGTTTTTTGATGACCAGCGCAATCGGTCGTTCATCCCACTTCGGGTGCGGTCGCCCGACCACACAGGCCTGCGCGACGCCGGCAAGGCCCGCGATGTGATTTTCCAGATCGACGGAGGAAATCCATTCGCCGCCGCTCTTCACCAGATCTTTCGAGCGGTCGCTGATGATCAGGTATTCCTCGGGATCGATCTTGCCGACGTCACCGGTGATCAACCACCCGTTGTGGAACTTTGTGGGCTGCGGGTCGTTGTAGTACTCCGAACAGATCCACGGTCCGCGGATCAGGATTTCGCCGACGGTTTCGCCATCGTGCGGCAATCGTTTGAACTGTTCGTCGAAGATCTCGATTTCGAGGCCCGGCATCAGCTGGCCGGCCTTGGCAACGTTGGCAAACAGTTGATCCTCGCTCAACTTCAGTTGCGAACGCTTCATCACGCGCCGCGACAGCGTCGCGAGCGGACTCGTCTCCGTCATGCCCCAGCCCTGGATCATCTCGACGCCGAGCGTATCCCAGTACCAACGGATCAACGAAGGGGGCGGCGAAGAGCCACCGCAGGTCAGCCGCGACAGCTTCGACAGATCGTATTTGGCGGGATTGGCCTCGTACGCGGCCTTGATGCCCTGCCAGATTGTCGGCACTCCGGCGGAAATCGTCACCCCCTCGGCCGCCATCAATCCCGCCAGCCGCACCGGATCCATGTAGCGGCTCGGCATCACCTGTTTCATGCCGAGCATCGTGGCCGACCACGGCAGTCCCCAGCCCTGCGCGTGAAACATCGGCACGATGCCGCACAGCGTATCCGTGCCCGACAACCCCATCGAATCCGTCATACACTGCGCCATCGTGTGCATGTACTGCGAACGATGTTCGTATTCGACGCCTTTTGGATTGCCGGTGGTGCCGCTCGTGTAACACAGCCCGAGCGCAGAGTTTTCGTCGATTTCGGGCCATTCGTAGCGCGTTGCTTTGCCTTTGATGAAGGCTTCGTAGTCCACCGGTTTCGGTAACGCCGTATCCCACTTTTCAAAGCCTTCTTCGGTTGCCACGATGATGCGTTCCACCGTTGGAATGCGACCGTGGAGTTTTTCGAGCAGCGGCAGCACGTCGGAGTCGACGATGATCATGCGGACCTTCGCATGATTGATGATGTAGTTCAGATCGGTATCCGAAAGACGCACGTTCAGCGTATGCAGCACTGCGCCCATGCCGGCCGTCGCGTAATACGCCTCTAGGTGCCGCGAGCCATTCCACATGAATGTGCCAACGCGATCGCCGACCACGATGCCCGCATCGCGCAGTGCATGTGCCAGCTGATGCGAACGGTCACGCAACTGCGCGTAGTTCTGCCGCCGGGTCCCGTTCGCCGTCACCGTGACGATTTCCTCGTTCGGCGCAACCCGCGCACCTCGATCGAGCAGACGGTGCATCAATAACGGCGTGTGCTGCATTCCCATCGACGAACTCCTACCGGATAGACAATGGCTTGCGAGTGTAGCCGCACCGATGCCTCGGCAAAACCCCGACTGGCACTCGACGCCGCGACGTTTAAACTAGGCCGATGCCAGACCTCGAAGATCATCTCGCACAGATCCCGCACGCGGCCGCGATCGGCATGACGCTGGTGTCGCGCGCGGCAAACAGCTGCGTCGTGCGTGTGCCGTACGCGGAGCATCTCGTCGGCGACCCCGATACCGGCGTGATCCACGGGGGGGTGATCACCGCGCTGCTCGATAATGCATCGGGGATTGCGGTGCGCGCCGAACCCGACGCCGCCGGCGAAGAGCGTTCGATGGCCACACTCGATCTGCGCATCGACTACATGCGTCCGGCGCAGCCCCGCGAGGACCTGTTTGCCGAAGCGCACTGTTATCGGATGACCAGCAACGTCGCATTTGTGCGTGCCATCGCGTACCACGGCGATCGCAACGATCCGATTGCGAGTTCAGTTGCGACGTTCATGCTCGGCACGCCGAGCACGCCGCGCCCATGAAAATACTCGCCGAATTGCGGGCGCAAGGGCGCGCTCAGGACATGCAGGCGCTGGTGGATCATCTGCCCTACGCGCGCTTCCTCGGCATACGCATCGATCGCAAGGGCAACGAAGTCACGACAGTTCTGCCGTTCAGCGATCATCTGGTCGGTAATACCCGACTGCGCGCGCTGCACGGCGGCGTGATCGGCGCGTTCCTCGAAATCACCTCCATCGTGCAGCTGCTGTTCGACACGTCCTGTGAGCGACTGCCGAAGACGATCGACATCTCAATCGACTACCTGCGCTCGGGCCGCCCCGTGGAAACCTACGGACGCGCCATCGTCACGCGGCACGGTCGACGGGTCGCCAATGTACGCACGGAAATCTGGCAGGAAGAACGTTCCGCCCCGGTCGCCGCGGCGCACGGACACTACCTGCTCACCCCGGCCTAACGAGGAAATCACGTGGCAAAACTGCTCGAGCGACATGCACAACAAAACCCGAACCGGCCTGCACTGATCGATGCCGCAGGCAGCCGCACCTGGGGCGAATTCAATACCCGCGTCAATCGCCTGATCAACGGGTTTCGTGCACTCGGGCTGGGTGCCGGCGATCTGATATCGATTTATGCCGGCAACTGCCGCGAATATTATGAAATCATGGCCGCGGCGGGTCACGCCGGCATTCTGTTCGTCCCGGTGAACTGGCACTTCACCGCCGAAGAACTCGCGTACGTGATCGATAACTCGGGATCAAAATTGCTGATCGCCGGTGCAGAGTTCACCGCCACTGCCGCCGCGGCAGTCGCGCGTAACGAAACACCTACGCTTGCAACTTGCCTCAGCATCGGCGGTCGCGCGGCGGGTTTTGGCGATTACGAAGCATTCATCGCGGCCGCTACCGACGACGAACCCGAGGGGCAGGTTTCCGGTGGGCCGATGTTCTATACCTCGGGTACCACGGGTCGTCCCAAAGGTGTCCGCAGCGCTTCCAAAGGACCGCCGCCGCCGATCGAAATGATGATGATGATGGGCGCGGGACTCTCCAGCATGCTGTCGATCCCGGCCAATGGCGTGACGCTGATCTGCGGCCCGGTTTACCACTCGGCGCAGTGGGCGTTTTCGTATCTGCCGCTGATCGCCGGCAGCACGGTGGTGATGCGCCACAAATTCGATCCGGTGGAATTGCTCGAACTGATCGATCGCCACCAGGTGACCAACATCCACCTCGTGCCGACGCAGTTTCACCGGCTGCTCGGCGTCGACGCCGCGGCGAAGACGGCGTTCAAGGGCACCAGCCTCGAGGCCGTCTGGCACGGCGCGGCGCCCTGTTCGCTCGACATCAAGGCCCGCATGATCGATTGGTGGGGAGACGTCGTCCACGAGTACTACGGTTCCACCGAGGGGTCCATCGTCAGCACCGCGACCGCGGCAGATTGGCGCGCGCGCCCGGGCACGCTCGGCAAAGCGACCGCTATGGTCGAGATTCGCATCATCCGCGAAGACGGCAGTCGCGCCGACGTCGGTGAATCGGGCCAGATCTATGTCCGTAACCTGACGGGCACCGACTTCGAATATCACAAGGAGCCAGGCAAAACCGCGGCGGTGCATCTGGAACCCGGCGTGTTCACGTTTGGCGACATCGGCTATCTCGACGCCGACGGCTATTTATTCATGAGCGATCGCAAGATCGACATGATCATCTCCGGTGGCGTCAACATCTATCCGGCCGAGATCGAAGCGGTGCTGACGGCACACCCGGCCGTGCTCGATGCAGCGGTCTTCGGCATTCCGAACGACGAGTTCGGCGAAGAGGTCAAAGGCGCCGTGCAACTAAAGCCGGGCGAGCAAGCATCGGCGGAACTCGAAAGCGCGTTGATTGCGCACTGTCGCGCGCACCTCGCCGGATACAAGGCGCCGCGTTCGATCGATTTCGTGGTCGACTTTCCGCGGCACGAAACCGGCAAGCTCTACAAACGCCTGCTACGCGACAAGTACTGGGAAGGAACCGGGCGCAAAATCTGATCGCGACCGACCGACGTCAGAGCTTTGCGCCGAGCAAAACCTGCACCAACACATCCGAAGTGCTGTCGGCGGTCAGGTCCTCGACCAGCGCGACGTCGGTCCACAACGAATTATTGAGTTGCCAGCTTGCACCGAGGGAACCTTGTAAAGCCGCGCCGCCAAGCTGATCGATCGAGGTATCGATCAATTGACCGTGGTAGTCGAGTTGCGCTTTCAAGGCCCATGCCCGCGTCAGCGGATAGCTCACGCCGAAATGACCATAGCCGGCCACCTGCCGTTGATCGTGCGGCAACAACTCACCGTCACCCAGTACCATGATGCCGATCGCGCCGTTCATCGACAAACGCAGGCGCGCAAGTAATTCGCGATCGGTGTAGTCGAGCCAGGCTGCGACATCGGTACCTTCGGATCCTGTCAGCTTGTCGATCTCGCCGGTCGGTAGTTTCACCAGTACCCGCACGGCCAACGACCGCGCTGGTTCGCGCCGCAACTGATATCCACCGCTCACACGCAGATCACCCCAGCCGCGCTTTTCGTCGTCAAATTGGACATAGACCTTGCCGCCGTCGGCGATGAAATAGTCAATCCTGTTGCGCTTCGCCGCGTTGCGGCCGTTGTCGTCGAAACCGAACAAGTCATGGAAACCGTCGATCGCGGAATCGAGATAGCCGCCGTGTTGAATGACATAAGGCACTTCCAGGCCCCACTCCCAACGCTGCGCAAATGCCTGACGCACACCGTAGGTCAGGTACGTCGTTTCGCCATCGAAGAACGCCAGTGTCGAATCTTGCGCATCACTGGTGAAACTGTTGGCGAGCTCGGTGTTGAAGGTCAGTTCGTAGCCACTCGCCAGTACGTCACCGCCCAACGCGCGCGGCTGGCCGTAGATCCCCGACGCCGGCGCGAGATTTCGAACCCGCAGCGGCAAGTCGTCCGCGAGCGCTGCCGCGGCGGGGCACAACGCGGCGGCAATAAAAAGCGCTCGAATCATCAGTTGATTCCCCGTGTTGAACGTATCCAGAAGGGCTTGCGTAGCTCGGTCTTCAGGATTTTTCCGGCGCCGCTTTTCGGCAGCTCTTCGGCGCGCACCTCACAGGACTTTGGCGTCTTGTAATGCGCAATACGCTCGCGACAGAACGCAATGATTTCCTCCGGTTCGGCAACCACGCCGGGTTTGGTGACGACAATCGCGTGCACCGCCTCCCCCCAGGCATCGCTTGGCACACCGATCACCGCGCATTCGTGCACCGCGGGGTGTTGATAGATCACGTTCTCGACTTCGGCCGAATAGACGTTCTCACCACCGGTGACGATCATGTCTTTGACGCGGTCCACCAGAAACACGAAGCCGCGCGCATCGATGTATCCCGCATCGCCGGTATGCATCCAACCGTTGCGCAGCGCCTGCGCGGTCATTTCCGGTTGCCGCCAGTATCCCAACATGACCATCGGGCCGCGCACACAGATCTCACCGATACCACCGGTCGGCAACGGCTGGTCGTTCGCATCCATGATGACGACATCGGCGTTTACGACCGCCTGGCCCGCCGAACGCGTGAAGCCGGCATCGGGTCCTTCGAACGTGTGGTAGCGCGGCATCAACATCGTTGCGACCGGCGACAACTCCGTCATGCCGTACGATTGCAGAAAGTCGATGCCCGGTAACCGTTCCAGGGCTCGCTTCAACAGCGTTTCCGGCATCGGTGATGCGCCATAAGAAAGCAGTTGGAGGCTCGATAGATCGTACCGATGCAGATCCGCGTGATCGACCAGTCGGTTCAATACCGTCGGCACAACGACGGTGACGGTGACCCGGAATCGTTCGATGGCCGCAAAAAACTCAGCCGGATCGAACGCTTCGATCACCGCGTGGGTGGCCCCGGCAGCGGTGACGCTGAACAACCGCGCGCCGCCGGCAACATGAAACATCGGCGACACATGCAGATGCACGGCGTCCTCGTGCAGTCCCAGATTAGCAATGTGCATCATCGAGTTCGCCATGCAATTGGCATGGCTCAGCATCACGCCCTTCGCGCGGCCTGTCGTGCCGCCGGTATAAAAGAGGCACGCAAGGTCAGCCCCGCCACGACGCGCATCGGCAATCGGCGCCGTATCACGGATCAGCGCTTCCCAGTGCGGAATCGACTCCGCATCCGAGACGTCGTCCGGGCAATCCGCGAGCAGCAGTGCTTTGAGACTCGGGCAGCGCGCCATCAGTTCGCGCGCCACGGCCAGATGTGCACGATCGCACAGCAGCAGCAGCGGTTGAGCATCATCGAGCGACGACGCGATCTCGTTCACCGACCAGCGGGTGTTGACCGGTACGATCACGCCGCCCGCCCACAGCGTCGCAAAATAGAACTCGACATAACGATCGCTGTTGTTGGCCAGCATCGCAACACGATCTCCGATGCCGACACCCCGCGCTCGAAACGCGCCAGCCAATCGGGAGACTCGATCCGCGAAGCGACCCCAGTCGACCGCGCGCTCGCCGCATACCAGCGCGAGTCGGTGTCGATGCAACTGCACCGCTCGGTGAATACCTTGAGTGAGCTGCATAGGGCGCCTTACAAAAGCGCGCCATTCTATAAAGAGACTTCGCCGAGTTCTACGTGGACGTGGATGCCCCGCGTGACGCGGATGCTTCTGCGCCCCAGTGCAACTGTTGAGGCGCTGCTGCCGAGCGGCCAATAGACGATGCCGGTCGGCGTGGTGGCAGTGTCGTCGACGAATAGGTATTCACATCGGTCGCCACCGCCGTCGGCATCCAGCACAAACCGACTGAGCAGCGGGCTGCCGCCCGGTTGCATCACTTCATTCCAGATGTACACACAATCAGCGCCATCCCGCAGCACGCCCGAAAGGCCGGTCGGATACCCCGCCGCGTTCAACTCGCGCCGCGATACGATGCGCGATTCCGCCTGCAGCATTTCGATCCCGGCAATGAAGTGTGCGCCGGCCGAGATGAGTGCCTGACGTTGGGAATCGTCCGAAATCGCCGCCAGCCGCGTCAGCGCGACGCCAAGCAGCAGCGCGAGGGCGGTCGTCACGACGGACAGCTCGAAGCGACCGCGGATTGGAGTCATCGCGGCGTCAATGGACCGTTTCGAGATCCTGCTCACCGGTTACGCGGTTGCGGCCGGCGCCTTTGGATGAGTACAGGCATGCATCGGCGCGCTCGATGAACGTGTTGGTGTCTTCGCCCGCACGATATTCGGCGACGCCCAGCGAAATGGTCACCTTGTGCAGGATGCCGGTTGCTTCATCCTTGAAGCCGTCGACTTCGATGATGGCGCGGAGACTCTCGGCGAGCATCAAGGCGCCTTCGATACGCGTCGTCGGCAACAACACCGCAAATTCCTCACCGCCGTAACGTGCCATCAGGTCGCGTCCCTTGACGCACTGCTCCATCTCCTGTGCGACGAAACGCAGGACCTCGTCGCCAATGAGATGTCCATGCAGGTCGTTGAATTTTTTGAAGTGATCGATGTCCGCGAGGATCAGGCAGAGGTTGTCGCCATTGGCGATGCTGTCTTGCGTCATCTTGCGCATGGCTTCGTCGAATGCGCGCCGATTGGCAACGCCGGTGAGCGCATCGGTACGCGAGTCGCGCGATAGCCGGTTCACTTGAGCGCGCAGATCCGCGAGTTCCTCGCCCATCGAGTTCAACGACGATTCGACTTCGAGACTGCGCTCTTTGGTAATTTTGGTTTCGCTCGCCAGCGTCATCATCAATCGTTTCAGATCATCCTGCGTCAGGTCGTCACCAAGGCTCTGACTACAATCGTCGAGTACCGTCGAGTAGTGCGTGATGTCGGTGCCGAGGTCACCCAGTTCTTTGAGCACGGTATTGACGGCGTCGCGCATCGATTCGCGCAAACCATCGACTTCGGCGCGCGCTTCGTCGACGTAGAACTGTTCGTACAGCCGCCGGCACAGCGCCGGCGTAAATTCGACGCCTTCGCGTATCCGCCGGTCGATCTCGCGTTGCAGCTCGGTGTTGTTTTGACTCACAAAGTCGAACCAGACCGCATAGTTCTGCGGAATCGTCGGCACGCCCTGTCGGGTCATCATCGGCAGGACCTTCTTCAGGACCTTGACGGACTCATCCAACGAAATTTCGAAGTCGCTCGCCATACGAGGCTCCATCACAGGCAGTTTGTTCTTCTGTCTATAAAATCTAGATCAGTCCAACGAACTTACAACCCGGGTGTGGCCGATTTGCACATGTCGCGCGGCATGCGACGGTTTATTGACGCCGACGCGCCGAACCCTGCGTCAGCGCGACACCAGCGCGTCGACTTCGGCCGCAGTAAAACCAATCTCGCCGAGGACTTCGCGGCTGTGCTCACCCAGCGCCGGCGCCGGACGCCTTATCCGCGCGGGCGTTGCACTGAATCGCGCCGCCGGACGCGCCTGGCGGATACGACCCGCGATGGCGTGATCATGTTCTTCGATCGTCGCATTGACGCGAATTTGCTCGTGTTCGATGACCTGTTCGCGCGACAACACCGGGGCACACGGCACGCCTTCACGATCGAGCCGTTCGAGCCAATCCGCGCCGTCGCGCTGTTTCAACACCATGCCGGTCATCGCCAGACGCTCGGCCGCGTTGATCACGCGTCCCGCTGCGGTCTTGAAGCGCTCGTCATCCAGCCACTCGCTCCGCTCGAGCACCGCGCACAGTCCACGCCACTCAGCATCCGAAACAGCGCCCACGGTGATGTAACCATCGGCGGTCTCGAAAATCAGATCCTGCGCAAGCTGGGCGCGCGATGCATGCACCTCGCGCCCGACGAACGTGAGACCCGTCATACCTTCGGGCCACAGGTACGCCACCATCGCATCGAGCATCGCGAGCTTTACGTGCTGGCCCCGCCCGGTACGCTCGCGCGAAAACAGCGCTGCTGTGATTGCCTGCGCGGCCGTCAACGCGGTCGTTTTGTCGGGAATGATGGTACGTACCATGCGCGGTCGGCCGGTGTCGCGATCCGCCTGAATCGACGCGAGCCCCGACAGCGCCTGAATCACCGGGTCGTAGACACGTTTGTGGGCATACGGTCCCGTCTCGCCAAACCCGCTGATCGACACATAGATGATGTCGCTGCGCAGCGCACGCACAACGTCTTCACCGAGACCCATACGTTCGATTGCACCGGGGCGGAAGTTCTGCACGAACACATCCGCCGTGGGAATCAGCCGCTTCAGCGCCGCGAGCCCGTCGCTGGTTTTGAGGTCGAGCACCACTGAGCGCTTGCTGCGATTCGATGAGACGAAGGTCGCCGTGAAGCCGGCGCGGTTCGGGCCGAGTGCGCGGACCAGGTCGCCACCCGGTGGTTCAACCTTGATTACGTCGGCGCCCTGATCGGCGAGCAGCATCGTCGCCACCGGGCCCGAGATCATGCTCGTCAGATCGAGGATGCGGATCCCCTCGAGCGGACCGTCGGGCCCCGGCGTCATACCGATTGCAACTGTGCAAGCGCGGTGGCTTTCGCCCACTTGTAGTCGGCCTTGCCGTTTGCCGCGCGCCGAACCTGCTCGACCAACAACACATGCCGCGGCGCTTTAAAGCTCGCCAGATGCTCGCGGGTGTATTCGATCAACGCGGTCGCGTCGATGTCGGCACCTTCGCGCAACGAGGCGACCGCCACGACGCGCTCGCCGAATCGGTCGTCCGGCACGCCGACCACCAGACAGTCGTATACCGCCGCGTGCCGTTTGACGACCTCTTCGACTTCCTCCGGATACACCTTTTCACCGGCGCTGTTGATGCACATGCTGCCGCGACCGAGCAACGTGATGGTGCCGTCGGCTTCGACGCGGGCGTAGTCGCCAGGGAAGCTGTAGCGGATGCCATCGATTTCACGAAATGTTTCGGCGGACTTTTTTGGATCCTTGTAGTAGCCGATCGGCACGCTGCCACTCAGTCCGATCTTGCCGGTTTCGCCAGACCCGGCCGCGACGACACGGCCGTCGTCGGTGAACACCCGCACGCCTTCACTCAACTGGAACTTGGCGGTCTGCGCGGCGTTGCCGCGCGTCGAAACGTTGCTCGCCATGCCGCCTTCAGTGGACCCCATCGTGTCCATCAGCATCATGTCGTGATGCTCGAGCAGCCCCTGCTTGGTTTCGGAACTCCACATCACGCCGCTCGAAATGATGCGCTTCAGCGACGTGAGGTTATACGGGGTACCCCGCGCCCGCGCCGCGTCGAGCGCGCCGAGCATCGGTTTCGCGAATGCGTCGCCGACGATGGTGATATCGGTAACCGCGTGGGTTTCTACTTCAGAAAACACCAGGTCGGGATCGAGTCCGAGCTTCGAGATCGTCACAACGGCGCCGCCGCACAACATCGGCAGCAGGGTCCCGAGCCACATGCCGGTGCCATGCATCTGCGGACACGCCGTGAGGCTGCGCGGCAATGCACCTTTGTCTTTGACGGCATGCACCCGATCCGGAAACTGCGCGACGGTTTCCGGCGCCGGCACACCGGCCAACCCGAAACCGCCCGCGGCAAGGCCGCGACAGAACTCACCGTTGTAATACATGACGCCTTTCGGCATGCCGGTCGTGCCGCCGGTGTACAGCATATAAACAGCATTGCCAGGACGGCTGATTCGAGGCGCGGGTGCGGTGTTGCGAATCGATCGTTCGTAGTCGACGGCGCCATGCAGCAACGACTCGGTGCCGTCATCGACCTGAATCCATGCTTTGACCTTCGGCAGCTTCTCGCGAATTTCCCAGATGCGCATCGCGTAGGTCGACTGAAAGATCACCGCCTCGGCATCGGCGTTGTCGAGCAGATAGCTCAGCTCATCGGACTTGTAGCGATAATTCACATTGATCGGACAGCCGCCCATTTTGAATACACCGTGATGCGCCTCGGAGTATTCGTTAGAGTTGTGCAGATAGATGCCGACCTTGGCGTCCGGCTCGAGCCCATGGGCGTTCAACAGTCCTGCAATGCGCGCTGCCCGATCATCCAATTCGCGCCACGCCCGCGTCACGTCACCGCAGATCAGCGCCGGATCGTCTGGAATGGTGTCGGCAATCAACTCGAACGCGGTTGCAAAATGAAAGTCCATCGCGGCCCCCCTCTAGTGCTGTTGTTCAAAGTGTCAGGGCGTGCCCACGCCGAGCGAACCTTCTAGCCTGCCGCGTGCGGGCTCGCAAGCTCACGCGCCCGTTCGCGCCACCAACACTTGGCGAATTCCACCATCGGCGCGGCGGTGGATCGCCACCGTCGGCGATTGTCTGGATTTAAAGTTAAACAAAAACAGTTAGTTAGCCGCATCCGGTCGAGTTGGCACAGGTTATGAATGATCGACTGCGAAGACGAACTGTATCGGGCAGAAGGAACCCCCCAATGAATCCATCACTCCCAGCGCCGCATATCTACCGGCGGCGTCCCACACCCTGGCCGGTTCGTGTATTACTGGTGACGGCAGTGCTGTTCGGCATCTGGGTCGACATCAACGAGCCCGATTGGTCCACCAAAACCTCGACCGCAGAACGGATCCAGGCGTCGGTCCAGGGCCGCTCCGGCGAACACTCCGTCGTCGACAACATCATGCATACCCTGGCATCACGCCGCTAACACGAGGATTGCAGACATGCGTCAGCACAGTTCTTTCAAGGGCGGTCTGCAGTTGGACCGTGGCAGCGGGCTGATCGCAGGGTTATGCGCGGGGCTTGCCCGATATCTGGATGTCGACGTGACCTGGGTGCGCATCGCAGCAGTGATTGGTGCGGTGCTGTTGACCAAGATCGCCCTCGGCGCCTACATCGTAGGTTGGCTCTTACTCGATGACCGCCGCGATCGGTGACGCCCCTGCGCGCGTTCGCTGGCGATTCATCGACCCGAGCCACGGTAGCAGTGCAATACATATCAAGCCGGCCGCCGCGTCGAGCCCCAGCGTTGTCGGATAGCCGAAGTGCGTAATCGACAATCCCTGCCACGCGGCGGTGTAGGACGTCACGAGATTGCCCAGCGCCATGTATGCGGTGAACTGAGTTGCCGCCACGGCCGGCGTGGTGATGTCCATATACAGTGCGGTGGACGAACCGTACGTCAGCCCCTGCAAAAAACCGTAGATGATGCAAACGCTCCAGAAGGTCGCGACGAGCGCAGCATCGTTCGTCGACGCGGCGGCAACCGCGACGTCGACCGGTTCGATATGTCCCGCCGCCAGCATTCGCAGCGCGAGCCACACGGTCGGCACCGCAGTCAGCGCCACGAACAACGCGAGCATGCGGCGCCGCCCGAAACGATCCGATAGCCAGCCTCCGAGTACACAACCCATCGCCGACGTCAGCGCCGACGACAATCCGAGCATTCCGATGCTCGCATCGTCGAGGCCCAGTTCAACGGCCAGGTTCGATTGCAGCGACAGCGAAAGCGCGTAAGCGCCGAGCGGCAGCACCGCAAACACCAGGCCAAGCGATGCAGCACGCGTCCCGAGAAACGCTCGCGCGACAGCCCGCATGAAGCCCGCGATCTCTGCGGAAATCCGTCGCCACGGCGCAACCACCCGCGAGACCACAATCGCCGCCAGCGGAACTTCGCGGATGCGCCACGACACCGTAACCAGAATGACGCCGAGCGCACCAATCACCAGCAGAAAGGTGCTCTTGAATGGCAGGCTCGAGGCAATCAGCAGCACACCGGAACCGCCGATCGCCTGGCCAACGGCCTGCCCGGCGAACATGAAGCCGTTAGCGGTACCGCGTTCGCTCGCCGGGAGGACCTGCACCGCCAGGGCATCAATCGCCACATCCTGGGTCGCCGCGCACACGTTGTGGACCAGAATCAAGGTGGTGAACAGGGAGATATTGGCGCTGAAATCGACCGGCAACGCCGCGAGCAGCATGGCCATCATTCCGAGCTGAGCGCCAACGATCCAGGTACGCCGCCGTCCGAAGCGATTCGACGTCACCGTATCGACGATCGGGCCGAACGCCCATTTAAATGCCCACGGCAGGTACAGCGAGGCGACGTACGCACCGATCACTGCCGGGTCGAGGCCGTCCCGCCGCATATGCGTTGCAATCACTGTCGCGGTGAATCCGAGCGGAATCCCTTCGGAAACGTACAGCAGAAAAAACGTCAGCAGACGTCCGCGGCGCGTGGCCAGCGAATCGGCCCAGAAGCTCGGTGCATGGCCGGGTACGTCCAAGAGCTCGTGTACGCTCCGTGGGTGGTGGGCTCAGCAGGAGATCAGACAGGAATCCGCTGGCACGATTGCGGGTGCGTCGCGGGATAGTTCGTCAAAGTCCTTCGCCACGTTCAGCAGATTCTTCGACAGTTGGCGGCGTTGGTCCGGCGTCAGCGAATTGAGTATCGCGATGCTGATATCCCGGTACAGCTCCTGATTGGCGGCCAAAGCCGCCGTGTATTCTTCGCCGTACCAGCGTTCGCGGCTGAAGGTCATGTCTCGAAACGCGTGCGAAAATTCGACGAACGAGTCGCGTTGACGCACCAGCGCAACGAGAGCGGCACCGTAACGCCTGCGGTAGTCGGCCCAGCTGAGTTCGTCGATGACCAGCTGCGCACTCCGCTGCTCGATGAGTTGCTTCTGCTCGTTGCTCAAGTTGCCGGTGAGGTACTCGAAGTAGTCGCGAAAGTCGCGCGCCCAACGTTGGCGCCGTTCCGCCGGCGAGAGCTTCGTGTACGGCTTGGTGTACTTGACGACGTCCTTTTCGAACTGCAAGGCGAACCGATCGAGCTGCGCGTCTGTCGCGGAATACATCAGCTGCGTCGAAAGCGGCAGGCTGGTCTCGAGGATCCGTTGCCACCAGGTCTCGACTTCCGCTCTGAATACGAACAAATCCTCCACTGTTGCGCCGTCGGCCAATGCTGCATCGAGCTTGCGTATTTCGCGTGCGTACACCGGCAACTCCGACGTGCGGTGCCAATACAGGAGCGTATCGAGCTGCGTCCTGAAGTACGCCTCCTGCAGCGGATCAAGTGCCATGTAATCGTCCACGGACCAGCGGACGAGTCGATCGAGGTTGTTGTAGCCGAGCTTGACCCCGCAACCTGTAGCCGTCCACGCACAGACCAGTACGATGATGATCCGCAACAGGGCGCCGGTGCGCGACCGAGTGACGGCGTTAGCGGCTGACGGAGTGATTTGTGTCTCCCACCGATGCTTCCGTCGAATGTGCTGTGAACGCTGCGACGAAGTTGATGATCCAGCGACCGACCAACGTCTGATGCACCGGAGCGCCCAACGACTCCACACCGGTGCTGTAGCGCGGCTCGCCCAGCAGTTCCCGTCGGAGATCCATCAGCGCGCGCGAATAGCCCTTGGAGAATTCCGGGTGGCCTTGGAACGTCAATATGTGATCGCCGATCGTGAAGCCGCTATAGGGACACAACGCCGTGCTGGCGAACACTTCGGCACGTTCAGGCAAGCGTACCACCTGATCCTTGTGACTCGACAGCAGACCGAAACGTTCGCGATACGGCAACATCCATTGGGTTGGCGACACTACCTGCGTCTCCTGTACGCCCACTGCCCAGCCGACATCCGCGGCACGCGTTTCACCGCCGAGCACATGTGCGATCAGCTGATGCCCGAAACAGATCCCAACCAATTTGTGTCGCTCGGCGTCCAACTGACGCACGAATTCCGCCAGGCGGTGAATCCATGGCTGGTCGTCGTAGACACTCTCACGACTACCCGTGATCAGATACCCGTCGCACTCATCAAGCGACGCTGGATATTCGCCTTGCTGCACGTCGTAGTCGTGGAACTCGATGACGACATCATCGGCACTCGCCAGCAGCATCGCGCGGAACATCGCCGGGTAGTCACCGAATTCGCTTTGGAACTCCTCGCGCACCGAGTCCGTCTTCAGAATTCCGATCCGCATGCTCAATCCAGTAGTCCACAAAATTGGGCGTCACGCCCGCGCGGCCGACCGACGCCATCCGGCCGACGACATAGTGCTCGACAAAGCTGTCCCCGAACAGTCTTGGCGCGGCCTCCAAGCCCGGCGGTCGATCGGCGGCCCGACGCAATTCGACCGGAAATCGCCCGACGCCTTGTAGCTGATCCATGCATTGATGTCGGTCGGACCCAACTCGACTCGTTGACACCGTGCTCACGACGAGACGGCGATGCCGGCTCTAGTGCGCCGTGCCCGGTTCATCCGAAGCCGGTCGCACCGGAAGGTCGTAAGGGTCGCTGGTCGACGATCGACAGGCCAGTTGTCCACCAAATCTGTGGATAACTCGTTGGATAACTCTCGTGAACAATCCGTGACACCACGGAATACGGCACCCGCCGCAAATTGATCAAAAATTAAACAACACCGGTAACAGCTTATTTTTCATATGGTTAGCTGCCGGCCTTGGGTCGGGGAATCAAATGACCGTGCCGCGGTACCACGGCAACAGTGGACGATCGGACACTGTGCATAACCCGGGGTGCCGCTGCCGGGTTGAAGTTGTGAGTGTCCGCTTACATCCCCGACCCCGACAAATCTGGATCGAACGCTCCGCGTGGACCTCGACGCCCCTTTAGGGGGTCGTTTGGAGTTCCTTGACTCGGTCTAAGTTCTGCTCCTGGGTTCGACGAACTGCAGAGTGCTGCGCGGTGAATGGCACGATCTCGGTCAACACCGCGGGGGGGAGTTCTGTTCCGTCGCCGACGTCCAGGCAGAGGCCGTATTCGGGTCGCACTGCTTCACCTGTCCAATCGCGGCAGCCCACGCGGTCGCAGAACCCACGACGATGGCGATCAACACCACAATGAGCGCGAGTATCCACGCGCCGGCACGCGAATCGCTCGCAGGCGCGGTCGACTCCGGCTGCCGATCGGTCTTGACGGCCGGTGCGACCGAACGCTCGAGCCAACGCTGCTGCGTGTCGTCACCGCCTCGATCAACGAGCGCGCCCGCACCAAATCCATCGATCACCTCCGTTCGAATGCGCCGATAGTCCGGCGTCGACAGCTCGCCCGCTGCGTGCGCCTTCGCAATCCGTCGCAGGCGTTCGCTGTCCGGACTCAACCGCAGCAAAGTCATGGCACCTCCCGTACCAAACGCATTCCCGTTGCAACATTTCCGTCGTTGGATCCGGAGTGCGCCGATTTGATGTCGCACGCGCTGATCGGATCCATGTAAGACCCACCCATCGCAACCGGGACGCCGCGGTCCATGGTCCATTCGCGCACATTGCCGAACAGATTCAGAATACCCAGCTCGTTCGGGACCCCGGACGTCACCGCAACCGTTTCCCGTTCGCGTCTGACTCCGGAGGCGCGCACCTTGCAGTTGCGATTCGGGTCCGGGGGGCCGGCACGTGCAACCAGTTCCCACTCCGCGCGAGTCGGTAGCCGATAGTTACGACCGCTGCGTTGCGATAGCCAGTCCGCATACGCAACCGCGAACTCGATGCCGACTCCGGTCGCCGGTCGACTGCCTTCGGAATCGCCGTCGCACTGCTGCGTCAGCGCGCAAAACAAAGCGCGCTCGGCGGAGGAGACTTCGAATTTGCCGATCGCAAACCGATGATCACCATCGGCGACGACCACCAGCTGCGGTCCGGTCAGGCCTCCGCCGAGATCGTCAGTGCAGAAGCTGCGCCCCTCGGCAGCCCCCCCATTGACCAGATGACGCATACCGCACGGATCGATCTCGATATCGGCAAGCGACGCGATCGGCCCGAAGACCACCACCGCCTCCTGCCGTAGCGACATCGCGCGGTCTCGATCGATTTCGCCGATCTCGACAATGCAGTGCGCGAGCCAACTCGTAAGCGTCGAATCAATCGTTGCAGCGTCCTTGGCATAGCGCGATCGCAGCTCCGCCGCCTGCCTGCCGACCTTGGCGGCATCCGCACGCTGGCAGTCGACGCGGGTCAGCTTGGCGAGTTCGGATTTCGCATTGACAGCGCCGGCTCGGCGAGCGGCTTCTGCTTGCGTGCGTGCCAGCGACTTGCGCAACTCATCGAGCTTGGCGCCAAAACCGGCGAACGCGTCCGGATCGAATATCCTCGGTACGGCCACCTTGATCATCTCGTCTGCGAGCACCGAATCACCGGTGGCGACCAACCGTTGAATTGCTCTGAGGTAGGCTTCGCCCAACTCGAGTTCCAACTCGGCGCGCAGCGTGCTGTCAGGAAAAATGCGTTGGAAATGCGAGAGCCCCGCTTCGACTTCGTCGACCCATGCACGGTCGATTCGATCGCTGCGTGTGAGTTGGCGCACGCGCGCGGCCGCGCGCGCCTCCAACAATCCGTGCCCTGCTTCGAAGCGGCCACCCGCTTGCGCGTCCGCGTACTGCAACAGCGCGTACGCCGCATCGAAGTCGGCGGTCGAGTCGATATGGTGCTGCAGCGCATCGAGTATCCGGACCCGTGCCTGATCGCGCGCGGCATCTGCACCATCGAGTACTGCGAGAGCCTGAGTTTCATCGAGCAGTCGCCGTTGCCAGGCTGCGTCGAAGTCGGACTCCTGTAACAGGGCGTCGATTCGCGCGACCTGCGCATCGATCAGCGTATCGCGGGCCACTGCCGATCGATCCACCGCATCCGATCCGAACCATAGCGCAAGCGTAACGATGGCAACCGCGGCTGAGAAGCCGACGATCCACCAAGGCCGCGCCGGCGACGACCGCAATAAGCCCGCGATGACCTCGTCCATACTCTTCGGACGCTTGCTCCGCTCCAGCTCGAGCGTTTGCGAAAGCGTACGCCATTGTCGCCGCGTCAGGCGTTTGACTCGCTCCGCATGCAGACCTTGCTCGGCTGCCTGGTCGGCGCGGATGCGGTCGTAGGGATGGCGTCCGGTGAGCATCAGATAGATAACGACGCCCAACGAGTAGATGTCATCGGCAGGCTCCGGCACTTCGCCGAGCAGCATCTCGCGACTGGCAAATGCCGGCGTCAACGCCGCCAACTTAGATGGGTCGAAGACGGTGTGGTCACCCTCCTGATGGTGCACCCGCACCGCCCGCGCGATCCCAAAATCGAGAATCTTCGCCGTTCCATCCAGCGTGACGAACACGTTGCCCGGCTTGAAGTCCGAATGGGTGATGCCGCCCTCGTGCGCACGCTTCAGCCCCGCACACATGCCCTCCACCAATGGCCACAGAATGGCGTCCGGCAATCCTCCCGGGTAATCCTTCAGCAGCGCTGCGAGTTCCTGGCCCTGCAGCAACTCCATCGTCATGTACGGGACGTCGCCGTCTTTGTCGAAGTCGAAGATCGATACGATGTTTGGGTGAGGCAGAGCCTGGGACTTCGACGCCTCGCGCTGCAACGCGATGAACGCGTCAGGGTGCGCGCGGAAATCGTTATTCAGTACCTTGATCGCTACATATGGCTGCCGATCCTGGGCTTCGACTTTGCGCAGATCCTTCGCTCGATAGACCGTGCCCATGCCGCCAGAACCGAGCTTTTCGTCGAGGATGAACCGTTGCTTGAGAATCCTCGGCGGCGCGGCCGCCTGAACGCTTCCCGACCCACTATTCCCCCGCAGCACGGTAATATCGTCAGCGGTGGTATCGCTCGTGGTGTCGGTTGTTTTCACGCTCTTCACAACTCTCAACGCTCGCGACGCGAAATCACGACCGAAACGTTGTCACGGGCACCTCGGGCGAGGCACTGCGCGAGTAATTGGGTTGCGGATTCCTGCACGCTGTCGGAGCCGAGCAGATCACGAATCTGCTGATGATTCAGCTCGCGATACAGGCCGTCGCTGCAGAGCAGAAATGTGTCACCGAGACAGATGTCGAATACCGCCACGTCGAGATACAGCTCGCCATGCCCACCCACCGCACGGGTAACCACATTGGTTTCGCGCGCCTGCGCAGTCTGCTCCGTGATCAGACCATCGTCGAGCAGGTCACCGATTGGGTTGTGGTCGCGGGTGATCTGGGTCAACACACCATGGCGCAATCGATACAGGCGACTATCGCCGGCCCACAAAACAACGCCGACATCAGTAGCCGCCACCAACGTAACAACCGTACTGCCGACGGTTCGACCACTGAAATGACTCAAGCCGTGATCGCGCAACCGATGATTGACGTCGCATAGCAGATCGTCGATCTGGTCGACCATCTCGGCGAGCGATGCACGCGGCTCTGCGGCGGACAGCGCTTCGGTAATCGCTTGACTCGCGACATCACCGGCGGCGTGGCCACCCATGCCGTCGGCCACCGCCCACAGGCTGAGACCCGGGCGGGACAGCACGGCGTCTTCGTTGTGTTTACGTCGAGCGCCCGGATGCGTTTCGGACGCGTACTGCCAACGATCTACCATGGATTCATCCCGCATGTCTGAAGCTGACGACAGAGTCGGCCATCAAGGGTTCGCCGAAGCTCAACCAGCCGGTACCCCACAATCGAACGCTGCGCCGATGCAGGTAAAGCACGGTTTCGTCTTCGTTGCGCACGAACGTGCCGTTGCTACTTTCGTCGAATAGCCAGAATGATTGACGCCGGCAGACGATGCGCGCGTGATGGCGCGACGCGAACGGTCGCACCAGTTCGAAATCACAATCGGCGTCACGCCCGATGCAATACTCGGCGCCGTTACTGAATGTCAGCGGCTGCTGGTGTGTGCCGAATGAAAGTACCAGCTGCGTGGCCGATACCAATTGCCGAGCTTCCATGCCAGTGCAACCGCCAGGTTCGTCTTGTCGACGACACAGGATAGCGAACGCTCACCTGCCGATACTGCGATGCCGCGCACATCGTACGTCTCCCCCGCCAAGTCTCGGCCACTGGCATACAATTGATATTCGATCCAGCAGTGAAATCGGCATGAACGCACCAACGACCCCGCTCCCCATCACGCAGCAGCAACGTCCGGTGAGCATGGACAACGCGACCAGCTACGAGGAGTGGAAGGCCGCAGCCCTAGCGGACGACGAACGCAGCGGCGCCGCCGCATGGCGGCGCGAGGAGCGCTCCCAACGGTACGACTACCAGGTGATCCGGAAGCGCTACGACGAGATTCGCGCACTGAAGCAAGCCGGTGACCCGCACGCGTTGCTCTTTTATCTGAACGAAGGCATCCACGGGAACATGGGCGGCATCGGCAGACCGACCTTGTACAACCGCGCCAAGTTCGGCACCAAGGACCTCGTTACGAACCACATCGCCGAACTCGCTGCTGCGATAGACCTCGTGGCACTGGCTGCGGAGGACCAGATCCCGTTCCTCGAGAAGCTCGAGTTCTTCCGCCGCGCAAGCCACTGTTTCGGCCGCTCCGCGTTGATGCTGAGCGGCGGTGGCGCGCTTGGACCGTTCCATCTCGGTGTCGCGAAGGCGCTGCTCGAGCAACAGCTCCTTCCGACCGTGATTTCCGGCGCGAGCGCCGGCTCATTCGTCGCAGCGATTCTCGGCACGCACACTGATGATGAACTGCACGCACTGTTCAATGGCGGCACACTCTTGAACGCGTTCGGCGAGATGAGCGAGACCAGCGCGGTCGAAGCGCGCGGCAACCGGCGCCTCGCGATCGATGATGTGCACGACGCAATCGCAACGATGGTGCCCGACCTCACGTTCCAGGAAGCTTTCGAACGGACCGGTCGCAAAATCAACATCCCGGTGTCACCCGCGGAGGTTCACCAGACCTCGCGCCTGATGAACGCCGTTACGTCGCCCAATGTGTACATCCGCGAGACGGTGCTCGCCTCATGCGCAATCCCCGGCGTGTTCCCGCCCGTGACGCTCGCCGCGAAAAACCGTGCCGGTGAACGCCAGCTCTACCTGCCGGCGCGCAAGTGGGTGGATGGTTCGATCTCCGACGACCTGCCGGCCAAGCGCATCGCACGCCTGTACGGCGTCAATCACTTCATGACGAGCCAGATCAATCCGGTGGTGCTGTGGGCGATCCGCGATACCGGCTTCGATGAAAGCCTGCTCGGACGATTCGTCGGCATCTATCAGGCCGCCAGTCGCGAATGGATTCGGGCCACGTGGCCGTTTGCGATGCAACTCGTCAAGGACCGATATCCGCTGAACGTTTACGCACGGATGGCCTACAGCGTCGCGGTACAGGACTACACCGCGGACGTGAATATCATTCCCCGCCGCCGCTTCTGGGACCCACGCAAGCTGCTATCGATCTTGAGCGCGCAGGAGACCCTGGGGCTGATTCGTGAGGGCGAGCGATCGACTTGGCCGAAGATCGAGATGATCCGCAACTGCACCCTCGTGGGCCGCACGCTCGATCGCATCACCGACGAACAGGAACGCGACTTCGCTTTGCGTTCCGCACACCTGTACGAAAGCCGAGAGTACGTGGAAAAAGACTGGTCACCGCATTGATTGCGGATCGGCGAGTTTTACTACCGTTCCCTGGATGATTCCGATCACGGGTGAATACGTGAACACCCAACGCGGCATGTATGAGCGCGAAGACAGTCGGACTTCGGCAACTAACGCGGACTCATTTCTTCTGCTGGATTCCGACAAGAAAGTCAACCAACGCCTGGATCTTGGCCGCCGATCGCGCCTCTTCTGATCCGTTGGCGTCGTCGAGCGCGGCGAACGCCTCACCCCATACCGGCATCTGCCGATCGCCATGCGCCTTGACGATTTCCCGACCGTCGATGAGGTCGGCGACCCGGTCTCGCGGAAACGCTCCACCATTGCGTGCCGCAAGATAGCGCAGATCCGGAATCGATCCCGACGTATCCGCCGTCGCGGGCCCATCGCCTTCTCCATACCGGCCGTGGCAGCTCGCGCAGTTCGCCGCGAAGAGTTCGCCGCCCGAAAAGGCAGGCGGTTTCGAACAACCCGCGATGACGCAGAGTGCGGCGACGCACGATCCTATGGTCCCGATTAAGTGGCGCATGATCTGTCCTGAAATGGCCTTAATCGGATCATAACTCGCATAGGCATATCTGTGGCCCGTCGATGAACTTGCCTACCGACAACAATCGGCCAGATGAGCTCATCGCTGTGGTCGCAGCCAATCCGCCAGCCGGGCGGATCTTCTGCGCCTCGGTAAGGTTGGTTGCACAACACGTTCGCGGCGCGCGGGCAGCCAAAAAAAACTCCCACATTCGCCCGTACGATGAGCGCCGTGAGATCGTCACCGCAATGTGGTCTTCGTCAAGGTGTCCACTCGATCGGGGCGTGTACAATCGTCGCGAACGGCGCCGTCACCAGACACCCGATTTCCAAGTCCGGCGAGTTGAAGGGAGCGGCGCGCACGCGGCGGATCTGCATCCCGGACAGATCCCGATGCGCTTCAGGTTCTGTTCGCCAGTCGCGCATTTTTTGCAATTTGAGGGAGGGTCGCCGATGCCGTCGAGGTCCTGGAAATCGATCCTGGTAGCAGTTCGGGACCCGGGCGCGCGCAAGCAGATCGCAATCCGCAAGGCCGCGCGGATCGCCACCTTCAGCGGAGCGCGGATCACCCTGTTTCATGCGTTCTCCACGCCTTTCCCGTTGCCCGTACCGATGCCGACGGATCCCGCGGCGATACTTCGTTTTGTTGCCAAACAACGACGCGAGCAGCTGCTCGAACTCGCGCGTCCGCTGCGCGCTGACGGTATCAACGTGCAATGTGACGTGGTCTGGGATTTCCCGCCGGCACACGCAATCGTGCGGCATGTCCTCGACAGCAAACCGGACCTGGTGGTTGCCGAGTCCCATCGTCACACGCGGCTCGGGCGTTGGTTTCTCGCCAACTCCGATTGGGATTTGATCCGCGAGTGTCCGTGTCCGGTCTGGTTCGTCAAGCACGAGCGCTTGGCAAAGAAGTCCCACATCCTGACAGCAGTCGATCCGACACACGCGCACGCAAAACCATCGGGTCTCGATGACCGGTTACTCCAGGCGGCAACCTCCGTGGTGCGGCAACTTGACGGTCGAATCTCACTCATTCATATCACAGACACGACGCAGACCATGCCACAGCGGTTCCTGCCGCGGCCGGCAACGGCAACCGAGTCAGGGTCACTGCAGGCGGTGACGAGGCAAGCAATCGGTCGTCTCGCGAAACGCAACGACGTTGCCGAGGCAACCCTCGTGCTGCGTAATGGAAAACCTGCCGATGAGCTCATCGCTTGCGCTGCCGAACTCAAGGCCAACCTCCTGGTCATGGGCGCCGTGTCGCGCAGCGGGCTCAGTCACTTCCACATCGGTAACACCGCGGAAGCAGTCATCGACGGCGTGACGTGCGATGTTCTCGTCGTCAAACCACGGCAATTCAAGACCGCGGTGCCACGAAAGCGTCCGAAGCTCCTCGCCGAATCGAGCTGATCCGCAACTGCACCGCCGGAGATCGCACGCTCGATCGAGTCAGCGACGAACTGGATTGCGACTTCGCTTTGCGTGCCACCCACCGCAACAAAAGCCGACAACGTGGACAAGACCGGTCGCCGCATTGACGCGGTGTCCGTGCGGATCGCAGGCGCCGATCAATGCATCAGCGCGAACATCCGGCGCCGATAGCTCTTCGCTAGCTCCGCACCCTTCGGCAACAACGCGAAAATTCTGACCAGGGTCATGCGGCCGATGTCCTCGCGGAATTTCCGGTCCTTCTGCAGGATGTACATTGCGTGATCGAGCGCGGCTTCGTAGTTCCCATGCACGGCCTCGACGACCGCCGCCGCATAGCGCGATTCCAGATCGTCGGGGTTTTTCTGTAGCGCACCGCTTATCTCGGCCATTTCACCCATGCCTGCGGCTTCTTCCATCATCTGCAGGCGCGTCAGCGGCCGATCGCGACCTTCGGTGTCCTCGGGAATCGTCGCCAGGACGCTGCGCGCCCGATCGAGATCGCCCGTCAATGCCAGGACATCCGCATATTCGAGCTTGAATGCGGGATTGTTCGGTTCCGCCACAAGCGCCTGCTGCAGCATCCCGAGCGCCGTCGCGAAGTCGCCCGACGCCAGCACGTCATCAAGTTGTTCCCGCAGCAGCTCACCGCTCGTCATCGTCAATCGATCAAGCATCGCTCGCAGCGCCCGCTCACCTTGTGGGCCGTCCATCTGGTCGACCAACTGACCGTCTTGAATCACCCGGATACTCGGCAGACCTTGCACCCGAAGGTGTTGCGCGAGCGACTGGTCGCGCGAGACATCGGACAACGCCAACACAAACTTGCCCTGATACTGTCCAGCCAGCGTCTCGAGCACCCGTCGCGCGTCTTTCGCCGGCGGTGACTGTTCGGCCCAGAACAACACGACCACCGGCACCTGTTTAGACCGATCTACCACATCGGTCTGAAAATTCTTGGCGGTGACATCAACTACCGCACTACTGTCTGCCATGACACATCCACTGATCCAATTTGGGACCGGCATTCTACCCGACCGACAATGCACGCTTAAACGTAGACACCCGCGCCGGTTCGCAAGCGCTGGCAATGCATGGGGCACTCAAGGAAAATGCCGCCCCGGAGAAGTGGCCGAGTGGTCGAAGGCGCTTGACTCGAAATCAAGTAAACCCTTACCGGTTTCCAGGGTTCGAATCCCTGCTTCTCCGCCAGAAATACGCAGGGGACCTTTGGGTCCCCTGCGTATTTCTGGGACAGATGAGGGTCAGACACCGGTCAAACAAGAACCCTTCGGTTCGACCCATCGGCAGCACTGCCGATAGGAACGCTGGTTCCGCCCGCGCCGGTGCCGTGAAGCGACACGGGTGGCGCACATCGATGTGCGCCATCAATCCCTGCCTCACGGAAAGTCATCGCACCACATAGCGCGCTCATTCGCCTACCTGGCCATCAAACGCCCGGGCGATCAGCTTCGCGGCAGCCGCGCCGTCCCACTCTCTGGCACCGTAAATTTTCTCGATTACACGGCCATCGGCATCGACGAGCACCGTGAGAGGCAGACGGGACGCGCCGAGCAAATTTTCCATGCGCAGCTTCGAGTCGATGAAATGTGTGATGGTCGCGTGTGACGCTTCCAGTGCAGCCATAGCCCGTTCGGGAAAGTCGTCTGTGGAGATGCCTATTACGTTGAAGTAATCAGACCCGTCCCGCCATGCGAGCCTTTCCAACGACGCCATTTCAGCTCTGCAGGGACCGCACCAACTCGCCCAAACATTGATGATCAGCGGCATTCCACGGAAATCCGCCAGATTTCGCGGCGAGCCATTGAGGCCTTGCATCGTGACGTGCGGAAGGCGCTCGCCGATTTTTATTTCGCCCGGCGTTGCCGCGAGCACACCGTTCGCGGCCACACCGCCACCCAACAGCAACACCCACAAAATCGATCGCATCATCGTCAAAAAATGCCCAGTTCCGGCTCAAAACGCAAATCACATCCAGTCACTGGGCTCACGCGCCGGCGTGCTCGCAGCGCTGGTGGCTGACGCGGCGTCGATCTGCCACTAACATCAGCGGTATGTCGCAACACCCCAATCAAGCGTCCACATCGCCAATTCACCCGGTGACCGATCGCGTGCTGCACGCCATGGAGGTGTCCAAGCGCGGCTGCGAAGAACTGTTACCGGAGGCCGATTGGCTGGCGAAGCTGGCGCGGTCGGAGGCCACCGGCGTGCCGCTGCGGATCAAGCTCGGCATGGACCCGACCGCCCCCGATCTGCACATCGGCCATACAGTGGTGCTGAACAAGCTGCGTCAGTTACAAGATCTCGGCCACACCGTCATCTTTCTGGTCGGCGACTTCACCTCGATGATCGGCGACCCCTCGGGCCGCAACACGACGCGCCCGCCGCTCAGCCACGAACAGATCGAAGCGAACGCGAAGACCTATTTCGACCAGGCGAAGCTGGTGCTCGACGAGCATAAGACCGAGATTCGCTATAACTCGGAATGGTGCGACGCGCTCGGCGCGCGCGGCATGATTCAGCTCGCGTCCCACTACACCGTCGCCCGCATGATGGAACGCAACGACTTCAGCGATCGCTTCCAGGCCAATACACCGATCAGCGTGCACGAGTTTCTGTACCCGCTGATGCAGGGTTACGACTCCGTCGTGTTGAAGAACGACCTCGAGCTCGGTGGCACCGATCAGAAGTTCAACCTGCTCATGGGTCGCACGCTGCAAAGCGAATACGGCCAGGAGCCGCAATGCATCCTGACGATGCCGTTGCTGGAGGGGCTCGACGGTGCCGAGAAGATGTCGAAGAGCAAAGGCAATTGCATCGGCATCACAGAAGCGCCAAACGAAATGTTCGCAAAACTGCTCTCGATCACCGACCCGATGATGTGGAAGTACTTCACGCTGTTGAGCTTCCGACCGGCGGCAGCGATCGCGAGCCTGAAGCGCGAAGTCGACGCCGGCCGCAACCCGAAAGAGGCGAAAGTGATACTCGCCAAGGAGATCACTGCACGCTTTCACGGCGAATCCGCAGCCAACGCGGCGGAGCACGATTTCAACGTTCGTGCACGCGGCGGCATCCCCGAGCAGATCGACGCGGTCACGTTGGACGGCGCGCCGCTAGCCATCGGCACCGTGGTGAAGCGGGCGAATCTGGCGTCGTCGACCAGTGAGGCATTGCGCCTGATCGACGGCAATGGCGTCAGGGTCGACGGGGTGATGGTTACCGATCGTGGTCAAAAACTGGCTGCCGGGACGTACGTGGTTCAGGTCGGCAAACGCAAGTTTGCGCGGGTGACCTTGGAGTAATCGGAATCGTCATCGGCGCGCCCTTGTGGTGTCGTTGGGACTTTGCAGTTCCGCAGTGACCGATTGCCTGGTGACCCGTTGCAGCTGAATCGATAGCGTTTGAGCATGCCTTGCGCGTCGGCGCGGAACTTCGCTGGCTGACTTCGGATCACTTCGGATGCCGTGTGGGTGGCGGATGTTTGGTGCGACTTCGTTGGGGGGATGGGCTTCGAGACGGCAGTGTTCCGCGAAAAGGGCAGTCCGTTTCGATGAACGGTGGACACGCGACATGAGGCGGAGGTGGCGGCGTGTTGCGCCGGACCGTCACGCGCCAGGGATGGCGCGTGGCGAGCGGCCAGG
>Ga0209254_10000556_pt1 | contig 30796 bp, 29 predicted proteins | sample FrelakmetDIP11DI_FD_187148 | JGI IMG/M metagenome (GOLD analysis project Ga0209254, IMG submission 187148) | Freshwater lake sediment microbial communities from the University of Notre Dame, USA, for methane emissions studies - DIP11 DI (SPAdes)... | ecosystem: Environmental > Aquatic >... | reverse complement strand
CGGTGCGCGTCGCGCGGACCGAAAAGCCCGGCGCGGTGCTCATCGAACTGCCGGAAGACCTCGCCAAGCTCGACAGCGATAAAACACCGCTGCCGGTGCATCGATTCCGGCGCGCGGTTACCGACGACAAGATCGTCGACAAGGCCTTCGACATTCTGAGCAAGGCAAAGCGGCCGATCATCATCGCCGGCAATGGATGCATTCGGAGGCGCGCGAGCAAACAGTTGCGCGCGCTTTGCGAAAAGACCGGCATCGGCGTCGTCAGTACCTTCATGGCGAAGGGCTGCGTCGACATGGACGCCGACTATTGCCTGTTCACGGTCGGCCTCGGCAGCAAGGACCGGATGAACTTCGTGATCGACGATGCCGACGTGGTGATTACGCTCGGTCTCGACATGGTTGAATACCACCCGCGGCTGTGGAACCCGAACGGCGACAAGCTGGTGATCCACGCCGACTTCCTGCCCGCCGAGATCGACGACAAATATATGCCGCGCGTCGAGCTCGTCGGTGATCTGGCGCATTCGTTGTGGATGTTGAATCAGCGCGTGGACGCGCACGGCGCGATGGCGTTCGATCTGGCGCTGCAACGGCAGACACGCAAAGAGATGTGGAGCGACATCGTCGAACATGCCGCGGACGATACTGACGGATCGATCCGGCCGCAGAAGGCGTTGTGGGATGTCCGGCAGGTGATGGGGCCGCATGACATCGTGTTGTCGGATGTCGGTGCGCACAAGATGTGGATCGCGCGCTTCTACCAGTGCCATGAACCGAACACCTGCCTGATCCCGAACGGCTTCTGCTCGATGGGCGGGGCATTGCCCGGCGCGATTGCCGCGGCGCTGGTTTATCCGGATCGACGCATCCTCGCGATCAATGGCGACGGTGGCTTCATGATGAACGTGCAGGAGATGGAGACGGCACACCGGCTCGACAGCAACATCGTCGTGATGGTGTGGGAAGACGGTGCGTATGGACTCATCGAGTGGAAGCAGACCAATGAGTTCGGCCGGCATACCAACCTCGCATTCGGTAATCCCGATTGGCTGCAGCTCGCCAGCGCTTTTGGGTGGCACGGACATGTGTGCACCAAAAGCCGCGATCTGAAAAACACCCTGGAAGCGGCGTTCAATGAAAAAGGCCCGAGTCTGGTCGTGATTCCGATCGACTACCGTGAGAACGCGTTGTTGACCAAAAAACTCGGAGAGATCACGTGTCAGAACTGAAGCTTATGGCCAAACACTGGGGATTGATGCTCGAAAGTACGGTTGCCGCCGCGGGCAAGGCGACGGTCATCGCACCGTACGATGGTGCCGTGATCGCGACACTTGAAACCGCCGGGGCGCAACACGCGGAAGATGCGCTGGCGGCGGCCTATGGCCTCTATCGCAATCGCTCGGCTTGGTTGCCGCTGCATCAGCGCGTCGCGATTCTCGAACGCACCGCGACGCTGATGAGTCAGCATCAGGAGGTGCTCGCGCTGGAATCGGCGCGCGAGGGTGGCAAACCGCTGATGGACTCCCGCGTCGAGGTCACGCGCGCCATCGACGGTGTGCGCTTGTGCATTGAACACATCCGCAGCCATGCCGGGGATGTGATTCCGATGGGCACCACCGCGGCGTCCGCCGGACGTGTCGCATTCACCAGGAAGGAACCGATTGGCGTCGTCATCGCGGTAAGCGCGTTCAACCATCCCCTCAATCTGATCGTTCACCAGGTGCTCGCCGGCATTGCCGCGGGGTGCCCCGTCATCGTCAAACCCGCGAGTACCACGCCCCTGTCGTGCCTGCGTCTGGTTGCGATTCTGCGCGCGGCCGGGCTGCCGAACGGCTGGTGTCAGGTCGCGGTGACGCAGGGCAGAGCCGTTGCGGAACAACTGGTGACCGATCATCGCGTCGGATTTTTCAGCTTCATCGGCAGCGGCGAGGTCGGCTGGTCGCTGCGATCGAAGCTTGCGCCGGGTACACGCTGCGCGCTGGAACATGGCGGGGTCGCCCCGGTGATCATCGCGCCCGATGCGGATCAGGAATTGTCGGTGAACGCGGTGCTGAAGGGCGGCTTCTACCATGCGGGGCAGGTGTGTGTGTCGGTGCAGCGGGTGTACGTCCCGCGTACCCAGGCGCGCGCCTGGGCGCAGGCGTTGGCGGACCGCGCCAAGACACTGAAGATCGGTGACCCGACCGATGCGGCAACCGAAATCGGACCGCTGATCCAGCACGGCGAAACGACGCGTATCCACGCCTGGGTCACGGCCGCCGTTGCTGCCGGCGCACAACGCCTGTGTGGCGGAGATCCGTTGAGCCCCAGCACGTATCCGTGCACAGTACTTCTCGATCCGCCCCTCGATGCCGACGTCAGCCGCAAGGAGATCTTCGGTCCGGTCGTGTGCGTGTACGGCTACGATGACATCGATCAGGCATTTGCGCAGGCGAACGATCTGCCGTTTTCGTTCCAGGCGGCGATATTCACGCGCGACCTCGATACCGCGCTGCGCGGTTTTAAACAGCTCGATGCGTCGGCGGTGATGGTCAACGATCACACGGCGTTTCGTGTCGACGGCATGCCGTTCGCGGGCCTGCGCCACTCCGGACTCGGCGTCGGCGGCATCCCCCATACGATCGACGACATGCAGATCGACAAGATGATGGTGATCAAGTCGGCGGCCTTGTAGATCGCGCCGCATGGCGGGGGTACCCGTGATGGCGCCGGTGCTGGGCGATGGCGATCTCATGAAATTCCACGCCGATGCGCTGTTCACGCATGATGCGGCGGCTCGGATGCTGCGGGTCAACGAACCCGACGGCGCAGTTGCGCCCAGGCTCTTTTTGGGTCGCACCTCCGCCGGTCATGTGCTGCGGGCGCGCGAGGATCTACCGGATACGTTGGTGGTCGAGGCGGCCGAACTGATCGCGGCAGAATCGGTTCACGGGCCGCTGTCTGCTTTACCTCAATGCTACGAAGCAATTCTGACGCTGCTCGGGCGCCATGCGCCGGTACAGCGCATCTGGTCGGGGCCGGCCTATTGCATCGACGCCGACGCACTGCCTGATGCGTCGAACGGGGTGCGGATCAACGGCGGCAACGTTGACCTGCTGCAGTCGTTTCCGGATTGGCAGAACGAAGTGGATCTGCGACGTCAGCCTTTTTACGCTGTTGTCGATGGCGGTCGAGCGATTGCGTTGTGTTGCAGCGTACGCATCACGACGCTCGCCCATGAAGCGGGCGTTGCGACGCTGCCCGAAGCCCGCGGCAAGGGGTGGGCATTGCACGCGGTGGCTGCATGGGCGCGCGCGGTCGACGCGCTCGGCGCCATCCCGCTGTACAGCACGTCATGGGATAACCGCGCCTCGCAGGCGGTCGCGCGCAAACTCGGCATGCGACAATTCGGCGTGAATTTTCACGTGACATGAAGGAGTTCCGGTGAACCACCTGGAGCACAACCGGCGCGCGTGGAATCGTCAATCGGCGGCGCGCGAACGCTGGTCGATCCCCGTCGGTGCCGACGTCATTGCGCGTGCGCGGCGCGGTGACTGGCAGATCTTTCTCACGCCGGACACGCCGGTGCCGGCCGACTGGTTCGGCGCGGTGTCGGGGGCGCGGGTGTTGTGTCTGGCCTCCAGCGGTGGCCAACAGGCGCCAATTCTCGCGGCGGCCGGCGCGTTGGTGGTCAGCTTTGATCTGTCGGAGGAACAACTCGCGCGAGACGCCGAGGTCGCTGCGCGCGACGGGCTGAGTTTGCTTACCGTGCGCGGTGACATGGCCGACCTGTCGGTGTTCGCCGATCACGAATTCGATCTGATCTTTCATCCGGTGTCGAACGTGTTCGTGCCGGACCTGGTGCCGATCTGGCGCGAGTGCCATCGCGTGTTGCGGCCGGGCGGAGTCGTGCTGGCGGGATTCATGAACCCGGCGTTTTTTCTGTTCGACCACGAGGAGGCCGAAACAACCGGCGCGCTGTTGGCGCGACATCGATTGCCGTACCGGGAGTTCGGCGACGTGGCCGATACGGCGCAGTTGTCGTCAAAGCGCCGCGCGCAGCTTGCCGCCGGTGATGCGTTCGAATTCAGTCACGGCCTGCAGACGCAGATTGGCGGCCTGCTGGCCGCCGGGTTTTATCTGACCGCGCTGTTCGAAGACCACTGGACCGGCGCGTCCACGCCGCTGGACGCGCTGATGCCGACGTCGATCGCGATGCGCGCCGTCAAGATGCGTTGAGACTGCGCCAACGGATCTATCAGGCGGCGAACTGCTGCAGATGGTGGTCCGCATTGCCGAACTGAGCGTCGATCACGAGCATCCGTTTGAAGTAGTGGCCGATGCGCAGCTCTTCGGTCATCCCCATGCCGCCATGCAGTTGCACCGCGTTTTCCGCGATGAAGATGCCGGCCTTGCCGATCAGATGTTTTAGTGCGTGAATAGTTCGTTGCGCCGTGGTCGTGCCCTGGGCCGATTCGAGCGTGGCGCGGAATAACAGTGATTTGCACTGCTCGTACTCCATGAACATCTCGACCATCCGGTGTTGGAGCACCTGAAACTCCGCCAGTGCATGCCCGAACTGCTGGCGCTGCTGGGTGTACTCGACGGTGTCCTTGTAGAGAATTTCCATCGCGCCGACGGCTTCGGCCGACAGCGCCAGGATCGCGTCGTTGGCGACCGCCTGCAGAATGGCAAAACCTTTGCCGACTTCACCGAGCAGTCGATCGCGGCCGACGCGCACGTTGGTCAGTTTGACTTCCGACGCACGCAGGCCGTCGACGGTCGGGTAGTTGTCGCGTTCGACGCCGTCGGCTTTCGCATCGATGAGGAACAACGAAATGCCGTCACGATCGGCCTGGCCCCCGGAGGTTCGCGCGGAGACCACGATGTGGTCGGCGGACGCAGCGTTCTGCACGACGGACTTGGTGCCGTTCAGCACAAACTCGGCCCCGTCGGCCCGCGCGCTGGTGACGACGTCTTCGAGATCGAAGCGCGCCTGTTCTTCGGCATAGCCGAATGCCAGCTGGCGCGTGCCGTCGATGACACCCGGCAGAATCGCGTCTTTGAGTGCTTTGGGCGCGCCGCGCCGCATGGCGCCGCCGCCCAGTACCACACTGGCGAGGTAAGGCTCGACGACGAGGCCTTTGCCGAACGCTTCCATCAGCAGCATCGTTTCGATCGGCCCGCCACCGAAGCCGCCGTCGGCTTCCGCGAACGGCAGCCCCAGCCAGCCGAGTTCGGCGATCGTTTTCCAATGGGCCTTGTTGAAGCCGGGTTCCACGTCGGTGATGGCGATGCGCGCCTCGAGCGAATAGTTGTCCTTAACGAAGCGCTGGACACTGTCCTGCAGCAGCTGCTGCTCCGAACTCAAATCAAAATTCATCGATGCTCTCCGCTTATTTCCTGCCGCTTTTGATGCCGAGCACGTTTTTCGCGATGACGTCTTTCTGAACCTCGCTCGCGCCGCCATAGATTGTGTACGCGCGGCTCGACAGATAGCCCGCCATGCCGTTACGCGCGAACTTCGGTCCAACCGGGTGACCCCAGCCCGCAGCATAGATGCCGCCTGCTTCGACGGTGAGCTTGGCAATACGCTGCTGAATTTCGGTGCCTTTCAGTTTCATGATCGACGACTCGGGTCCGAGCGCGCCGCCTGCCGACGCCGCGGCGAGGCTGCGCAGTTCGGTGAACTCGAGCGCCATCAGATCGACTTCCAACGCGGCGACTTTGGCGCGGAACGCCGGATCGTCCATCAGCGAGCCGTTGCCGCGTTTGACGCTGCCGGCCTGTTCCTTGAGTTTTTCCAACGCAACCAACGAGCGCGAAATGCCGGCGAGGCCGGTGCGTTCGTGTTGCAGCAGACCCTTGGCGTACGTCCAGCCCTGGCCCTCTTCGCCGATACGGTTTTCAACCGGCACTTTGACGTCGGTGATGTGCACCATGTTGACGGTGTGGCTGCCGCCGAGGGTGATGATCGGCTTCACTTCGATCCCGGGCTGCTTCATCGGGAACAACAGGAACGTGATGCCTTCCTGACGCTTACCGGTGTCGGCGGTGCGCGTCAGACAGAAGATCCAATCGGCCATGTGCGCAGCGGTTGTCCAGATCTTCGTGCCGTTGACGGTGTACGTCTTGCCGTCGGCTGAGAGTTCCGCTTTGGTTTTCAGCGACGCGAGGTCGGACCCGGCGCCGGGCTCGGAATAGCCCTGACACCAGTTGACCTTGCGCGCGCGGATGTCCGGCATGAAGCGTTCTTGTTGTTCCTTCGAACCGTAGCCCATCAGGATCGGCGCGAGCATGCCGACGCCGAACGGCATGTCGAACGGCAATGTTGCCGTCGCGGTCTCCTGTTCCCAGATGTAGTGCTGCGTCGGCGACCAACCCGGTCCACCGAACGCCTTCGGCCATTTCGGCACGTCCCAACCGCCTTTGGCCGCGGCCTTGGCGAACCACTCGGAGCGCCAGGCCATGTAATCGGTGCCCGGCTTGTAGGCGTTGCTGCTGAAGAATGCGCGAACGTCGGTGCGAAACGCCAGATCGTCCGCGGAGAGTTCGATGTCCATCGAGTGGCTCCATTTTCGGTTTGGTCGGTGAGCCCGAACTTTAACCATTCGTCGAGTCTGTTACTAGAACATCGTTCTAGATTAGGATTCGGCATTATGGTGAAAAAACCAACCATTCGAGCGGCCACGCCGGCGCGGCGGGCGTCGATCCTGAAGGCGGCGCTCGACTGCTTCATCGGCCAGGGCGTCGAGGCAACCACGATCGACGACATCTGCCGCGCATCGGGCGCAAGCATCGGCAGCCTGTATCACCACTTCGGCAACAAAGAAGGCGTCGCCGCGGGCCTGTTCATCGATGGCATCCAACGCCTGAACGCCGACCTGCTGCGCAAGCTAAAGCGCTGCAAGACCGCTGAAGCCGGTGTTAGAACCGTCGTCACCCAGTACTGCGACTGGGTGACGAAACATCGAGATATTGCACGTTACTTATTGAATTCAAGAGATATTGCATTCCCTCCTGAGACAAAAGATGAACTGCGTGAAATTCATCGGAACCACATCGTCGACGTATTCGGATGGTTCGGGCCGTACGTGCTCGATGGCCAGATGAAGGCGCTGCCGGTGGACACCTACGTGCCGATCATCAGCGGACCGATTCAGGACTACACGCGTTACTGGCTCGCCGGACAGGCCAAGGAATCGCCGGCGCGCATGAAGAAGGTGTTCGCCGAAGCAGCGTGGAATGCGGTTCGGAAATAGCTGCGCGGCCGGTAGTATCGGCGGCCTCGTGTCGGCCAACCGACCAGACTCGACGACGTATCAGACCCTGACCCTCAATCGCCGCAACGGTGTCTTGGTGCCGGATGATGGCCGCAAAGGGGATGCTGCATTAATCGCTAAGCGCAAACCGCAATTTACCGGACGTCAGGAGACGCACGATGATCTCGACCAAGGAACACCCGAAAAAATTCATCGACGTGCTGGGCCGCAGGATGGCGTATGTCGACATGGGCGACGGCGATCCGATCGTGTTCCAGCACGGCAATCCGACATCGTCGTATCTGTGGCGCAACATCATGCCGGGCCTTGCGAAGCAGGGACGCTGTATTGCGCTCGATCTGATCGGCATGGGCGATTCGGAAAAGTTGAGCCCGTCGGGGCCCGATCGTTACACGCTGGCGGAACACCAGAAATATTTCGATGCGGCGCTCGAGGCGCTTGGTGTATCTAACAAGGTCACACTGGTGCTGCACGACTGGGGTTCGGCGATCGGTTTCGATTGGGCACGGCGGCACGCGAGTGGGCTGAAAGGCATCTGCTACATGGAAGCGATCGTGCGGCCGATGACGTGGGCCGAGTGGCCCGCCGCGGCGACGCCGGTTTTCAAGGGATTTCGTTCGCCTGGCGGCGAGGACATGGCGTTGGAGAAAAACGTATTTGTCGAACGTGTGTTGCCTGGGTCGATCCTGCGCAAGTTGACCGAAGCTGAAATGGCGGTGTATCGACGCCCGTTTGCCGAACCGGGCGAGGGACGCCGTCCGACGCTTTCGTGGCCGCGACAGATTCCGCTCGACGGCGAACCGGCAGATGTCGTTGCGGTGGTCAAACGCTACGCCGATTGGCTGGCCGCGAGCCCGGTGCCGAAGCTGTTCATCAACGCCGAGCCCGGCGCAATTCTGATCGGCGCGCAGCGCGAATTCTGCCGCGGCTTCCCGAATCAGCATGAGGTCACCGTGAAGGGCAATCATTTTCTGCAGGAGGATTCACCCGGCGAGATTGCGACGGCGATTTCGTCGTGGCTCGCGAGGATTGGCGGATGGTGAAACAGATGTCGCGATTCGTGATCCGCGAAGAGACAGCGGATGACATCGCCGCGGTATTCGATGTCGAGTCCGCAGCATTTGGCCGACCCGACGAAGCACGCATCGTCGACGCGATCCGCGGCACCTCCGAAGCAGTGGCGTCGTTCGTCGGCGTCGAGCAGGGTCGTCTAGTCGCGCACGTGTTCTTCTCCGGCGTCCGCATCGAAGGCGCTCCGCGTGTGCTGGCCGCTGGGCTTGGACCTGTGGCGGTTGTCCCGGATCGCCAGGGCGCGGGCTTCGGCAGCGCGCTGATCCGGCATGGCATCGACGCCATCCGCGCGCGATTCGATCTGCTGGTCGTGCTTGGCAATCCGCGTTACTACAGCCGTTTCGGATTCGAGCCGGCTCACCCGGCCGGAATTGAATACCAGACGCCGGGGTTCGAGCGGGCGTTTCAGTTCATGCCGTTGCGGGGGCGTGTCGAAGCTCGAGGGCGCGTGGTTTATTCGCCGGCATTCGGCTCCTGACGGCCAGACGATTATTCTGCGGTGCGATTGCGGCGTGCGACCAACAGTCCGCCTACGATCGCAGCGAGACCAACGAACGAACTCGCGTGCACGTGCTCACCGAGCACGCGGTCGATCAGTATCAGAGAAATGAACGGCGACAGAAAAATCAGCTGCGCGATGCGTCCGGCGTTTGCGGTGCGCCGCAGCGCCTGCTGCCATAGCAGAAACGTCACGCCCATTTCGATCAGGCCGACCCACGCACCGTACCCGAGCCGCCGCAGGCTCAGCGCCGGTAGCCCATATTCGATGTGACAGGCAATCCCCACCGCAAGTGCGCCCACGGCAAAACTGGCGGTCATCATGACCAACGGATCGTCGCTGGCGCGCACGGTGGCGAGCCAATAGGAGGCCCAGATCAGCGTGCTGCCGAGGGCGAGGGCCACGCCGATCGTGTCGATCCCCGAGACGCCGCCGATACGGCCCTGTGATAACAGAATCACCACGCCGCAGTAGCTGATGATCATGCCGATGACTGTCCAACGAGTCAGACGCTGACCCAGTACCGGAATCGCCAGCACTGCGAGCGTGATCGCCCAGGTGTAGTTCAACGGCTGGGCGATCTGCGCCGGCAGACGGTCGTACGCTTCAAACAGCACCACGTAGTACAAAAACGGGTTCAACAGACCGAGTGCGCCGAAGCGTAGCCAATCGCGCAACGTCAACCGCGTAAGCGCGCGCAAGCGCCCCGATACGATGCTCGCGCAGACGAAGAACACCCACGAGGTTGCGGCACCGAGCCACAGCAGTTCGAGTGGTTCGAGTTCGGCGAGCCCGAGCTTGAAGCCCGTCGCAACGGTGGACCACAACAACACCGCAGCGCCGCCGAACAGGAGCGCGCGACGTTCGTTGGGCACCTGCGGATTGATCAGGATCCGTGCTGCATGACTTGCGGTTGCGCGGACGGCAATTGAGCGGTCACCATGGCGTTGGCATTCTGTCGGGTTGGAATGGGATGGATCATCGTGGACTGTGACGAGCCGCTCAAGGATCGTATCCGGGAGAACCTGGCTCAATTCGCCGTCGAGGTGCGTGGGGATCACCGTCACCGTGCTGCGGCCGTTGCAATCACAGTGGCCGATGAGGGCTTCGGTGCCGATCTGTCCGGCATGCCGGTGTATACCGAGTGGCAATCGCGCGCCGCGTTGATTTTGACGCGGCGATCTTCTGCGTTGCGCGATCACGCGGGGCAATGGGCATTGCCCGGTGGTCGCATCGACGACGGCGAGACACCGGAGCAGACGGCGCTGCGCGAAATGGCCGAAGAAGTGGGCTTAACGCTGGGGGCGGCCGCGGTGCTTGGGCGGCTCGACGACTTTGTCACACGATCGGGTTATGTGATTACGCCGATCGTCGTGTGGGCGGGACCCGGTCACGCGTTGACGCCGAATCCGACGGAGGTCGATTCGATTCATCGCATTCCGGTCAACGAGTTCATGCGCACCGACGCGCCGCTGCTGGAGAACATTCCGGAGAGCGATCGACCGGTGTTGCGGATGCCGGTCGGCGACAGTTGGATCGCAGCACCGACCGCGGCGATGCTGTTTCAATTCCGCGAGGTGTGTATCGCCGGACGTACGACGCGCGTTGCGCATTACGAACAACCCCACTTCGCGTGGCGCTGAACAATGTTGCCGAAGCTTGATGAAGCGTATTCATTGTCGAGCGAAGTGATCGCGTCGTTTGAACGCGACGGCCACGTCTGCGTGCGCAATCTTGCGAGCGCCGCTGAAGTGGCGGCGTATCGTCCGATCATCGATGCCGCGACGATGGCGTATCGCTACGACAAACGTCCGCTCGAAGAACGCGACACGTATGGCCGCGCATTTGTGCAGTCGCCGAACCTGTGGCGCCGTGATTCGCCGATTGCCGGTTTTACGCTGGCGCGCCGCTTCGCGCGCGTCGCCGCCGAGCTGATGGGTGTCCACGGCGTGCGTCTGTATCACGATCAGGCGTTGTACAAAGAACCCGGCGGCGGCTACACGCCGTGGCATCAGGATCAGACGTATTGGCCGCTCGATACCACGCACACGATCACGATGTGGATGCCGTTGCTCGACATTTCTGTGGACGTTGGCTCAATGCGTTTTGCGTCGGGCTCGCACGCCTGCGGCAATCTCGGCAAGGCGGGCATCGGTGACGATTCACAAGCATATTTCGATGCATTGATCGCTCGGCGGAAATTCGTTGTGGATACACACGGCGCACTGCATGCGGGTGATGCGACGTTCCACGCCGGTTGGACGATCCACGGTGCCGCCGGCAATCCGTCGACGACGATGCGCAGCGTGATGACGATCATCTATTTTGCCGACGGCGTACGTGTGGCGCAGCCGACCGACTTCCAGCGCGGTGATCTGAAGTACTGGCTCGCGGATCTTCCGCCGGGTGAACTCGCAAACGGTCCGAAGAATCCGCTGGTGTGGTCTTGCGATTGACGCTCGCCGGTCGTTTCCCCACACTCTGCCGTCCTCAAAACACCAGCCAGGGAGTGATCATGTCGATCAAAGTAGGAGATAAGGTTCCGTCCGCGAAGCTCAACATGATGAAGGACGGCAAGCCCGCGGCCGTCACCACTGATGAACTGTTTGCCGGCAAAAAAGTCGTGGTGTTTGCGGTGCCGGGTGCATTCACACCGACGTGTTCGATGACACATCTGCCGGGCTTCGTCGTCAATGCCGACAAGATCAAGGCGAAAGGCGTCGACAGCATCGTCTGCCTCTCGGTCAACGATGCGTTCGTGATGGATGCGTGGGGCAAGTCGAAGAACGCCGAACATCTGCTGATGGTGGGCGACGGTAACGGCGACTTCACGAAGGCCGTTGGCCTGGAAATGGACGGCAGCGGCTTCGGTCTCGGCAAGCGTTCGCAGCGCTACGCGATGATCGTCGACAACGGCGTGATCAAAACGCTGAACGTCGAAGCCCCGGGCAAGTTCGAAGTTTCCAGCGCCGAGGCAATTCTCAAGGCGCTGTAACGTAGTGGTGCCAGGCGTTGACTTATTGACTTGTTGCGTGCGCAACAAGTCAATAAGTCAACGCCTGGCACCTCATCTGACGCCTCTCCACCTCAGCTGCGGATTCGAATCAGGCATTCCTGCGCTGCGGTTGCGACCAGTTCGCCGCGCGCGTTGAAGAACTGACCTCTCACAAAACCCCGTGCGCCCGCTGCACTCGGGCTCGATTTAGCGAACAGTAGCCATTCATCGGCGCGAAATGCGCGATGGAACCACAGTGCATGATCGAGGCTCGCCCCCTGGAATGATCGATCGGCGCCGCCGCTCGGGCTGCGGCCGTGCGGCAGCATCGACGTGCTCATGAAGTCGAGGTCCGACATGTACGCGAGCATGCACAAATGGACTTCCGGGTTGTCCGGCAGCGGATCTCTGGTCTTCAACCAAGTGTGTTTGTACGGTGGATGCGCATCGGTGTTGCCCATCAGGATGTTCTCGACCTGACGGCTGTCGATCGCGTCGAAGCGATACGCGAATCGTTTGACCTCCGGCCGCGTCTTGGCGATCTCCGCGTACGCGTCCTTGTCGGAACGCAGCGACTCCGGTGATGGCACATCCGGCATCGGCACCGAATGTTCGAGGCCGGGTTCGTCCTTCTGCCATGACGACGACATGCTGAAGATCGCGCGGCCGTGCTGGATCGCGGCGACTCGGCGCGTAGTAAAACTACGACCGTCGCGGATCCGATCGACCTGATACAGGATCGGCACATTCCAGTCGCCCGGCCGCAGGAAATACGCGTGGATCGAATGCAGCTGGCGGTCGGCGTCGATCGTTCGATTCGCAGCAGCAATCGCCTGCGCCAGCACCTGGCCGCCGAAAACGTGCTCCGAATCGGCCGCATTGCGGCCGCGGTACAGATTTTCCTCGATGCGCTCGACGTCGAGCAGATCGAGAATGTCGCGAAGGATCGGATTCATTGCCCCGCAGCTTACTCAGACGTGGCGGCGATTGTATGATCCCGCGCTCTGAGCAACCACAAACGAGAACGAGTCGATGCCCAAATTGAAGATCTACGGTGTTCCCCAAAGCCGCGCCGCGCGAACGTTGTGGATGGCGCAGGAGTGTGGTGTGCCGTACGAGCACATTCAGATGGACTTCCTGACCGACACCAAAACCGACGCGTTCAAGGCAATCAATCCCAATGGACGCGTGCCGGTGATCGACGACGATGGTCTGATCATCTGGGAGTCGATGGCGATCAACCTGTATCTCGCGAAAAAATACGGCGGCGACCTCGCGCCGAAGAATGCCGCCGAAGAAGCCCATGCGAATCAGTGGAGCTTCTGGGTGATGACCGAGGTCGAGAAGCCGCTGCTGAACGCGTGGTTCGCGCGCATCGGCATGATGGGCATGACGAAAGACGAAGCGCTGGCGATGAAATACTTCGAAGAACTGCGCCGGCCGCTCGATGTGTTGAATGCCCATCTGGCGAAGCACGAATACATTCTTGGCAATCGTTTCACCGTGGCCGATCTCAACGTTGCCTGTGTGTTGAACTGGGCCTCGGCCGGACGGTTCAGTCTTGCCGGCTGGCCGCAGGTCGAAGCATGGCTCGGCAAGTGTGCCGCTCGGCCTGCGGCGCAGAAAGCGCGCGGTATCCGCTGAGCCGCGGATACGTCTAACGACTCCGCGCTGGCGCCATCGCCGCGAAGGCGATCGCCAGCGCAAACGTCAGCACTGCAACCGCCGCCATCGCGGTCTGAAACGACCAGAGTTGTGCGATCGTGCCGATGTACAGATAAAACAGCAGTTCGGCGCCATGCTGGGCCATCTTGGCAATCGACGTAACCGTTGCACGCGCCGAGCCTTGTATTTCACTCTGCAATCGTGTGTGCAACAGCACCTCGGCGGCGGACGAGGCGGCGAAGTACCAGCCGTATGTGACGACCAGCCACAGGTCATTGGTCAGCGCGCTGACGCCGAGCCCCAGTGTGCCGATCGCAAACAGTATCGCTATGGCGCGCAGTGAACGAAACGGCAGCCGATGCGCCAGTTCCATTCCGAGCGTGCGCGCGGTGAAGGACGCGGCGTAGACGAGTCCCACGGTACCCAGTGTGAATGCCGGTTTTTCGTTGAGGAACGGTCCTAGGTATTCGTCGATCACGCCGTAACCGGTCACGAGTGATGCGAACATCGCGACGATATACAGCACGACGCGGTTGCGGCGCACCTCGGCCACGCCCCCCGCCAGCGTGCCGAAGAAGTCTTGGTGGCGCTTCGCGTCGCCGCGGGGCGGTTCTACGAATACGATTGCGACGAGCAGCGCCGCGATCCAGGGTGCGGCGATCGACAGGGCCAACGGCCACGCGTAGCCGTATTCGGCGAAGTAGCCGCCGCCGGCGAGAGCAGTCGCGACTCCAAAACTGCTCGCCACCATGCCGCGGCCGTAGATGCGCGCGAACCCGCGGTCCTCGCTGTTGGCGTGCGGCGCAGTACGCAGGGTGTCGTACAAAAACGACTCCGACGTGCCCGAGAGCAGGCTCGATCCCATGCTCCAGATGACGAATCCCGCCAGATACCCCGCGAAATCGGGCGCGAACCACCAGGCGATGAATGCGCCGCCTTTCAGTACGCCAGAGATGACCAACAGGCGTTTGCGAGAGTAGCGATCTGCGAGCACGCCCGACGGAACTTCGAAAATCAATGCGCTTGCCGACCAGACGAAGAACAGCGTCGACAACTCGATCGGCGAGATGCCGTGCTCGCCCATCATGATCGCGTAGACGGGATAGATCAGCACGACTTCGCGCAGATAGCCGTAGAGGTACCAGAAGCCGGCGATGCGTTGTGGCGAGGTCATGCTGTGGCGGATAGGGCGCGGTGGTATGGTAACGCGTCACCGGGGAACTTCGTTGGGGGCATGCGAGCCATGTTGATCGTGCGTGTTTTTACGGGCGCCGACGGCGAATCACATTTTGAGGACATCGACGTCGCGTTTCCGCAGCGGGGCGAATTTGGCAGGGTTTCGGCGATGGTGCCCGCACGCGGTGTGATGTTTCGGGAGGTCGATGGCGACTACGACCTTGGCTTTCACAACGCGCCGCGCCGCCAGTACGTCGTCAATCTGACCGGTTCGGTGGATATCGAAGTCGGCGATGGCACGCGTCGCCGGTTGGGGCCGGGAAGTATCCTGCTGGCCGAAGATACGACAGGCCGGGGCCACAAAAGCCAGGCGGTTGCCGGTGAGCCGCGAACGTGTCTGTTCATCCCGCTCGAATGAGCGGTCGATCGTACTAACAGTTTTTATGGAGGGGACCATGGCCCGCTTGTTGATGTTGTTGCTGCTCGTCGCAATCGAGGCGAATGCCGAACCCATTCCGTACGCGCCGACGGCCGCCGATGCCGTGCCTGAGGCGATTCTCGGGAAAGGCGCCGCGCCGCGTGGAACCGCGGTCGGCTACTTTGCCGCCGATCCGAAGACCCAGGGATATCTTGCCGAACCGGCAGGTTCCGGAAGACACGGTGCCGTGATTCTGATCCATGAATGGGATGGTCTGGGCGAACGTGTACGCCAGGTCGCCGATGCATTCGCCGCCGAGGGCTATGTGGCGCTTGCCGCCGATCTGTATTCGGGGCGTACCGGCGCAAACCCCGAGCAGAACATGGCGTTGGTCAAAGAAACCCTTGCGGACCCGGATCGGCTGATCCGCAATCTGGATGCCGCAGCGGCGTACCTGAAGTCCCGCGACGATGTCAGCGGCAAGATCGCCACGATCGGCTGGTGTTACGGCGGCGGCGTGGCGCTGAGTTATGCGCTCGGCGGGGAAAATCACGCCGGCACCGCGATGTTCTACGGTCGTCTGCTGGACGATCCGGAGAAGCTCAAACACATCCATCACGAGGTGTACGGAACGTTTGCGGGACTCGATCAGACGATCGAGCCTGCTGACGTAAAGACCTTTGTATCGATGCTGCGCCGGGCGGGTGTCGCCAACGACGTGCACATCTACGACGACGTAAAACACGGCTTCTGGCTGTACGTCGATCGCGACCCGAATGCCAACCTCGCACCGGCGCTCGACGCGTGGCAGCGCCTCAAAGCATATCTCGCGCGGACGCTGCAATGACCTCTCGACGCCGCAATGTGCTGTTGATAACAGCCGACCAATGGCGCGGCGACTGTTTATCGGCAGTCGGCCATCCGGTGGTGCGTTCGCCACATCTCGATGCGCTCGCGACCAGCGGCGTGTTGTTCGAGCGCCACTACGCGAATGCAGTGCCGTGCGGGCCGAGTCGTGCGTGTCTGCACACCGGCATGTATCTGCACAACCATCGCTCAGGCACCAACGGCACGCCGCTCGATCGGCGGTTCACCAACTGGGCGCTCGAGGTGCGGCGCGCCGGCTACGACCCGGCACTGTTCGGCTATACACACACCGCGCCGGATCCGCGCTACATGACCGCCGACGACCCGCGCCTGGGTACCGACGAGGGAATTCTTCCCGGCATTAAACCGGTGGTCGACATGGCGACGCACTGTGGTCCGTGGCGCGATTGGCTCAAGCAGTTCGGCTATGCGTTGCCGGACGACCACGGCTCGACGTACGGCCAGCGTGTTGTCGAGCACCGCGACGCCGCGGTACCGCGGCCATCGTTATATGCGCCGAATCACACCGACACCTGGTTTCTCGTGCAGAGCGCGATGGACTACATCGGCACCCGTGCCGGAGCGGAACCGGGCTGGGCGGTGCATCTGTCGTTGCGCGCGCCGCATCCGCCGTGGGTTGCGGCCGATCCATATCACACGCGCTACCCACTCGGCACGTTGCCGGGATCTGTGCGCCAGGACGATGTCGATGCCGAAGGCGCGTTGCATCCGTGGCTGGCGGAACATCTCAACGCCGGGCGCCATGCCTCGCACACCGACGCCGCGCGGCATCGGATGCTGCAGGCGAGCTACTACGGCCTGATGGCCGAGGTCGACGACAACATGGGGCGTCTGTTTGCGCACCTGAAAGCGCTCGGCGAGTGGGACGACACGCTGGTCGTGTTCACGTCGGACCACGGCGAGCAGATGGGCGACCACTGGCTTTACGGCAAGACCGGGTTTTTCGATCAGTCGTACCACATTCCGTTGATCGTCCGGGCACCAGGCGGCATCACGCAGGGGCGGGTCACGGAATTCACCGAACATGTCGACATCATGCCGACGCTGCTCGAATGGCTCGGCGTCGACGTACCGCGGCAATGCGACGGTCGGCCGCTGAAACCGTTTTTGGACGGCTCCGGCGCACCTGCGGATTGGCGCACCGAAGCGCATTGGGAATACGACTTCCGCGATTCGGAGTTCATCGGCGCGCTCGGATTGACGTTGGAAACCAGTACGTTGAATGTCGTGCGCAGTCGCGATGCTAAATATGTGCACTTCGCCGATCTGCCGCCGTTGCTGTTCGACCTGCGCAGCGATCCGGGGGAATTCGTCGATCTGGCGCAGCACGAACACCATCAGAACCAAGTCGCGGACTTTTCGCGGCGGCTGTTGTCGTGGCGTATGCGGCATACGGACAAAACACTGAGTCACCTGCGCGTGACACCGGCGACGGGACTGGTCGAGCTTTAGGTTTTTTGGTTTTTTTGCGGGGAACAACAGCATGAGCGATTTGCGAGGGAAGGTTGCGTTCGTCACGGGTGCGGGTTCCGGAATCGGCCGCGGCATCGCCGAGCGTCTGGCGAAAGACGGCGCCGACATCTTCATCACCGATGTCGACAACGACGGTGCGGAAATGACCGCAAATCTGGTCACGCAGCTCGGCCGCCGCGCTGTGGTGGTCAAAGCTAACGTCGCGTCGAAGGTGCAGATGCAGAAGGCTGCGGCGCAGTGCGTCGCTGATCTCGGACGGCTCGATATCGCGATCGCGAACGCCGGCATCGCGCGCGGCGGCTCGGTGCTCGAGATGGAATTAAAAGACTGGCAGGATCAGCTCGATGTCAATCTGACGGGGGTATTCCTGACGGTGCAGGCGACCGCGCAGCAGATGGTGAAGCTCGGCAATGGCGGCCGCATCGTGTGTATTTCGTCGCTCGCGGCGGAGAATACCGGCGGCCCGATGTTCGCGTATTCGGCCACGAAGGCCGGGGTGCGGATCATGGTGCGCGGCTGGGCGCAGGATCTCGGGCAGCATGGCATTACCGTCAATGCGATCGGCCCGGGTGTCATTGAAACGCCGCTTGCACAGGGCCTCGCGGGTGAACCCGGCGGCACGATCCGGTCGCGTCTGGAATCGCGCACGCCGGTCGGACGCGTCGGACGGCCGGCGGATATCGCCGGGCTAGCGAGTTTTATGGCCGGCGTGGACGGCGAATTCATGAGCGGTGCCTATGTCTTGATGGACGGCGGCCTGCGTGATGCACGTGCCGGTTGGGAAGCCGATACGGGTGCGCTCGACGAAATGCAGCGCCACATGGCGGCCGGTGCCGTGCGGCGTGCACGGCTGCAGCCGTTGATCGACCAACGTTGAGCGAGGAGGCCTCGATGAGCTACCAACAGATCCTGTTCGACGTAAACGACGGTGTTGCGTTGATCACGTTGAATCGCCCCGAGGCGATGAACACGTGGACCGCGGTGATGGCGGAAGAACTCACTGACGCGATGCATCGCTGCAACGACGACGACGCGGTTCGTTGCGTGGTTCTGACCGGCGCAGGCGATCGAGCGTTCTGTGCCGGCGCAGATCTCGGCCGCGGTGGCGGAACGTTCAGCGGTAGAGACCGTCCGGCAGAAGTGCGCAAGACGGCGGCGCGGCCGACGTTGTATCCGTTCCAGATCGGAAAGCCGGTGATCGCGGCATTGAATGGACACGCGGTGGGTGTCGGGATCACGTATCCGATGCTTGCCGACGTGCGTCTGGTGGCCGAGCACGCGAAGATCGGCTTTGTTTTTGTGCGCCGCGGCGTGCTGCCGGAGCTGGCATCGCATGTCACGCTGGCGCGGGTCGTCGGACTGTCGCGCGCTGCAGAATTGCTGCTGTCCGGCAAAACGATCAGCGGACTCGAAGCGGCACAGATGGGCATTGCCAGCCGTGCGCTGCCGCAGGCTGAAGTGCTGCCGGCGGCGCTCGAGATGGCGCGCGATATTGCGACGAATACCGCGCCCGCATCGGTTGCGATTACCAAGCGGCTGTTGTGGGAAGGTTTGACTTTGTCCGTCCCGGAGATGATGCAGCGCGAAAACCCATTGTTTGCGTGGGTCGGTAATCAGAGCGATGCGCGTGAAGGGGTGGTTTCGTTCGTCGAGAAGCGCGCGCCGCGCTGGACGGTGAAACCGTCCGACGTGCCAACGGATCTGCTCTAGCGGAACTGTTGTAGCGGAACTGAGATCGACACTGTTGTTCCGGTCAACCGGGTGTTTGCGTCCGTTTCATTCTTTGTTCATGATTGGCGCGCTCAAATGTCAGGATCGTTCTCGAGGATTACGCCGTGCTCGCCACATTGGCAGACTACGAACGCGCGCCGCGAATCTTGCGGCTCAACGTCGCGGGTCAACCGGTTGAATGGTTGACCTGGGAGGAGGCGGTTTGTCTATATGCGCGCGAAATGGTCGTCTGGACGCTCGGTGAGGCGATTCTCGAAATTCGCGGTGGTCATTCGCGCTTCGATGGATCGCAGTCGCACATGGACATTCACAGCATCATCGCCTGCGAAGGGCGCGTGGTGCCGCCGATCCGGCACGTCCCGCCGCTAACGAATCAGGCGCTGTTTCGGCGCGACCGCAATATCTGCCTCTATTGCGGCGACAAGCAGCTCGATCGTGAACTGACGCGCGACCATGTGGTACCGCGCTCGCGTGGCGGCAATGATTTATGGGACAACGTCGTGGCCGCGTGTCGACGCTGCAATCATCGTAAGGGTGATCGGCTGTTGCACGAGCGGCGTATGGAGCTGCTGGCATTGCCGTACGTGCCGAACTTCGCCGAGTACCTCGCGCTGATCAACAGCGGCCGCATCCTGGGCGATCAGATGGACTTCCTGAAGGCGCAATTCGGCGCAGACAGCCGCCTGCTGCACTGAACCGTCAGCGCGCGGCGTGATCCGCGAGGACGTGCGCAACGCAGCACGTGATCCGTTTACCGGTTGTGATGTCCAGAAATTCGTTGGGTCCGTGCGCGTTGGAGTGTGGTCCCAGCACGCCGGTGACCATAAATTGCGCGTTCGGGAACCGGTCGCCCAACATCTTCAGAAAGGGGATCGTGCCGCCCATGCCCATGTAGCGCACGGGCCGCTCGAAGTACCGCTGTGACGCCGACAGAAATGTCGCGGCCAGGGCAGGATTCAGGCGCGGCGCGGCCCACCCCTGCTGCGCGCCGTCCGATACAAAACGCACCTGCGCGCCGTACGGCGGATTCGCTTCGAGCAGTTGTTTGATCGCCTGTTCAGCGGTCGCGCCATCGAGCGTCGGCGGCAGACGAATCGACAACTTGGCCGAGGTCGAAGGCCGCAGCGTATTGCCGGCCGATGTCACCGGTGGTGCACCGGAAAGTCCAGTGACGCTCAACGTCGGACGCCAGGTGTTGTTGAGTACCAGCTCCACCAGATCCTGTGCCATCGGCGTCATGCCGCTCTGCCACGGATAACGCTGAGTCACGATGTCGCCAAGTGTTTCGACGACCGCCTTTGCATCGCGGCGGATCTCGGCATCGATCGGCACATGCAGGGCTTTGATCATTTCCCCGGTGGTGGCGTCCTCGATTCGATCGAGCAGGCTGCGCAGAATCCGAAAGCTCGACGGCACGATGCCGCTCGCCGCACCTGAATGTACGCCTTCGGTCAATACCGATACTTCGAGGGTACCCAACAGCAATCCGCGCAATGACGACGACAGCCACAGGTGTTCGTAGTCGCCGCACTCGGCGTCAAGACAGACGACGAGGTCAGGTGTACCGATGCGTGCAGCGAGGTGGTCGAGATAGGGCGGCAGATCGAAGCTGCCGCTTTCTTCGCAGCCTTCGATCAGCAGCACACAGCGTGCATGCGGCACACCTTCGCGCTGCAGTGCAGCGATCGCGGTGAGGCTGGCGAACACGGCATAGCCGTCGTCGGCACCACCGCGGCCGTACAGGCGGCCATCGCGGATTACCGGTGTCCATGGCCCGAGGCCGTCGTGCCAACCCGTGAATTCAGGCTGTTTGTCGTAGTGTCCGTACAGCAGCACGGTCGGTGCATCCGGTGCAGAGCCGACAACCTCGCCGAACAGCAGCGGCGTACGACCCGGCAGCTCGACGATCGTGAGCGTCAGCCCCGTGACACCGCTGGTCCGACTCCATTGCGCCAACAGATTAACCGCGTCGCGCATGTAGCCGTGCGACTGCCAGTCGGCGTCGAACATCGGCGACTTGTTCGGGATCTCGATATAGCGGCAAAGCGCCGGCACGATGCTGTCGTCCCAGGCCTCGTCGATCATACGTTCGAATGGTTGCATCACAGCCTCACGTTGAGTCCAACGAAGGCGCTCCGCCCCGGCGTCGAATAGCCAAACACGTCCTGATAGTTCTCGTCGCCGGCGTTCTCGACGCGACCGGTGAGCTCGAAGCGGTCGCTGAAGCGGTAGCGCGCGGTGCAGTGTAGCAGCGTGTAACCGTCGAGATTGACGCGCCGAGCCGGAAACGTCGCGAAGTCCGAATCGTCGTGACTGCCGACGTATGCGAGGCCGGCCTCGAGCAGCAATCGATCGGGCAGCGGCGCGAAGTTGACGACGACGCGGCCGCTGTTGCGCGGCCGCCGCAGCTCGTCCGTCGATTCGCCGTTGTCGGGCTGAGTCGCGTCAAGATATGTGTAGTCGACGCGCAGCTGCGCGCGCGCATTCAATTGTGCCTGAACTGACAATTCGACGCCGTCGCGCCGACTCTGGCCGTTCGTGTTGACCGCGGTGAATGCGCCGGCGCCGGCATCGAAGGCGAAGCCGTCGATTTCGTCTTCGAGTCGATCCCGGAACACGCTGATGCGCGCACGTACCGCATCGCCGAGGGACTGCTCCAGTGAAGCGGACACGCTGCGCGATCGTTCGGGCCGCAGCTTCGGATTGCCGATGAACGTGTCCGGCGTGAAGCCGAAGCGTTCGACGAAGCTCGGATTCTTGGTGCCGGTTCCGGCCGCTACAAACAACGTGGTGCCGGGTCTTGCCAACGGGATTCGAACCGCAGCGCGGAAGTTGTTCGAATCATCGAACTCGCTGTTGTCGTCGTGTCGCGCCGACAATGACGCGCTGGCCCAGTTCCAGTCGATCAGGTATTCGCCGATCAGACTCTGGGTGTCCATGTGCTGATCCTGGTTTGGGTCCCCGAACGGGCTTGCGGCGCCGCGCTGGTTGAAACCTTCGGTGACGTACTCGTAGGCCCACGTCAGGCGATCCATCGTCGGACCCAGTTCGAACGAATAGTCGCCCTGATACGCCGCCTGGGTCTTGTCGCCGTCGGACGAACCGTCACGCGCGCCGTCGGTGATGTTTTCGTTGTCTGAGTCGTAGCGCTTGACTGAAACACGGTGATTCCAGCCGGGTTGTGCGGCGAGACTCGCCGTGAGGCCGAACAGGCGTTGGCGGACTTCCAGCTCGAGATTGCCGTCAACGGGGACGAAGTCGGGAAACGGCGTCGGATCGTATTCACTTTGCGCGTTTACCTGCCGCGCGACCAGCGTAACGGTGCCGCGGTCACCGGTGTAGCCGGCATTCAGATGCGCTGTCGTATTGCGATAGCCGTCAGCTTCGCTGCCCAACGTTGCGATGTTCGTGCCAGCGGTTTCGCTATGGCGCGCGCTTATGCCGTAGTACCAGGCGTCCTGGCGTTGCGCGAGCTGAATCGACTGACGCCGAGTATCGTTCGAACCGCTTTCGATCGAGACGTTCTGTACATCGGCACCTGGCGCCGGCGTTGTTTCGAAACTCATCACGCCAGCCAACGCGTCGCTGCCCCAGAGCGCGCTTTGAGCGCCGGGCAGTATCTCGATACGCGTTGCCCCGATCAGATCCAGGTTGGCGAAATCCACCGACGAACCCAGCGCCGGATCGTTGATGTCGACGCCGTCGATCAACACCAGCAGGTGGTTGGCCTCCGCGCCGCGTAACCGTACCTCGGTGACGCTGCCGATACCGCCGGACTGACTGACGGCAAAGCCCGCTGCACCGCGCAACAGATCCGCCGGCACGCCGGACTGTCGAGCGTCGATGGCGGCGTGGTCAATGATTACGACGGGTGCCGGCGCGATGTCGATCGGCGTTGCAGTGCGTGTGGCGAGGACTGTGATTTGTTCGAGCGGCGGCGCGGCGGTGGTATTGACCGCAACAAGAGTCAGCGTCAGCAGCGCGGCGCCGCTGTGGCGCCTGGGGATGGAAATAGACATGGATGAGACCTCGATGAGTCGCAGCACCCCGCGCGACGGTGTCGATTTCGCGGTGCGTCGTTGACGTCCGCGTCCCATTCGGGCCGGTCTCCGGACTCGTCGCGGTCATCTGCGGTGCAGATGAGAGAGGGTCGCCTTCCCGTCGTATCCGACAGTGACGTATGACCCTCCCCGCGGACTTACCGTTGCGGGGGCAGTAGCGGAATTGTTTCCGCCGTAAAGCGGAGCGCACCGATTTCCCGATTATCCCGAGCCGTGGAGTCGCCGATCCGTTTGATCGTTGCGTCCGCAAAGCTCTGGCACCTGAATGCCGCCGCAGTATACGCAGCGGCATTGCGCCAAAGACAATGAAAATCCCGCTCGCGCCAGATGAGTTCGGCTCAGTCGAGGCGCCGGTCAGCTGCGCGTTCGCCAGCGCGTGCCATCGCGGGTGTCTTCGAGTTCGATGCCTCGTGCGAGCAACTCATCACGAATGGCGTCGGACAGCGCGAAGTCCCGCGCGGCCCGCGCCGCATTTCGCGCTGCAATGCGCTCATCGATGTGCGCCGCATCGACCGCGGCGCTGGAGCGGAAATGTGCCTCGGGAGAATCCGTCAGCAGTCCCAACAACCAGGCGCCGGCGATCAGCTGATCCCGCAATGCACGCGATACGGTCGGGTCGTTGGCGCGATGCATTTCGCTGACGATGCCGTGCATCGCCGCCAACGCTCCGGTGGTATTGAGGTCATCGGCGAGTGCGTCGACGATGACGCGAGGGAAAGCCTCGATTGGCGCATGTTTGAACTGGCTCGGATCGATTGCGTTGCCGGGCGGTATATCGAGCAGCGCCCGGTAGAGCCGATCCAGACTCGCTTGTGATTGTTTCAACAGGTCGTCGGACCAGGCCAGTTGTGAGCGATAGTTGCCCGACAACAACGCATAACGCAGCACTTCGCCGCCGTGCCGCGAGAGCAGATCGCGCAGGGTGACGATGTTACCGACGGATTTCGACATCTTCTCGTCGCCGAGCGTCAGCATGCCGTTGTGCAGCCAGTAGCGGACGTAGGCGGCACCGTCTTCGACGCAGCGCCCCTGCGCAAGTTCGTTTTCATGGTGCGGAAACGTCAGATCCGAGCCACCGCCGTGTATGTCGATCGTGGTACCCAGGTGTTTGTGGATCATCGCCGAACACTCGATGTGCCAGCCCGGGCGGCCGCGTCCCCACGGACTGTCCCAGCCCGGCAGTTCCGGCGTTGACGGTTTCCATAACACGAAGTCTTTTGGATCGCGTTTGTACGGCGCGACTTCGACACGGGCGCCGTCGAGCATGTCTTCGAGCGAGCGGTGCGACAGCGTCCCGTAGTCGGGATCGGACAGTACGTCGAACAGCACATGACCGTCGGCGGCATACGCATGACCGCGCTCGATCAGCTGCTCGATCATCGCGATGATTTCATTGATGTGGTGTGTTGCGCGTGGCTCGACGGTCGGCGGCAGGGCGCCGAGCGCGCGAACGTCCTCGTTGTAAGCCTGCGTAAAACGTTCGGCGAAGTCGGCGATGGATTCGTTCGCCTCGAGTGCGGCTTTGTTGATCTTGTCGTCGATGTCGGTGACGTTCGCGGCGTAGCGGACCTTCGGATACACGGCCGACAACAACCGGTACAACACGTCGAACACCACCGCCGGACGGCCGTTGCCAATGTGGACCAGGTTGTAGACGGTCGGCCCGCAGACGTACATCGTCACGCAGTTCGGATCCAATGGTTCGAAAAGTTCCTTGCGGCCGGTAAGGGTGTTGTAGAGCCTGATGTTCATAGCAGCCTTATTCGGTAATGCGGTACATCTCGTCGGGGCGCCGAAGTTGTGCGTCGGTGATGGTGACGCGGTCGCCGTCGACGCGCAGATAAAAACAACCGCGTCTTCCGGTATGGCAGGCGGGGCCGCTTTGCTCGACTGTCAGCAGCAATACGTCGCCATCGCAGTCGATGCGCATGTCACGCAGCGTCTGGACGTTGCCCGACTCTTCGCCCTTGCGCCACACGCGCCCCTTGCTGCGCGAGAAATAACACACGCGCCCGGTGCGCAGCGTTTCTGCGATGGTGGCGGGGTTCATCCACGCGAACATCACGACTTCGCCGGTATCGTGACGCTGCGCGATCGCCGGGATCAGGCCCGCATCGTTGAAGCGCAGCGCGTCGAGCACGTCGGGCAACGCGACGGATTCACCCGGCGCCGCGGCTTCGAGCCGCTTGAACAGGTCGGCGGTCATCGCAGTTACAGCACCGACTCGAAGGTTTCGAGTTCCGGATGACCCAGATACGTGCCCTTACGCGGATTCGCTTGTCCGTGCGCCTTCCGAAACGCCTCCGATTGGGTCCAGGCCAAAAAGGCGGCGCGTGATTCCCAGACCGAGTGCGACGCGTACAGCGTGTGCGCGTCGGTCGTTGCGCCCTTCAGCAGATTGAAGGTCTTGAAGCCGGGCACGGCGTCGAGAAAGCTCTCGCGCTCGCGCCAGACTGCCTCGAAGTCGCCTTCGTGCCCCGGCGCAATTTTGAAACGGTTCATTGCAATGAACATCGCGGGCTCCTGCATTTTCGTTGAGAACTATCGCTACACTAGCGGCGGAATCGACTCGCCAGATGAGCATACACGGCGCGCAATCCCATCGCTTCGCCGCCTTCCGGGCGTCCCGGAGTCGTCGCCAGATTCCACGCCATCAGGTCGAAGTGCGCCCACGGCACACCCGGTTTAACAAATGCTTCGAGAAACAATGCCGCGGTGATTGCGCCCGCATATGGTGAACTCGCGCTGTTGACGAGGTCGGCGACTTTGCTGTCGAGCATCTTGCGATACGGTTGATGCAGCGGCATCCGCCACACTGGATCAGCGATTTCACGGCCCTCAGCCAGGAGCCCGTCGGCGAGCACATCGTCGTTGCAGAACAGCGCCGGTAGATCGGTGCCGAGCGCCGCGCGCGCCGCACCGGTCAACGTTGCGAAGTCGATGATGATGCCGGGATCGCCTTCGCACGCAAGCGCAAGCGCATCACACAACACCAGGCGCCCCTCGGCATCCGTGTTGTCGATTTCAACGGTGGTGCCTTTGCGCGAACGGATGATGTCGCCGGGACGAAACGCGTTGCCGGCAATTGCATTCTCGACCGCGGGTACCAGCATGCGCAGATACACGGGCAGGCGCTGTGCCATCACCAGTCGCGCGAGCCCCAGCACATGCGCCGCACCGCCCATGTCCTTTTTCATCAAACGCATGCCGGCCGATGGTTTGATGTCGAGGCCACCTGAATCGAAACAAACGCCTTTGCCGATCAGCGTGACGGGTGGATCGCTTTTCGCGCCCCACTGCAGATCGATGAGTCGCGGCGCACAGCTGCTCGCACGGCCGACGGCATGAATCGTCGGGAGGTTGTTCGCCAGCAGCTCATCACCGAGCGTGATCGTGCATGTTGCGCCGAACTCTCTGGCGAGTGCTTGGGCCGCATCGGCCAGCTGCTGCGGCAGCATGTCGGAGGCGGGCGCGTTGATCAGATCCCTGACAAGGCCGATCGCGTCGAGTTGATCGCGCAGCAATGCGGCGTTGCACGAGTCTGGGACGACCAGGCGCGCGGGCAATCGATCGGCAGCTTTGTAGCGTGTGTAGCGATACGCACCCAGGCCCCAGCCGAGTGCCAGAAGATCCGCCGATGCGCTCGGCAACGTGGCGCCTCGATAGGTGCCGGGCGGCAGTCGATACGGCAGATCGCCGAGCGCGTACAACACGTCGTTGTTGCCGACGATGGCCAGTGCGGCCGCACCTGCGGCTTCACCCGGAAGCCAACTGATGGTGCCGGCGTCTGCGCGATGGTTCGTTGCGGCGATCCAGTTACGCACGCGTTCCGGCTGCTGCGATGACCACGCGGCGTAGTCGCTCGTGCGGACCACGTGCAGCGGTGTGGCGGTTGATTGCGCGTCGAAGCACAACGCCGTGTCGGAAAAGGTCTGCATCGTTAAAGCGTCTTGATCGGAATGGTGAGCTTTGTCGCCGGCGCAAGACCGAGGTTGTTCTTCTCGAGTATCCGGTCGGCGCGATAACTGGAGCGCACCAGCGGCCCCGATGCGACTTCGATGAAACCGCGTTCGAGACCCGACTCGCGGTAGCGGGAGAACTCGTCCGGATGTACCCAGCGCGCCACCGGCAGATGATTCAGCGTCGGTTGCAGATATTGCCCGAGCGTCAGAATGTCGACATCGCGCGCGCGCAGATCATCCATCGTCGTGAGGATCTCGTCAGCAGATTCGCCCAGACCGAGCATCAGGCTGGTTTTTGTCAGCACGTCGCGGCGATGGTGTTTTGCATGCTGCAGCACGCCGAGGGTCTGCGCGTATCCGGCGCGCGGATCGCGCACGGGGTGGGTGAGCCGTTCGACGGTTTCGATGTTCTGCGCAAACACCTGCAAGCCGGAGTCGACGACGACTTCGATTGCAGAGGTGTCGCCGTTGAAGTCGGGTGTCAGCGCTTCGATCGCGGTCGTCGGGTTCACCGCCTTGATGGCGCGGACGCACGCGGCGTAGTGCGCAGCGCCGCCGTCGGGCAGATCGTCGCGATCCACCGACGTCAGCACGATGTAGCGCAGCGCCATCAGCCGTACCGCTTCGGCCGCGTTGGCAGGTTCCTCCGCGTCGAGCCACCCGTTCGGATTGCCGGTATCGACTGCGCAGAAACGACACGCACGCGTGCACACGGAACCCATCAACATGATCGTTGCGGTGCCGTTGTTCCAGCACTCGCCCATGTTCGGGCAGTGGGACTCTTCGCAGACCGTGCTCAAGCGATGCTGATGTACCGTCTGGCGTACCGCGTCGTAGGTCTTGCCGCTGCCGATGCGCGCGCGCAACCACGGCGGTTTGCGTTCCCCCACGCGCGTCGCTGCGGGATCGCGTTTGATGCCGTTCTTGATGGCACTGAAGCCGAGCGGCGTGCGGAATTTGTCGCCGCTTTTGGGTTGGTCATTCATTGACGCATTCTAGCCGCTTCCGTGCGTGGGCGCGGCTTCGATGAGCGGCGAGCGGCGGAGCGACGGTGCACCGGACTCGCTCGAGCCGCCCATGGCCGCTCGCCTTTCTCTCCCCACAGGACGGGCGACGCATTCCAATGAAGGGTCGACACGCCACCGGATTCGAAGCTCACCCAACCAAAATCCGTCTCCGCGGGCGTTGGAAGCCATCGCGCTCACGGTCGCTGACGACTTTCGACTTCGTGTTGGATGACTTCGTCGATCTCGGCGTCGGTCACCGCCTGGAACTGCAGCGTGTGCAGCGTGTAGTACAGACCGCGGCGCGCGAGCAGCTCTTCGTGCGTCCCGAGTTCCTCGACACGCCCGTGGTGCAGCACCAGTACGCGATCGGCCTCCTGAATCGTCTGCAGACGATGTGCGATCAGTATCGACGTGCGTTTTGCGGTGAGTTTGCGCAGCGCATCCTGAATCAACAACTCCGTCTCGGTGTCGATACTCGCGGTTGCTTCGTCGAGCACGAGAATTTCCGGATCGGCGGCGAGTACCCGCGCAAACGCCAGCAGTTGGCGTTGACCTTGCGATAGATTCTGGCCGCGCTCGGACAGGATCGTGTCGTAGCCGTCGGGCAGCTGCGAAATGAAATCATCCGCATTCACCGTTTGCGCGGCGGCCACTGCGCGTTCGCGCGAGATCGTCGGGTCACCGAGCGCGATATTGTCGTAGATCGTGCCGGAAAAAATGTGGAAATCCTGCAGCACCACGCCAACCCTGCGGCGCAGATCGCGCGTGTGAATCTGATTCAGATCGACGCCGTCAAGAAAAATCTGTCCGTCGGCGAAATCGTAAAACCGTCCTAACAGGCGGATCAGGGTGCTCTTGCCGGAGCCGGTTGGTCCGACGATCGCGAGTTTTTCCCCGGCGCGGATGTCGAACGACACGTCGCGCAACACCGGTGTGCCCGGGTCATAGCCGAAGTTGACATGACGGAACTCCACCTCGCCGCGCAAACGGGCGGGTAACGGCGTTGGCATTGCGGGCTCATGAATTTTTTCATCCCAGTCGAGCGCCTGAAAGATCCGTTCGCCGCTCGCCATCGCGCGGAACAGGATATTGGTCTGCTCGCCGAGTACCACGATCGGATGGAACAGCATGTCGATGAAGCGCGTGAACAGGATCACGCCGCCGAGCGACACGTGTTCCTGCAGCGCGGCGCCCGCGCCGTACCAGATCACCAGGCTGAGGGCGATGGAAGAAACGCTGTCGGTGAATGCGCCGTAGGCCGTTTCGATGCGCATCGAGCGCAGTTCGACGTCACGATTGCGCGCGTTGATGGTGCGGTAGCGCTCGAGATTGTAGTCCTGCCGCTCCGACAGCTGCACGACCTGCAGTCCCGCGAGGTTTTCCTGAAGATTCTGATTCAGCGCCGACACGGATTGACGCACCAGCCGGAACAATTGCCGGGTCGTCCGCTGGAACGAATAGGTGACTGCACCCATCACCGGCATCACCAGTAGCATGATCAGCGTCAGCTTCACATCGACCGCGAGCATGATGATCAGCGCGACGAAGAACGGCACAAACTCGCCGATGAGCGTGCCGACACCGCGCAGCAGTTCATACAATGCTTCGACGTCGTTGGTGACGCGCGTCATGATCCGGCCGACGGCGACGCGGTCGTAAAATGACGAGGGCCGCGTTTCGAGGTGTCGAAACAGATCCAGGCGCAGGTCGCGCAGTCCGTTGATGACACAGCGGATCAGCGTCAGCCGGTGGTAGTGGCCGGTGACGGCCCAGCCGAGTTGCAGCAGCGCAAACAGCACACACGCGGCGACCAATGGCGGCACGTCGAGCAGATTCATCAGCCATTGCGTGACCGCGATCATGCCCATGTCGGGGGTGACGTATTGGGTGGTCCCCATGATCACGTGGTCGACGACGACCACCGAGATCACGACCGGCAACAGCACTTGCAGCGCCGATGCAACGAGGATCAGCACGGAGCTGACGCCGATCATACGGCGATACGGCCGCAGCCAGCGCAACAGGCGGCGCAACAACTTCAGATTCAGCGCCTGCCCGGATAGCTCCGCGTCGAACATTGCGTGGTCGCGTCGCGGCGCTTGCGGGTCGGACGCATTCACGACGGTCTCGCTCATGCCGGCACCGCGGCGTTTGTATAGTCGGCAGCGTCCGCGCCTTCACGCTGGATGCGCTCGAGTTCGGCATACACGCCGCCGAGCGCCAACAGATCCGCATGGGTGCCGATCTCGACGATACGGCCCTCATCGAGCACGACGATGCGGTCCGAGTGGCGTGCCGTGGATACCCGATGCGAGATCAGCAGCGTCGTCTGCCCGCGCCGCAGCCGCTTCAGCTCCGACAGAATGTGTTCCTCGGTTTCGGTGTCCACACTCGAAAAACAGTCGTCGAGGATCAGTACCGGCGCTTGCCGTATCAGCCCGCGCGCCAGCGTGGCACGCTGCTTCTGCCCGCCGGACAATGTGACACCGCGCTCGCCGACGATCGTGTTCAGTTGTTCGGTGAATGCTTCGATCGTTTCTTTGAAGTCTGCCGATGCGGCGGCTTCCCAGATCAGGTCGAGCGCCCTG
>Ga0209254_10000555_pt1 | contig 30813 bp, 31 predicted proteins | sample FrelakmetDIP11DI_FD_187148 | JGI IMG/M metagenome (GOLD analysis project Ga0209254, IMG submission 187148) | Freshwater lake sediment microbial communities from the University of Notre Dame, USA, for methane emissions studies - DIP11 DI (SPAdes)... | ecosystem: Environmental > Aquatic >... | reverse complement strand
GTCAATGGGAAAGTATTTTTTTTTGACGATCAACCAATTAAAAAAGAGTTGGAAGGAATCCCCCTCTCAGACCCCGGCATCCTTGGTTTTATTCGCGAATATTTGGATGAAGGTGTAAACAGTATCCGGCTTTAATTAATTGAAATTCTTGATTTCAGGAGATTATCATGTCAACTGTCAAAAGTTTAGATGAATTAAAAAAGCTGCGTGAGGCGGCGTTGGAAAAACGGCAGGTCCAGAGAGCTTCTGGTGAGAAGAAAGTAATCGTGGGCATGGGAACTTCAGGAATCGCTGCCGGAGCACGCCAGACCATGAAAGCGATTCTGGATTATGTAGAGAAACACAACCTGACAGGTGTGGTTGTCACTCAGACCGGTGGTCTTGGCCTGGATGCCAAGGAACCAACTGTACAGGTTGAAATCGGTGAGGCTCCCAAGGTAACATATGGAAATGTAACACCTGAAGCAGCTGTCCGCATCATGGAAGAGCATATTGTCAATGGAAAAATTGTGGAAGAATTTCACATTTCAGCATAATAAACCTCACAGAACCAATTGAATAATAATCAAATGTTTCTGTAAAGGAAATCATTTATGAAATACTATCGTTCTCATATTTTAGTAAGCGTTGATCCTGTGTGTGTGGAAAAAGGAGCTTACGAAATTTTGGATCGTCTCCAGGATGAATTGGTTGGCCAGGGATTGATCGATGAAATCCAGGTCCTGGAAACCTCCCGGATCGGGGAAAACGAGGATGCGCCAGATATCATGGTCTATCCGGAGGGTATTCATTATGTTAACCTTACCCTCAATGATATCCCCTACCTGGTAACGGAGCATTTTCTAAAGGGTAGAGTTGTTCCTAAATTCACTGCCAGGGCAGAAAAACCTGTCGAGGCAGAATTGCGCGCCCCTACCGCCAAAGAGGTTCGAAATGTCCTCAGGAATTGCGGAGTAATTAATCCCGAAAATATCGAGGATTACATCGCAGAAAATGGTTATCTAGCTCTTGGTAAAGTTTTATCTGAGATGAGCCCGGATGATGTTATCCAGGAAATTCTAAATTCAGGACTGCGCGGTCGTGGTGGGGCAGGATTCCCAACAGGCAAGAAATGGGGTTTCGCCAGAGCCAGCAAAAATGATGTAAAGTTTCTTATCTGCAATGCGGACGAAGGCGACCCGGGTGCATTTATGAACCGGCATGTATTGGAAAGCGATCCTCATTCCGTCATTGAAGGCATGATCATCGCCGCTTACGCCATAGGCTGCAAACAGGGATATATTTACTGCCGTGCTGAGTACCCGATCGCAATTAAAACATTGAACATAGCCATCGGGCAGGCCCGTAATATGGGGCTCCTGGGCAACAATATCCTGGGTTCTGATTTTTCGTTTGACCTTGAGGTGCGGATGGGAGCGGGTGCGTTTGTCTGCGGCGAGGAAACCGCACTCATGGCCTCAATTGAAGGCTACCGCGGGGAACCCAGGCCGCGCCCTCCTTTTCCCGCCAACAGTGGACTCTGGGGAAAACCAACCAATATTAATAATGTTGAAACCTATGCGAATGTACCCCAAATCATCCTGAACGGTGCTGCCTGGTTTTCATCCGTCGGTACCGAAAACTGCAAAGGTACCAAGACATTTGCCCTCGCTGGAGACGTAAACAACACCGGATTAATAGAGGTTCCTTTTGGAATTACCCTGCGTGAAATTGTTTATGATGTCGGCCAGGGTATAAAGAACGGGAAAAAGTTTAAAGCTATCCAAACCGGTGGCCCGGCTGGTGGGTGTCTCTCAGAAGCCAGCCTGGATCTCGCTGTGGATTATGAAACATTAACCAAAGCCGGATCAATCATGGGCTCAGGCGGTATGATCGTGATGGATGAGGAAACGTGCATGGTGGATATTGCGCGCTTCTTCATGGAATTTACCCAGGATGAAAGCTGTGGAAAGTGTACTCCCTGCAGGGTGGGTACCAAGCAACTCCTGGATATTCTGAAACGGATTTGTGATGGTAAAGGGATTCCTCAAGACCTGGACATGCTCGAACTGCTGAGCGTGGAAATCAAGGAAACCAGTTTGTGTGGTTTAGGCCAGGGTGCACCAAATCCGGTCTTGACAAATCTGAGGAATTTCCGCCAAGAATTTGAAACTCATATATACGATAAGAAATGCCCAGCCAAGGTCTGTAAAGCCTTAATCCGCTACACAATTCTTCCGGATATCTGTACTGGATGTACAGTTTGCGCTCGCAACTGCCCGGTTTTATGCATCAGCGGTGAAAGACGGCAGCCTCATGTAATCGATTCAGACCTGTGCATACGCTGCGGCATTTGTGCTCAGGTGTGTAATTTTAATGCCATTGAAGTCTCGTAACTTTTTTGTGTTTCATTAGAGCATTGCAAATCACAAAAGGAGAAGGAGCATTGAGAGGCGTATGACAGTTAAAACCATAGATCAAGCATTGATCCTGGAGACGGTGCAGGAAGCAGTTGAATGTATTGGCAATTCACGGTCTGAGTTGATCCCTATTCTCAGCCAGGTGAATGATAAGCTGGGATACCTTCCAGAAGAAGCCTTGGAAGAAGTCAGCAAACAGCTAAATGTTCCAAAGAGCCGTGTATTTTCAGTGGCCACCTTCTACAACATGCTGATAACCAAACCACGCGGCAAACATATTGTTCAGTTTTGTGAAAGTGCACCCTGCCACGTGGCTGGCGGTCGTGATGTCTGGAAGGCACTTCAGGAATCCCTGGGGATAAAATCCGGGGAAACCACCCTGGATGGTAATTTTTCACTCGTAACAACCAGTTGTTTGGGGGTTTGCGGGGTGGGTCCAGTCATCATCATTGATGACGAGATATTTGGAAATCTTGAGCCAAATAAAATTCCTGAAATTCTAGACAGATACCGGTAGAAGGAGAATTCAATGAAAGCCATTCGATCAATGGTTCTCGTTTCAAGCGATCCTGGAAGCATTTCAAAAGGATCTCAAGAAATTTATGACCGTTTCCAGGCAGAAATGAAGGCCTTTAATATAGATGATGAGATCACCCTTTCAATGGTTGGAGATATTGGCAGAAAGGATGTGTCTCCTCTGGTAATTGTATATCCGGAAGCTGTCGTTTATGGACCGCTCTCTGTGGATGATGTCCCTTATATTGTAGAAGAGCACCTTTATAAAGGCAGGATAGCCACTAAATACCAGGCACCTGCCAAAGAATTAACCGGAAAAATTGCATGGGTATCCTCACGGAAAGGCAGCCTGCCCGCAGAAAACAGGGTCGTTCTGCGCAGGGTAGGAATTATTGATCCTGGGGATATTGACGAATTTATCGTCCATGATGGTTATACAGCACTTGGCAAAGTCCTTGGAGAGATGACACCTACCGAGGTTATCTCTGTGATTGAAAAATCGGGACTGCGCGGTCGTGGAGGAGCTGGTTTTCCAACCGGACTCAAATGGAAATTTGTATCAAGAACGGCCAGCGATAAAAAATATGTCATTTGTAATGCCGATGAAAGCGAACCGGGTACATTCAAAGACCGTTTATTATTGGAAGGCGATCCCCACAATTTGATAGAAGCTATGGCGATTGCCGCCTATGCCGTCGGTGCAGACGAAGGCTATATCTACGTCCGCGGGGAGTATAAGCTGGCTCAAGAGAGGTTGAGAAACGCCATTGACCAGGCTCGTCGTTATGGGATATTGGGCAAGAACATCCTCGGAATGAATTTTTCCTTTGACATTCATGTTCATTCAGGGGCAGGGGCCTACATTTGTGGGGAAGAGACTGCGCTTATAGAATCCCTGGAAGGGAAACGGGGAGAACCCCGCACACGTCCCCCATATCCAACTACGCACGGGCTTTGGGAGAAACCCACCCTGGTGAACAACGTCGAAACCCTGGGTAATATTCCGCCCATCATACTAAACGGTGCCGACTGGTATCGCAGCATTGGCGCTCCAGGCAGTCCGGGTACCAAGGTTTACACGATCCTTGGAAATGTCAATAACACAGGCCTGATTGAGGTTCCAATGGGTATCACCTTGCGCGAGGTCATCTCCATTTACGCCCAGGGAATGAAAGATAATAAACCCTTCAAACTTGCCCAAACAGGGGGCTCAAGTGGATCCATGATTCCAGCTGCGCTCCAGGATACCCCGATGGACTTCGATGGCTTTAATAAAGCCGGAGTATCTCTTGGGTCCGGTGCTCTACTGGTTTGCAATGATGAAGTTTGCGTTGTGGATTTAGCGAAAGTTCTGGTAAATTTCTTCCGTGAGGAAAGCTGCGGGAAATGTAATCCCTGCCGGATAGGAAACCAACGGGCATTTCAAATATTAACAAAAATTACCTGCGGCCTTGGAACCAACAAAGATATTGATGACCTGAAATTGATCAGCGATAATCTCTATCAACTTTCCAACTGTGGACTTGGACAAACTGCCGGTTCACCCCTTACAGATGTCATAAAGCACTTCCGGGCAGAGCTTGATGCCCATGTCCAATTAAAATTATGTCCTGCCGGTGTATGCAGCATGAGCGGTACGCTTGATTAACAATGCCAACAAGATTAAATATTATGGAGAAGGTATTATGGTCAATATCACGATTGACGGTAAACAATACGAGGTAAAAGAAGGATCAACGGTTCTCAATGCAGCCCAGGAGGCAGGCATAGATATTCCTACCCTATGCGATCACCCTTCCCTAACACCATATGGTGGCTGCCGGTTATGCGTCGTTGAAGTAGACGGGATGCGTACTTTACAGCCTTCCTGCACACTACCGGTAGGCAACAACATGGTTGTTCGAACAAATACCGAAAAAACAAAGGCTGCTCGGAAATTTATCTTAACCCTGCTCTTCAGCGAAAGGAACCATCTCTGTTCCTTCTGCGTGGTCAGCGGTGGAGATTGCGAACTTCAGAACTCAGCATACGCAGAAGGGATGAGCCATTGGCCTATCCAGCCAACCTGGCAAAAATACGGGGTGGATTCTTCCCATGAATTTATGGTGCTGGAACACAACCGCTGCATCCTTTGCCGGCGCTGTGTGCGTGCTTGCGGTGAACTGGTTGGTAATTTTACCCTGGGCTTTGAAGAACGTGGTTCACGAAGCAGCCTGATTGCAGATCTTGGGACACCTCTCGGGGAAAGCAGTTGTGTTTCTTGTGGTACCTGCGTCCAGATTTGTCCGACAGGAGCCATTATTGATCGCTGGAGTGCTTACCGCGGTAATGTTGAGAATATCGACAAAACCTTAACAATCTGCCTTGGTTGTAGTGTTGGCTGTGGGATTGATGTATTCACCAAGGACAATAACCTGCTGAGGATTGAAGGTAACTGGGATGGACCGGTTAATCATGGGGTTATCTGTAAAGTAGGACGTTTCCACCCAATGAAAGAGGATCGCCAGCGAATTTTGACTCCCATGATTCGCAAGAATGGCGCCTTAAAGGCAGCCACCTGGGATGAAGCGTTGGATGCTGCTGCCCATACTTTAAAACCGGCGGTGGGGCAGGCCAACAGCGGTGTTGCCGCACTGGCGTCTACACGATTATCAGCCGAGGCTCTCAGTGCTTTCAAACAGATCTTTGCAGATGGATTCCACAGCAACATGGTTACCAGCATTGAAGAGGGAGCTCCAACTGCAATAACCGCCCAACTGGCAGATGAATTGAAAACCTCCTTTGAAGGCAACCTTGAAGGTTTACTTGGATCAGATTGCGTCGTGGCATTAGGCATAAATTTAATTGACAGCCATGAAGTCCCAGGTTTCTTTGTTAAACGAATTCATGCCGAAGGTACAAAACTGGTCACCATTGATCCTTCCTCGAACCCTATGGATGTCCTGTCTGATCATGTTTTAAAGGGCAGGAAGGGATCGGACCTGGATCTCATAGAAGGATTGCACGCTGCCCTATACAAAAAGAATTTCGTTGAGGGAGCAGCTCCATTTGATGTAGAGAAAATCCTAGCCAAGGCTGTCATCGCCACCGGGATATCCGAAAAAGACATCCTTGCTGCAGCTGCTACCATTGGTCAATCTAAAAAGGCCTATTTTGTTTATGGAAAAGGCATTACCCGGAACAACGACAACCGAGCGTTGAAAGCACTCCTCGATCTGGCATCCTCTACAAATCAGGATGATTCCAGGAATGTTCTCAGCGTCAAAGGCCAGGCCAACAGTGTCGCAGCAAGCCGTTTATCCCTGGATAAAACCTTCGAGATGAATGGTCATAAAGTGGCATTTATCGCCATAGGCGATGATGAACCATCTGAACGGTTGATCGAAAAAGTGGAGAAATCACCTTTCACGATTGTCCAATCCAGCTATATTTCAAAACTGACCGCCAAGGCAGACATTGTTTTCCCTGTTGAAAACTGGCTGGAATCTGATGGGCACTATATGAACCTCGAAGGAAGGCTTCAGAAAGCCAATAAATCCCTCCAGGTAGAAGAAAATATCAAATCAAATGTGGAAGTTTTCAAGGAGCTGGCAGACCGTGTCGGGTTGAATTTGGCTGAAAACTGGGAAGTGGAATTAACCAAACGGACTCCAATATCGTGTGAAATTAAATAAGTTTTAATGGCAAAAAATTAAAGATAATGATAATAAGGAGCAGAGAATGCCAAAACCCAAAGTTGCCACTGATTGGATGTGCGGCTGTGCAGGATGTCATATGTCCTTGCTGGATATTGACGAAAGAATTTTAAAATTGATTGAATTGGTAGACCTGCGCTCCAGCCCCATAACAGATTTAAAAGTACCTGATGAGTGTGGTGTCGATGTGGGTGTATTGGAAGGTGGAATTAATAACACGGCAAATGAACACCAGGCAAAATTGATGAGAAGCCGGTGTAAAATCCTGGTTTCACTTGGAGATTGTGCAGTATTCGGTGGTGTTCCAGCTATGCGCAATTATTTCACCCTGGAGGAGGCATTACGCAGGGCATATATTGAAACCGAAAGTACAGATTCTGAAGGGCAGATCCCTTCTCATCCAGATATCATGGAGCCTACCCTGGTTCGTGCAGTGCATGAATTAGTCCCTGTAGATATCTTTATCCCGGGCTGTCCGCCAGATGCGGATATCATTTTTTATGCCCTTGCCGAGTTAGCCCAGGGTCGTATACCAGACTTAACTGGTGATATGCTCTCATGGGGAACCAGCACAAAATCATAGTTGGAGGGAAAGATGCCAGAAAAAATTACTATTGAACCAGTAACTCGTATTGAAGGTCATGCAAAAATTACAATATTAATGAACGATGACGGCACCGTTGAACATGCTTACATGCATGTAAATGAGTTCCGTGGATTTGAGAAATTCTGCGAAGGACGGATGGTTTTTGAAATGCCGTATATTACCCCCAGGATTTGTGGGATCTGCCCGGTAAGCCATCACCTGGCTTCTGCTAAAGCCGGCGATAAGGTTGTCGGAAGCCCCCCACCCAGGCCTGCCTCACTGCTGCGCGAGCTGATGCACATGGGACAGATCATCCAGAGCCACGGCATGCATTTCTTTGAGCTTGCTGGACCAGATTTACTGCTGGGTTTTGATGCTGATCCGGAAATTCGTAATGTAGTTGGTTTAGTCGGGGCAAATCCAGAAGTGGCTGTCAAAGCGGTTATGCTGCGCAAATACGGCCAGGAAATTATCCAAACTCTGGGAGGAAGAAAAATTCACCCGGTATTTGCAGTTCCAGGCGGGGTGAATAAATGTCTTTCCACCAAGATGAGAGATGAAATTCTTTCCGGATTGGATGAGACCATCAAAACAACCCAGCTTGGTTTGAGCATTATAAAAGATTGGGTGGATAAAAACCGCGAGGATGTGGAAAAATTTGCCGTCCTCCAGTCCGGATACCTTGGTCTGATCACACCTGAAAACGGCCTTGAACTCTATGAGGGCGATGTACGCCTAATCGACAGGGAAGGCAAACAGTTGGAGCGCTTTGATATCAGCAACTATCTCGATTATATTTCAGAGCACGTGGAACCCTGGTCATATCTTAAATTCCCCTATTACAAGAAAATGGGTTATCCTGGTGGAGTCTATCGCGTTGGTCCTCTTGGTCGTCTGAATATTTCCGAAAAAATTGACACTCCCCTTGCCAATGAAGAGTTCAAGATTTATCGCTCCATTAACAACGGGAAACCGCTGGAGAACACACTCTATTACCATTATGCCCGCTTGATCGAAACCCTGTTTGCGGCTGAAAGGGTTGCCGTTTTACTGGACGACCCGGATATACTCAGCAACGATATTATGAACACCAAGCAGGAGTTCGTTGGGGAAGGTGTAGGTGTTATTGAAGCCCCGCGCGGAACCTTGATTCATGATTACTCAACCGATAGCAGTGGAAAAATAACCCGAGTTAACCTGATTGTCTCCACTGGTCATAACAATTGGGCGATGACATCCGCTGTTGACAGCGTCGCTAAAACATACATTAATGGTCAAAAGATACATGAAGGGTTATTGAACCGTGTGGAAGCAGCCATCCGGGCACATGATCCCTGTCTGTCCTGCTCTACCCATGCGGTTGGCCAAATGCCTTTAGAAATTGAGATTTATAATTCGAAGGGTGAACTCACCCAGACCTTGCGAAGATAATCCAATCCAAACGATGATAAATTCGAGGATTTGGAGATAAAACGGGCTCCAAATCCTCGAATTTTTTGGAGGTAATATTTTGACACGAGATTTAATTATTGGCTATGGAAATCCTGACCGCCAGGACGATGGGGTGGCCTGGCACATCCTGATAGGAGTTCAAAGCCAACTTGGAAGACCTGTACCGGAAAGCTTTGAGGAGGGTCTTTGGCCAATGGGTGATAACCCAGATTTTCTCTTCTCTTTGCAGCTTACCCCGGAAACAGCTGAAATCATTGCCGGATACGACAGGGTTTGTTTTGTGGATGCCCATACCGGAAATATTAAAGAGGACCTCCACATCGAGCTTGTTCCTGCAAGTTATACGCAATCCCCCTTTACCCATCACATGACACCAGCTACCTGTATATACCTTGTGGAACATATTTTTGGCGTAAATCCGGAGGCAATTTTGGTTTCCGTGCGGGGTTATGATTTTGAATTCAGTCACACCCTCTCCAGAAAAACAGAGCTCCTCGCACAAGAGGCAGTCACTCAAATCATGGGCTGGCTGGAATCTAAAAATGAAGCGTAATCTGGAGTGCCGGAGATTTTTTGTCAATCGCCATGCACCAATAATAAAGAAAACATATCCGTATAATTATCATAAAGTTAGTATAATATAGAAATGCATGAATTATCGGTAACGGAAAATATCTTAAATATTGCCAGCAAACATGCCAACCAGTCTAAGGCAATCAGGGTTACTGATATCCATCTTGTTATTGGAACACTGTCGAGCATCATTGATGACTCAGTCCAGTTTTACTGGGATATCCTCACAAAAGAGACAATTTGTGAGGGTGCAAACTTACATTTTGAACGTGTGCCAGCTGAATTGCTTTGCCTTGATTGTAATCTCACCTATGCGATCCAAAGCGGCCTTAGCCCTTGTCCTAACTGCGGCAGTGTGCGGGTAAACGTTGTTGCCGGTGAAGAATTCTGGTTGGAAAGCATTGAAATTGAAACATAGAGGAGCAGAATTATATGCCGACTATTAGGGTTCCCATTGTTGAGAAAATAATGGAAGCAAACGACCAGCTGGCAAAAGGGATTCGGTTAAGGCTGGACCAGGCTGGAATATTCGGTATTAATATTATGGCCTCACCAGGTTCCGGTAAAACCAGCCTGATCCTGCAAACCTTATTGAAATTACCTCCAGATATCCGGTCCGCAGTGATTGAGGGTGATACTGCACCTGTAACCATTGATGCAGAAAAAATCATTCAAATTGGCGTGCCGGCTGTCCAGATCAATACTGGAGGAGAATGCCACCTGGATGCAGTCATGATGAGCAGAGGATTGGATGAGGTGCCCCTCAACAGTATCGAACTTTTAATCGTTGAGAATGTGGGCAACCTGATTTGCCCGGCAGCCTTCAACCTCGGTACGCATGCCAACATTTTAATCGCCAGTATCCCGGAAGGCGATGATAAACCTTATAAATATCCAAATATCTATCGCAGTCTTGATGTTTTGATCATCAATAAGACAGACCTAATGCCTTATATTGATTTTGATATGGAATATTTTCGCCAGGGCGTGGAATTGCTGAATCCCCGGCTGATTACCTTCCCGGTTTCCTGTAAAACAGGTGAGGGAATGGATGCCTGGGTGGATTGGCTGGTAAAAAAAGTAAGAACAAACAGGAATGGCTGATTTAATAATAGGTAAGCGAATTCATGTAAACGGAATTGTCCAGGGGGTTGGATTTCGTCCGTACGTTTATGGGCTTGCCATACAGAATAATCTTACCGGCTGGGTACGGAATACTTCCAGTGGGGTTGATATCGAAGTAAATGGACCCCCACCTGGAATTGAAACGTTTCTCAAGAAATTACAATACTTTCCCCCTCCTTTAGCAATAATCGATTCATTTAATGTGAAGGACTGCCCGGTAAATGGATTCCTGCAGTTTGAAATCATCTCCAGTCAGTCATCATCAAGGGATTTTATTCCTATCTCGGCTGATATTTCTATTTGTTCCGATTGCAGGGAGGAATTATTTAACCCTGTAGATCGCCGTTACCGATATCCATTCATCAATTGCACGAACTGCGGCCCAAGATTTTCGATTATCCAGAACATACCATACGACCGCCCATTTACAACCATGGCTCGTTTCGACATGTGTGATGCCTGCCAGGAGGAGTACCAAAATCCATCAGACCGCAGGTTTCACGCCCAGCCAATAGCATGCCCAAAGTGTGGTCCACAGGTATCACTGGCAACTCACGAAGGCAAGGTAATAAGTATTGGGGATGAAGCCATTCAAATATCCAGGGGATTCCTTCAGAATGGAAAAATACTGGCAATAAAAGGGTTGGGTGGATACCACCTGGCTTGCGATGCAACTAATCCTGAATCGATCAATGTTTTACGTTCCCGAAAATACCGCAGTGATAAACCTCTGGCTTTGATGGCATTTGATCTGCTGAGAATTAAAAAACATTGTGTTGTAACGGAAGACGAAGCTGCCCTACTTGAATCTCCGGCCTGCCCGATTGTGATCCTCAAGCCAAGGGATAACACACCTTTTGCTGACCTTGTATCCCCATATCAAAAAACGCTTGGATTCATGCTTGCCTATACACCACTCCATCTCTTGCTATTGGAACCGAAAATTGGTTATCCGGAAGCGTTGGTTATGACCAGTGGCAACTTAAGCGAAGAACCAATCGCATATCGGGATGATGAAGCTTTTATCAAACTTTCCCGCGTCGCCGATGCATTTCTGGTGCATAACCGTCCTATACACATGCGTATGGATGATTCTGTGGTGAGAAGTATCAACAAAAGTCCTTACATGCTCCGGAGATCCCGTGGTTATGCACCCACTCCAATCCGGTTAGGCGATGAGGTCCCGGAAATTCTTGCCACTGGTGCCGAATTGAAAAACACATTTTGTCTCTCAAAGAAAAATTATGCTTTCATCAGCCATCACATCGGCGATTTGGAAAATTACGAGACATACCTCAGTTTTTCGGAAGGAATCCGGCATTTTGAGAATTTATTCAGGATAAAACCGGAAACAATCGTTTGCGATATGCACCCGGATTATTTGGCTACCCGTTATGCCAGGGAAAGGGTCCAAAAGGAACGGGTTGCTCTCCTGGAAGTGCAGCACCATCATGCCCACATGGCTGCCTGCCTGGCTGATAATCAATATCTAAATGATGAACCGGTGATCGGGTTGATCTTCGATGGGAGCGGTTATGGTCCTGACCACACAATCTGGGGGGGAGAAATCCTGGTTGGAGATTATCAATCTTATAAGAGATCTTATAATCTTAAATACGTCTGTATGCCGGGGGGAGATCTTGCTGTGAAAAACCCCTCTCGAATGGCACTATCCCATCTCTGGCATGCCAATATTGGTTGGGATCCTGATTTTCCAATCTTTAGAGATATACCAGACTATGAAATGAATATCATTCGAATCCAGATCGAAAAAGGTATTAATAGCCCATATACCTCCAGCATGGGCCGCTTGTTCGATGCTGTTTCCGCATTTCTGGGAATTCGCCCGCAGGTAAATTATGAAGGCCAGGCAGCAATAGAATTGGAAGCCTTGGCAAATCCAGATATCCAGGAATTTTATGAATTCTCACTATTTGAGGGTGAGATTGACCCATCCCCATTGTGGAAAAATATTGTCGGAGATATTACAGATGGTATCCCCATTTCCACAATATCTGCCAAATTTCATAACAGTGTTGTCCAATTAAGCCTTCGTGTCTGTAAGGAGATCCAGTTATCGCAACGGATCCAAACAGTCGCCCTAAGCGGTGGTGTTTGGCAAAACGTTTTCCTCCTGGAGAAAACCATCCGGCTGCTCAGCCAGAATGGTTTTGATGTTTTGATACATAAGAACGTCCCTGCTAATGATGGCGGCATCGCCCTGGGACAGCTGATGATAGCCGCTGATTGGATGAAAAAAAATCCTGTATAAAGGTTAGGTTTAAAAATGTGTTTGGGTATACCAGGAAAAATTGTTGAATTTGTAGTGAGTCCGGGGCTGCGTATGTGCAAGGTTGATTTTGGTGGGGTCATCCGCCAGGTATGTATCGAGACAATTCCTGAGGCAAAAATCGGCGATTACACCATCGTTCATGCTGGATTCGCCCTGAGTTTGCTGAGTGAGGAGGAAGCCATGGAGACACTTGCAGCCCTCAGAGAATTATCCATTGCAGAAGATCAATTTGACCAGGAGTGGAATTCCGGGAGCATGAAGTAGCTGATGCGCTATATTGACGAATACCGGGATGTAAAATTGGTGCATATCCTGGCAGATAAGATCGCAAAAACTGTGACAAAACCATGGGTCATTATGGAAATCTGTGGTGGACAAACCCATTCCATTATGCGCTATGGTTTGGATCAGCTCCTACCTCCTCAAATCGAACTGGTACACGGGCCTGGTTGTCCTGTTTGTGTTACTTCGCTCGAACTAATCGATAAAGCCATTGAAATTGCAAAAATGCCGGATGTGATCTTCACATCTTACGGGGATATGCTGCGTGTGCCAGGTTCCAGGGAAGACCTGTTCTCAGTACGTGCCAGCGGCCATTCGATCAGGGTGGTCTATTCACCCCTGGACGCTGTCCGGATCGCCCAGGAAAATCCGCAAAAAGAAGTTGTATTTTTTGCCATAGGGTTTGAAACTACTGCCCCTCCCAATATCGCCGGTGTAATTCAGGCAGACTTGCTTAATTTGAAGAATTTTACCGTACTTGTCTCCCAGGTTCGTGTCCCTCCCGCAATCGAAGCTATTTTAAGCTCCCCGTTCAACCGAGTCCAGGGTTTTTTAGCTGCCGGGCATGTTTGTGCTGTGATGGGCTACTGGGAATATGAAGCCATTGTGAAAAAATACAACATCCCTATTGTCGTGACAGGTTTTGAACCGGTTGATCTCCTGAACGGGATTTTGATGTGTATCAATGACCTGGAAAATAATCAAAATATAGTCCAAAACGCATATTCAAGGGTTGTAACCAGGGACGGCAATCTACCGGCACAGCAAATGATTGAAAAAGTCTTCCAACCCTGCGACCGTCTTTGGCGTGGCATCGGATTAATTCCGATGAGCGGGTGGAAATTACGGGAAGAATACTCCCGATTTGACGCTGAAAAGAAATTCAATGTCCAGAATATCCAAACGAGAGAATCAGATTTATGCATTTCAGGACAGGTTTTACAGGGGATAAAAAAACCTGTTGACTGTCCGGCATTTGGAAACCTATGTACCCCGGACAATCCATTGGGAGCGACCATGGTATCGTCGGAGGGTGCCTGTGCAGCCTATTTCCGCTATGCAAGAGATAAATTTCCTGGAGAGAAATCACGAAAATAAGTATGGATAAACCAACGTCTTTAAATTTTGAAGGGGCATATTGTCCGGTTCCGCACGTTCATGAAGGCAAAATCCTCCTGGGTCACGGCAGCGGTGGACGGCTCACACACGATCTGATTGAGAGAATTTTTTTGCCTCATTTCTCAAATCCTCACCTGGATGAAGGTAATGATTTTGCCCGTATCCCTTCATCGTCTGAGGGTGGTCGCTTGGCTGTATCCACCGATGCACATATCGTCTCACCACTTTTTTTCCCGGGAGGGGATATCGGCAAATTGGCAGTCTGCGGGACAGTAAACGATGTGGCCATGTCTGGTGCAATCCCGCTGTATCTGACAGCCAGTTTCATCCTGGAAGAAGGTTTATCTATTGACTCTCTTGAACAAATTGTCATATCCATGGAGAATTCTGCCAGAGAAGCTGGAATAAAAATCATTGCCGGTGATACAAAAGTCGTGGAAAAAGGGAAGGCAGATGGATGTTTCATTTCTACCACCGGGTTCGGCTGGATTCCGGGTGGGGTGAATATCGGCGGCGATTATGCCCGGCCGGGAGATATTATTCTGGTTTCTGGCACTCTCGGTGATCATGGCATAGCCGTGCTTTCTGCCCGGGGAGATCTTGGTCTGGAAACCCTCATCCAATCCGATGTGGCGCCATTGAACAGCATGATTGTTGATCTGTTGGCAGCTGCCCCCGATACTCATGTCCTGCGGGATCCAACCCGAGGCGGCCTGGCTACAACATTGAATGAAATTGCCTGTCAGAGCGATGTCTGCATCCGCCTATATGAAGAAAATATACCGGTCCATCCGAGTGTCAGGGCGGTATGCGAGCTGCTTGGCTTTGATCCACTCTACATAGCCAATGAAGGCAAACTTATCGCAATAGTCCCCCCCGCTCAATCTGAGGATGCATTACAAGCCTTACAGGCTCATCCGCTTGGGAATAATGCTATGCGCATTGGTGTTGTAGAACCGGAGCCTCGCCGCAAAGTCCTGCTCCAGATTCCAACTTCTGGATCACGCATTCTTGATATGATTTCCGGTGAGATGCTTCCCAGAATCTGCTAGACGGTTCTTTTGTATTCTTGGCGGGGAAATCAAGGTCTCTTGCTCTTGACAGCGTCCTTTTCCAATATATACTTACAAAAAATTAGTTACAAGGTGATTGATGATGAAAATTAACTATAAAGAGACAACTAGTGACTTACTTAAAAGAATCGACATTCACAGCAAATATGGAAGCAGAAATATCGATGAATGGATGATCGATTTGCTTAACCTCAAGAAAGGGACCAAGATCCTCGATGTTGGCTGCGGTGCCGGGAAGCAATGCTTCTCCTTTTACCAGACGCTTGAGGGGGATTGTGATATTACCGGCGGAGATGTTTCACAGGAATTGTTAGAGCAGGCTCGCACCGAAAATTTAAAATATGGGAATGCCATAAAATTTATGGAATTAAATTTCAATAAATCCTTCCCTTTCGAAGAATCTACCTATGACCTGATTTCCTGCTGCTTTGCAATTTATTATGCCCTTGATATCCCCTTTACGATTAAGGAAATGCACCGAATAATCGTATCGGGTGGCCGGGTATTTTCCACTGGTCCCATGCCGGAGAATAAAAAACTGTTCTATGAAATCATCAGTGAAGCCACACAAAAAACAATTCCCCCGATGCCAGGTAGTTCAAGATATGGATCGGAGATTCTTAAAGCCATGCAGGAAACATTTTCCAGGGTGGAAGTTGCCATTTTTGAAAACCCACTCACTTTTGAATCAGTAGAACCATTTATTGACTACACGCGTGCTTCCCTCTCCGAAGACAGGAAATTGTGGTCAAGCTTCTTTTCGGAGAAAGAGGATTTTGAAAACATTATCTCCAGGATTACCGATGTTGCCGAGAAACGTCTAAAAATTGACGGCAAATTGGTAATGACCAAAGTCGTTGGCGGATTCATCGCCACAAAGTGAAAAACATGAACAAAGACATGATCTTTTCCGGAAAAAAGTTATGCTTCATTGGGGCACATCCCGATGATATAGAGTTGGGCTGCGGGGCATTCATTGCTCACATCATAGGGCAAACCGAGATCTTATGTGTTACTCTCTCCGATAATCAGAAAAATTCCACATTGAATAACGTGGTTGGAGAACATTTTAAAAGCATGGCTGTCCTGGGAATTCCAAAAGATCACATCATCGTCGGAAATTTTGAAACCAGGCGATTTCCTCAGGATCGTCAGGAAATCCTAGAGTACCTGTTTCAACTGAATCGCCAATTTGAACCCGATGTGGTATTCGTCCATACTACAGCAGATATCCATCAAGACCATGTCACCGTTACACAGGAAGCATTGCGCGCCTTCCGGGGTACAACTGTACTTGGATTTGATGTTTTACGCAGCAGTTATGGATTTTTCCCCAACTTTCTGGTGGAAGTGGATGAAAAGGATGTCCAGGCTAAAATTCGAGCTCTGGCTGAATACAAAACCTATGACACAAAGTATTACTTTGACCCCGAAATTACCCGGGCAACCCTTGTACGTCATGGTGCCCTTGCGGAACGGCCTTATGCAGAAGGATTTGATATCCTGAGAATTATCAGCCGTTTTGGGTGTGTTTAGTGAAAAAAGCCCGGCAGGTTTATCTCTACCGGGCTTTTTTTTGGGATTATTCTCCTGGAATTCCTATCTCAATAAATCCATTTATTATTCGGACCGGGTAGCTAGGGGTTGCCATTGTAGCAGGTAATGTCAATGCCGCCCCTGAACAGATATCAAAACGGGCTCCATGCCTTGGGCAAGTCACAAAATGGTTTTCTAGCTCCCCATCTCCAAGAGGTCCATTGTCATGGGTACAGATATCCCCAATTGCAGATAGGTTTCCGTCAACATTAAAAATTACAATCGGCAAATCCCCAATTTCGAGGAAAAGTCGTTCGCCGGATGGAAGACCCTCCACGGATGTCACAACAAAAAAATCATAGCAGGTTATCTTATCTGTGTTATCCATAAATTCAATCCGGGTCTTCACTCCATTCATCCCTTGATTCACCCAAACCATAAGCGCCAGCCTTAAGAACTTTTAATCCAAGCAAAGCACATTTCAGTCTCACAGGTCCAAGCTCAATGCCAAGGAGTTCCAAAATATCCTGTTTACCTATTTTTTTTACTTCATCCAGATCTTTTCCAATAACAGATTCAAGTAGAAGATCTGCCGATGCCTGGGAAATAGCACAACCATGACCACTAAACCGGGCATCAACGATTCGATTTTGATCATCCAAACGGACATCAATCCTTAATTGGTCTCCACAGAGGGGATTTTCATCTTCAAAAGAGAAATCATGGGGATCAAGATTTCCGCGGTAATACGGATTCTTGTATCGTTCAACAATCAATTCGCGGTATAAATCATCCATTCTCATATCCTTAATTAGGATGCCCAAGGGGGAGCATTCTAACCAAACATCTTTTCAACCTTAGCCAACCCCAAAACCAGTCGGTCAATATCATCTTTTTCATTATATATATAAAAACTGGCACGTGTAGTCGCCGGTAAATTAAACCTCTGGTGAAGTGGCATGGCACAATGGTGTCCTGCCCGCACTGCAATACCATCCATATCCAGAATTTGAGCCACATCATGAGGGTGGACATAATCCAATGCGAAAGAAACCACTCCGCCTTTGAGTTCCAGGTCAGTGGGTCCCAGGATATGAATTCCTTTCAAACCAATCATTTTTTGCATGGCATATTCAGTCAAAGAAAATTCATGGGCAGCAATCTCATCCATGCCAATCTTATTAAGGAAATCGACCGCAACTCCCAATCCAATCACTTCAGCGATGGCAGGCGTACCAGCCTCAAATTTATAAGGGATTTCATTCGGGGTAAAAGAACTTAAATATACTTTTTTGATCATATCCCCGCCGCCCAAAAAAGGCGGCATGGCTTCCAGTATTTTTGATTTTCCATAAAGCACACCAATACCGGTGGGGCCTAACATCTTATGCCCGGAAAATGCCAGGAAATCAGCATCCAGATCCTGCACATCCACGAAAAAATGAGGGACAGATTGGGCAGCATCCACCAATACCAGTGCTCCTGATTGGTGAGCCATTTCAATCATCGATTTAGCTGGGGCTATCGTACCCAATACATTAGACATTTGGGAAAAGGATACCAGCTTTGGGGAATGGCGTAACAATTGCTCATAAACCATCATGTCCAGGAGACCATCTTCGGTCACTGGGATAAACTCAAGGATCACTCCTTTTTCCTCAGCCAGGATGTGCCAGGGGACCAGATTGGAATGATGTTCCATTTCAGTGAGGATAATACGATCTCCTGCGTTTAGATTTTTCCTGCCCCATGAGTATGCAACCAGGTTTATTGATTCCGTGGTATTGCGGGTAAAAATAACCTCCCTAACAGATTTTGCGTGGATGAAGGAGGAAATTTTTTCCCTAGCTTTTTCATACATAGCAGTCGATTCCTCTGCCAGGAAATGGATGCCCCGATGAATATTTGCATTCGATTTTTTATAATATTCATCCATTGCCTGCATTACTGCATACGGTTTCTGAGAGGTTGCCGTTGAATCCAGATAGATTATCGGAATCCCAGGACGGATTTCTCTTTGAAGTATTGGGAATTCATCCTTAATCTGCTTAATTTCAAGCTTATCAGTCATTGATTTTTCCATTATTTACATAAATTATAGGAAATCAGGAGAAATACAGATCCATCATTCTGCATGGGGAAGATCGATCTTTGCTGATTTTCTCTCTGGAAAACGAATATGGGGGGAATCGACCGGATACCATAAAATGTGATCCGGTACCATCCAACCATCTGTTAAAAATACGTTTGTCCGAAATTGAACAGCGACCATTTTAGCGTCGACCTGAACAACAATTCCCTGTAACCAGCCTCGTATTCTTTCTTTTTCTTTTTCGTGGTCACAGAATCCTTCTACCTTATCCCCCACTTCGTATTTAAATTCTGATTTTGGTGGTTTCATATATGGAATTGATCCCATTGAGTTTTCTATTCCCTTTCCAATATAGTTTTCCGGAATATTTCTAATACTATAGCACGTCTTAGCATTAAGGATTACAGGTCTGATCCCATTTTCTTGAGAATTTCTGCAAATAACCGACCACGAACTCCCTCAAACGGGATTCTTTGCATAATTGGATCAAAAAAACCTTCTGTGATAATTCTTTTTGCTGCATTGCGGGGTATTCCGCGGCTCATCAAATAAAAGATTTCCCCTTCGTCAATCCTTCCAACGGTAGCACCGTGTGTGCAGCGGACATCATCCGCCAGGATTTCAAGTCCAGGGATGGAGTCTGCCCTGGCATGAGGACTTAAAATCAGGTTGCGATTTGTCTGATAGCCATCGGTTTTGAATGCACCCGGTGCGACATAAATCATTCCCTGCCAGACAGAACGGCTCCTCCCGTTTAATGCCCCTTTAAACAATAAATCGCTGGTTGTGTTAGGAGCAAGGTGAAATTGCTGTGTATCATGGTCCATATGCTGGTCGTTTTCAGTAAAATAAAAACCGGACATCCTGCCTGTGCTTCCAGAACCACTTAATACCAGGTCGGAGAAATTTTTTGTCACATGGCTGCCTAAAGCACCAAAAATCCAATCCAGGTTTGCATCCTGGTCGACATGAATACTTTCGTGGGTAAAGTTCCAGACATTTTGTCCCAGAGACTGAAATTCAACAAACCGTAGATTAGCAGCTTTACCGACATAAACCTCAACGTTACACGCATGCAAAGTCTGGCCACCTGCTTCGGTTGGAGAGGCTGATTCGTGAACGTAGGTGACACTTGCGCCGTCATCAATATAAACCAGCACATGTGAAATGTGAGCCAATCCCACCCCGGGCCCCCAGATCAAACTATGCAGTGGCTGTTCTATTTGGGTGTTTTTGGGAATGTAAAGGAAAATTCCATTTTGTGCAAATGCTCCAGCAAGGGAGGCGAATTTCCCATCTTCAGGCTTGACGAATTTCCCCAGTATATTCTCAAGCAAATGGGAATATTTTTGTTCAGCGGTGATTAGATCTGTGAAAATTACTCCCTTTTCTACTAATTCCGGATCCAGATCAATATTCGTATGCCCGGGTATTAGAATGATCTGTCCACCATGAGCATCATCAACCAGAGGTTGCAAATATATCTGTGGAACGGATGGCAGCATGTGATACGCACCGGGTTTAGAGAATTCAAAAGAGTTACTTCTCAGATCACTCAAATCTGTGCGGCGCCATGCCTCCAGATCTTGGGTTGGGATTCCAAAATTCAAATATGCTTCCAAGGCTTTTTTTCGATAAGAACTGATACCATCACTTACATCCGTATCACGCACAAAATCTTGCGGAAAATTAAAATCCCGCTTCTCTGTCAACCTTCTTTTTGAGCTGGTTACAATTTTCGGTTGTTCCATTTTATATTCTGCGACCTCATTAATTATAGAATCCAGAAGCCATTCCCTATCCAACAGACCCTTCCATTTGTAACTGGATCAGCCGGTTCATTTCAATGGCATATTCCATTGGCAGTTCCCTTACCAGGGGCTCAATAAAACCGGAAACAACCATCGTATGCGCTTCATCTTCAGACAAGCCTCTGCTTTTCAGGTAGAATAGCTGTTCCTCTCCTACTTTAGATACAGATGCCTCATGCCCGATGGTGACATCTTCTTCATCGATTTCAATATAAGGATAAGTATCTGATCTAGAGGTTGGTTCTAGCAGCAAGGCGTCACAAACAACATTGGATTTGGAATTGGTCGCCCCTTTCTGCACTTTCAATAACCCACGATAGGATGCTCTTCCGCTTCCCTTGCTAATTGATTTAGATGTAATTTTACTGCTGGTATTAGGTGCAAAATGAAGCACCTTACCGCCTGTATCCTGGTGCTGTCCTGGGCCGGCAAATGCCATGGATAAGATCTCCCCCCTTGCCCCATCTCCCACCAGGTAACAGGATGGGTACTTCATAGTCAGCTTGGAACCCATATTGGCATCCACCCATTCCATGACGCCATTTTCATGCACAATTGCCCGCTGTGTGACCAGGTTATAAACATTATGGCTCCAATTTTGGATAGTGGTGTAGCGGACTCTGGCATCTTTCTTGACAATAATTTCAATGACACCGCTGTGAAGCGAGTCGGTAGTGTACTGTGGAGCAGTACACCCTTCCACATAATGCAATTGAGCACCCTCATCTGCAATGATAATGGTTCGTTCAAACTGTCCAATGTTGGCAACATTTAATCTAAAATATGCTTGCAGTGGCAAATCCACTTTAACCCCCGGCGGCACATAAACAAAAGAACCGCCAGACCAGACTGCGCTGTTCAGGGCAGCAAATTTATTATCCTCAATAGGAATAACAGTACTAAAGTACTTTCGGAAGAGGTCAGGATAGTGCTTTAGCCCGTCTTCGATACTAACAAAAATCACACCTTTTGATTTAAGGTGTTCCTGGAGGTTGTGATAAACCATCTCGGATTCATACTGGGCACCCACGCCCGCCAGGAATTTTTGTTCTGCTTCTGGGATTCCTAGTCTGTCAAAGGTGTTTTTGATTGTATCGGGGATGTCATCCCATGTTTTTCCCTCACCATCTGATGGTTTGACATAAAAAAAGATCTCATCTAAATTCAGTCCATTCAGATCCCCACCCCATGTTGGCATAGGGCGCTGTTGAAAATGACGGAGGGCTTTAAGTCGGAATTCCAGCATCCATTCCGGCTCTCCTTTTAATGCCGAGATCTTGCGAACGATTCCCTCATCCAACCCTTTGCGCGATTTAAATACATACGTTTCAGGATCACTGAATCCGTACTGGTATTCTCCAAAATTATGTAACATTTCAGATTGCGATTGATCAGACATGCGTACCTCCAAAAACCAATACAACCATTAAGAATGATTAAGCAAGCAAAGGGCCACTTTCAAATTTTTCCCTGATCCAATCGTAACCATGCTCTTCCAGGTGCATCGCCAGATCAGCTCCCCCTGATTCCACTATTATTCCACCTAACATGACATGCACAAAATCCGGTTTTATATAGTTCAAAATACGTTGATAATGCGTGATGATCATCACGCCGAGATCTTTTCCGCTTAAAGCATTGACGCCCTCAGAGACAATTTTTAATGCATCGATATCCAGGCCGGAATCCGTCTCGTCCAGCAAGGCAATTTTTGGTTCCAGTGCTGCCATTTGCAGGATTTCAGCCCTTTTCTTCTCACCCCCGGAAAAGCCCTCGTTCAAATAACGGCCTGCAAATGAATGGTCCATCTTTAACAAATTCATTTTTTCCTTGAGCATCTTCCTGAATTCCGGAATAGCTATACCCTTATCATCATGGTTTTGTGCTTTGCGCCTGGCATTAATTGCAGATCTAAGGAAATTGGCAAGAGTCACACCGGGAATGGCTACTGGATACTGGAATGCAAGGAAAATGCCGGCTCTGGACCTTTCATCCGGTTCCAGTTCCAGGAGGTTTTTTCCGTCAAACATCACTTCCCCTTCGGTTACTTCATAAAGTGGATGTCCCATAACCGTGTAAGCAAGAGTGGATTTACCAGTCCCATTGGGGCCCATTATGGCATGGACTTCTCCCTGTTTTACCGTAAGGTTTAATCCTTTCAGTATCTCCTTGCCTGCAATTTGAACATGTAAATTAATAATCTCTAAATTAGCCATTTACACATTACTCCTGTGTTTATTCCCAGTATTTAGTCTGGTGTATATTTTTGTTTTTTATATAATTAATCTAATATTTTCATGCACTTAATAATTATACCATAGCGGATTTCCCGTGTCTATATTTAATAATATTATATATAAAATATTATTAATAGGTCTACTACTTATCGACAAGTTAGGTTTTGTTATTTTTAACATAAATATCTAATATATTGACAATTTTATACCCTGTTAGTATACTGGCTGTAGTTAATTCAATTTTATTGGATGGAATGAAGATTAGTCGAAAAATAATATGAAAACAACGCGTGAAAAAATTTTGCAAAACCTGCTCACTTACCCTAAATCTACGATTAATGAGCTGGCCAAAGAAGTGGGAATTAATGCCATTTCCGTAAGGCATCACCTGACCAGTCTTCAGGCGGAAGGCCTGGTCATTTCCGAAGAAGAGAGGCATGGAGTAGGACGCCCTCGTCTTGTGTACCTGCTCTCGGAGCGAGGGATTGAACAATTCCCAACAAGGTATTTCCGGTTTACCAACCGGCTGCTTGACCAAATCAAAAAATCGCTCCCTGAAAAAACTTACAGCGCAATCTTGAATCAAATAGCTGATAATACAGCGGGTGACATACTTGAAAAAGTGGAATACATGTCATTTGAACAGAAACTGGATGTGGCAAAGGAGCTTCTTACCAAAGAAGGATTTTCAATGGTGTGGGAAAAAATCGGGGATGAGTATTTGATTCACGAGATTTCCTGCCCATATTTACAAATCGTTCAATCTCACCCGGAGATTTGTACAATCGGGCAGCGATTGATCTCTACGATCCTGGCTACCTCTATAACAAAAACCCGCTGTATGGTAAATGGGGATACCCAATGTACTTTTATCATCCAAAAAGCCGCCCTTTCAGAAGGACTTAACATATGAGTGAAAAACAAGCATTAAACCGGCCTAACTGGCTGGCAGAGAGTACGCATCCGGAGCTAGCTGAGCAGCTTCTGGTCGGTCTGCGAGAAGTGACCGATCCCGAACTGGGATTAAATATTATTCAGCTTGGATTGGTCCGCAACGTTGAGATTGATGAAAACGAAGCGAAAATTAATATGATATTGACCACTCCATATTGCCCGTATGGACCAGCGATGCTGGAAAATACCCGCAAAAAGGCTGAAAAGATCTTGGACAGGCCAACCAAAATTGAAATGGGATTGGAGATGTGGGATTTTTCTATGATGGAGGAAGGATTAGGAGGCGATTGGGGGCTGTACTGATACTATTTTCGATGCAAGACATCAAAAAACCCTGGTCATAACCCCAGGATTTTATTTTTGAATGATGACCCAAATATTTCCATTCCGTTTATAAACATGAATGGCGCAGGTTGTGTCAGGAAATAGTTTTTGAATCGCAATATCTGGTAAAAAGTGGCTTCGCATCAATAATGCTTTTTCGGCCAGGGCAAGGAGCTTCACTGGAAAAAGTTGGATATTTGGTTCTTCAATGATAATTTTCCCCCCCGGTTTAATGATCCTCCACATCTCCCCGGCACATCGTTGCTGGTTCATCACGTGGTGAAGAACATCAACCATAACAACACGATCGAAACTGCAATCAGGGAACGGGAGATTTTCAATGACCGATTTAACCGGTCGAAGACTCTTTTTTCCTGCCGCCTGTTGAAGCATGTTAATCGATTCATCTAAAATGATGAAATCACAATCCTGGCACTCTAGTTTCGCGGAAATTCTGCCTGTGCCACCACCAGCATCTAATAACCGGAAACCTGGCTGTAAATCAAAATAACATAACCTATCATGGTCTAGCTCAGCACCAAATATAGAGTCGTAATAAGGGGCAAGAAATTTGAAATGGTCAATTTTTCCCATTGGCTGTTAACTTATCATAAATATACTTGCAGAGAATCGGGCAATCAATGCGGATATTGTAGCAATTAGGACGGTTAACCCGGATATTATCAATACAGCTTGTGTGCCCAGCTCTTTCTTGATAACCATTAAGGTGGCCAGACAGGGGATATAAAAAACAACAAAAACTGAAAAGGTGATCATTTGGACCGATGTGATCACTGTTGATAAATCTTCAGCGCCCAATGCCTGGCGGAGCATCACCATAGATAATTCCTTGCGAAGAATTCCAAAAATTAATGGAACGCCAACCTCGCTCGGTAATCCTAAAAGCCACGAAATCGGGCGAACCAGAAGATTTAAATAATATGACCAATCCAGGAAAGTCAATATTGATAACAAAATGCTCCCAATAATTAATGCCGGCCACGCTTCAACAATGAACTCCCGCAGTCTAAACCAGGTTTTGTGAATCACGTTACGCCATGTTGGAAGACGGTAGATTGGCATTTCCAGGATCAGTCCGGGACTATCCTCGGGCAGCATTCTGGATAATAATTTTGCTGTTAGTGCAATTACGAAAAGATTAAATATGTAAATGATTAAAGCATAATTTGGTCCGAGATAATACGCCACCAGTCCAAATACAACTGCCAGGCGAGCAGCACATGGAACCATTGTCGCCAATGTGGCTGCAAGGAACCTGTCTCTACGATCTTCCATTATGCGCGTTGACATGATTGCTGGCACATTGCAGCCATAACCTAGAATAAATGGGACAATTGCTTTCCCATGTAGTCCCAATCGGTGCATAAGGGCATCCATTAAAAATGCGACGCGTGGTAAATATCCGATATCTTCCAACAATCCAAGCCCGAATAAAAATGGCATCAGGTAAGGCAGCACTATTGCCAATCCGCCAGAGATACCCTGGATTAATCCATACAAAATTTCATAAAACAAATTTCCTTCAACAAGGGGGGCAAGTAGAATTTCTTCTAATAAATTAAATAAATTGAGCAGAGGAATTTCTAATAGACTGCCAAACATATAAACAAATTGGAAAAAAACCAATAAAACCAGGATAAGGAAAAAATAACCAAATACCGGGTGCAGGAAGACATCATCCAATTTGTCACGGAAAGTAATTTTTCGGACACCTTCCTGCACCACATTTTTCCCCAAACGAGTTGAGATGGCGTGGCGTTCTCCGCTGATTACCCAGACGGCCTGCTGACCTCGTTTTTCCAATATTTCAGCCTGCAGCACGGATACCTCTGCTGCTAATTCGGGTTGAGTGAATTGAAGGGATCGGATAACAGTAGGATCATTTTCCAGTAGTTTAATGGCTATTGTGGTTTTGGGTAATAAACCCACGTCCGAATGGATATCATCACTAATTTTTTGGATTATATCTTCTATATCTATACTGAATTCAATTCTTTCGGGACCTTGAGATTTTCGTGTTAGTAGTAACGCTGACATAAACAGGTCACGCACACCCATTCCACGACTGGCGACAACGGGTAAAACAGGTACTCCAAGCTCTTTGCCAAGACTTTGGATATCAACAATAATCCCCATCCTTCTTGCCTCATCCATCATGTTTAATGCAACAATTATTGGACGTTGCAGTTCAATGAGTTCAAGGGAGAGCTCCAAACCATGGCTTACACGAGAGGCATCAAGAACATTAATAATTACATCAACTGGATGTGATACAAGGAAGTTGAAAACCTCCCTCTCCACCGGATTCGTTCCTGCTAAAGAGTAAGTGCCTGGTAAATCGACAAGTTGGATGACCTCCCCTAACAACCTGACTTTTGTTTCTGTATAGGTAATGGTTGTACCCGAAAAATTTCCGGTTTCAGCCTTATATCCCGCTACCTGGTTGAAAAGAGTGCTTTTTCCACAATTTGGTTGGCCTATTAAGGCAAATCGCATTCCGCAGCCTCTACAAGAATATTTGCAGCAACACCAATACCCAATGCTATTTCCCTTTTGCGAACCCTGATAAGCAAAGGACCATCAAAAGGTGCCCGCCGCAATAACTCGATACAATCACCGGGCTTTACCCCAAGCTGGCGGAGTTTATGTTCAATTCCTGAACCACCAGAAAAAATCATCACCCGCAGTAATCTTCCGGGACGGGCTTCAAAGAGAGGGAATATTGGTTTTTGGTCTGTTTTTTTCATTTTTGGTAAACTACTTCCTAACTTAAAATCGTGATATTACCAAAGGCAAAGGATCAGCAAAAGCATGGGTTTTTATTGGTTGCCCAATTACAAATTTGTAAATATTGCCAAAGAATATTTTACTATTTATCATCTTATTTATCTAGATTGACCCACAGCCAGCGCATATCAAAATAACCAGATCCAATCCGCAATCCCGGAAAATTGAGATATATCCATTCAAATGCCATATTTTTATCTATATTGGATAAATTAAAAAAACCCGCCGCTTAAGCGGGTTTAAATCCAGGATATTTCTCAATCTCAGATCAATCCTGCTTCCTTACCCACCCTGGCAAAGGTATCAAGCACTTGATTCAATTGTGAATCTGTATGGGTTGACATGTAACTTGTCCGAAGAAGCTGGCGGCCTGTTGCTACCGCCGGAGAAATCACCGCGTTCACAAAAACCCCATTTTCAAAAAGCAATTTCCAGGTCAGGAATGTCCTTGCGTCATCACCTATGATTATTGGCACAACCGGGGTAACTGATTTACCCGTATCAAAACCCAAGGAGTGGAAGCCGTTGCGCATTTTTTCTGCATTTCTATTTACCTGTTCAATTCTTTCAGGTTCCTCACGCATGATCTGTAATGCTGTCAAAGCTGCCATGGTATTGGAGGGGGTAATGCTTGCACTAAAAATTAAGCTTCTGGCATGATGTTTAACATAATGGATCACCTGGTCATCACCTGCGATAAATCCTCCTAATGAGGCAAATGCTTTACTGAAAGTGGACATGATTAAATCAACTTTATCTGTAAGTCCAAAATGAGCGGACGTACCGCGTCCTTTTCCAGTAACTCCCATTCCATGGGCATCATCTACCATCACCCGTGCGCCGTACATGCCGGCAATTTTTGTAATCTCCGGAAGATTTGCCAGATCTCCTTCCATACTGAATAATCCATCTACTATGATGAGCTTTCCAGATTTTTCCGGTAAAGATCTACACACTTTGGCAAGATGGTCCATGTCATTATGACGGAAACGTTGAATTTTCCCATAACTCAGCCTGGCTCCGTCAACGATACTGGCATGGTCATCCTTATCAAGGATAACATAATCATTACTGCCCACAAGCGAGCTTACTGTTCCCAAGTTGGTTTGCATACCCGTAGAAAAAATCAATGCTGCTTCCTTGCCCACCCATTCGGCCAACTCCTCCTCTAATTGTTCATGAAGCTCAAGGGTGCCATTTAAGAACCGGGATCCTGTACAACTCGTTCCAAATCTTTCAATGGCTTCAATGGCTGCCTGTCGAACTTTTGGATGTGTGGTCAGTCCAAGGTAATTATTTGAACCGCACATGATAAGCCGCCTTCCTTGGTAATTTACTTCTGTTCCTTCATTCTCGGTAAGCGGAATAAAATATGGATAATATCCTTCTTTAATTGCCTCTCTTGCAGTCGTATATTGCCCACATTTCTCAAATATATCCATGCTATTTCCTTCAATATTAATTTGCCAATAATGATTTGGATGGATCTTTTCTCAATTATTACGAACATCCATAATCTTAAGATCGGGGTAACCTGTGACGAACATAAAAATAACAGGAGAATCTATCTTATCAGAAATTCAATATCGGTCATTTCTTCCTTTCCAATAACATTTGGGTTAATTCCCATAAAGGTTTTCCTGCCTCCAGGTTCCCAACTGCTTTATCTAGGAATTCTTTCGCTTTCTCGGTTTCTTGTTTGACCATTTCTTCTGTATATTGCCTCGCACCCTCTTTTTCCAACAATTCAGCCAACCAGTGTGTTTCATCTGCAGGTATAGGTCCTTTTTTCCACTGCCTTGCAAAATCACCATTTTTGCTCAATCCATACAGGATAGGCAGTGTTTTTTTACCAGCAGCCAGGTCGCTATCAATGGCTTTGCCGGTCAAGGCTGAGTCTCCCCAAATGCCAAGCCAGTCATCCTGGATTTGAAATGCCAAACCCAAAGAATAACCATAAGAATGGAAATTATTACGCAGGTTTTTGTCGGCTTTTCCAATCAGGGCTCCAAGTTCAGCAGAACAACTTAATAAAGCAGCGGTTTTTCCACCAATCATTTTCCAATAATCATCTAAATTCACACCAACTCGATTTTCGTAGGAAATATCATTGTATTGTCCTCTGGTTAAGAAAACACAACTTTGTAGTAAAAGTTCCGATGCCTTCATAACAATTACCGGATTTTGTTCAGAATCGAGGTTAAGCATTGAAAGGTGCCCGATTGTGAACATTAAATCTCCAGTATTGATCGCCTGCGCAATTCCCCACTTGACCCAGACAGTCTTCCTCCCCCGCCTTAACTCACTTTTATCCTGAATATCATCATGGATCAGCGAGAAGTTGTGAATATATTCAACAGCACTTGCCGCGGGTAAAGCCTGCCGCCAATCTCCCCCGGCTGCATTGGCACATAAAAGAACCAATAATGGGCGGATCCTTTTGCCCCCCCTATTGGTAACGTCCTCAAGGGATTCCCACCCCATATGATATGCCAACATTTCTCTGAGTTCAGGAAAATCATGCGGGACATAATGTTTGAGGGTTTGTTGTAAATTTGCTTCAATTTCTGGTAAGGCCATTGAAGAAAATTCTTCAAATTCCATCATTGATCCTGTACACCAATTTTTGATAATGGAACATGCTGCAGACTGGAAATTGTCTTAGCCGCGTTTAAGAACATGCATATTCTGATTTCAGTGGCTACCTGTTCAATAAGGTTTACCACTGTTTGTGTTGATTGATTGGCTGCCATCAAGAATGGGCGAGCCATTCCACCAAACTGCGCACCAAGAGCAATACACTTGGCAATATCGACACCATTCCTTAATCCACCGGAAGCGATGATCATTACACCAGGAACTGTCTTATGTACTTGGATTATCGCGTCAGCCGTTGGTATCCCCCAATTGCGGAAAGCACCAGCCACATTCGCCAGGTTTTCATCCTTCATTCGATACATCTCAACCTGGGACCACGAAGTTCCACCAGCACCGGCAACATCAATCGCAGAAACGCCAGAATTAATCAAACGCTTTGCAGTATCTCCAGAGATTCCCCACCCCACTTCTTTAACAATAACTGGAATGTCGATTTCACGGCACAATCCTTCAATCTTTTTTAGCAGACCCAGAAAATTTGTATCCCCTCCTGGTTGAAGGGCTTCCTGGAGTGCATTTAGATGCAATACAAGCGCATCAGCCTCTATCATTTCGATTAATCGGCGGAGTTGGTCGTTATTAAAGCCATAGTTTAACTGCACAGCACCGATATTTGCGAAAAGTAAAATATCCGGAGCATATTTTCTGACTTGAAAGGTGTGTGCAAGGCTAGAATCCTCAATTGCCGATCTTTGAGAACCTAATCCCATAGCTATCCCAGTCTGTTGGGCAGCTTCGGCTAAATGCCGATTAATTAATGCTGCCTTTTCAGTTCCTCCGGTCATGGATGATATTAGTAAGGGTACATCCATGCGTTTTCCAAAACATACCTGGGTGGTGTCTATATCCCTGAGATTTATTTCTGGGAGTGCGTTATGGTTAAACCGGTAGAATTCTAAATCTGTTGTAATTCCTGATTCAACGTCTTCTTCCAGGTTAATTTGGATGTGATCTGCTTTCCGAGAACTGATCAGTGATTTTTCTCCGGGCATATTTTCCTTGCAAAATAAATCAAGAGGATTTGATCTTGATTCAGTATACCAAACATTTTTTTCCTTGGATAACAATACCTTTACTTCATCCCATTTATTTATTATTATTAATCAAGCCTGGCTACAAAAAATCTGCCGGGATTAATAATAGGTCTGCGTCCAGGGTGACCGACCAATTAAACATCATCTCTGTTAACCCAAAGTAGGAATGTCCCCTTTTACCAAAGTTAAAATGTCCCCATAAGTGAGGACATAGACGTGGACAAACTACTAACAATGAGCGAAAAA
>Ga0209254_10000554_pt1 | contig 30819 bp, 29 predicted proteins | sample FrelakmetDIP11DI_FD_187148 | JGI IMG/M metagenome (GOLD analysis project Ga0209254, IMG submission 187148) | Freshwater lake sediment microbial communities from the University of Notre Dame, USA, for methane emissions studies - DIP11 DI (SPAdes)... | ecosystem: Environmental > Aquatic >... | reverse complement strand
CTTGCCCGGCGCCTTGGTGTACACGCGCACCAGCCCGAGCGAGCGCCACAGCCAGCCGCCGAGCCCGCCGAGTCCGAGCCCGGTCTGCGCGGCGACCAGCTGCACGGGGAAATGAGGCTCCTCGAGCTCGGCCAGCGCCTCGAGGTCGGTCGCCGCGTGGCCCAGCAGGTCGGCCTTGTTGGCGAGCAGCAGCGTCGGCAGCCGCAGCGCGAACACGTCGTCGTCGCCGCCGGCGGCAGCGCCCTGGTCCGGCCTGGCCTCGCTGCCCTCGGCGCCGCCCGGCCAGCACGTCACCAGGCTGGTCTTGCGACGGGCCAGTTCCGCCTGCACGGCGGCGACGTGCTGCAGGCAGTCGGGATCGGCGAGATCCACGACCAGCAGGCAGGCATCCGCCGACTGCAGCGTGGAGGCCAGCCAGGGCAACGGATGTTCCGCGGCGATGGCCGGCAGGTCCACGAGCTGGAAGTGCACGTCCTCCCAGCGGAGCATGCCGGGCTCCGGGTACCGGGTCGTGAACGGGTAGGGTCCGCTGCGCGCGCCCGAACCGGTCAGGCGGTCGTGCAGCAGCGACTTGCCGCTGTTGGGCGCGCCGACCAGCGCAACCTGCGCGGCGCCTTCCGGCCGCACGACCAGGGACGGCCCGCCGCGCGCCCCGCCTTTCTTCGGGCCGGCGAGCTCCTCGTCGAGTTCCTTGATGCGCCGTTTGAGGTCGGCCTGCAGGTGGTCCGTGCCCTTGTGCTTCGGGATCACCCGCAGCATCTCGCGCAGGTGCTCGAGGCGCTCCTGCGGGTCGCGCGCCTTGCGGAAGGCGTCCGCGGCGGCCTTGTATTCGGGTGACAGGTTGGCGGGCATGGGCTTCGGTTCAACGTTACCAGAGGCGAAGTCTGCCCGGGGCGCCGCAGCCAGGGGGACTGTCCCCGCAGGGGACTGTCCCCTTCCGACTTGCGCCGACAGGCCGGAGCCGGTATCCAGCCTGCTGCGAACAGGTCGGCAGGCCACCTCGAGGCGACAGCATCGTGCAGGACTCGAACCCGGCATCGAGCGACGCGCTCGTGATCTTCGGCATCACGGGGGACCTCGCGTTCAAGAAGATCTTCCCGGCGCTCGAGAACCTCGAGCGCCGCGGTCGGCTGCCCGGCATGGTGGTGGGCGTGGCCCGCGGCGGCACCACCCGCGAGGCGCTGCTCGCCCGCATGCGCGACAGCCTCGCCAGCCATGGCGACGGCACCGACGAGGCGGCCGTGGCGCGGATCGCGGCGAAACTGCAGATGGTGGACGGCGACTACCGCGCGGACGCCACCTTCGCCGCCCTGCGCACGGCGCTCGACGGCGCCGCCCGCCCCTGCCACTACCTCGCAATCCCGCCGAGCCTGTTCGCCGAGATCGCGACGCGGCTCGGCAGCTCCGGCTGCGCGGCGGGAGCGCGGGTCGTCGTCGAGAAGCCGCTCGGCCGCGACCTGTCCAGCGCACGGACCATCAACCGCGCCCTGCGCCAGGTATTCGACGAGGGCTCGATCTTCCGCATCGACCATTTCCTCGGCAAGGAGCCGGTGCAGAACCTGATCTATTTCCGCTTCGCCAACTCGATCATCGAACCGATCTGGAACCGCGACCACGTCGAGAGCGTGCAGATCACCATGGCCGAGAAATTCGGCGTCGAGGGCCGCGGCCGACTGTACGAGGAACTCGGCGCCGTGCGCGACGTGGTGCAGAACCACCTGCTCGAGGTGCTGGCGATCCTCGCGATGGAACCACCCGTCGGCACGAGCGCCGAAGCATTGCGCGACGAGAAGATGAAGGTGCTGCGCGGCATCCGCCACCCGGAGCGCCGCGGCATCGTCCGCGGCCAGTACGAGGGCTATCGCGCGGAGGACGGCGTCTCGGTCCACTCCGACATCGAGACCTTCGCCGCGCTGCGCTTCGACCTCGACTCGTGGCGCTGGGCCGACGTTCCGTTCTTCGTGCGCACCGGCAAGCGCCTGCCCGTGACCGCCACCGAGGTGATGGCGACGTTCAGGCGTCCGCCGCAGCGACTGTTCGACGAGCGGGTGCCGCCGCGTTTCAATTACCTGCGCTTCCGGCTCGGCCCGGACCGGGTCGCCATCGCGCTCGGCGCGCGCATCAAGACCCCGGGTGAGGCCATGACCGGCCAGGAGATCGAGCTCTACGCCTGCAACTCGCACGCCGACGAGATGACGCCGTACGAGCGCCTGCTCGGCGACGCGATGCGCGGCGACCCCTCGCTGTTCGCGCGGGAGGATTCGGTGGAGGTCGCCTGGGACATCGTCGACCGCCTGCTCGCCAGCGGCCCGCAGGCCGAGCCCTACGCCGCGGGCAGCTGGGGGCCGGCGTCGACGGATCGCATGGTCGAGCGCTACGGCGGCTGGTACGACCCGCCGGCGAACGGCGGCACGCCGTGCGCCTGATCCGCGCGGCGGACGCGACAGCCGCCGCCGCGATCGCGGCGGACGAGGTCGCTTCCGCCTGCCGTCGCGCCGTCGGCGAGCGCGGGATCGCGGTCATCGCCGTGAGCGGGGGCGAGACGCCGTGGCGCATGCTCGAGCAGTTGCGCACGCGCGACCTGCCGTGGCCGCGGATCCACGTCGCGCAGGTGGACGAGCGCGTCGCACCCGCGGATGACGCACGGCGCAACCTGGCGCGGCTCGAGCGCATCCTCGTGACCGAAGGCCCCCTGGCGCGTGGGCAGTTGCTCGCGATGCCGGTGGAAGCCGCAGACCTCGGGGCCGCCGCTGCCGTGTATCAGCGGCAACTGGAGGCGCTGGCCGGGCGCCCGCTGCAGCTCGACCTCGTGCAGCTAGGGCTCGGCGCCGACGGCCACACCGCCTCGCTCGTGCCCGGCGATCCCGTGCTCGACGTGACCGATCGCGACGTCGCACTGAGCGGCGAGTACCAGGGCCTGGCCCGGATGACGCTCACGCTGCCGGCTCTCGCGCGGGCACGTCGCCGGCTCTGGCTCGTCACCGGCGCGGGCAAGCGCGGGCGCCTGCAGGAGCTGGTGGCAGGCACCGGCGATGCCGCGGCCGTGCGAGTGCCGCGCGCGGACTCCGTCGTCGTCGCGGACGCCGCCGCGGCCGGTTGAGCGTCAGCCCCCGGCCGTGTTGCGCGTCACGGCGTGCCCGCCGAACGACTGGCGCAGGCGCGCCAGCAGGCGGTCCGCATAGTCGCCGCGGCCCTGGCTCGCGAAGCGCTGCATCAGCGCCAGTGTCATGACCGGGGTGGGCACGCCGAGTTCCACCGCCTCGATGGCTGTCCAGCGGCCCTCCCCGGAATCGGCCACGACCGGGGCAATGGATTCGAGGCCCGCGTCCTCCGCGAGGAATTCGGCCATGAGGTCGAGCAGCCAGGAGCGGATCACGGTGCCGTGGCGCCAGGACTCGGCGATCTTCGCGACGTCGAGTTCGAGGTCGCCCTTGGCCCGCAGCAGCGCAAAGCCCTCGGCGTAGGCCTGCATCAGGCCGTACTCGATGCCGTTGTGCACCATCTTGGTGAAATGACCGGCGCCGCTCGGGCCGCAGTGCAGCCAGCCGGCTTCCCGACCGGGCGCCAGCGCACGCAGGAATGGCTCCACACGCTGCACGGCCTCGGCCGTGCCGCCGACCATGAGTCCGTAGCCGTTCACGAGGCCCCACACGCCGCCGGAGACGCCGGCATCCACGTATTGCAGGCCGAGCAGCGCGAGTTCGCCCGCCCGGCGCATGCTGTCGCGGTACCAGGCGTTCGCCCCGTCCACCACGACATCACCCGCCGCCAGCAGGCTGCGAACTTCGATGAGGGACTGCTCGGTCGGAGCGCCCGCGGGCAGCATCAGCCAGACCACGCGCGGTCCCGGCAGAGCCTCGACCAGCGCGGCGAGCGTCTCGACGACCGTCACCCGCGGTTCGGTCGCAATGCCGGCGCGCGCGCCCGCGGCCCGGTCCCAGGCGACGACCTCGAGCCCGGCCCGGGCCATGCGGCGGGCCATGTTCCCGCCCATGCGGCCGAGTCCGACCATTCCGATGCGATGTTCCATGGCCTTCCCCCTGCACCCGTCGTGGCGGGCCGCCGGATGGTGGCCCGGGACGCGTGCCGGCACAAGGGGCTGGTGCACCTGCGTGAAGCCGCGTCGCGACCCCGAGTTCCACGTATTTCCCGCAGTAATGAGCCGGAGTATCAATGGCGCCGCCGGGGCCCGAAGGTCGGGCCCGTCGAGGGATCCCGATGACGACCAGTGAACGGAAATGGGTATACGCGTTCGAGAACGGCGACGGCCGCAACAAGATGCTGCTGGGCGGCAAGGGCGCCAATCTCTGCGAGATGACGCGCATCGGGCTCAACGTCCCGCCCGGCTTCGTGATTACGACGGAGGCCTGCCTCGCCTATCTCGACGACCCGCAGCGACTCCTGCCCGAAGGGACCATGGACGAGGTGCGCGCCCACATGCGCGCCCTGGAGCAGAAGAGCGGCAAGCGATTCGGCGGCAACGAAGACCCGCTGCTGGTCTCCGTCCGCTCCGGCTCGGCCATGTCCATGCCGGGCATGATGGACACGATCCTCAACCTCGGCCTCAACGAAACCACCCTGGCCGGCCTCATCCGCCGCACCGGGAACGAGCGCTTCGGCTACGACGCGTGGCGGCGCTTCATCCAGCTGTTCGGCAAGGTGGCACTCGGCGTGCCGGACGCCGCCTTCGACGAGCAGTTCGAGGCCGTCAAGTCGCAGGTGGGCGTGAAGCAGGACGTGATGCTCGGCCCCGACGAACTGCGCGACATCGGCGACCGGTTCCTGAGGGTCGTCCAGCAGCACACCGGGCGCCCCTTCCCTGCCGACCCGTACGAGCAGCTCGAGATCGCGATCAAGGCGGTGTTCAACTCGTGGACCGGCAAGCGCGCCATCGACTACCGCCGCGAGTTCAGGATCACGCCGGCGCAGGCCAACGGCACCGCGGTGAACGTCGTCGCCATGGTGTTCGGCAACATGGGCAACGACAGCGCGACGGGCGTCGGCTTCACGCGCAATCCCGGCACCGGGGAGAACCAGCTCTACGGCGAGTACCTCACGAACGCCCAGGGCGAGGACGTCGTGGCCGGCATCCGCACCCCGAAGGCGATCACCGACCTCGCGAACGAGATGCCCGCGATCTTCACGCAGCTCGCGGACCTGCGTAACCGCCTCGAGCGCCACTATCGCGAGGTGCAGGACTTCGAGTTCACCATCGAGCGTGGCACGCTCTATTGCCTGCAGACCCGCAACGGCAAGATGAACGCGGCGGCCATGGTGCGCACGTCGGTCGAGATGCACGAGGAGGGGCTGCTGACGCGCGAGGAGGCCATCACCCGCGTCAACCCGGCCCACCTGGAGCAGATGCTGTTCCCGCGGCTCGACCCGAAGCACAAGGCCCAGCCGCTCGCCACCGGGCTGCCGGCCTCGCCGGGCGCCGCCAGCGGCCAGGCGGTGTTCGACGCCGACCGCGCCGAGACGCTCGGCCGCCAGGGATCCAAAGTCATCCTCGTGCGCGAGGAGACCAAGCCCGAGGACATCCACGGCTTCTTCGCCTCGCAGGGCATACTGACGAGCCGCGGCGGCAAGACCTCGCACGCGGCGGTGGTGGCGCGCGGCATGGGCAAGCCCTGCGTCGCGGGCGCCGAGGGCATCCACGTGGACGTCTCCGCGCGCCTCGCCTTCGTCGGCGACCAGGTCATCAAGGAAGGCGACGTCATCACCATCGACGGCAGCAACGGTCGCGTGTTCCGCGGCGAGGTGCCGACGGTCGAGGCCGACTTCTCGCCCTCGCTGGTGAAGCTGCTTGGCTGGGCCGACGGATTCTCGCGCCTCGGCGTGCGCGCCAACGCCGACACGCCCGACGACGCCGCCCGCGCCATCCGCTACGGCGCCAAGGGTATCGGCCTGTGCCGCACCGAGCGCATGTTCAACGCGGCCGACCGGCTGCCGATCGTCGTGGACATGATCGTGGCCGACACTCCGGAGCAGCGGCGCGAAGCGCTCGATCGCCTGTTGCCGATCCAGCGAGCCGACTTCGCCGGGATCTTCAAGGCCATGGCGCCGAACCCGGTGACCATCCGCCTGCTCGATCCGCCGATCCACGAGTTCCTGCCCACCGAGCGGCAGCTCGAGGAAGACATCTCGCGGCTGAACGAACTGCGCGGCGCGGCCCGCGGCATGGAGGTGCTGACGGAGGCGGCGCGGGCCGTGTCGATCGACGGCAAGCTGCCGGCCACGCTGCGCGATCTCGCCGAGACCCGGCTCATCGACAGCGTGCTGGCGCGCAAGGACGCCATCCTGCGCAAGGCCCGCGCGCTGCGCGAGGTGAACCCGATGCTCGGTCACCGCGGCGTGCGCCTCGGCATCACCTACCCCGAGATCTACACCATGCAGATCCGCGCGGTGCTCGAGGCCGCGGCCAACTGCATCCGCGCGGGCGTCGAGGTATTCCCGGAGATCATGGTGCCGCAGGTGTGCACGGCGCAGGAACTGAAGCTCGTGCGCGACTACATGACCGCCGTGCAGCACGAGGTGGAGGTCACCTACGGCGTGCCGGTGCCCTGCAAGTTCGGGACCATGATCGAGGTGGTGCGCGCCTGCATGCGTGCCGAGAACCTGGCCGAGGTGGCGGAGTTCTTCTCCTTCGGCACCAACGACCTGACCCAGGCCACGTTCTCGTTCTCGCGCGAGGACGCCGAGAACAAGTTCCTGCCCATGTACAACGAGCGCGGCATCCTGCAGGACAACCCGTTCGAGGTGCTGGACGTCAAGGGCGTGGGACGGCTCATGGCGCTCGCGGTGGAGTGGGGCCGCGCCAGCCGTCCAGGGCTCAAGGTCGGCATCTGCGGCGAGCATGGCGGCCACCCGGCCTCGATCCGCTTCTGCGACTCGATCGGCCTCGACTACGTGTCGTGCTCGGCACCGCGCGTGCCGATCGCGCGGCTCGCGGCGGCGCACGCGGCGATTCTCGGAGCCGCGGTCGCCGACAAGGCCGCTTAGCGTTCACGGGGATCAGGGGCGCCGGCGTGGGTGCCCCTGGTCCCGCGCACTCGCGTGGTCTGCGGCCGCAGCGCGTTGTATTGCCGTCCGGAAGCGTTCATGCTGCGGGCCGGCCTGCGAGTCCGCCGCCGACCATGGCTCCAGAGCACCACAACCAGCATCGGGCTGCATTCAGCATCTCCTCCGACCATCCCGCCCTGGCCGGCCACTTTCCAGGCAACCCGGTCGTGCCGGGCGTGGTCATCCTGCATGAGGTGATGCTGGCGGCCGACGAGTGGCTGGGCAGCGCAGCGGCGGCCCGGCGGCTGCCATACGCCAAGTTCATCACGCCCCTGCGGCCCGGCGAGGACGCCACGATCGAGCTCACGCGCGACGGCGCCTCGGTGTCGTTCAGCGTACGCCGCGGGGAACGGGTCGTCGCCAAGGGCGCGTTCGAGCCCGGAGTGGTGCAGGCATCGTGACGCGCGAGTGGCTCGACCGCCCGGAGGGCGGCAGCGCATGGGCCCTGCGACTGTTCACCGCGGTGGCGCTCGGCCTGGGACGGACGGTGTCCCGGCTGGTCCTGCTGCCCATCACCGGGTACTTCATGCTGCGGCGCGGACCGGAACGTCGTGCGTCGCGGGCCTACCTCACGCGGGTGCTCGGCCGCCCGCCGACGTGGCTCGAGGTCGCGCGTCACTTCCACACGTTCGCGGGCGTCACGCTCGACCGGGTCTTCTTCCTGACCGGGAGGCTGGACCGCATCGACATGCGCCTGGTCGGCCTGGCGGAGTTGCACCGGGCCATGGACCTCGGCCGCGGCGTGCTCCTGATCGGCGCGCACGTCGGCAGCTTCGACGCGCTGCGCGCCGCGAGCACGCACCGGCCGGACGTGACGGTGCGCGTCGTGCTCGACGCGGAGCACAGTCCGGCGCTCTCGGCCATTCTCAGGCAACTGAACCCGCGGATCGCGGCCGGCATCATCAACCCCCGCCAGGACGGCACCGCGGTGGCGCTCGAGATCGGCGCGGCCCTCAGCCAGGGCGCGCTGGTGACGATGCTCGCGGACCGGGGTCGCCCGGGCAACGCGACGGCCAGCGTTGACTTCCTGGGCGACGCCGCGGAGTTCCCGACGGCGCCGTGGCAGATCGCCGCGGCCCTGCACGTGCCCGTCGTGCTGTGCGCCGGCCTGTATCGCGGCGGCAACCGCTACGATCTGCATTTCGAGGTGGTCGCGGAGGAACTCCACGTCGACCGCCGCCAGCGTCAGCAGCAGCTGCAACGGGTGGTGCAGCAGTACGCCGATCGCCTGGCGGCGCTGGTGCGGACCGCTCCCTACAACTGGTTCAACTTCTATGACTTCTGGAACGAGCCTGCGCACGGCGGCGCCGCTGCTGGCGCTCGCGGCGCTCGCGGCGCAAGCCGCTGACCCGGACACCGACGCACTGCTCGCGCGGCTGGCGCGCCCGCCGCCCGACACGACCACGTTCGTCGAGGTGCGCTACTCGGCGCTGGTCGCAGCACCCCTCGTCGCGTCGGGCGAGCTCGAGCACCGCGAGGACGGCGCCCTCGTCAGGAGGGTGACCAGCCCCTATCGGGAGACGACCATCCTGCGCGGCGAGAACGTGGTGCTGGAACGCGAGGGAAGCAGGCCGCGCAGCTTCTCGCTCGACCGGGCGCCGGAGCTGCGCGGCATGCTGGCGAGCTTCGGCGCGCTGCTCACCGGCGACCGCACCATGCTCGACCGCTACTTCAGCACGACCACCCGTGGCAACGATGCCGGCTGGCGCATCGAGCTCAGGCCCGTCGACGCCGCCCTGCTGAAGCGACTGGCGCTCGTGCAGGTCGACGGCGCGCAGGACCGGGCGCGCTGCTTCACGCTGACGGAGCCCGACGGCGATGCGAGCGTGATGGCGCTGGGCGTCGCGGATCGCGCCGCGCTGCCGGCGTCGCTCGCGCGCGAGGCGCTGGACAGGTGGTGCAACGGCGAGACGGAGCGTTGAGGGGATGTCCGCTGCCGGCAAGGGAACGCTGCTCGTCGCGTGGGTCGCCGTGCTCGCGGCGCTCGGGTGGATGATCGAGCGCAACCTCGTCGTGGGCACGGACCTGCGGCTCTTCATGCCCTCGCCGCGGACGGCGCAGGAGCGTCTGGTCCTCGAGGAGATCGGCGAGGGTCCGGCCTCGCGCATGCTGCTGCTGGCGATCCACGGCGCGGACGCGCAGGCGGCGGCCGGGACGTCGCAGGCGCTCGTCGCGGCCCTGCGCGGGAGCAGCGAGTTCCGCTGGGTCGCAAACGGCGCGGGCGATCTCGACGCGATCCCGGACCGGCTGCTGTCCTATCGCTACCTGCTGTCGCCGACCCTCGACGAGGCGCGGTTCGACGCGACTTTCCTGCAGGCGCAGCTCGAGGAGCGGCTGCACGACCTGACCTCCCCGGCAGCCGGGTTCCTCGAGCAGTGGCTGCCGCGGGACCCGACCTTCGAACTGCCCAGGCTCCTCGAGTCGTGGCAACCCGGACGCCAGCCGCAGCTGCTGTTCGACGTCTGGTTCGACCGCGCCGGCGGGCAGGCACTGCTCGTCGCGGAGACGCGGGCAGCGGGCTTCGATCCACAGGGCCAGCGCGACGCCGCGAACGCGCTGCGGCGGGCCTTCGAGGCGGTCCGCACCGACCCGGGCCTGCGGCTCGAGGCCAGCGGCCCCGGCGCGTTCTCGGTCCTGATGCAGGGGCGCACGCAGCGCGAGGCGCAGCGGCTCGGCACGGTCGCGACGATCGGCATGGTGCTCCTGCTGCTCGTCGCGTATCGCAGCGTGCCCGTGCTGGTGCTGGGCCTGCTGCCGCTCGCGAGCGCCGGGCTGGCCGGCCTCGCGGCGGTCAGCGCCGTCTTCGGCACCGTCCACGGCATCACCCTCGCCTTCGGGTTCACGCTGATCGGCGTGGCGCAGGACTACCCGATGCACCTGTTCAGCCACCAGCACCGCGGGCTGGATCCCCGCGACAACGTGCGCGCGCTGTGGCCGACGCTCGCCACCGGCGTGGCGAGCACCTGCGTCGCCTACCTCGCTTTCCTGTTCTCGGGCGTGCGCGGCCTCGCCCAGCTGTCGGTGTTCACGGTCGCGGGACTGGCGGTCGCCGGCCTCACGACGCGTTTCCTGCTGCCGTGGCTGGTCCCGGCGCGCGGCCGCGACGCCGCCGGCTCCGCGCTGCTCGGGCGGCTCTGGGACCGGGTCGCCGGCCTGCCGCGGCCGCTCTGGCTCGGCGCCGCCCTCGGCCTGCTGTGCGTCGGCGTCCTGTGGCTGTCGCCGCGCCCGCTGTGGGAAGACGACCTCGGCGGGCTCACCCCCGTGCCGCGCGCGCTGATCGAGCGGGACTCGGCGCTGCGACGCGAGCTGGGCGCGCCCGACGTCCGCCACCTGCTCGTGATCCAGGACCGGGACGCGCAGCGCGTGCTCGCGAAGACCGCGGGCATCGGGCCGCAGCTCGATGCGCTGGTTGCCGCAGGCGCCCTGGCCGGATTCGACCACGCGGCGCGCTACCTGCCGACCATCGAGCGGCAGGAGCGCCGTCGCGCGGCGCTGCCCGACCCGCCGGAGCTGCGGGCGTCGCTGGAGGCGGCGATGCGCGCGACGCCGTTCAGGCCCGGCGTCTTTGCGCCGTTCCTGGACGACGTCGAGCGCGCCAGGCATCTGCCGGCGCTCGGTCCCGGCGACCTCGCGGGCACGCCGCTCGAGGCCCGCGTCGGCGGCCTGCTGCTCGAACGGGACGGGCATTGGACCGGGCTCGTCACCCTGACCGGCCTGCGGGATCCGGCGGCGCTCGAGCGGCTCGCCGCCACGGTCGACGGCGCGACCCTGCTCGACCTCAAGCAGGCCTCGCAGGACCTGGTCGCCCACCAGCGGACGCGCATCCTGTGGTGCCTGGCCGGCTCCGCGGTCCTGCTGGTGCTGGTGGTCGGCTTCGCGCTGCGCGACGGCGCGCGCGTGCGCCGCGTGCTGGCACCGATGGCGCTCACGACGCTGCTGGTGCTCGGCCTGCTGCACGCGGCCGGCGTGTCGCTGAACCTGTTCCACCTGATCGCACTGGTGCTCGCGGCCGGCCTGGGCCTCGACTACGCGCTGTTCTTCGAGCGCGCCGCCGACGATCCGGCCGAGCAGCGCCGCACGCTGCACGCCGTGCTGGTCTGCACGCTCTCGACGCTGATGGTGTTCGCCCTGCTGGCGCTGTCGAGCCTGCCGGTGCTGCGCGCCATCGGCGTCACGGTGGCGGCCGGCGTGGTGGGCAATTTCGTGCTGGCGCTGCTGCTCACACGACCGCCCGGGCGCAAGCCGTGACGGCCGCGGACCGCATCGCGGCGCTGATCCCGCACTCGGGCAGCATGTGCCTGCTCGAGCGCATCGTCGCCTGGGACGAGTGCGGCGTAAGGCTCGCAACGACCACCCACCGCGACCCCGGCAACCCGCTCGCGCGCGGCGGGGGGCTGCACGCGATCCACCTCTGCGAGTACGGCGCCCAGGCGATGGCCGTGCACGGCGGACTGACGGCGCAGGCGCGCGGCGCGCGTGCACGACCCGGACTGCTGGTATCGCTGCGGGACGTCGCGCTCGCGTGCGATTTCGTCCACGACCTGCCGGGCGAGATCGAGGTCGAGGCCCGGCGCCTGCACGACAGCGGGACGGCCTGGCAGTACGACTTCCGCGTGACCCACGCCGGGCGCGTGCTGGCTCAGGGTCGTGCCACGGTGTCCCTCGCGTCGGCCACCTGATCCTCGCCCCGGCCCGTGAACATGGTCAGCAGCGGACCGGTCATGACGGTCGTCAGGATCGCCATCACCATCAGCATCGTGAACAGGTCCCGACCGATGACCCCGGCGTCGAGCCCCACCTTCATCACGACCAGTTCCATGAGCGCACGCGCGTTCATGAGCGAACCCACCGCGAACGCCGTCCGCCACGGATAGCCGGCGATGCGGGCGCCGGCGGCGCCGCCGAGCACCTTGCCTGCCACGGCCGCGACCAGCACGATCAGCAGCGCCGCGAACCCCGTGCCGACGAAGGCGGACGGCGTCGTATTGAGCCCCGCCAGCGCGAAGAACACCGGCATCAGCACGATGATCGCGACGTACTCGACGCGCTCGATCAGCGCCTCGAGCAGCCGGTCGTCGCGCGGCAGGGCCGCGCCGAACAGGAATGCGCCGAACACCGGGTGCACGCCCAGCCACTTGGTCGCATAGGCGCAGGCGAACGTGCCGATCAGCAGCACCGCGAGCAGCGGTCCCTCGGGCCGGCCGTCGCGCGCGAAACGCGCGACCAGGCGGGCGAGCAGCGGCCGCCCGAGGACCAGCACGGCCGCGCCCAGTGCGGCGAGCCCGAGCAGCATGTTCCAGAAGCGCGCCCAGTCCTCGCGCGAGTCCGCCAGCACGACCACCAGCGCCAGCATGATCCACGCCAGCACGTCGGCCAGCGCGGCCGAGGTGAGCGACAGCCGGCCGATCACGGAGTGCGTCATGCCGCGCTCCTTCAGGATGCGGGCCATGATCGGGAACGCCGTGATCGACATCGCCGAGGCCATGAACAGCGCAAAGGTCGGAAATGCGACGCCGTCCGGCGCGAACTGCCGGTAGAGCAGCACGGCCGCCGCGAGCCCGAACGCCATCGGCACCAGCACCGACAGGAGGCTGATCCAGCCGGCGGCGACCAGCTGCCGGCGCGCGCCCTGCGGTGCGCGCAGCTCGGCGCCGACGATGAACATGAACAGCACCAGCCCGACCTGCGACAGGCCGTCGAGCGCCGGCAGGCTCGCCGGCTCGAAGACCTGCGCGTGCCACTCGGGCAGCAGCGCACCGAGCACGATCGGGCCGAGCACGATGCCGGCGGTCATCTCGCCGATCACGGGCGGCTGCCCGAGGCGCTCGAGCAGCAGGCTGAGCAGCCTGGCGGTCCCGAGAATCAGCACCAGTTGCAGCAGCAGCGGCGAGTGCGTCATCGGCGCCGGCGATCAGGCTGCGGAATCGAACAGCATCGCCGCCTGCGGCGACTCCGGCGTGCCGTCGAGCAGCGCCTGCACCGGTCCCGCATCGAGATCGGGGTGCTGCGCCGTCGCAGTGGCGACGATCTCGCGGGCGAGTCCGCGCAGCTGCCGCGTCGTCTGGCGGATACGCGCCACGAAAGCCGCGTCGTCGAGCGGGTCACGCAGACCGCGGTTCAGTTCGGCGAACCAGTCGAGCCGCGCCTGGTCGAGCAGGACCGGCCGGTTGGCACGCCGGCTACGCGCGGACCACTCCCGCAGGAAATCCTGCATGGCGAAGTTGAGCGCCTTGCTGCCGCCCAGCTCGTCCCTCAGGCGCGCCAGCATGGCGAGGTCCGTGAGCCGCCCCTGGAAGAACAGCTGGCAGAGCACGCCCCAGTAGTATGTGTAGTCCCAGATCACCTTGACCGGCAGGACCTCCGGGTCGCCGAACATCGCGTACTGGTCGCGGTACAGCGACATCGTGCTGTCATGGAACGACATGAAGAGCTGCTCGTAGATCCGCGCGTAGGACGCGACCGGGTGGCCGGCGCGGTCGTGCGCGATGAGTTCGGTGACGTAGGTGTTCGCGATCGCGATGAAGTCGCTGCCCGGCGAGTAGAACGGGTCGAGGAAGACTCCCGCCTCGCCGGTCATCGCCCAGCGGGCACCCGAGAAGACCTTGCTGCAGCCGTAGGAGAAATGCTTCAGGAAGGCGAAGTCCTGCAGCAGGTCGCGCTTCGACTCGATGTCGTCGGCGAGCCGCGGCTGGAACTCGCGCAGCCACTCCAGCGCCCGGGCAAAGCTGTTGATGCGGTTCAGCGGGTGGATGCGCCCGTCGGCGACGATGCCGACCGAGTGCGATCCGGAGGCCAGCGGGATGAGCCACACCCAGTAGCCCTCGCCGACCAGGTGGTTGGTGGAGAGCCAGCGTTGCGGGGGATCGCAGCGCGCCAGCCACTGCGCGTCGTCCGACCATTCGTCGACGTCGATGCGCGCGCCGATGCGGAACCACGCGCTGTTCACGTCGTGGTCGTTGTCGAGCGCGAGACCGAGCTGCCGCTTGAGCAGCCCGGCGCGGCCGGACGCGTCGACGACCCACCGCGCGGCGACCTCGACGGCGGCACCGTCGCGCTCGCAGCGCACGCGGTGCGCCTCCTCGCCCGCGGCGAGGTCTACGCCGCGCGCCGTCACGCCATCGAGGAACTCGACACCGGCCCCGCGCGCGCGCTGCCCGAGGAAGTTCTCGAAGATGCCGCGATCGATCTGGTAGCCCGGCGTGGCGAGGAAGGTGCTCGCCCCGAGTTCGAGCACCGCGTCGATGTCGCGGCGGCGCTCGGAGAAGAAGAACCGGAAGCCGAACTTCTTCAGCTGCCGGCTGGCCAGGTGCTCCCCGAGGCCGAGCACCGCGTCGAAGTAGTGGGCCGCGATCTCGACGGTGGACTCGCCCACCTTGTGGGTCGCCTCCGGGACCGGGTGCCGGCGACGCTCGAGCACGACGACCGTGAGGTCCGGGAAGCGCTGGCGCAGCTGCAGCGCCAGCGTCAGGCCGGCGAGCCCCCCGCCCAGAATTGCCACGTCGGCTCGCATCGTCCCGTCCCGGCAGGCCTCGTCCCGGATCCTACTGCGGATCGTAGCCCGTCGCGCCGCCGACGGCTTCCTGGTAGTTCGACTGCAGGTACTGGTTCGTGAGCAGGACGATCCGGTGCATCATGTCCTTGTCCTGCGCGCCGATCGTCCACGCGCCGCTCATGGCCGCCGCCCGCTGATAGAACTCCGGCTCGGCCACCACCGTTCCGCTCGGCTGCTCCACGATCCTGAGCTTCATCACGACATAGGAGTCGCCGGCGAGCGCGCCGGCCCAGAAACGGGCCCCGCCGCTCACGACCTTCAGTTTCTCGATGCGCGGCTCGATGACGAGGGACTGGCCGCGGGCGCTGCCGGCGGCGTCCTTGTTCCACTGCTCGACGAGCGCGCCGGTCTCCGCCGTCATGTGCTCCTGGATCCTGGCCTTGGCCTTCTCCTTGCCGGCGTCTCCCGCGTACGGTGGTCCCATCGCGATCGGCGCCAGTTCGTACTTGTCGTAACCCGCCAGCGCACTGGCGGGCGGCGGGTTCTGCGGCTCGGCGACGGCGGCAGCGCCGACGGCGAGCATGACGATCGTAGCCATCAGTCTCTTCATTGCGATCTCCCTTCGTGAGCCGCGGGAAAGTCGAACACCAGCTCCAGCAGCATGGACGGGCTCAGGCCGAGCCGAACCGTCCGCTGCTCCTCGATGGCGAGCGCCTCGTAGAACGGCAGGCACGGCGCCATGGCGTTGCCGGCCACCAGGTCCGCGTTGCGGGCAAGCGGCGCGGTGCGCTCCGAGCCGCGCGCCGTACGCCAGCGGAGCTGCGCCAGCGGCCTCGCGCCGGCCTGCGGCGCGACCACCGCGGCCGCACCCACGATACCCTTGCTCGGCGCCACGGTCGACAGCGGGCCGCGCGACTCGATGTCATAGGCGACGAACAGCACCGGACGTCCGCTCGATTCCGCCTGCACCAGCGCCTCGAGCAGGCCCTCGCCGAAAGTGTCGTGGTGCGCCGACAGGGCCGTATACGGCTGCATGCAGCCGGTGCCGATCGTCCAGTAGCCCGCCGCCGCGTTGTGCACGGAATTGTGGAAGCGGATCGGCGAGACGAGCAGCGGCGTTCGCGCCAGCGTCTCGCTCATGTAGTCGTTGATCGCGAGGTCGCCCTCGGTGCAGGCGAATACGCTCGCCAGTTCGCGGGGATCAGCGCCGGCGGCCTCGCAGGCGCGGGACGCGACCTCGAGCGCGATCGCCACCGTGTCGGGCGCCCGCCGCCGCTCCGTCGGCGCGAGCAGGGAAGGCGCGGGACGCGGCGCCGGCGGGTCCGGCGCGGCCGCCTCGCCACGCAGCACGGGTGCTGCGACCGCCCACCCGGGAATGCGCGACGCCCACAGGGCGACGCCGTTCACGAACGCGGTGTGCACTGCCGCGGCCGTCTCAACCATGGCGATCCCTGCCGAACAGCAGCGCGCAGTTGCTGCCGCCGAAGCCGAACGAGTTGCTGAGCGCGACCCGCAGGTCCGCCGCCTCGTTTGCCAGCCTGATCTGCGGACCGCAGTCCGGATCGAGCTCCGCGGCGTTGAGTGTCCCGGGTGCGAGGCCGGTCTCCATCGCGATGAAGACCACCACGGCCTCCACAATGCCGGCGGCGCCGAGCGTGTGGCCGGTCCAGCCCTTGGTAGAACTCGCCCGGGTCGTCGCCGGGAACATCCCGGCGATGACCCGCGCCTCGACCTCGTCGTTCCTCTGGCTGGCCGTACCGTGCAGGTTGATGTAGTCCACCGCTTCCGGACCGAGCCCGGCGCGCCCGAGCGCCGCCTCGATCGCGAGCCGGGCGCCAAGCCCCTGCGGATGCGGCGACGACATGTGGTGGGCGTCGCTCGACTCGCCGTAGCCGAGCAGCCATGGCGCGCGTGCGCCGTCGCGCTCGAGCAATGCGAAGCCGCCCGCCTCGCCGATGCTGATGCCGCGCCGGGCGACGTCGAAGGGCCGGCAGGGTTCGGGCGAGACCAGCTCCAGGGAATTGAACCCGAAAAGGACGCTGCCGCAGAGCGAGTCCACGCCGCCGACGACCGCCGCATCGGCGAGCCCGAGCCGCACCAGGCGCTCGGCCTGCGCGAACACCTTGGCGCTCGACGAGCAGGCGGTCCCGACGGTGACCGCGATGCCCTCGAGTCCGAGTGCGGCGCGGACGAAGTCGCCCAGCGAGTGCGGCGTGTGCACGATGGGACGGCGCAAGTCCTCGGGGTACTGGCCGTCCGGCAGCAGCCGCCGGTAGGCCTCCTCGGTCGCACCGATGCTCGACGTGGACGTGCCGAGCACCAGCGCCACGCGGTCGGGCCCGTACCGGTCGCGCGCGGCGCAGGCGTGCTCGAAGAAGCCGTCGCTCGTGAGCGCGAGCCACGCCAGCCGGTTGTTGCGGCACTCCCAGGTCGCCAGCCGCCCGGGCAGCGCGAGGTCCTCGATGCCCGGCACCCGCCCGATGAAGGTTGGCAACGGGACCTCGGTGAAGTCGTTGGGCCGCAGGCCGCCGCGACGTTCGCGCAGGGCGGCGGCGAGCGCCGGCACACCGACGCCGGCGCTGCACGCGACCGAGTAGCCGGTGATGCAGAGCGGGGTCATCGAGTCGGCCTCATCTCTCCGACGAAAGTCCTGGTACGGCGGCTGGACCCGGCCAAGCAGCCTCAGGCGATCGCGGCCCGCCGCTGCTCGACGTAGTCCGAGAGTGCCCGCAGCGACGCGAAAATGCGCTTGTTGTCCTCGTCGTCCGCCTTGAGCTGGACGCCGTAGCGCTTGGAGATCTCCAGGGCCAGCTCGAGCGCGTCGATCGAGTCGAGGCCGAGTCCCGCGCCGAACAGCGGAGCATCCGGGTCGATGCCCGCGGGATCCACGCCCTCGAGATTGAGCGCAGCGACGATCAGTTCGGCAAGCTCGCGTTGCTCGGCGGTCTGGGCTGCGGCCATGGGTCTCGTCACGACGGTCGCGCACCGTGGCGGCGCGGTCCAAAGTGTATCATGCGATACGCGGCGGCCAGAGAGCGACACGGTGCCAGAATCCCTAGAAATCCCGCCATTGGCGCCTCCCCGGGAGTGCGACGTGATCGTCGTCGGGGGCGGTCCGGCCGGGAGCACGGCGGCGACGCTGCTGGCGCGCCGGGGCTGGTCGGTGACCCTCCTCGAGAAGGACCGCCACCCTCGCTTCCACATCGGCGAGTCGCTGCTGCCGATGAACCTGCCGATCCTCGAGAGGCTCGGGGTGCTGGACGCGACCGGGCGCATCGGCGTGCTGAAGCGCGGTGCCGATTTCCCGGCGCCGACGCCCGAGGGATACAACGTGTTCCGCTTCGAGCGGGCGCTCGGCGATTCCGGGACTCACGCCTACCAGGTGCGGCGGGACGAGTTCGACGAGCTGCTGTTCGACAATGCAGCGGCCGGCGGCGTCCATGCATTCGAAGGCCATCGCGTCCTGTCCGTCGACCTCGGCGAGGAGTCGGTCACTGCGGCGGGCGAGTCCGACGACGGGCGCGCGTTCCGCTGCCGGGCCCGTTACCTCGTCGACGCCAGCGGTCGCGACACGCTGCTCGGTAGCCAGCTGCGCACCAAGCGCAAGAGCCCCCAGCACCAGAGCGCCGCCCTGTTCGCGCACTTCCGCGGCGTGCAGCGCCGTCCCGGCGACGATGCCGGCAACATCAGCATCTATCGCTTCGAGCAGGGCTGGGTCTGGCTCATTCCGCTGCGCGACGGGGTCACCAGCATCGGGGCGGTGTGCTGGCCCGAGTATCTCAAGCAGCGGCGCACCGACAACCGCGAGTTCCTGCTCGAGACGTTGCGCGCGATCCCGGCCCTGCGGCAGCGCATGGACCATGTGGAGATCGTGGGCAACCTGCACGCGACCGGCAACTACTCCTACGCCTGCCGCGGCATGTGCGGGCACCGCTGGATCATGGCGGGCGACTCCTACGCGTTCGTCGACCCGATCTTCTCGAGCGGCGTCTACCTGGCGATGCACGCGGCCGAGCAGGCTGCCGGTGTCGTGGACGGCGCGCTGCGCGACCCGGGCCGGGAACGCGCCCTGCAGCGCGACTACGAGCGTGGGATCAGTCGCGGCCTGCGCACGCTGTCGTGGTTCATCCACCGCTTCACCTCGCCGGCCATGCGGAAGCTGTTCGCCGACCCGCGCAACGTCGTGCAGGTCGAGCAGGCGATGATCTCGATGCTGTCGGGCGACGTGTACCGGGACAACGGCGTGCGATGGCGCCTCGGCGTATTCAAGATGATCTATCGGATCGCGGCCCTGGGCGACCTCAGGGAACAGCTGCGCAGCCACCTGTTCCGCCGCCGCCAGGCGCGGGCCGTGTTCAGCGGCGGCACGACCGGCCAGGACAGTGCCTGAGATGCCGACCGGCCCGGCGCGCGAGGCATCGCTGCAAGCGACCTACGCGACGCTCGATGCCCGGCAGCCCCTCGGCGAGGACGTCCTGACGGCCGTCGTCTTCGGCGCCGACACGGCCTGCCCGGACGACCCGCGCTGCGTTCGCATCGAGCTCGAGCCGCTGGCCGGCCCCCACCGCGCCGAGGTCTGGCGGGGCAGCGGCCCGGTGCGCATCGGCACCGCCGGCCCCGTCCGCTACGTGGAGGACGGCGAGTGTTTCGCCGGCTGGATCAGCGTCGGCGAGAACCGTTGCGGCGGACTGCGCGATGCCACCGAGGCCGCCTACCTCGGCCTGCTGGCGCTGCACGCCGATTCCCCGTACCGGCACGTCTGGCGGATCTGGAACTTCATCACGGCGATCAACGAGGGCGGCGGCGACGACGAACGCTACCGCCAGTTCTGCCTCGGTCGCGCACGGGCCTACGCCGCGGCGCCGGGTGGACCGCCCGGGGCCGACTATCCGGCCGCATCCGCGGTCGGCAAGCTCGGCGCCCGCCGCTCGCTCGAGGTGTGCTGGTTTGCGGGCCGCGAGGCCGGCGCCGCCATCGAGAATCCACGCCAGGTGAGCGCCTATCACTACCCGCGACGGTACGGGCCGGCCGCGCCGACCTTCTCCAGGGCGATGCGGGTACCGGGCCCGCTGCTGCTCGTATCGGGGACGGCGAGCATCGTGGGACACGAATCGGCGCACCACGGCGACGCGGACGCGCAGCTGCGCGAGACGCTCGCGAACCTCGACGTGCTGCTGCGGCAGGCGCAGGCCGCAGGCCGGATCGGCTCGGCACGCCTCGGCCCCGGCAGCCTCGTCAAGGTCTACGTCCGTCCCGGCTGCGATGCCGCACTCGTGGAGCGCGTGCTCCGGGAGCATCTCGGGGACGCCGTGCCGCTCATGCTGCTGGCGGCAGACATCTGCCGTTCGGAGCTGCTCGTCGAGATCGAGGCCACGCACCCGGGCTGACCGGATCCGTCCCGGCGGGGCAGCGCTGTCAGCGCTGCAAGGCGGCGAGCAGCTGGTCGCGCGGAAGCTTGCCGACGTCGTTGCGCGGCAGTCGCGGCACCAGCACGAGCGGACGCGGCAGGAACACCGGGTCCATGGCGGTTGCAAGGCCGGCCAGCACCTCCACCTCCGTGAGGCCCGGCGCGACGACCAGCGCGGCGAGCCGCTGTACGACGGCGCCGGCGGAACCCGCCGGCTGGAAGACCACGGCATCGGCGACCCCCGGCACCGACAACAGGCGCCGCGTCAGGTCCGCGAGCGACGCCCGCTTGCCGCCGACCTCGACCATGTCCGCATTGCGGCCACGCACGACGAAGCGGCCGTCCTCGGCGAGCTCGACGACGTCCTGCAGGAGGACCTCCCCGCGGAACCAAGGCGCGTCGACCATCGTCCCCGCTTGCTGCGGCTGCAGGATCACCCCGGGATACGTCCGCCACGCGGCTTCGAGCGCCGGTCGTCGCGAAGCGATCACGCAGGTCTCGGTCGAGCCGAAGAACTCGAGCAGCGGCGCCTGGAAGCGCCGCTCCACCTCCCCGGCCATTTCCCGTGTCAGCGGCGCGGTAGCCGAAACGACCGCCGCGACGACCGGCAGGTCGACGCCGGACCGCAGCAGCGCACGCAGGTGCACGGGGGTCGTCACCAGGACGCGCGGCGCCGGCAGCTCGCCGAGGGCCGCGGCGACGTCCGCCGGATAGAGCGGATGCCCGCCGTGGATCCCCATGCCCCCAAGCAGTGGCAGCAGCACCGACGTCTCCATCCCGTACATGTGCTGCGGCGGCACGGTCGCGACGATCCAGGGCTGCGATCCGCGCTGAGGTTCCTCGATGACCTCGCGCAGCCGCCCGGCATTGAGCCGGGTCGAGGCGACGAGGCTGCCCCACGCCTTCGGGTTGGGCTTCGGCCGGCCCGTGCTGCCAGACGTGTAGCCGACCACCACGACTCGGTCCGGAGGGATCTCCGGCAGATTGCCGGGTGCGAGGCCATCCGGGGCACGAGACCGCTCCACGGTGGCATCGTCCAGCCGGTAGGCCCCGTGATGCTCCTGCATCACCTCGGCCACGACGTCGGCAGCCCGCGACGGCGGCAGCAGGCACGCCTGGCCGCGCATCAGCAGCGCGAGAAACCCGGCCAGGAAATTCTCGCGGCGCTCGCACAGGTTGAGCGCCGGCGCGGGCGGCAGGGTCCGTGCGAGATTCGCGGCAAGCGCCAGCGTCCTGTCGGACGTCAGCAACCCTCGCGCCGAACGGATCAGCGGCCGGTCGTCCGCCAGCAGGGCCGACAGCGACGGGTCGGCGGGCGGCGAATCCTCGGCGGGCGGATCTGCGACCGGTCGGGGCATCTGCGCGATCCTGGTTCGTGCGGCCCGCGTCGCAGCCGCTCAGGGCCAGCGCCGGAACACCAGCGAGGTGTTGACTCCGCCGAACGCAAAGTTGTTGTTCATGACGAACTCGAGCTCGATGCTCCGGCCGCCGCCCACGATGTAGTCGAGCTCTCCACAGCGGGGATCCACGTTCTGCAGGTTGACGGTCGGCGCGAACCAGCCGCACCGCATCATCTCGATGCTGAACATGGACTCGAGGGCACCGCACGCGCCAAGCGTGTGCCCGAGGTAGCTCTTCTGCGAGCTCAGGGGCATGCGCGGGCCGAACAGCGCCGACGTGGCGCGCGTCTCGGCGATGTCGCCGTGCTCGGTGGCCGTGCCGTGCCCGTTCACGTAGCCGATGGCGGCCGGGTCCACGCCCGCCGACTGCAGCGCCAGTTCCATCACGATCCGCATCGTCTCCTCCTCGGGCCGCGTCACGTGCGAGCCGTCCGAGTTCGTGGCGAAGCCCGCCACCTCGGCATAGACGCGGGCACCGCGCGCACGCGCACGGCCGAGCTCCTCGAGCACCAGCATGCCGCCGCCCTCGCCGATCACGAGGCCGTCGCGGTCGCGGTCGTAGGGACGCGGCGTCGAGCCCGGGTCGTCGTTGCGGCGGCTGGTGGCGTACAGCATGTCGAACGCCATGGCCTCGCTCGGGCAGAGTTCCTCGGCCCCGCCGCCCAGCATCACGTCCTGGTAGCCGTGCTTGATCGCCTCGTAGGCGAAGCCCACGCCCTGGCTGCCCGAGGTGCAGGCCGTCGAGGTCGGGATGAGGCGGCCCCGCAGCCCGAAGAAGATCCCGACGTTGGCGCCGGTCGTGTGCGGCATCATGCGCACGTAGGAGTTGGCGTTCAGGCCCGGGGCATCGCCGGTGAGCAGCATCTGGGCGAAGTCGCTGATGTCCGGGGTGCTGCCGATGGACGAGCCGCAGGCCACGCCGACGCGGCCCGAGCGCAGCACCGGGTCGCCCAGCAGTCCCGCGTCGGTCAGCGCGAGTTCGGCGGCCCGCACCGCCAGCTGCGACACGCGGCCCATGCTGCGCAGCTGCTTGCGGCTCCAGTGCTCGGGCGGCGCGAATCCCTCGATCGGCGCCGCCAGCCGGGTGTTGAGATCCCGGTAGGCGTCCCAGGCCGGCATCGTGCGCACGGCATTCCTCCCCGCGCGCAGCCCCGACTCGATGGACGGCCAGTCCGAGCCCAGCGCACAGAGGCCCGACATTCCCGTCACGACCACGCGGCGCATCAGCAGAGGCCCCCGTTGACCGCGATCACCTGGCGCGTGACGTAGGCGGCGCCGGGCGACATCAGGAAGGACACGACGGCGGCCACTTCCTCGACCGTTCCCATCCGCTGCGCCGGGATCGCCTTGAGTATCTCCTCCACCGGCGCTTGCTCGTGGGACAGGTCGGTCTCGATCAGGCCCGGGGCGACGCTGTTGACGGTGATCCCCCGTTTCGCCAGCTCCACCGCGAGCGCCTTGCTCGCACCGATCACGCCCGCCTTGGCGGCGCTGTAGTTCACCTGCCCGCGGTTGCCGATCAGCCCGGACACGGACGACATCGTGACGATCCGGCCCGGCGCACGGCGACGCACCATGGGCATGACGAGCGGCTGCAGCACGTTGTAGAACGCGTCGAGGTTGGAGCGGATCACCGAGTCCCAGGCGTCCTCGCTCAGTGCCGGGAAGGCCGCATCGTGTGCGAGGCCGGCATTGCAGACGACCCCGTAGTAGGCGCCGTGCAGCGCGATGTCCGCGCCGATCAACTCGGCGCAGCGGGCCCGGTCGGACACGTCGAACTGCAGGCAGCGCGCCCGTCGCCCGAGGGCGCGCGCCGCGGCGGCCACGGCCTCGGCCTCCTCGACCCGCGAGCGGCAATGCACCACGACGTCGTAGCCGTCGCGCGCCATGCGCAGCGCGATGGCGCGGCCGATGCCGCGGCTCGATCCTGTCACCAGCACCGTGCCGACGTCAGTCATCGCGCGCGCACTCCGCCTGCAGGAACGAATCGTCCGGCGGCTGGAACACGGTGAGGGCGCCGCAGGCCAGCAGTTCGCCCGACCGGGAGATCCGGCAGTCGAACACTGCCCGCCCCTCCTCGTCCTCGGACGACTCGACGACCTCGACCCTTAGTGCCTCGCCGCAACGGAAATCGCCGCCGCGCGCCTCGTAGGAGCGCACGCCGAGCAGCAGTCCGATCGCGGCCGGCCGGCCGCGCAGGGCGAGCGAGCGCTTCCCCGCCAGGGCGGAGACCGCCTGCGCCATGATCTCCGGTCCCACCCACGCCGGCAGGTTGCCGGAGGCGTCGCTGAACGCGGTGCCCGGTCGCACGACCAGGCGCGCCTCCAGCCGATCGTGGGCGGCATGCGCGATCTCCTCGAGCAGGATCGCGTCCTCCTGGTGTGGTATCGGCACGGCCGTCCGCGTGGCTCGCCCCGGCGTCATGCGTTCCCCCGCGCCAGTGCCGAGCGCACGGCGGCCACGAAATCCGGCGGCGTCGCGAACTGCAGTTCGCCGGAGCGGACATCCACGGCGACCTGCACGGTGCGGCCCCGCGCGATCCGCACGCCGTCCCGCGGCCGGCTGACGAGGTAGTTGAGCGCCAGCCGCGTTTCCCACTCGACCAGCGAGGCGCGCACCCGCAGCCGGTCGCCGAAGCGGGCGGGACTCAGGTACTTGGTCTGAAGTTCCACGATGGGCCATGCGACGCCTGACTCCAGCATGAGTTCGAGCCCGTAGCCCAGCTGGTCCATCAGTGCCCAGCGGGCGTTCTCCAGGTAGCGCAGGTAGTGACCGTGCCACACGACGCCGACCATGTCGACGTCGTGGAACCGCACGTCCACGTCGACGTCGGCGAACAATGCGCCCTGCGCCCTCATGCCGCCCTCGGTGCCGTGGCGGCAGCGCTGCGAATCCGCCGCGCGATCAGCCCCGGCGCCCGGCGCAGCATGCCGAAGAACAGCTTCGTGTGCATCAGCGTGATCAGCCAGTTGTCGTGGAACAGGCGGAAATGCGAGAGACCGTCCAGGGGATAGCTCACCCGGGTAGGCAGCCAGCGCATCGCAACGCCGTTCCAGTGCAGCCGCACCAGCACCTCGACGTCGAAGTCCATACGGCCGCCCGGCGGCTCCGCATCGAGCACCGGCAGCACCACGGCCAGCGGGTAGACGCGCAGGCCACACATCGAATCGGGAATGGCGAACGACAGCGTGTTGAGCCAGACCATGACGTGAGTCAGGTAGCGCAGGTAAAGTCGGTGGCGGGGAACGCTGGCGTCGAACAGCGGGCGGCCGCACACGAGCGCGGACGGCTCGGCGACTGCCGCTGCAACGAAGCGCGGCACGTCGGCGGAGTCGTGCTGCCCGTCGGCGTCGATCTGCAGGGCGTGCGTGAATCCCGCCGCGGCCGCGGCCTTCAGTCCGGCGAGCACCGCGGCGCCCTTGCCCTGGTTCTCGGGCAGCCGCAGCAGCCGGACCTCGGGATCCGCGGCCGCCAGGCGCCGCAGTTCCGCCTCGCAGGCCGGACCGGACCCGTCGTCGACCAGCACCACCGTCAGGCCGTGTGAGCGCAGGCCGGCGGTGGTCACCCCGACCGCGAGTTCGTGGTCGAACACCGGCACCACTGCGCAGACGCTAATCACGCTCGACCCCGAACTGCAGGCGCCCGGTCGCGACCACGGTGTCCCCGCACTCGTACCGGAAGCTGACCTGCCCCGGTCGTGCACCGCGCTCGACCCGCGCGACGAGGCGCATCCCGGGCCGCACCAGGCGACGGAACTTGGCCGCGTCGATACCCGCTAGCGACCCCCGGGCCAGCCCGTGGGTGCGCGCGAGCCCGACGGCCCAGCCGACCTGCATCACGCCGGGCACGATGGGCGCCGACGGGAAGTGTCCTCGGAAGATCGCCATGTCGTAGGGGACCCGGAGTCGGCACGTGAGCGCGCGGACCCCGGGCTCGAGCACGACCTCGCTGACGATGGGCATCCATGCCGGCCGGCCCTCGGCGCCCGCGAGTTCCCCGGCGTCTGCCGGCAGTTCCTCGGTCAGCCGCCATTCGATGGGCACGGTATCCCCAGGCCCGAGCCGACGCAGGTGGCCCTCCCATTCGGCCACGAGGTGCCGCCTGCCCCTGGTGCGCAGCATGCGCACGCCCGCCGCGCTGGGCACGAGCAGGACGGTGATCGCCATTGCGCAACCGCGTTCGTGGAGGTCGGACGGCGTGGCGACGACCATCGCGTCCTGCACCAATTGGTGGGTTCTCAATCGGGCTGCGATGCTCTCGAGCCGAAGGTCAGGCTCTTGCGGACTTGCGAGGACCCGGCTCACGCCTGCACGAGGGCATGGACCGCATCGACCAGGTCGCCCACGGTCCGCACGGATCGGAACTCTTCCGCGGAGATCTTGCGCCTGGTCTGGCGCCGCAAGCGGTCCAGCAGGTCCACGGCGTCGATGCTGTCGATCTCGAGATCCTCGTTGAGCCTCGCCTCGCGCGTGATACGCCCGGGCTCGATCTCGAAGAGCTCGACCAGCGCCGCCTTGACCTGCTCCAGGACTTCGTCTTGCGTCTGCATGCGCTCCACTCGCTCGGCCGGCCCCCGCAGATCCCCTTCAGCCACGGGGCTGTGCATTATAGCCACCGGGCCGCGCCAACTCGTGCCCGTAATGCTCGACGAGCCAGGCGTTGAGCTGCCGGGAAGCCCTGGGCGGCGGCGACCGGCGGTAGGGCTCGAGGTCGACGTCGTCCCCGACCCGGATTGACATATTCGGCCGGCGCCGCGGCACCTGGTACCAGGCCTGCGCCTTGTGCAGGAGCGGCTGGTCGACCCGGATGTAGATCGGCGTGAGCACGGCCGCGCCCCGGACCGCGACACTCGCCGTCCCGCGATGGAAGCTCATGGACTGGCCGGGTCGCGTGCGGGTGCCCTCGGGGAACATGACCAGGCAGTCCCCGGACTCCAGGGCCGAGATCGACTGCTCGATCATCTGGTCCGTGGGTTCATTGCTGATGTACCCCGCCGCCTGCACGACCCGGCGCGTGAACGGGTTGCCGAACAGGGCGGCCTTCACGACACAGGCCGGGGCGGGCGTGAACGCGACGATGAACACCACGTCGACGAGAGTCGGGTGATTGGCGATGATCAGCTGTCCCGGGCGTCCGAGGCGCTCGCGGCCCTCGAACTCGTAGCCGAGGCCCCGCAGGCCGCTCATGACGGCGACGAACAGCCGGAACGATCGCTGCACCAGGCGCCGCGTGCGGGCGCGGCGCCGGGCCGGCGCGCCCGGCAACAGCAGCAGCGCCGGGAACACCAGCAGACCTAGAATGAGCCCGCCGATGCCGAACAGCCCGAAACAGGTCCCGGTGACGAGAATCCGCCAGAGATACGACTGCCGCTCGCCCATGCCGTCCGGACGCTCCTCCCACGCCGACGCCCTGCGCCGTTGCCGCGCTCGCCACGATGAGGCGGACCGACGTGCGATGCAAGCCGCCGCCGGACCGCGCACACGCTGATGTCACGGCCGATCCGCGCCCCGGTCAACGAGGTCTGGATGGCGACTCCGGATGCCGGCCGCCATCTCGATCCGTCGCGGCTCACGCCCGCGGACCGTGCCGAGTGGGCAGCGCTGCGGACGCCGCGTCGCCGGCTCGACTGGGCCTCCAGCCGCGCCCTGCTGGGCGCCGCGCCCGCCGCCAACCCTGACGACTGCGCCAGCAGCCTCTCCCACAGCCACGGATTTGCCGCGCTCGCGCGGGCACCCCGGTCTGTCTCGGTCGGCGTCGACGTGGAGTGGCTGGCACCGCGCGATTTCCGGAGCATGGCCCGCACCGCGTATTCGGCCCTCGAGGCCGACGAACTCGAGTCCGTCGAGGATCCGGCGGTCCTCAGCGGGAGGTTCTACGAATTCTGGACGCTGAAGGAAGCGTTCGCCAAGGCACTGCGCCTGCCGCTCGCCGATGCCCTGCGCCAGTGCTGCTTCGCCGGCGCCGGCCGGACCGCGGCCTCGGCTCCGAGCGTACCGACCACGCGGCACTGGCGCGCGACGGTGTTCGCCCCGCGGCCGCAACTGCGGCTCGCCGCGGTCTTCGTGGCGGACACCGCCGGCGCGCTCGCGGCAGTTCCAGTCACGGTGGAGTGGCCGCCGGAGCACCCGGTGGACTGGCCCGTCGTGCGCCGCCACTCCGGCCGAGGCATCGAAGGCGCAGTGCCGTGCTAGCCTGCAGCGCGCAGCGCCCATGACCACCCCACCCGGCAGACCGAACCGCAAGCCCCCGCCCATGGGCGCGATGATCCTGCTGGGGACGTCCTACCCGCTCCTGGCCCACGTCGCGGCGCTCAGCGCGAGGGCGGACCTGATCGCCGCGAGCATCGGGCTGCTGGTCGTGCTCGTGCTGCTGCCCGCGCTGCGCATCGGGCGCCTGCTCGCCTGGGCCGCGCTGCTGGGGGCGGCATTCGGCCTGTATGGCGTGGCGGCATCGGGCAAGGCGCTGTCGCTGCTGCTGCTGCCTCCGGTGCTCCTCAACGGCTTCATGGCCTGGGTGTTCGGGCGCACTCTGCGGGACGGCCGGATGCCGCTGATCGAGCGCGCGGCCCGTGCCATGCGCGGACCCGGAGCGGTGCTGGGCGACGAGGTGGTGGCGTATGCGCGAGGCGTCACGCAGGTCTGGACCGGACTGTTCGTCGTCCTGGCGGTCGTCAACCTGGTGCTGGCGGCGCTCGCCCGGCCGGGGGGGCTGCTGCTGGCCGCGGGCCTCGACCCGGCGGTCTCGGTGCCGCTCAGCACCTGGTCGATGTTCGCCAACCTGCTGAGTTACCTGTTCATTGCCGCGCTGTTCGCCATCGAATTCGTGGTCCGCGGGCGTCGCTTCCCGCAGCAGCCCTACAGCGGACTGGTCGATTTCACGCGACGGCTGGCGGCGCAGGCACACATGTTCCGGCCAACGGCAGTCGACCCGGCGCCGCGCCGCGACCCGGTGCAACGGGACTGAGCGGACGAGCCCCGCTCGCCACGATGCGCATCGCCTTCATCTCCGCCAATCGCGAGAACATGCCGGATGCGGTCATCCCGATCGGGGTGCTGCAGGTGATGGCCGCGGTGGCCGAGCGGCACGAAAAGCTGTTCTGGGACCTGTGCTTCGAGGAAGACCCGCTGGCGACCGTCGCGCGCAACCTGCGCGAGCACCGGCCCGACCTCGTGGCGATCGGGCTGCGCAACCTCCAGAACATGGATTACACGAACACCACCGTGAACCTCGAGTACTACCGGCGGCTGGTCGACACGGTGCGCGCGAATTCGTCCGCGCCGGTCGTGCTGGGCGGCGGCGGGTTCTCGGTGATGCCCCGGGAACTGATGGAGACCCTGGGCGCGGACTACGGCATCGCCGGCGAGGGCGAGCGGGCCTTGCCGCGACTGCTCGAGGAATTGGAGCGGCCGGAGCCATCGCTCGGGAACGTCGAGCGCCTGCACTACCGCGTCGACGGCGGGCTGCAGAGCAACGGCAGCGTGCCCGAGCCGCTCGACGTCGACGAACTGCCGCGGGCCGACCGCAGCGTCCTGCCCGACCGGTACTACACCGAGTACGGCATCGAATCGCTGCAGACCAAGCGCGGCTGCCCGCTGCACTGCGACTACTGCACGTACCCGTTGCTCGAGGGTGCGCGCAGCCGGATGCGCGATCCCGCCCGGGTGGCCGACGAGTTCATGGAGATCTGCGGACGCAGGGGCGTCGAGCACGTGTTCATCGTGGACAGCGTGTTCAACCTGCCGCCGCGCCACGCGAAGGCCGTCTGCCGCGAACTGGTGGCGCGCGGGAACCGGACGCCGTGGACGAGCTACGTCAACCCGGTCGCATTCGACGACGAGCTCGCGGAGCTGATGGTGCGCGCCGGGGCCGCCGGCATGGAGATCGGTTCCGACAGCGGCTGCGACGAGGTGCTCGACCGGCTGCGCAAGGGATTCCGCACGGAGAAGATCCGGCGGCTGTCGCAGATCGCGAAGGCCCACGGCCTCAAGGACTGCCACTCCTTCATCCTGGGCACCCGGGGCGAGACGCTGGACGACGTCGAGCGCACGCTCGATTTCGTCGAGGCACTCGACCCGTTCGCGGCGCTGATGCTGGTGTGGGTGGACGACCGCGAGGTCGTCGACGTGCAGACGGCGCGGGAGCGCCGCGGCCATCGCGACGAGATCTACATGCGGCTCGGCCGGCGCGCGGCCCGGCAGCCGCGCTGGTCCGTGCCTAGGCTCGGCATCCACTTCGACCCGCGCAGTTTCGCGGTGCTGCGCAGGTTCGGGATGCGCGGACCGCTCTGGCAGCATCTCGACCGGGTGCCGACGGGCCGGCTCACCGCGACCGACGGCGCGCCGGGTCGCGGCCGCCCGCCGGTCACTTCAGCTTGACGACCGTCCCCTTGAGCGTAACGCCCGCCATCGTTGCACCCGCGCCGCACTGGAAATGCGTTTCGCCGGGCTCTTCGTGAAAACGAGCGGGCAAATTCTGATCACTGCTTGATCAGATGGCGGGAAGCGTACATCCGCCGGCGTCAGATAGATCGCTTTGTTGTAACCTCGTCTCACTCTTCGACTGATTGCTCGATTCCCGAGGCTTCGGTGCTCCGGAGGGGTCGCCGAGGTGATCGCCGATCTCGGACAACAGGGCGCGCTCGATCAACGCCTATTTGACGCGGTTGCTGCCACCCTCAACAGCAGACCTCGAAAGACCCTCGGATGGAAGACGCCTGCTGAGGCTCTCGATGGACTGCTATCCTTCGCTCGCAAAGCCAGTGTTGCGACGACTCATTGAACCCAAGCATGGTTTGGTGGTCCATTTGGACCACATAATCGCCGCGCAGGGAACCTGCGAATGTCACGGATCTGCATCGATTCTAAGAAGGGCGGAGTCTGGCGTGCGCCGCCTAGAACCTGCGGCCCAGAACCTGCAGCACTATTTCCTGTCGGCCGAATGTCTTGTCGGCCTAAATGTAGTTGGACGTCATCATGAGTGCTGACCCACCAAAGAGCCCTTGGAACTCGCTTGAGATAGCAAAGCTGCTTGCGTCGTTATTAACGCCGGTGCTAGTGGTCATGCTTGGCTTTCAGATCAACCAGTCTTTCCGGGAAGCTGACGCCGCACGAGAACAAGCCGCGCAAGCGGCCCAACGGGCCCAAAAGGAGCTTGAAGACGGTCGGCTGCAGTCCCAGGCCAGGCAGGCCGCGGTGACGAACTTCGCCCGTTTCATCTACGAACGCAGGGCACGCTCTGAATTGCTGGCGTCGGCGCTCAAGCGACACGCCGAAAACCCCACGGAAGACTCGAAGAAGGAGGTATTGGACCGAAAGCGGCTGTACGACGACGCGTACTTCAACTGGAACGCCAGCCACCAAGCCAACCTGCTGCTCGTACGACAAGTCCTTGGCTCTGACCGTTACTCAGCATTCGAAGGGATGGTGGAATTTCGGCTCGTCGGGCAAACGTTTTCACCGCTT
>Ga0209254_10000553_pt1 | contig 30824 bp, 20 predicted proteins | sample FrelakmetDIP11DI_FD_187148 | JGI IMG/M metagenome (GOLD analysis project Ga0209254, IMG submission 187148) | Freshwater lake sediment microbial communities from the University of Notre Dame, USA, for methane emissions studies - DIP11 DI (SPAdes)... | ecosystem: Environmental > Aquatic >... | reverse complement strand
AAGGGTGCTGCCGGGCTGGAGGGCTGCCAGGCAGGCGTCGAGGCCAGGGCGCTGGTCCTTCCGCCCCGAGATCCGATCCGCATAAATGGCCTGGCGGTCCACGCCCGCCGCAAGGAGCGCATCGATCTGGAGGTCGAGTACCTGGCTCCCGTCCGCCTTCGAGACTCGTGCATAGCCGATCAGCATGACCCTTCCTCACTGTCATCAGAGACCTGCCGGCAAGGGTGCAACCGGGCGTCTATTTCCGCAACGGGACTCTGCCGTCTTCGCGAGAGGTGCGTGGGGCAGCACAAGAATAACGGAGGTTTTCCTGGTGGTCTCGATGGGGGAGGGCGCCTGGCCGACTGAGCGCCGGGCAGGTGTGGCTCGTATGCACCTTGGCACCGTGGTTGGGTGCTCTCGGCGCTGCGCTTCCGTGAGATCATGACCCCGGTCTCCTTCGACGCAGCGGCCGGTCCAGAACCCAGCACTTGCACCGGCTCCGGGCTGTGACCCAGGAGTCGACGGCTCCACCGGCCACGAGGTGGTACCCCAGTGTCTGCATGAAGCCAAGTACAGCCCGCCTCATGACCTCGCTACACTTTCTCCTCTGCGTCCTTCTCGCGGTTGCCGCGAACGCGCTCGCCGCGGAATGGAAGCCCTCAGGGGAATCGGACCGCCACGACAGCACCTCGGACCTGTTCTACGCCAAGCGCACGGCGGTCCGCCCGTCCGACGGTAGGGAGATCACTGCGCACCTGGCCTTTTTCACCTCTCGGGCGTTTTGACTGGAGGTCGTCGATCTCGGGGCCGGTCCCGAGCCTACCTATCTGACCCTGGGGGACGCTTTTCGGGCCCAGGGCTGTGTCGCGGGGGTCAACGGCGGTTTCTTCCATCCGGACTGGCGGCCATCCGGGCTGGTGGTTTCGCAGGGGAAACGGATCAACCAGTTCGAGACCGCGAAACTCCTCAGCGGCGTAGTCTACGGCGATGGCAAGGGCACCCGCATGGTCCGGCGGGCCCAGTTTCGGGACCACCCGGGTATCACCGCCTTGTTGCAGACCGGCCCCTACCTCGTGGAAGGGGGGCGGGCGGTGCGGGGCCTGTCCGCGTCGGATCCCCGGCGCCGGACCTTCATCGCCACCGATGGGCGTGGGCGCTGGGTGCTCGGCGCCACGCTGAGCACGCTCACCCTTGGCGAACTCGCGCAAAGCCTCGCCGCGCAGGGTGCCTTGACCAGTTGGCGGGTCGACCAGGCCATCAACCTCGACGGCGGCTCGTCGACCGGTTTTTTCTTCGACCGTAAGGCAAGTGAGGCCCCGGTGACCCTGCATCCTTGGAAACGGGTCCGCAACCTGCTTGGAATCAGGCCGCGCTGAGTCCTGCCGGATGATGACGGGATTTGTTCAGGATATCTGCGAGATGATGCGGCGGTGCAGTTACTACTCCCTGGAAAGGAGCTGGCCTTCGATCAGGTTCGTTTCGCCTCCAAGCTCCCCTTCGATGATCGTGGACAGTAGGCGATAGCCGACCTTCCATCGTGTTGCTCCGACCAATACACCGGCTGTTTTCTGGTTCAGCTTGATCACCTCTCCGAACCGTTCATTGCCATTTCTATCCTTGAAGGCCACCTTATCGCCGACTTTCAGGGTGTTTCGGTCGAGCTTGCCTGTCGCGCCGGAAATATCGACATCCGCGTGGTGGAGATTGATGTGATATACCTCATATAGGCACAAACTCACTTTTTTTGAATACTTGGAATTTCAAAGTGAGCAGAGAATCAAGCTCCCGCTTGTACGTTGTGTGCGTTTGACCCAGGCAGTTCGATATTGCGCGTCTAAAACTGGTGAAATTGGGATAGTACTTGCAATACAGGACCTCCTTTTTGACGAACTTCCATAGTCGCTCGATCAGATTCAAGTTCGGAGAATAGGCCGGAAGAAAAAGCAGGTCGATGTTGAGTTGTAAAGCTAACGCGGCGACTAGGTTGCATTTTTGGTAACGGGCGTTATCCAGCACGAGGGTGATCGGCACTTGGATATTCATCAACGCGATTTTCCGTAACAACTCGCAGACACTTTCCGCATTGATATAGGTGTCGTTGGTGACCAATACTAATTCATGTGTGATGGCATTCAGTGCGCCCAGAACGTTGAACCGTTGCCGGCCTGCCGGCGCCTTGACAAAGAGGCGCACAAAGGACCATAGAACGCCAAGAAAGGGTCCGAGTACGAAGTGTGCGGCATCGACAAAATATAGGGCGCGTTTCCCTTGCTTTGCCTCTTCGATCCGAGGCTCTAACTCATTGATGAAGAAGCTTTCTTGCTTATCTGGATCGGCCTTTGAAGGCATGGCGCCGACTTTTCTTGGACGCATACCGAGCGACTTCAAGAACCTTCCGACAGCGCTAGGACTGCGTTTGAGCCCGGTGAGTTCTTGGATTTTCTCTGCCGCCTCGTTGAGGGTCGCCGGAGGATGTTCGCGGAAGAAGGCTATGAGCCGGTGTCTATGTTGCTCGAGGTCGCTGGTCGGGGTGTAGAAACGAATCGCTGTCAGCTCGGCTTCGGCCCCCGACTGATACATCCGAAGGTATTTACAGAGAGTGTTATTGCTGATGCCGGTCAGGCGGCAAATCTCCCGGTGTCGAAGACCCTGACTTTTCAGCCACAGCACATCCATTCGCTTACGAACTCTCGGATGCGGATGCTCGTAACGTAACCGCTTGATCTTTCCAATTTCTTGAGGAGATAGCTCTATTCTAATCATTGTGGCCCGGAGGTACCCATGAAGCAATCTGGAACACAGAATATAACATGAGAACAAGATGATTGCGTCACTTTTATGATAATCTACCTTAAGAATCGCAGTTTATGCCTATTGTTGGTATAGAAAGGGATATTCCACAGCGCACCATCATGGCGGTTCTTCACCAAGGCCCTCGTCCTATTCAGCTCGACGATGTTCGCTTCGATCAGTCGGTTTTCATCTGCATCGAAGTACTCGATGTTCTGCCCGACTTTCAGCGAACCCTTTATTTTTCGTGTTCTTACCGGATCTTCCAGGCTGCGGCGAATGGCCTGCTGCAGGCGATAGAGGTCGAACAACGACGCACTGTTCAGCTCCTCCAGTATCTTCGTATAGTTCATCGAACCTCCCCGCAGATTGGCTGGTGCCGGTATCGTCCCGGCTGCAAGAGCGCCTCCGGTCTCGCCGGTACAGGCCTTCTTGAAATGCACCGTTACACAGAGAGGTGCCGCGGCTGCAACGAGTGCTCCAGGGTCGCAGCGCGGGTACGGGCCATCCTGTGGTCCGGGCGGGCACTGCAGCCAGGGCGTTACTTCAGCGAGCCAGACTCAACCCGAAACCGGGTGAGGGACGGAACTCCGCGGTAACCGCCCGCCCCTGGCCAGACGTGGCGTCGACCCCAAGGCGCCTCCAGCGCGCCGCCCTTCGGAAGTCCCGGAACGGTGAAGGTCCGGCCATGTGGAGGGTAGCTGCCATGACCCCCCTTTGGGCGCCGCGCTCTTCCTGGCCTTCCTTGCCATACACCGCTCCGCAGTCGGTCTGACCGGGAGCCGATAGGGTAGGTGGCGGATGGCCCTTGGGCAAGGCGTGGTCCCGAAGCGGTGCGCGGTGGTCGCTTGCCGAGCCCTGGGGGCGAAGTTGCCTGGTGTCGCTCGGGTCGGCACGCCCGGGTGACGGCGTTGACCTGGGTCTCGCGCCGGAGATGGGCAGCCTGGGGGCACGACCTGTCGGCCAGGGTTGCTCCGCGGCGGCCATCCCGCGTCCCTCCTCCGGGTGGTACGATCCCATTCGGTGAGCGGCGCCGCCGTCTCGCCCCGCACCGACTACTCGGGTAGATCGCCGACGATAAGGATCAGGATGGGTCTGAGCTCTGAGCGCTGGATCGAGATCACCCCCTCCCAATACACCTGGGAGCGGGAGGCGCTCGCCTTCATCCGCGAGCGTCTGCCGGACCACGATCCCTACCGGGTCTGGACCAACTTCGAGTTCATCGGCACCGACGGCTCCTTCAACGAGGTCGATGCCCTGGTCCTGACCCCCAAGGGCTTCTACCTGGTGGAGATCAAGAGCCGCCCCGGCAACATCGACGGCGATGCCAGCACCTGGACCTGGACCCAGGACGGGCGCCGCTTCACCGACGACAACCCCCTGATCCTGGCCAACCGCAAGGCCAAGAAGCTGGTGGGCCTGCTGGGCCGGACCCGGGCCCTGAAGCAGGTACGCCTGCCGTTCCTGGAACCGCGGGTCTTCCTGTCCCACGAGACCAACCGCGTCGACCTCCCGGAGCATGTCGCCGCGGCCGTGCACACCCGCGACCCCGCCGAGCCGCCCAGCCGGGGTAGCGGTCGCGGCATCGTCGCCGCCCTGACCCGCTGGGATACGGACAACCCGCCGCGCCTGCGCATCGACCGTCCCATCGCCAAGGCCCTGACCCGCGCCATGGAGGAGGCCGGTATTCGCGCCTCCCAGCGGGCGCGCAAGGTCGGCGACTACCGCCTGGATCAGCTCCTGTTCGAGGGGCCCACCTACCAGGATTGGGCGGCCACCCATGTCGCCCTGGACAAGGAGCGGGCACGGGTGCGGATCTACGTGGTGGAGCCCGGCGCCAGTGCCGATGCCCGCGCGACCATCGTCAAGGCCGCCCGGCGCGAGTATTCCATCCTCACCGGTATCAGCCACCCCGGCATTCTGAAGGCCAAGGGCTACACCGAGCACGAGCGCGGGCCGGCTCTGATTTACGAATACCTGCCTGGCTCCCAGCGTCTGGATCATTACCTCGCCGAGCGCGGCGAACGCCTCAGCGTGGACGCCCGGCTCGACCTGCTGCGCCAGGTTGCCGAAGCGGTGCGCTACGCCCACGGCAAGCACATCTACCACCGCGCTTTGAGCCCCCAGAACATCCTGGTCCTGGACCCCGAGGCGCCCACCCCGCGGCTACAGATCCTCAACTGGGAGACCGCTACCCGCGACGGCTCCGGCCTGACCCGTGGCATGACCACCCTGGGCCTGTCCGCCACCAGCCACATCGCCAACCACATCGAGGAGGCGAGCGCCGTCTACATGGCCCCGGAGACCCTGGCCGGGCGCGGCGAGGCCGGGGAGCAGGCGGATGTCTTCTCGCTGGGCGCCCTGGCCTTCCACCTGTTCTCCGGCAAGCCCCCAGCCCGGAGTTTCCTGGAGCTGTGCGAGCGGCTGCGCGAGGGCAGGGGGCTACAGATCTCCTCGGTGCTGGACGGTGCCGCCGAGTCTCTGCAATACCTGATCCAGGCCAGCACCCACCCGGAGGTCAGCGCCCGCCTGGACACCGTCGGCGAGTTCCTCGAAGCGCTGGACGCCTTCGAGGACGAGATCACCACACCCGAGCCGCGGGAGGGCCTGGTCGCCGACCCCACCCAGGCCAAGGCCGGGGATATCCTGTCCGACGGCCTGGTGGTCAAGCGGACCATCGGCAAGGGGGCGTCCTCCCTGGCCCTGTTGGTGGAGCACGTCGGTAAGGAACAGGTCCTCAAGGTGGCCCTGGAGCCTCCCGACAACGCCCGCCTCAAGGCCGAGGCGCAGGTGCTGCGCCGGCTGCGCCGCCACCAGTACATCGTCCAGATCCAAGACGAGCGCGACTACCAGGGTCGCGCCGGTATCCTCATGGACAAGGCCGGCGACAAGACCCTCGCCCAGCGCCTGCGCGAGGAGGGCGCCCTGCACCTGGAACTGCTGGAGCGCTTCGGCGAGGACCTGCTCCAGGCCGTGGACTGGCTCGAACAGGAAGGCGTGGCCCACCGCGACATCAAGCCGGAAAATCTCGGCGTCACCCTCATGGGCAAGGGCGAGCAGCTCCACCTGGTGCTGTTCGACTTCTCCCTGGCCGACACCCCGGCGGAGAACATCCGCGCCGGTAGCGTCCCCTACCTGGACCCGTTCCTCAGCCTGCGCCGGCCGCCGCGCTGGGACACCTACGCCGAGCGCTTCGCCGCCGCCGTCACCCTCTATCAGATGGCGACCGCGAGCCTGCCGACCTGGGGCGACGGCCACAGCGACCCCGCGGTGATCGACGCCGAGGCCAGCCTCGACCGCGGCGCCTTCGACGCCAGCCTGCGCGAGTCCATGGAGGCCTTCTTCACCAAGGCCCTGGCGCGCGACTACCGCACCCGCTACGACAATGCCCGGGACATGCTCACCGCCTGGCGCAGCCTCTTTGCCGGTGCTGCCCGCCCCGAGGTTGGCACGGACCATGGCGAGGAGCGCGCCCCCATCACCAGTCTGGAGGCGGCCACCCTCGACACCCTGCTGCCGGAGCTGGGCCTGTCCCCGCGTGCGCTCAACGCCGTGGAGCGCGCCAGCCTGCGCACGGTGCGCGACCTGCTCCACTTCCCGCTGGCCCAGATCCGCCGCCTGCGCGGGGTCGGCAGCAAGACCCGCCGCGAACTGGCCGAGTGCATGCAGCGGCTCGCCCAGAGGTTCCCCGAGGTGGCCGCCGAGCCGAAGATCCTGCCCAGGACCCAGCCCGGCCCGACGGCGCTTCCCGATGTCCCTGCGGGGCCGGACGAGGTCCCCGCCATCGATGTGCTGGCGGCGCTGCTGGTTCCCCGGCTCGCCCAAGCCGGGCGCGGCGCCGAGGGCCAGGCCGGCGCTCAGTCCGGCGCCCAGGCCGTGCTTGGGCTGCTCGCCCTCAACGATGGTGCGCCCGCCGGCTGGCCCAGCCAAAGCGAGGTCGCGCGCCGCCTGTCCGTCAACCCCGCCCTGGTCAGCCACGCCGTCGCCGCGGCCCGCCAGCGTTGGCAGAGGACCCCCGCCCTCACTGCACTGCGCGAAGACATCGTCGCCCTGCTCGACGCCCAGGGTGGGGTCATGACCGCCGCCGAACTGGCCGAGGCCCTGCTGGCTAGCCGTGGCTCCCTGCAGGATGAGCCCCTGCGCAGTCGCCAGGCCCTGGCCGTGTTGCGCGCCGCGGTGGAGACCGAGCGCGACCGTGCCGTACCCCGCTGGGTGTTGCGGCGCACCGACCCGGACGGCCAGGTGCTGCTGGCCCGCGACGAGCCCGCCGACGACGGCAGCAGCGCTGTCGACGGGGAGCGACTGGCCGACTACGCCGAGGCTCTGGGACAAAGGGCAGATGCCCTGTCCCAGGAGGACCCCTTGCGCCCCCCTGGTCGTGTCCTGGAGGCCCTCCACGCGGTCGAGCCACCCCCCGGCGTGACCCGACCCGCCGCCGGCCGCCTGCTGCAACTGGCCGCCGCCGTCTCCCGGGGTGCCGCCCTGTCCAGCCGCCTGGAGCTGTACCCCCGCGGTATGGCCGCCGCCCGCGCCCTCAAGCTCGCCCTGGGGGCCCTGGGCGGGGCTCGGGAGCTGTCCTGCGAGCAGGTCCGCGAACGGATCGCCGGCCGCTATCCCCAGGCCGAGCCCTTGCCCGAGCGCCCGGCGCTGGACGCCCTGCTGGAGCAGGCCGGCAGCGAGCTGACCTGGCAGCCGGAGGCCCGGGCGGGGCAGGGCGCCTACCTCGCCCCCCTGCGCGACTTCAATACCGTCGTCTCCGCCACCCTCCTCACCCGCCGCAGCTTCGTCGCCCGGCGCTTCGAGGAGATCCCCGCCGACCGGGTAGAGATCGACCAGTTCGAGCAGCGCCTGCGCCACTCCTGCGACCACCAGGGCTTCCTGACCCTGTTGGTTTCCCCCGGCCGGGTGGGGCTGGCCGAGGCCGTCCTGGCCAATGCCTTCCCGGTGCAGGTCACGAGCCTCGACCGCGTGCTCATCGGCCACATGAAGTCCCTGGCCCGGGAAAAGCGCATCGACTGGCGCGTGGTCCTGCGCGCCGACGCCGTCGCAAGCGGCGAGCGCGACGCCAGCCGCGACTGGACCAATCTCCAGCGCCTGGTGGCCGCCGCCCTGCCGCGGGTCCAGGCGGAGCTGGCCGCGTCCCCCCGCCTGGTGGTCCTGACTAACCCGGGGCTGCTCGCCCGTTACCAGCGCCTCGGCTTCCTCGACGACCTGCGCGAGACGGCCGGCCGCCCTGGCGGGCCGCCCGGCCTGTGGGTCCTGATTCCGGCGGACGGCCAGCAACAGCGCCCCATGCTCGACGGCCAGCCGGTGCCCGTGTTCACCAGCGCCCAATGGGCGCGCATCCCGGACCTTTGGCTTGCCGCCCATCAACCCCAGGCCCTGGCGTCATAATCGCGCCGCAGAGCAAAGCGTCACGACCAGGGGCACCACGGGTACGAAGTCGAAGCCATGACACAGCGATCCTCACCCAGAATCGAACCCGCAACAGAGCGTGCCGTGCGACTGTTCATGCAGCGCGTGTCGGAGGCCTACGATCTGGACGGAGCCATCCTCTTCGGCAGTCGGGCGCGGCGCAATCATCGCCCCGACAGCGATGCGGATGTCGCCGTCTTGCTGCATGGGCGGCACGGTGTGTTTCTCGACACCAAGCTCGCTCTGGCCGACATCGCCTACGAGGTCCTGTTGGAGACTGGCGTCCTGATCCAGCCGCTGCCCGTGTGGGAAGATGAGTGGCAACATCCGCAATTAGCGGAGAATCCCAGATTGATCGCCAACATCGTCAGAGAGGGGATCAGGCTGTGAGGCCAGCGGATCTGATGGAAAAGGCCTCGCGGGCCCTTGCCTCGGCCCGCCTCCTGCTCGACGCGGGCGACACGGATGGCGCATGCAATCGGGCCTACTATGCGATGTTCGATGCGGCGAGGGCCGCGCTCGCTGCGGCAGGGGCCGACGATGACGGGTTCACCACCAAGACGCACAGCGGTCTGATCTCGGCCTTTAGCCTGAGCTTCGTCAAAACGGGCGACATTCCAGTCGAGTTGGGCAAGGCGCTAAACCGTGTCGCGGAGCTTCGTCAGGCCGGAGATTACACGGGGATGCAGATGCCGAAGGACAAAGCCGATTGGGCCGTCGAGCGAGCCGCAGCCTTCATCGACGCGATTGGGCAACTGGTGGGGAAGGCCATCTCGCCACCGAGGCCCGAAGGGCACCGGGAGTAACCCCGGAATGCGCTGCGCCACATTGTCGAGGCGGACGCACGGTCCGCACAGCGGACCCTACGGCAAGCCCATGACCGGTAGGGTCCGCTGTGCGGACCAAAGACGAGCACCGCGGCACTGCGGCCGGACCGATGTTCATGGCCGTCCATCCGGGCCCGCGACCTTCTCCGCCAGGGCTATGACCGCTGACCGGGACCCCGACTGAAATGATCAACGCGCCCCAATTGCTCAAGGACCTACAACGCCAGCTCAAGGATCTGGAGGACGACCTGCGCGAGCGGGTCGGGGCTGTGGCGGGGATCGACGCCGGGCTGCGCGAGCAGCACCAGGCCGCCCGGGAGGCGCAGCGTACCGGCGATGCCTACGAGGTCTGGCGCGACGGCTTCCTTACCCAGGCGGCGGTGGCCTGGATCCTGGGCTGCGTCTTCGTCCGCTTCCTGGAGGACAACGCCCTCATCGACTCGCCCCTGCTGTCCGGCCCCGGCGAGCGGCGCCGGCTTGCCCTGGACCAACACGAGCTGTACTTCCGCCACCCCGACCGGCGCGCGCACTCGGACCGGGACTACCTGCTCCACTGCTTCGACCAGGTCCGCGCCCATCCGGCCGCCGCCGAACTGTTCGACCCCAAGCACAATGCCCTGTGGTTGGTCGGTCCCTCCGGCGATGGCGCCACCCGACTGCTTGGCTTCTGGCAACGCCTGGAACCGGACACAGGGGCCCTGGCCCATGACTTCACCGACCCGGAGTGGGGCACCCGCTTCCTCGGCGACCTCTACCAGGACCTCTCCGAGGCCGCCCGCAAGCGCTACGCCCTGCTCCAGACCCCCGAGTTCGTCGAGGAGTTCATCCTCGACCGCACCCTGACCCCGGCCATCGAGGAGTTCGGCTTCCAGGAGGTGCGCCTGATCGACCCTACCTGCGGGTCCGGGCACTTCCTGCTCGGGGCCTTTTGGCGCCTGTTCGATCTCTGGGTGGCCAACGAGCCCGGGACCAACCCGCGTGCCCTGGCCCAGCGGGCCCTGGACCAGGTCTTCGGCGTGGACCTCAACCCCTACGCCGTGGCCATAGCCCGCTTCCGACTCCTGATCGCGGCGCTCAAGGCCAGCGGGGTGCACTCCATCCGGCGCGAGGAGGCCCCGGCCTTCCATGTGAACGTCGCCGCGGGGGACAGCCTACTCCACGGTGCGCGCTTCCTCAGCGCCGCCGACCGGTTGTCGGCGCACAGCGGAAAGTCCGGCGACCTGGGCATCGGCAGCGGCGCTGAGCAACTCGCCCGACTCCCTGGGATAGGCCACGCCTTCCTGGCCGAGGACCTGGAGGCACTTAATCGCATCCTGGGGCAGCACTATCATGCCGTGGTCGGCAACCCGCCCTATATCACCGTCAAGGACAAGGCCCTGAATCAGCTCTATCGGGGGCGGTACGAGACGTGCCACATGAAGTACGGGCTGGGGGTGCCGTTTACCGAGCGGTTCTTCCAGCTTGCGGTCGAGAATATTCACCACGAAGGCACGAAGGACACGAAGGGGATTGATGGGGGGGCTGGGGCAGGGTTTGTGGGGATGATCACCGCCAACTCCTTCATGAAACGGGAGTTTGGGAAGAAGTTGATTGAGGAGTTCTTTCCTCGGGTGGATCTGACCCACGTCATCGATACCTCCGGGGCCTACATCCCAGGGCACGGTACACCGACCGTCATCCTGTTCGGGCGCGACCGTCCGCCGGTGGGCGAGACCGTGCGGACCGTCATGGGGATCAAGGGGGAACCTACGACACCGGACGACCCGGCGCAAGGGTTGGTTTGGAGTGCAATCCTCGCTCAGGTGGATCGGGCGGGGAGCGAGAGCGAGTGGGTGAGTGCTGCGGATACCCCAAGAGACACGTTTGGCGTGCATCCTTGGAGCATCGGGGGGGGTGGTGCGGCGGATTTAAAGGAATCTATTGAAGCCTGTTCACCTTTCCGGTTGGCGGAGCTGATTCAATTGGTTGGGGTATTTGGCATGACCAACGCCGACGATGCGATGTTGGCACCCAATGAAGGTTTCTGCCGCGCTGGCGTTGAATCCGATGCTGTGATACGTCTGGTTGTGGGTGACGAAATCCGCGACTGGCAAATCGCGGCTGGTACATTCGCAATATTTCCTTATCGCGGAGAGGACCTGCTGGACATTAATGAGGCTGCGGGTCTCCATAAATGGCTATGGCCGTGCAGGACAACGATGGGGAATCGTGCTACGTTCGCAAAGTTTACCTATTTCTACGAGGGGCGTCCCTGGTGGGAGTGGCATCAAGTTGGCTTGGAACGTCTAAGAGAGCCGTTTACTATTACTCTGGCTTTCGTCGCCACCCACAACCACTTCGTCCTCGACCGGGGCGGCAAGGTGTTCAAGCAGTCCGCGCCGATCATCAAGCTGCCGGCGGGGGCCTCGGAGGACGACCACCTGGCCCTGATCGGCCTGCTCAACAGCTCCATCGCCTGCTTCTGGATGAAGCAGGTGTTTCACAACAAGGGCAGCACCGTCGACACCAAAGGGGCGCGGCAGACAACGGACGCCTTCGAGAATTTCTACGAATTCACCGGCACCGGCCTCAAGCAATTCCCTGTCACCGCCGAGCGCCCCCTGGACCTCGCCACCGAGTTGGATCGCCTAGCCCGCGAGTTGGCGGCCTGCGCGCCGTCGGTGCTGCTGGGAGAATCGAATAATCACCACGAAGGCACGAAGGATACGAAGAATGCCTCTTTAATTCTTCCTTCGTGTCCTTCGTGCCTTCGTGGCGAAAAATCCCCCCGCGAAGCCCTGGATCAAGCAAGGGATCGGGCTACCGCGCTCCGCCGCCGCATGATCGCCCTGCAAGAGGAACTGGACTGGCGTTGCTACCGGATCTACGGCATCACGGCCGAGGAGTTGACCCTTGACCCCCGCTCGGTCCCGGAGATCGACCTGGGCGAGCGGGCCTTCGAGATCGTCCTGGCCCGCCGCATGGCCGAGGGCGAGCTGACCAGCACTTGGTTCGAGCGCCACGGCTCCACGCCCATCACCGAGCCGCTGGCCCATTGGCCGGAGGACTACCGGCGGATGGTGCAGCGGCGCATCAGTCTGATCGAGCGGGACCGCAACCTCGCCCTGATCGAGCGTCCGGAGTACAAGCGCCGCTGGAATACCGAATCCTGGGAGTCCCAGGAACAGCGGGCCCTGCGCGGCTGGCTGCTGGACCGGCTGGAGACCCCCGCCTACTGGCCCGACTTGGGGCTCCAGACCACCCGCCGCCTGGCGGACCTGGCCGCCACGGACGCGGAGTTCATGCAGGTGGGGGAACTCTACCGCGCCCGGCCTGACTTCGATGTCCACGCCCTGGTGGCGGAGCTTACGGAGTCGGAGGCGGTCCCCTTCCTGCCGGTCCTGCGCTACAAGCCCTCGGGCTTGCGCACCCGGGCCCTGTGGGAGCGGACCTGGGACCTCCAGCGTCGCGAGGATGCCATCGACCTCGAAGTCGAACAAGAGATGCACGACGAAGCTACGAAGCGGGATGAAGAGATTCACCACGAAGGCACGAAGAGCACGAAGGAAGAATTAGAGAAAGATTCTTCGCGTCCTTCGTGCCTTCGTGGTGCCAATCCCGAAGCGATCCAACAGGAGCAAAGGCGCCGCAAGCAACAGGAGATCGGCGACATCCCGCCGCCGCCCAAGTACGGCTCCGCGGACTTTATCAACACCACCTGCTGGCGCCTGCGCGGTGCTCTGGACGTGCCCAAGGAGCGCTTCGTGAGCTTCCCCCACTGCGCCCGGGTTGCCGACCCTTCCCTGGTCGTCGCCTGGGCCGGCTGGGACCACCTGCAACAGGCACAGGCCCTGGCCGCCTACCATCTGGCTATGAAGGAACAGGAGGGCTGGACCCCGGAGCGCCTGATCCCGCTGCTGGCGGGGCTCACGGAGCTGATCCCCTGGGTCCGCCAGTGGCACAATGCCCCGGACCCGGCCCTCGGCGGCGCCCGCATGGGCGACTACTTCGCCGACTTCGTCCAGGAGGAGGCGCGGGAGCTGCGCCTGAGCCCGGAGCAGATCCGCAGTTGGGAGCCACCGACGCCGACCCGACGCGGACGTAAGTCGAAGCAGTGATTATTCGAGGCAATCTGTGCGGGCACCCTGGACGCAAGACTTACGGATCTACTGAAGATCTTTTTCCCATTTCTCGGTTAGGACGTTAGCGCGATGACGCCATCCCAAGCTCTTGACCAACACCGGTTGGAAGTCAGACACATCGTTGAACGTCACCGGGCGCGCAACGCCAGGGTATTCGGCTCCGTGCTGCGCGGTGCCGACGATGAACAAAGCGACTTGGACCTCTTGGTCGACGCGACGGAACGGACTACCTTGTTTGACCTGGGTGCGATCCAGTACGAGGTCAGTCAACTGTTGGGCGTGCGGGTGGACGTCGTCACGCCGGGCGCCCTGCCGGACAAGTGGCGCGAGCGCGTCCTAGGCGAGGCAAGCCCGATATGAGAAACGGAGGACGGCCAGTCCTGATGGACTATCTCGGGCACATCGTGCAGGCGGTGGAGCGAATTGATCGCTACACGGCAACGATCGACTGCGCGGCTTTTCTGGCCAGCGAGGAGAAGCAGGACGCGGTGATACGCAACTTCGAGATCATCGGCGAGGCTTCCGCAAACATCGGGCGCCAGTATCCGGATTTCGTCGCCAAGCATCCAGCGTTCCGTTGGCAGGACGCCTATGGTATGCGTAACGTGCTGACGCACGGCTATTTCCAGGTGGACCCGGCGGTGGTATGGCAAGCCATGCGCGAGGACCTTCCCGAGCTGAAGGCAATAGTACAGGCGCTGCTCGCGGAGCTGGCGATCGACGATGATGGCGAAGGCTGATCATCGTGTCTCCTCTTCACAATGCGCGCCCGCACCAGAGATTCAAGCCATGAGACTCTCTTACGACCCTGCTACGGATTCGGTGTATATCGCATGAGGCTGGGTGAGGTGTTGGCGGCTGGACCGGAACGGACTGACGGGTGCGCGAACCGGGCGATACGCAAGTAGACCCTGCGCAGCTTCGTGTCCTTCGTGCCTTCGTGGTGAATCTTCCCTACCCAAGAACAACAACGCCGGACTGCGCCATGACGACCTACATCAAGGACCTCATTGACCTCCCCGACCGCGTTCACAGCGGGGACTTCGTCCTCAAGCTGGCGGAGGGCGTCGCTCACCCCGACCAGACCCTGGGGCCCTACGTGGTGACGCCGGAGCTGGCGCGGAACTTCGACGAGGCCCTGGACTTCATACGCGGGGCGGTCCAGTCCAACAGCAGCAAGGCGGCCTATCTGCACGGGAGCTTCGGGGTGGGCAAGAGCCACTTCATGGCGGTGCTGCACCTGCTCCTGCAACAGCACCCGGCGGCCAAGGCGAAGGAGGGGCTGGCGGAGGTGGTCACCCGCCACAACCCTTGGCTGGAGGGCAAGAAGTTCCTCCTGGTCCCCTACCACATGATCGGTCAGACGAGCATGGAGGCGGCGGTGCTGGGGGGCTATGTGCAGCGTGTGCGGACCTTGCATCCGGAGGCGCCCATCCCGGGGGTGTATCGAGCGGAGGGGTTGTTTCGGGATACCCTGGAGCTGCGCCGATCCCTGGGTGACGAGGGTTTCTTCGAGCGCCTCAACCGCCGGGCGGACAGCGACTGGGGCGACATGGAGGAGGGGCAGTGGGACGCGGCGAGCTTTGACCTGGCAGCGGATGCGCCGCCGGGATCGGAGCTGCGCAGCAGGCTCATCGGCGCCCTGGTGGAGGAATTTTTCCACTCCTACCGGTCGGTGGCCCGGGGTACGGAGGAGGCCTTTGTCTCCCTGGACGACGGGCTCGCCATCATCAGCCGGCATGCCCGGGACCTGGGCTACGACGCCCTGGTGCTGTTTCTCGACGAGCTGATCCTGTGGCTCGCCACCCACGCGGCGGATCAAAAATTCCTCAATGCGGAGGGACCCAAGGTCTCAAAGCTGGTGGAGGCCGAGAGCGCGGATAGGCCCATTCCCATCGTCAGCTTTGTGGCCCGTCAGCGGGACCTGCGGGAGCTGGTGGGGGAGGGGGTCACCGGGGCGGAGCAGCTCGGCTTTGCGGACGTCCTGCGCTGGTGGGAGGCGCGTTTTGACACCATCACCCTGGAGGACCGCAACCTGCCGGAGATCGCCGCGCGGCGCATCCTTGCGCCCAAGAGCGAAGCTGCGCGGCAGCAGATCGAGCAGGCCTGGGGACAGACAGCGCGCATTCGCGATGAGGTGATGGGCGTCCTGCTGACACCCCGCCTGGACCGGGGGGCCTTTCGCAAGGTCTACCCCTTCAGCCCGGCCCTGGTGGAGACCCTGATCGCGGTGTCCGCCCTGCTGCAACGGGAGCGCACCGCCCTCAAGGTGATGTTGCAGTTGCTGGTACGCCAGCGCGACACCCTGGCGTTGGGTCAGATCGTGCCGGTGGGGGACCTGTTCGACGTAATCGCGGAGGGCGACGAGCCCTTCACCGAGGGGATGCGCATCCACTTCGAGAACGCCAAGCGGCTCTATCACCAGAAGTTGCGGCCGATGCTGGAGGTGGAGCACGGGATGGAGCCGGGTTCCGCCCTGACCCAGTCCGCGGCCCAGGGCGTGAGTGCTGGATTCCTGGCGGATGACCGGCTGGTCAAGACCCTGCTGCTGGCGGCCCTGGTGCCCCAGGTGGAGAGCCTCAAGGGGCTCAACGCGGCCCGGCTCGCGGCCCTGAACCACGGCAGCATCACCGCGCCCATCCCCGGGCGCGAGAAGCAGGAGGTGCTGCGCCGGGTGCGCAACTGGGCGGCCCAGGTGGGGGAGATCAAGGTCGGCGAGGAGGCAGACCCGACCGTGACCCTGCACCTGTCAGGGGTGGACACCGAGGGCATCCTGGCCAATGCTCAGGCGGTGGACAACCCCGGCAATCGGCGCCGCAAGGTGCGCGAGATCCTCTTCGAGCAGCTCGGGATCGAGGACCGCGACGAGCTGTTTCTGGAGCATGAGATTCTCTGGCGCGGCACCCGGCGTAGCTTTCAGGTCATCTTCGGTAATGTGCGGGAGCTGACCCTGGAGTCGCTCGCGACCAAGGGCGGCAGCCGCAAGGCGGTCATCGATTTCCCCTTCGACGAGCCCGGCCACAGCCCGGCGGAGGATCAGGCACGCCTCGATGACTTCCGCGCCGAGGGCAGGCCCGCCCGCACCCTGGTGTGGCTGCCGGCCTTCCTCAGCACCCAGGCCCAGCGCGACCTGGGTACCCTGGTGAAGCTCGATGACATCCTGAAGAGCGACGACAACTTCCGTCGCTATGCCTCGCACCTGGCGGCTATCGACCAGGCCCAGGCGCGGGAGCTGTTGCGCAACCAGCGCAGCTCCCTGCGCCAACGCCTCATCCGTTACCTGGAGGGGGCTTACGGGGTGGACAGCGCGGTGCCGGGGTCGGTGGATGAGTCGTGCAGCCCGGACAGCCACTACCATTCCCTGGACCCGTCCTATACGCCCCAGGCGCCGGTGGGCGAGAGCCTGCAACCGGCCCTGGGGCACCTGTTGTCGCAGATGCTGGAGAGCCAGTACCCAGCCCATCCGCGCTTCGGGGTGGAGGAGATCAAGATCGGCCTGCTGCGCAAGGTGCAGGCCGAGGTGGAGCGGGCGGCCCAGGCCCCGGACGGGCGTATCGCGGTGGATAAGCCCCTGCGCTCGCTCATGTTGCAGATCGCCGTGCCGCTCAAGCTCGGGGAGATGGGGGAGACCCACTTCGCCTTGGGCCGGCACTGGTACAGCCATTTCAGCCGGCAGGTCCAGGGGTCGATCACGGTGGGGCGGCTGCGCGCGGCCCTGGACGAGCCGAACCCCATGGGTCTGCCGCTCCATGCCCAGAATCTGGTGATCCTGATCTATGCGGATCAGGCCAACCGCTCCTTCGTCCTGCACGGCGGGCCCTATCCGCCGCGCCTGGAGGACCTGCCGGATGAGCTGGAGCTGCGCGAGCAGGCGCTGCCCTCCCCGGAGGACTGGGACCTGGCGATCCAGCGGGCGGGGAAGGTCTTTGGTCTCGCGGTGTCGCCGCTGCGCAATGCGACCAACGTCAGCGACCTGGCGGGCAAGCTCAAGGACGCCTCCGGCCAGGCGGCAGAGGCTTGCCAGGCGGTCATGGATCGACTCGACGGGCTGTGCCGGGATTGGGGGCTTGACGCCGCGGCCGCGGCGCGCACCCGCACGGCCGGCGCGGTGTTGGGCCTGGTGCGTGCCCTGGCGGCGGACGAGGACCCGAAGCGGCGGGTGGAGTTTCTGGCCACCGCCGAGGTCCAGACCTCGCTGGATGCCATGGGAACCGGCTTCAAGAAGGCCGAGGCCATGCGCGGGGCCTTGGACGGGACCAAGTGGGCCCTGTTCCAGGGGGTTGCGGCGCTAGCCGATGACCGCAAGACCGCCGCCGACGGGGTCCTGGCCCAGCTCAAGGAGGCCCTGACCCACGACGAGTATGCCATCGCCCTGGGTTCCCGGCTGGTCAAGCTGGAGGGGGATGCGATTGGGTTGTTGACGCCGAAGTTGACGCCGCCGAAGCCTCCCCCTGAGCCGGTGATCGTGCCGCCTGCCGGTCGAAAGACGGTGGAGACCGTCGCGGAGACGGGGCTGTCGGCGGCGGCCGCTGGCCTGCTTCTGGCCGACGTGCAGAAGAAACTGGCGGCGGATGCGAGTTTGATGCTCGACGTGAGTTGGACGCTGTATACGCCGGATGGCGAGCAATGACGGGGTTTGCACCACGAAGGCACGAAGCATTCGACTTATTTGTCTTCCTTCGTGTCCTTCGTGCCTTCGTGGTGAAACCCGTTTCTCGGTCCTGCATTCGTGGTTGATTCGATGATCCCCACCCCTGCCCAGATCCGCGCCAAGGTCTCCGCCGTCCTCGACAAGGTGCCGGAGGCACGGGTCATTGGCATCAGGGCGCCCCTGAGCGTGGAGTTGGGCGAGTCCCTGCACATCGGCGACGCGCAGTTGCCGGTAACGCGCAGCGAATCGGTGCTGGATATCCGCGACCGTTTAGCGGGGCTGACGGACGCGTTTGGGCCCCTGGTGCTGCTGACGCCCCTGGCCGAGGCAGAGCTCGGCGCGGATGTGATGGCTCGGCTGGCCAAGCGTCAGCTCTTTGGCATCGAGCCCTGGCAACTGCTCAAGGATCGCTTTCGCGCCCGCTTCGTCGATCCGCGCCTGGTTCAGCACCACCCCTGGGTGGCCCATGCCCTGCTGGAGGCGGAGCCGGATGGGGGCTACCCCCCAGCTCCCAGCGGGTTCATACAGGCGGACCTGGTCTGGGACCTGCTGTTTGCGACCCTGCTGGGCGTGGCCCCGGGCTCCCGCGACGCCGAGACCTGGATCGAGTGGGGCCTGGACCCGGAGCGCCGCCGCCGGGCGGAGACCCTGCAACCCGACCGACTGCAGAGCCTCGGTGAGGCGGTAGAGGCCAGCGGTGGGGCGGCGGCGCGCCTGGTCTTCGGGGTTGCCACCGGCCCGCGCGGGGGCAGCGTTCTGGCGGTCGGCCTGGTAGCGCGGGTGCTGTTCGGTAGCCACGCCCAGGGCGACACCACGGCGAGCAAGGCGGCGGGTAAGCTCGAGGGTTGGCTTGGCGCCGGGGAACTGACCGCCGAAGCCGCGTTGAACTGGGCTGACGCGGCGGAGTCGGTGACCCGTCGGCTCCTCGGGCGCCGGCCCATGAAGGATGTCCAGCCGCTGCTCGATCAGGCGGACGCCCTGTTGGCCGAGCTCGGTGCCGCCGACTTGGCGCACCACAGCGCTTTCCTGGCAGCGGGTTTTGAACAGCGACTGCGCGGCTACGCGCAGGCCCTGGCCGCCACCCTCAAGGGCAAGACCGGGCCGGTGCTTCGGGCCCTTGCGGAGGCCGCCGATAGCGTCCGCGATCATGCTTTGGCATTGCACGAGGTCGAGCGGATTCAGGGTGTGGAGATGGGCGGGCGCCTGGCGCGCTGGCTGGCCCACCGGCGCGACGCGACCCCGGCGCCTGCCGGGTCCTTCGTCGAGGCGGCCGGGGCCTACCGACGCGAGGGCGGCCATGTGGATTGGGCACGCTCCCGTCTGTGGGAGGGCGATACCCTGGCACCTCTGGGACAGGCCTATGCCAGCCTGCGGCAGGCGGCGGGCAGTGTCCGGGAGGCGGAGAATCGCCGTTTCGGGGAGCTGCTCGCCAACTGGGCGCAGACCGGTTCCCATGCTGCGTCCGTCATTGTCGTCGAGGAATGCATCGAGCGTGTGGTCGCACCCCTGGCGGCGGCCTGCCCCCTGTTGCTAGTCGTCATCGACGGCATGGGCATGGCGGTCTTTCGCGAGTTGCAAGACGATCTGGTTCGCCGTGGCTGGGTGGAGATCGACACTCCCGGAGAGTCCCGCCGGCTACCCGTGATCGCGGCGCTTCCGACCGTCACCGAGGTGTCGCGCACCAGCCTGCTGTGTGGCGCGCTGTGCGCCGGGTCTGCCAACGAGGAGAAGGGCGGCTTCGCCAACCACCCGGCCCTGCTCGCGTTGGGGTCGCGGACCAAACCGCCGCTGCTGTTCCACAAAGGGGACCTGAGCGCGGCCGATTCCGTCGGGGTCGCGCCGGCGGTGCTGAGCGCCATCGCCGACGACAAACGGCGCCTGGTCGGGGTGGTCATCAACGCGGTGGACGACCATCTGGCCAAGGGCGATCAAATCCGGGTCGATTGGACGGTCCACCGCATCAAGCCCCTGGAAGATTTGCTCGCGGCGGCCCGGGATGCGGGTCGCGCCCTAGCCATCGTCAGCGACCATGGTCACATCCCCGAGCACGGCACGGTCGGCCGGCCCCAGGATGCCGCGGAGCGCTGGCGGGAGGCCGGCGGGTTGCCCCAGGACGACGAGGTGCTGCTGGTCGGGCCCCGGGTGGTGCTGGGTCAGGGGCACAGGATCCTTGCGCCCTGGAGCGAGCGGGTACGCTTCAGCGGCAAGAAGAACGGCTACCACGGCGGGGCCTCCCCGCAAGAGGTGGTGATCCCCCTGGGGCTCTTTGCCCCCGCCGGTGTCGCCGTGGCCGGCTGGGTCGAGGTCGCTCCCGAGGTCCCCGCCTGGTGGGATCAGGAGTTCGAGGAGGCGCCCCGCGCCCCGCGTTCGGTCAAGGCCGCGAAGCCCAGGCCTCCCATGGCCCCCGGTGAGCAGGGTCGGTTGTTCCCGACGGAGGAGGAGGTTGCCGCGGCCGCGGCGGTCCCCTGCCCGGAGTGGATCGACCGGCTTCTGGCCTCCCCGGCGATGGCCGCCCAGCGGCAGATGGCCTCGCGGGTGGCGCTGCCGGAGGAGCGCATCCGGGCCATCCTGATGGCCCTGGACGAACGCGGCGGCAAGCTCACCCGTCCGGCCCTGGCCAAGCGCATCGAGGTGCCTCCCATGCGTCTGGGCGGGGTGCTCTCGGCCCTGCGGCGGGTGCTGAATATTGAGGGCTACGCGGTCCTGTCGGTGGACGAGCAGGCGGACACCGTGGAGCTGAATCTGAAGCAGCTCTTCACCCAGTTCGGGCTGAGTTGATCCTGAGAAGAAAGCGCAATTCACCACGAAGGCACGAAGAACGCGAAGGGTTTCAGGAAGTTATTGGAGAGATCTCAGGAATCGTTCGATTGGAGCCGATGAGCTCAGAGACCTTTTTCCCGGTTGTTTTCTCGGCATTATTTAGCAACTGCACATAGCTATCAGATCAATGAGTTAAATGCGGTTCTGTGGCGACTCGTTATGCCCCGCGCTGGCCAGCCACGGGGATCTGGCAAAATTCTGATGGGAACCTCGCCGCTCGGGCTGGGGTGAACCGCAGGACCTCGCATAAGCCACTGAAAAATAGGAATGTGCATTCGCTCCATAATGCCGGGCGGTTTTCTTCGTGTTCTTCGTGCCTTCGTGGTGACTTGCTCGTTTCGGATCAATGTAACCAATCCTGGAGCAGCGCGGGAAGCCAGCCCCAGCCGTCTTCGACGCCGACCCTGACGATGCCGACCCCGTGCCGATTTTGGAAGTCGGCATCCAGCAGCCAGTCTACCCCCTGGGTGGCCGGTGCCAGCAGCAGGGCCCGTTCCGGTGGTGCCCCCCGGTAGCGCAGGGCATCGTGATAGATATGGGCGGAGGTCATGGCGTCGAGCAGATTGGGGCGAGTACTGCGGTACTTGGCGTCGAAGACGAACCAGCGACATGCCTCTGCCGACTCGATCAGCAAGACGATATCTGGGATTCTGTAGCCAGAGATGGAGTGGTGCCCGGTGCCGGCCTGGTCTGCCGCGGGAAAGCCCGGTTGCAGCAGCAGGGTCAGATGGCGGTCGGTGGCCAGGTCCATGCGCCTGGCGGCTTGGGACTGAATGGGGTGGCTGGGCAGGGACCGCCAACGGCCGTCTCCGATCTCTTCCAAGGCGCGCAGCATATGCACGAAGCACCAGCGCTCGAAGACTTCCCAAGTCGGGCTGATCCAGAGCCGGTCGGCGGTGGGGGGGCCTTCGACTCCGGGGGTATAGGCCAGCCAGGCGTGGCGGTAGGCACGGGCATAGGTCGGATGGGCCGCGATGGCGTTGAGCCCGGCGGCGGTGATCTCTGGGCGGGTCACTGCGGTGTAGGGTTCCAGCCGGAGCATTTGAACCAGGGCATGGGACAGTCCGGTCAGGAAGCGCCTGCGCACCGGCCAGCGCGCCGCCAGAGCGGTGCGCGTCGGGTCTTCCTGCTCGCGGTCCACGGTCGACTGCATCGCCTGTTGGACAACGCGAACCTGAGTCAGCAGGCGGCGGCAGGCGGCGGTGATGCTGCGGTTGGGGGCGCAGTCGAGGGTCTGCTCGGTGCCAGGACAGTTGAGGACCAGTTCGGGGCCAAGTGCGTCGGTCGTTGATGTGCCGTTGAGCGCCGCCGCGAGTCCCGGCTCACGGATCAGGGAGGCCAAGGTGGCGCGGTCGATGCGCCGGATGCGGGACAGAGGGAGTTGTTCCCGCCGCGGATACAGCCGGCGGATGGGCTCTCGGGCGATTCGGGCGAATGCGTCCAGCGCGGCCGGGGCGTGCCGACGCAGACGAGCGAAGGCGATGAGCAGGCCCTGGTGGTCGCCGCTGGCGCCGATCTCCTTGGAGGCCGGTTCGCTGCCCAGCACCAGTTCGGGGTCCCACTCCCAGATCTCCTGGACCATGTCCGCATAGGCATCGCGACCGAGCTTGTGCGGGCTCGGCGCCACGTCGAGCAAGAAGAGGTAGGAGGCCCCGTTGCCCGGGGGCACCAACTCGGCGGTGACCTCGCCGGCGTAGAAACCCGGGGTCCAAGTCCAAGCGTGCCCATGGTCCGTTTCCACCAGGGCCAGGGGCTCGTCGTCGATGCGCAGCGCCCAGTCCCCGGGTGCGGGTCGGCGGAAGTGGGCGTTGGTCTGTTCGGCAAAGCCGTGGTTCGTGCCGGAGAAGCGAATAATCCGGTCGCACGCCGGGGCCTGGAGCCCCGGCAGGTCGAACCCGTACTGAAGCGTCATCGCCAGAATCGGGCTGTACCCGTGAGCCGCAGATCGAGCAGCAGGGTCTCGACCTTGCCGGCAGAGGTCTGCAATCCATGCTGTATCAGGACCTCCTGGCAGTCGGCGAGGGCCTGTTGGAAGCGGGGGCTGTCGTCGCCGCGTAGCTTTGGCAGGATCTTGCCATAGACGATGTCGTCGAGGGCCTCAGTCGATGTGATGAGGGCGGATACCTGGGTGCGCTGGAGGAAGTCCAAGACGTCGTCGACCACCCGCCAGCCGAAGTGCAAACGCGCCGGACGCAGGGCCGTCAACAAGGCGTCGAGCAGGGCGCGGGCGGCGGCCTCTGTTCCGTTGTCGAGAGGGCGGGCGCCCCAACGCGGATAGGCGTTGAGGTCGATGTCCCAGAACTCGATGGTAAAGGCGCGATCCAGGACCTTGTCGGACAGCCCGTGGGTGGTCTCGTCCATGTTGACCGTGCCGATCAGGGCCAGATTGGTGGGGTAGGGGAGGGATGCCGGGACGCCGTCGAGCATGTCGTCTTCCCGGTGCAGGTCAATGGGTGCGCCGCTCTCCATGGCGGAGAGCAGTGGCGCCAGGTACTGCTCCGGGTGAGACAGGTTCATCTCGTCGAGGACCGCGACGAAGGGGCGATCGGGCTCGTCTGCGGCGCGGATCAAGAAGTCGAGGAAGGGGGTGCGGACATAGTTCTCGCTGCGCAGGGGGTTCACATAGCCGAGGAGTGGGGAGGGGTCGTACCACCCTGGCTGGACGGCGACGGTCTGGAGGTTGGCTGCCTGACGTTGCGGATCGCCGGGGTGCAGGGCACGGGCATAGGCCAGGGCCAGCAGGGTCTTGCCGGTCCCCGACAGGCCAGTGAGGATCGCGAAGTGGCGACGCCCGTGGGCCCAAAGCCCGGCGTGGAGCTTGGCGATCAGCCTGGGCTCGAAGGCTCCGGCAGCGGCGATCGCGGTCAGAATGGGTTGTTCGTCGGGGATCCGGATCTTAGTCAGCTCCGAGTCCTTGTCGTCCAGGTGGGTCCCCCCTGGACCCAGGGGTGCCTCCTCGGTCGGCTCTGCGGGCAGGCACTCGGGAGTCCAGTGGATGAGTCTTGCCCAGGCTGCGCCCTCCGGGGTTAACTGCACCCTGCCGTCGGGTGCCGGTGCCAGGATCCCCAGGTTTCGTAGCCAGGTCAGCGTCGAGTTGTGCCCATACTCGCTTTTTGGGCCAGGGTTTGCGGTCTTGAGGAGCGCAATAAGGTCAGCCCTTCGCGTCGGACCTTGGTCACGCAGGTGAGCAATGACCAGATCCACGCCTAGTACTCTGGTTAGGAGCCAGTCGACCAGTTCGCTGGGGTCGTTGGATTCCAGTAGAGCGAGGCCACGGTCCGTGGGAAAGAACGTGTCCCCGCTCCGCCTCAGTACTCCGTGCTCAAATTGAAGCGTATAGATGACGGTGCCGAGCGAACTGTCCTTGAGCCTGGGGTTCTCGGTCTTGATGTGGGTGCGCAGGTCCTCTCGGCTCACGCCGTCCTTGGCCAGCTCGAGACAAGACACTAAGAAGGGCAATCCGCCGCTGACGGTAGTCAGGCTGCGCCGCCGCCGCATGGCGGGCAGTGGGATCAATGGGGTCCGTTCCGGGATGCCATCCCCGGTGGTGCGGTCCTCCGGTGGAGCCTCGGCGCTGGCCTCGTAGAGGAACCACGGGAGGGTCATGCGCTTGGCCAGTGCGTCCCAGCCCGGGTCTGGCCGGCCCAGGACCGCATCCAGACGTTGCCGGATAACCAGGTGGCGCTGAACCTCGCCCTGACTGGTGCCGGTCAGGCGTTTGGCGAGCTCACCTGCCTTGGTGCGGTGGGTCAGGCAGGTGAAGTCGTGGGGGTAAAGGGCTGCGAGGACCCGGAACACCTTAAGCCGGGGCAGACGATTCGGGCAGTGCGGCTCAAGCCGCTTGAGCAAGTCTTCGTAAAGGGCCTCGAAGTGTGCCTGGCGCTCGCCAGCACCCTCCGGTACCGGCTCCAGCGAGCGGGTAGACAGCCAACCGCGAAACCCCGGATCGGCGATGGCGCCACTCACATCGACGGTCCCTTGGCCGACGCCGGAGACAGGATTCTCGTCCCAGAGGTCGCGCTGGAAGGCTTCCTCGGCACGTTGCTGCGCGTCGAGGCTTGCCACCTGTGCTAGAAAGTCCGCCAGTTCGCGGCGCCAGCCTGGGACCCAGTCCTTGGCTCCGTAGTTGTCCTCTGCGCTCAGGGCCGCAGCGGCCAGGCCCTCATCCGTCATCAGGTCGGTCATCCTGCGCCCTCCAAGCGTTTCGCGTTGCACCGGCGCTAGGGTACGCGGGGCTCGACCAAAGGGGAACAGACGCCTTCTGCATGGGGGCATGGCCTGGCGGCAATGCCGCCCCCAGTAGCCGAGGGCTCTCAAGTCCGATAGGCTGGGAAGCACGGTTCCCCGCGCCTTCCGATGATGACAACCTGCACCCGTGTCCATGAACGGATTGGATGATTCGCCGTGATGATCAGCCCCCAACGCCGTCAGGAGATCGTAGACGCCTTGCGTCGCGGCAGCGTTCCCCAGCGTAGCCTGGATGCCTTCGCGGTGGGCTTGGAGCGGTTTGAGCCGGCGCTGGACGAGGAACTCGCGCGGGCCGCCAGCGGTGGTGCGGTATTCAAGGCGGTGCGCGGGGAGTACGGCACCGGCAAGACCTTCTTCTCGCGCTGGTTGCAGGAACGGGCGAAGCGCTCGGGCTTTGCTACCAGCGAGGTGCAGATCTCCGAGGCGGAGACACCGCTGCATCGGCTGGAGACCATCTACCGCCGGCTGATGGAGCGTCTGTCTACCAACGACAGTGCTCAGGGTGCGCTGCGCGGCATCCTCGATTCCTGGTTCTATGCCCTGGAGGAGGACGTGTTGGCCGAGGGGGCGGTCGCTGAGGCCGATGCGGGTGCCTTGCTCATGCGCACCAATGCACTCATGGAGCAGCGCCTGGTCGCGATCAACCGACACGCCCCGTCCTTCTCGATCGCCCTGCGCGCTTACCGGCGGGCACTGGCCGAAGGGGAGACGGCGACGGCCGACGGCATTCTCGCCTGGCTGTGCGGTGAGCCCAATGTGGGCGCGGCGCCTAAGCGTTACGCGGGGATCCGCGGTGAGGTGGACCACTTCGGGGCTTTGAGCTTCCTCCAGGGCCTATTGGTCATCCTGCGCGACGCTGGGTTTGCCGGTCTGCTGCTGGTGCTGGACGAGGTGGAGACCCTGCAACGGGTCCGTAGCGATGTGCGTGAAAAGAGCCTGAACGCGTTGCGCCAGCTCATCGATGAGGTGGATGCGGGGCGCTTTCCCGGCCTGTATCTGCTGATCACGGGGACGCCGGGGTTCTTCGATGGACCCCAGGGGGTGCCGCGATTACCGCCCCTGGCGCAGCGCCTCCAGGTGGATTTCGCCACCGACGCCCGCTTCGATAACCCGCGGGCGGTGCAGATTCGACTGCCGGGCTTCGATCTGGATCGACTCGGGCTCGTCGGCCGGAAGATCCGCGACATCTATGCCGCGGGCCGCCCGAATGAGCGGCGCCTGACGGAGCTTGCGGACGACGCCTACATCGACGATCTCGCCCGCGGAGTGACCGGCAACCTGGGCGGCAGGGTCGGGGTCGCCCCGCGGATCTTCCTCAAGAAACTGGTCGGGGACGTACTTGATCGCATCGACCAGTTCGAGGACTTCGACCCGCGCCGGCACTACGCCCTGACCGTCGAAGACTCCGAGTTGACCGAGGTCGAGCGTAGCGCCCGCGCCGCGGCCGGCGTCGATGATATCGATCTGACCCTGTGACCCCGTTCGACCGTTTGCATCCGGCCGTCCAGCACCATGTGGTCAACAGCCTGGGGTGGACGACCCTGCGCCCGTTGCAGGAGGCCGCCATCGGACCCGTCCTGGCGGGCGAGCACGCCCTCCTGCTGGCGCCCACCGCGGGGGGCAAGACGGAGGCCGCCATCCTGCCGGTCTTCTCGCGGATGCTGAGCGAGGACTGGCGCGGACTGACTGTTGTCTACATCTGTCCGATCAAGGCGTTATTGAATAATCTTGAGGGACGCTTGAGCCTCTACGCGGGCCTGATCGGGCGGCGCGTGGCGGTGTGGCATGGAGACATACCGCCGGGGGAGCGGGCCCGTACCGCGCGTGAACCCCCGGACCTACTGCTGACCACGCCGGAGTCGCTGGAGGTGGTCCTGGTGTCCAGGCGGGTGGATCATCGGGCCTTCTTTAATGATCTGCGAGTGGTCGTGGTCGATGAGATCCACGCATTTGCCGGGGACGACCGCGGCTGGCACCTGATCGGACTGCTCGACCGTCTGAGTCGGCTGAGCGGACGCACCCCCCAGCGCCTGGGCCTGTCCGCCACGGTGGGCAACCCCGAGACCCTGCTCGCCTGGCTGGTCAGCGGCGCCCTCGGGGTAGGGCGGGTGGTGGCTCCGCGGGCGGACGCGGCCGACGGGGCCGAGGTCCAAGTAGACTTCGTGGGCAACCTTGCCAATGCGGCGACGGTGATCTCGCGCCTGCACCGGGGTGAGAAGCGCCTGGTCTTCTGCGACAGCCGTTCCCAGGTGGAGGACCTGGCGTTGGAATTGCGTGCCCGCTCGGTCAGGACCTTCGTGTCTCACAGTTCCCTGAGCCTGGATGCGCGACGCCAGGCCGAGGCGGCATTCGCCGTCGGCGAGGACTGCGTGATCGTGGCCACCAGTACGCTGGAACTCGGGATCGACGTGGGCGATCTCGACCGGGTCATCCAGATCGACGCGCCTTACACCGTTGCCGGTTTCTTGCAGCGCTTGGGGCGGACCGGGCGCCGGAGCGGGACGCAGCGCAATTGCCTGTTCCTCGCTACGACGGATGCCGCCTTGCTCAGGGCCGTCGGACTGGTGCGTCTTTGGCGGCAGGGCTTCGTGGAGCCCATTGTCCCCCCGGCGCTGCCCTACCACGTCCTGGCCCAGCAACTCCTGGCGTTGTCGTTGCAGGAGGCCGGCATTGGGGAATCGACTTGGCGGTCTTGGCTGCCCGGCCTCCTGAGGGCAAGCGCCGTCGCGGATGCGGCGGCCCTGGTGGACCATCTCCTGGCGACCGATGTCCTCTTTGCCGCGGATGGGCTGCTCGCACTCGGTCGGGAAGGCGAGGCGCGCTATGGCCTCAAGAACTTTCTGGAGTTGTTCTCCGTCTTCAACAGCCCGCCCCTGTTTACCGTACTGCATGGCCGCGTCGAGATCGGGCAGGTGCATCGGCTGAGCTTCCAGGCTGCCGGCCCAACCCCGTTGACGCTAGCCCTGGGGGGGCGCCAATGGGCCGTGAAATACATCGACTGGGATCGCCGGCAGGCCTTTGTCGAGCCGACGGAGGCCCGCGGCCGCTCGCGCTGGCTTGGGAGCGTACAGCCCCTGCACTTCGCGCTGTGCCAGGCCATTAAGGCCGCGCTCTTGGATCCCTCGCTGCCGGCCGGGCTCTCCAGGCGCGCGACCGAGCGGCTTGCGGCGCTGCAGGCGGACCATGGATGGCTGAGCGCGGACCGAACGAGCCTGGTCCAGGAGGGACAGGTCACCCGGTGGTGGACCTTCGGTGGCGCCCTGGTCAACCGGGTACTGGCAAACGCCCTTTGCGACGGCGGGTGCACTGCCGGCGCCGACGATTTCTGCGTTAGCTTGGGGGATGCCAAGGAGGCCGGCGCCGCCGTGTCGCGGGCCCGCCGGCAGGTGGCCGAGGCTGAGATCCCCATTTCAGTCGATGCGGCGGAGGCGCTCGCGCGGACCACCAAGTTCATCGAATGTGTCCCGCTGTCGTTGCGGTACCGGATGGTCACGGCGCGCCAGATCCCACGGCAGGAGGTGGCTGCCATCGTGGCCCAGCCCGTCGCGACGGTGATCTCGCGCTGACGCCTGGCCGAGGACACAGAGATGGCGCCTAAGATGGGCGACCCCGACACCGAAACGTCTTGTTGCGGTACCGCCATCCAGACCGAACCCCGAGACCCATGGACCATCACCCGACCAGCCCTGTCATTAAGTTCCAGATCAGTCACCGCTCTATCCGCCGCTACACCGGCGAGCCCATCCCCAGTGAACTCCTCGCGGCGCTGATCCGGGCCGGCCAGGGGGTGGCCAGTTCCAGTTTCATCCAGGCCTATTCGATCATTCGCGTCACCCGCCCCGAGGCGCGGGCGGCCATCGCCCGGGCGGCGGGTAACCAGCCCTGGATCGAGCAGGCGGCGGAGTTTCTCATCTTCTGTGCGGACCTGCGGCGGGTGGATGCGGCCTGCCGGCGCGCTGGCGCCGGGCCCCTGGAGGGCTGGACTGAGCATGGTCTCGCCGCGGTGGTCGATGTTGCCCTCGTGGCCCAGAACGTCCTGCTGGCCGCCGAGTCGGTGGGGCTTGGCGGGGTCTACATCGGCGGCATCCGCAACGACCCCGAGACGGTGGTGGACCAACTCCAGATCCCCGAGCTGGTCGTGCCGTTGTTCGGGCTCTGCCTCGGTTGGCCGGCGGAGTCCCCCGCGGTCAAGCCTCGCCAGCCTCTGGAGCTGATCTTGCATCAGGATGTCTACAGGGACCCAGACCCTGAGCGTCTGGCCGACTATGACCGGACCATGGCCGATTACTATGCCGCTCGCGGCAACAACGCCCGTCGCAGCGACTGGTCCGCGACCACGGCTAAGGCCACGCAGGGCAAGAAGCGGGAGCACCTGCTCCCCTGGCTGCGGCGGATGGGGTTCTTCAAGTGCTGAGGTTGCCAGGCAGTTGCCTTGGTCCTGCGGGGAGCGGAGCCCGTCGCCCAGCCCCGCGTTGGTGGCTATTCAACTGTTGTTATAACCAGTAGACTTCCGCCGCACCGACGGAGCGCCAGGGCATCCACACCCGCCGCTTCACTTTGCCCATTGGGAGCCCAACACCGTGATCGAGATCGAGTACGTCGTCAGAGACCAGAAGGGGGTCGAGAGATTGCGCACGACCGACAAAAAGGCCGCAGACGCCTACGACAAGGCACTGGAGACAGCAGAGCGCCTGGCGGACCTGCTGCGCCACGACGGGGTCTTGCCCGGGCTGGCGGAACCCGACATGGAGGAGCTGACCATCTACCTGGCCCGCAACGCCCGCAACATCGAGCGCATCCTCAAGGGCAAGGAGCCGGATCTGGCCGCCGAGGCAGAGGTCGTCGCGGCCACGGACAAGGTCGCGCCCCTGCGGGCCGTGGGTTGACTGCGGGCGGGATTGGGGATCGCAGCTATCCGGATGTTCTGGGGGCACCCGCCCGTTGCCCATGGCGGCTGCCTGATGCGAGGGGGGTGCAACATTCACCAACCCGATGAGGCCGGCGACGATGCTGTAACTGGCTGTGCGAGGCTGCGCGATCAAATGGCACCTCACGCGGGGAGGCATAGGCGGCCTGCGGCGGGGGAAGGCCAGGTGTAGGCGTGCCAGGAGGCACGGTTCTGCCAGCGCCGAGAGCAGGGCGTGAGGGCTGGGTCCCTGGCACTCGGATCTCAGGCAAAGGGTCTGACGCGTCGCGGAACCTCTCACGTTCCGGCGATTCGAATATTGCGAATATCCAGAACATTCCAGGTAGACTTAGCGCATCTGTAAAGCAGGGGAGGGGGCGATGAACGCGACGGCCAGTGCGATGCGGACCCTGCGGTTGCCGACCGAATAGGAGGTCCGTCTGGCGACGGAGAGCAGCCGCCTGCTCGCCGCGTGCCTAGGCGCTGGAAAACAGGCTCGGCTGCGTTTGAACGATGGTGACACCGATGTGACGGTGCCGGTCTCGGCGATCCATATGCTGGTGGACATCTTGAACCAGATGGCCCAGGGCAATGCGGTCTCCTTGGTACCAGTTCATGCGGAGCTTACCACCCAACAGGCGGCGGACCTCCTCAACGTCTCGCGGCCCTATCTGGTCAAGCAGTTGGAGACGGGTGAGGTGCCGTTCCACAAGCTCGGCCGCCATCGCCGGGTCCGCTTCACCGACCTCATGGCCTACAAGGAGCGGGTTGATCGCACCGGCCGGGAGGCCGCCGATACCCTGACCGCCGAGGCTCAGGAGCTTGGCCTGGGGTATTAGGTGGCGAACTTCACGGTCGTCTACGATGCCTGCGGGTTCTATCCGGCGCCGTTGCGGGATCTTATGGTCCGGCTGGCGCAGAACCGGCGGTTTCAGGCGTGCGAGATCGACCACCTTACCCGGAAAACAGACCTCCCGGAATCGGATTTTTTAAGCCCTCTAACCGACTGAATCGACGCCCGAATCGACGTTTGTTGGACAAATTTCCGGCGCCGACGGAATATG
>Ga0209254_10000552_pt1 | contig 30832 bp, 23 predicted proteins | sample FrelakmetDIP11DI_FD_187148 | JGI IMG/M metagenome (GOLD analysis project Ga0209254, IMG submission 187148) | Freshwater lake sediment microbial communities from the University of Notre Dame, USA, for methane emissions studies - DIP11 DI (SPAdes)... | ecosystem: Environmental > Aquatic >... | reverse complement strand
CGGCGATTCGGCGTGTGCTTGATCGCTCCCACGCGGTAGAGGCTCACCCCAGCCTGGGCCACCAGGCTGCGGCCCGGCTCCAGTTGCAGCCGCGGCAGGGGCAGACCTCGTTTCTGGCAGCCGGCGGCCAGGTGGCCGGCGATGAAATCGACATAATCCTTGACTGGCGGATGGGGCAGTTCGTCCTCGTGGTAGGCAATCCCCCAACCGCCGCCGGGACTGATCGTCTCCGGCAGCCAGCCGGTTTCTTGCCGGGCAGCGGTTATCAGGTCCAGTACAACCTCCAGAGCCGGGTTGATGGGAGCTGGGTCGTGAAAGTGAGAGCCCTGGTGAAAGTGGACGCCGGTCAGCGGCAGCCCCTGGCGGCGGCACAGCCGGACCGCCTCGAGTGCCTCGGCTTGGCTCATCCCAAACTTGCTGTCCGCCTGGCCGGTTTGTCTAAAGGCGTGCGTATCTACTGCCAGGCCCGGCCGGATACGCAACCACAGGTCGGGCAGGGCTTCCCCTTTAGCTCGCGCCGCCAACTGATCTAGCTCTGGCAGGTTGTCGACCACGATCGTGCCGGCGTGGGCCAGCGCCGAATCCAGGTCGGCCCGGCTTTTGTTGACTCCGTGGACCAAGATCCGCTCCCGCCTTGCCCCACCGGCCACGGCGACATGGATCTCGCCAGACCCGGTACAATCCACCCACAGATCCTTTTCCCGCAGCCACTGGGCCATCGCCAGGCACAGGAATGCCTTGCCGGCGTAGGTAATGCCCGTCCTCTCGGGGTAGGAGCAGGCCAGCGCCTGCCGGTAGTCCTCAACCGCCGCATCCAGCGTGGCGCGGTCGTACAGGTACAGCGGCGTGCCGTATCGATCGGCCAGCTCGGCCAGATCACAGCCTGCGATAGTTAAGCGGTCGCCATCCTGTGTCATCCCGATACGAGCCGTAGATGGAAACAGCTCCAGACGCTTGGAGACAAAGGTATTTTCGACTTGCTGCATCTTATACCATCCAGTTCAGCAGGACTGTCAAAGTCACGACGCTGATGATCGTGGTGGACAGAACGGCGACCGTGACAAACCTGTTGTCGCACTCGAATTCGGCCGCCAGGATAGTGGCCATCACCGCCGTCGGCATGGCGCTTTGGGTGATCACCACATTGCGGGTAAGGCCAGACAGGCCCAATAGCACCGCCGCGAGCAGTGCCAGGGCCGGAGCAAGGACCAACCGCGCTGCGACTGCGAGGGCCAGCGCCGGCATGTGGATGCCTTGCCACCTGTCGTGGCTGGTCTGGGCCAACTGGATGCCCAATGTGACCAGCATGACCGGCACCGAAGCCTGGCCGAGAAGGTGGATCGCCTTAGCCAACGGCTCGGGCACGGTGACATGGGCCATGTTCAGGGCCAGGCCCAGTATGGCGGCATAGACCAGCGGGACGGAGGCTAATCGCCGGAGTGCCAGCGTGCCTGGCGAACAGCCCCGGACGGCCAGGTAGACGCCCAGACTGGCAGAGATGGCCGAGCTGACGGCAAAGTAGGCGGTTCCCCGCGCCAGGCCTTCCTCGCCAAAGGCAAACAGGATGATCGGCAGGCCGAGGTTGCCGGCGTTGACCAGCAGGATGCTTAAGAGGAACGCGCTCAGAGTTGGGCCCTTGAGCCGCAGCAGCCGGCCCATGACTTCGCCGAGACCCCACAGCACCAGCGTGACCGCAATCAACGCCCCCGCGATCTGGCCAAACTCGGCGCCGCCAATTGTCGAGTTTGCCAGCGAGTCGAACACCAACGCCGGGGCAAACAAGTAGAACGCTGCGCGCGAGGTGGTCCGCACGTCGAGCCTGAGATAGCGCTGTGCCAGTGCGGCCACGCCGGCAACCAGGATCACCGGCAGGATGACGTTCAGCAGTACGGACACAGTCTATTCCCACCGCCAGATGACGATCGCCATCACGAGTCGCAGGGCAGCACCCAAGAATAGGGCCACGGGGATGCCGACATATCTTCCAACGACCGGGCCGATCAGCGACCCCAATAGAACCGCAGCATTGATCGCCAGGTTGTACCAGGCCAGGTAGGCCGGCCGGTCGTCCCCAGGTATCTTTTCCAGGAGATAGTTGGCGAGGGCGCCGCCGACCAGCGACCAGCCGAGTCCGCCGCAGGCCGACCCCACCAGGAAGAGGGTGGGTCCATCAGCAGCCGCCATGAAAGCAGGGTAGGAGGCCATGAACACGGCGCCAAGAGCGATGACATGCTGGTTGCCGAGCTTGTGCACCAGCCGAGACAGTTGGGTAGATCCAAAGAAGACGCTGACATAGAAAATCGCCGTCCCCAGACCGATCTGCCCGTCTGTTAGGTGCAGGTTGTTGACCCAATGAACCGGGAACAAGGGGATCGACAGGTACAGGGCCAGGTGAAAGCCGAACAGGACGGCGATCAGCTTGCCATAGGAACCCCTGAGCACCTCACTCCGCGGCAGCCGGAGCCTGCGGCCGTCTGCTGGCCGGTGCAGTGCACTCTTCAACGTCCGGCCTACGCTCGGCCACGCCAGATCCCTCAGACCGCGCCCGGTGGACAATCCTTTGCTGCCGTCCCGATGGGGAGCCACAAACCACAGGTGGAAGGTGCTCATTGCGCCACCCACAAAGCCGATGGCGAACACCACCTGGTAGCCGACGGGGAAGGTCATGCGCTGTAGGATCTGGCCACAGATGAGCGAAACGGCGATAAAGGTCACCGACAACAGCGCATTGCGCATACCGGCGACATGCCCACGCCAGTTGGAGGGGACCGCCTCGGCAAACAGGGCGTTGAACCCGACAGCCAAAGCCGTGCCGGGGATGTGCATGATCAGGGTCAGGCCCACCAGTGCCCAGATCTGGCCCTGGGCGCTCAGGAAAAAGGGGAGAAAGACCCACACCAGGTAGAAAGCACGGTGAAAGGCGGCCGTCCAAAAGACCGCCGCGTCGATCTTTTGCCGTTCCAGCCAGCGGCCGGCAGGCAGGGCAAAAATGAGGTTGGCGATGGCCGGGCCGACGCTTAGCAGCCCGATCTGAAAAGCTGTGGCCCCCAGTCGCGCCGCATACACCCCCACAAACCCCAGGCTACTGGCGGCCAGGACGCCAAACCAGGCGATGTCGAGGTACAGATGACGAAAGTTGGAGCGGTGCTCAGCCGGCACCGGCTGGTCAGAGTAAAAGCGGGAAATGAAACTCATAGGGCACGCCTCATGGCGTGGCTACTTGAAATACTCTGGTGGATAGGGCGCTACCAGCGCTGCGTCGTCGCGGATGGCCGTGCCAAGCACGGCGTCGCCGGCGTAGTAGTAGATGCCGTGCGACCGGCCGATGACAAAGCCGTCGTGCTCGGAGCGGAGCAGACCATCGCCCACCGGCCGGCCCCACACGTCCCGCATCTCGGCGACCGGGTCGCCGACTTTCACCAGATCGCCGGGCTGGACCAGGTGCTGGATGATGCACGCTTCGGGCACACGGGGAGTGCTGCAGCGCCGAACCGGAAAGCCGGGATCGACTATCTTGATACCGTCGATCGGCTCCGGAGCGCTGTCCAACATGCCGGCCCAACGCATGACGTTGCGGGTGCCGGCTGCCGATGCAGTGACGATGGCCGGGTCGGGCATGTGCCCGGTGCCCAGCTCGGGAGTGAACGACGGTATCCCTTTCAGCAGTAGTGTGGCCGCCGACGTCGAGCGATGCAGATCCTCGTCTATATACTTCTCGGCGGGGAAATCGGCGATGATGGTGTGGCCGTAGGCGCGGACCATTTCGGCCTGCTTGGCCGACAGGGCCTCTGCTTCGGCCTTGTGCTGGTCTCCGTCCTGGTCGGCCCGGTACAGCAACCGGTCGCGGAAGGCGAACGAGATCGAATTGGTCCAGGCGTTGTGATAGTCGATCAGATAGTCGGCGGTGCTTGCCATCGTCTCGAACAGCCGCTCGTAGGCCTTTTCCAGGGACGAGGGCGGCTCCTTGTCGAGGTCGTACGGTTTCTTGGGCTTGCCGTCGGGCCACATGCGGTTGGGGTCTTTGTCGGCGTGGTACGGCTCCCGTTTCATGGTCCGCAGGCCCGCCGGGTTGAGCGCCGGAATGGCGATGATCGTGCCCCTCAGGTGGTCCACCAGCTCCTGGGTGATGAGCCGGTAGATGACCAATGGCCCGGCGTGCTCCACGCCGTGGATGCCGGCGGTGAGCCACAGGCAGGGGCCGTCGGCTGTGCCCTGGGCGATGATCACCGGCAGGAATTCGACGTGCCCTGTGGGATGGCTGAGCGCCTCCCAACGGCCATATTGGATCGTGCCCGGCTCGGCAGTCGCTGTTCCCAGAGTGATTGTCTCAGGCATACAATTTCCTTCCGTCAGCGTGCGGGTTCCAGGCCCTGCCCAGGACCTGGAACCCGCACCTTTTCCTGTCCAACTCTCAGCCCTCTGGGCGAGGGCTTGTTGTCCTTGCCTCGGGTGTCCTACCCACCCCACGGCATGGCGGCATACTCCTCGAACGCCTTGTCGTGCATCATCTTGAACAGCTTTTCGTGCTGCCGCTCCCAGCGGCCCAGCATCTGCAGCGACTTTTTCGCCGTTTCGTCATCTACCCGCCCGGCCGACATCTCGTAGAACTCGGCAAAGTCGCGCTCGATCAGGTAGGCGGTGCGCAGCACAGGCAGGTCGGGCACCATCGCCTCGATCACCGTCTGGTCGAGCATCTCGCTTTGGGCGCGGGTCGAGAAAAAGCCTGCGTCTTCCATAGCCTTGCCGGTTTGAAGGGGCGAAGTGGCTTTCCCCTGTAAAGCGTCGATCAGGCCCTGGATGAACGTGATGTGCTTTTCTTCCTCGGCGGCCAGATTCTCGAACACGCCGACCACGGCCGCGTGTCCAAACCGCCCGGCGTTGTTGCGAAAGAAATCCCGGCCCTCGTATTCGCGCTGTAGGGCATATTGATAGATCTTGATAACGTCCACAGTTGCACCTCCTGATAGGATTTGTCTAAGCCGCTGCCTCTACCCTGACCGCACAAACCTTCAATTGCGGTATCTTGGCGATCGGGTCCAGCGCAGCGATGGTCAACTTGTTAGCAGCCGCCTCGGCAAAGTGCCAGGGCATAAAGACGACGCCGGGCTCGACCTTGTCGCTCACCTCTGCCTTAGCCGTGACTTGGCCCCGGCGTGAGGTGACCTTGACCATGGTACCGTCGGCGATGGCCAACCGAGCTGCATCGTCAGTATTCAGCTCCACTATCGCCTCGGGGCAGATCGTCTCCAATCCTGCCGACCGGCGGGTCATCGAGCCCGTGTGATAGTGATAAAGGACCCGGCCGGTGGTGAACACGAACGGGTATTCCTCGTCCGGCTCTTCAGCCGGCGGCTTCCACTCGGTGGCCTGCAGGTTGCCCAGGCCGCGGCCGAACCTTCCGATGTGCAGGATTGGGGTGCCGGGATGCTCGACAGTGGGGCAGGGCCATTGCAGCCCCTGGTCACCGATCCGGTCGTACGTGATCCCGGCATAGCTGGGGGTCAGGCGGTTGATCTCGGCCATAATCTCCTGCTCCGAGCCGTAGGTCAGGCCTTCGTACCCCATCCGCCGCGCGATTTCGCCGACGATCCACCAGTCGGGCTTGGCCTGGCCGGGCGGCGGCACCGCCGGACGGACGAACTGCACCCGCCGTTCCGAGTTGGTAAAGGTGCCAAGCTTTTCCGCCCAACTGTAGCTGGGCAGCACCACGTCGGCCAGCGCGGCGGTCTCGGTCAGAAAGATGTCCTGGACCACCAGAAACTCCACCTGGCGCAGGCAATCGGCACTGTGGTCGGCATCCGGGTCCGACAGCACAGGGTTCTCACCCATGATGTATAGGGCGCGCATAGGGCCCCGTTCCACCTGGTGCAGCATTTCCATCACCGTCAGCCCCACCTTGTTGGACAGGGGGACGCCCCATGCCTCCTCGAACTTTTTCTGACTGGCCTCCAGCGTTACCGCCTGGTAGGCGGTATACACGTTGGGCAGGCCGCCCATGTCGCACGCGCCCTGGACGTTATTCTGGCCGCGCAGCGGGTTGACGCCGCCGCCCGGGACGCCGACGTTGCCCAACAGCATCTGCAGGTTTGCGCAACTGATCACGTTCTGGTGCCCGGTGATATGCTGGGTGATGCCCATGGCATACAACAATGCCGTGGGCCGGTTGGCAGCCAACAGTTGGGCGGCCTCGACGATCTGCTCAGCGTCCACGCCGCAGATCTCAGCCACCCGCTGTGGTGTATAGTCCGCTATCTTGGCCTTGAACTCCTCAAAGCCCTCCGTCCGCTGGGCGACATACTCTTTGTCATACAGGTCCTGCTCGATCAGGACGTGCATGATCCCGTTTAGCAGGGCGATGTCGGTGCCCGGTTTCTGCCGGATGTGCAAGGTGGCCAGGTCGGCGATCGGAATACGGCGCGGATCGCACAGGATCAGCTTGGCACCCCGCTGCTTGATCGCCTGGCGCACGCGCATGCCAAGCACCGGATGCTGCTCGGTCGTGTTCGAGCCGATGATAAAATAAGCCTGCGCCTGCTCGGCGATGTCGTCAAAGCTGTTGGTCATCGCCCCCGAACCGAATGATGTGACCAGACCGGTCACAGTGGCGCTGTGTCAGAGGCGAGCACAGTGGTCGATGGTGTTTGTCCCCATCACCGCCCGGGTGAGTTTTTGAAGTACATAGTTCTCTTCGTTGGTGCACTTGGCCGAGGTGAACGCCCCAAAGGCAGCCGGCCCCGACTCGTCTTTGATCGTCTTGAGCCGTGTCGCCACCAGGTCCAGCGCTTCGTCCCATTCGACCTCTTCCAGTGGGCCGCCTTTGGCGCGGCGCACCAGCGGCTTGGTCAAGCGGTCGGGGTGATGGACAAAATCCCAGCCAAAACGTCCCTTGACGCAGGTCCAGCCATGGTTGGCCGGGGCATCCCACTTGGAGGCCACCTGTACGATCCGCCCATCCTTGACCTCCAGGTAGAACTGGCAGCCCACACCACAGTAGGTGCAGGTGGTCGCCACCCGGTCGAACTCCCAGGGCCGGCCTTTGCCTGCCCGCAGGACAGGCACCAGCGCCGCCGTCGGGCACACCTCGACACACATCCCGCAGAACTCGCACGGGCTATCCTGCATCGGCCCGTCAAAGGCGGTGCCAATCTTGGTGTTAAAGCCGCGCTGGATCGTGCCGATCGCTTCCACGCCGTTGATTTCGTCGCAGGCGCGCACGCATCGCCGGCACAGGATGCACTTGTTATAGTCCCGTACGTAGAAGGGATTGGACCGGTCGATCTCGTAGGCGTGCTGGATGCCTGGAAAACGGCTCTCCTTGAGACCATATTGGTAAGCCAGGTCCTGAAGCTCGCAGTTGCCGGTCCGCTCGCAGGTCATGCAGTCGAGCGGGTGGTCCGACAGCAGCAGCTCCAGCACAAAGCGACGAGCCTCGTCTACCTGAGGCGAGTGGGTTTTGACCTCCATGCCGTCCATGACCGGGAAGGTACAGGCCGGCTGCAGAGTCCGCTGCCGGGCCACTTCAACCAGGCAGACCCGGCAGGCGCCAATCGGCTTGAGTGCCGGGTGGTTGCACAGCGCCGGGATCTTGATACCTGCCGCGGTGGCTGCTTGCAGGACGGTTTGACCTTCCTCTGCCGTTAGCTTGCGACCGTCAATGGTGATGTTCAGCGTCGCCATCGCTCGCTACCTCCCCCTCTCTGTCACTGCATGTTCCGATACCCGCTCGAAGGCCAGGTCCATCTCCTGCAGCCACTCCAGATCGCAGCGCAAGCAGCGCTTGCACTCCTCTTGAATCGTATGCTCGTCCATCCGCGATTCCACTTCCTGGAAGCTGCCTTGGCGCTCGGCCACCGGCAGGTGAGGCGCCGCCGGTCGCTTGGCTTCGGCATAGTCGTCCAGGTTGTACGGCTGCTCCACGACCTCGTAGCCCGACAGAGTCACCAGCTTTTCGGCCGGCATCTGGCCGGTGCGCAGGTAGCGATCGACGGCCCGCGCCACGGCGTTGCCCTGGGCCACCGCCTCGATCACCGACGCCGGCCCGCTGGCCGCGTCGCCCGCGGCAAACACGCCCGGCCGCGACGTGCCCAGGGACCAGTCCACCTCGAAGGTGCCGTCTTTGCGCGTGGCCACCGTGTCATCCAAGCCGGTCAGATCGGTCGCCTGCCCGATGGCCGGGATGAGCAGATCGATGTCGATGACAAACTCTGAGCCGGACAGAGGGATCGGTCGCCTGCGGCCGCTGCTGTCAAACTCGCCCAACGTCTGTTTCAGGCACTCGATCCCGGCGACATGGCCGTTGCCCAGAACCCGCGTCGGGTTGGTCAGGTAGTGGAAGATGGCCCCTTCCTGTTCGGCAGCCTCGATCTCTTCCTCGTAGGCCGGCATGTCCTCCCGGCGGCGCCGGTAGATGACGTGCACCTCGCTGGCACCCAACCGCCACGCGGTGCGGACGGCGTCGATGGCGGCGTTGCCGCCGCCGACCACTGCCACGCGCTTGCCGCGCACGTCGGGCGGGTTGCCAAGGGCTACCTCCCGCAAAAAGTCGATGCCGTGGACGACACCGGCCTTGTCCTCACCCTTGACCCGCATCTTGCTGCTCCGGTGAGCGCCGATGGCCAGCACCACGGCCTTGTAGCCGTCGCCCAGCAGCGAATCCAGGGAGAAATCCCGGCCCAAAGCCTGGTTGCAGCGGATCTCTGCTCCGGCCCGCCGCACGTTGTCGATCTCTTGATTCAGTGCCGGTCTGGGCAGGCGGTATTCGGGTATGCCCACCGCCATCATGCCACCCGCCACCGGCAGCTTTTCGAACACTGTCACCTTGTAGCCCAGCTGTGACAGCCGCAGGGCCGCCGTCAGCCCGGCCGGCCCGGCGCCGACGACCGCCACCTTTTCCTTCTTGGGTGTGCTCTCGACCGCAGGCGTCCACGGCTTTTCGAACTCGTGATCGGCCATGTAGCGCTTGGCGGCACGGATGGCGATCGGCTCGTCGATGTCCGCTCGCCGGCAGCGCTGCTCGCAAAAGGCCGGGCACACCCGCCCACATACCAGGGCGAACGGGTTCTTGCGGCGGTGGACCTCCAGGCCCTCGGCGTAGCGTCCCTGGGCCACCAGGGCGATGTAGCTCGGCACGTCCACCTCGGCCGGGCAGGCGTTGGTGCAGCGGGCGCGCACCAGCGGCTTGCATACCCCCGCCGAGCAGTGCTTGTCGACGATGTGGCTGAAGAATTCCTCTTCAAAGTAGCGCAGGGCGGCCACCACCGGCCCGGGTGTTAACTGTCCCAGAGCGCAAAGTGAGCCTGTCTCCATTCCAGCCGCCAGGCTGCGGATGGTAGCCAGGTCGCTCATCTGGCCTTTGCCCTCGGTGATGCGGGTCAGTATCTCCAACATCCGCTTCCCGCCCACCCGGCAGGGGATGCACTTGCCGCAGCTCTCGGCCGTGGCGAATTGAAGGAAGAACTTGGCAAACTCGACCATGCAGGTGTCTTCGTCGACGACGATCATGCCGCCCGAGCCCATGACTGCGCCCACTTCTTTGAGCGAGTCGAAATTGACCTGGACATTCAGGTGCTGGGCCGGGATGCAGCCGCCCAACGGCCCGCCGGTCTGCACGGCCTTGAAATGCTTGCCGTTGAGGACGCCGCCGCCGATGTCAAAGATGATCTCGCCGAGGGTGATGCCCATCGGCACCTCGACCAGGCCGGTGTTGTTCACCTTGCCGGTGAGGGCAAAGATGGCCGTCCCCGGAGACTTGGGTGAGCCGATGCCGGCGAACCACTCGGCGCCGTTGAGGATGATCTGCGGCACATTGGCGTAGCTCTTGACGTTGTTCAGGTTGGTCGGCCGGTTCCACAGCCCAGACACCGCCGGGAAGGGCGGGCGGGGGCGCGGCTCGCCGCGGCGGCCCTCGATGGAGGCCAACAGGGCCGTTTCCTCACCGCAGACGAACGCCCCGGCACCCTCCTTGATGTGCAGCTTGAAGGAGAAATCGCTGCCGAGAATGTTGTCGCCCAGGAGCCCATACTCCTCGGCCTTGGCGATGGCGATGTGCAGTCGCTTGATGGCCAGTGGGTACTCGGCCCGGCAGTAAACATAACCTTCCTGGGCACCCACGGCATAGCCACAGATCGCCATGCCCTCGATCAGGCCGTGGGGGTCGCCTTCGATCAGCGATCGGTCCATGAAGGCGCCCGGGTCGCCTTCGTCGGCGTTGCACACCGCGTACTTGACGTTGCCCGGCGCCTTGGCCGTCAGCTCCCATTTCAGGCCGGTCAAAAAGCCGGCTCCACCCCGGCCGCGCAGGCCTGAGCGCTTGACCTCTTCCACTACCTGTGCCGGCGTCATCGTCGACAGCACTTTGACCAGCGCCTGGTAGCCGTCGCGGGCGATATACTCTTCGATGTTCTCCGGATCGATCATGCCGCAGTTGCGCAGCGTGATACGCAACTGCTTGCTGTAGAACGGGATCTGGCCGTAGAACGGCACTGCCTGGTGGTCCGACGGCTCCTTGTAGGTTAACCGCTCGACCACGCGGCCCTTGACCAGCGTCTCCTCGACCAGCAAAGGGATATCCTCGGCCTTGACCTGGCAGTAAAAGATGCCGTCGGGATAAATGATGATGACCGGTCCCATGGCGCAAAAACCCCGGCAGCCGGTGTGGATCGTCTCTACCTCGCCCGCCAGTCCGCGGCGCGCGACCTCCTCGACCAGCATCTGGTAGGTGCCGGTTGAGCCGGATGCCTCGCAGCCGGTGCCGCCACAGACCAGGACGTTCGCTCGATACAGCGGTTCTGCCATGTTACTGTCCTACTCCCTCGGTGGGCAGGCGGCCCATCGCCCACTCCTGGACCACGTTACCCTTGATCAGGTGCTCATCGATCAACCGGGGCACCATGTCCGGGTGCACGTTGCAGTAGGTGACCCGTGGCTGGCCTGCCTGCTCAATGTCCACCAACGGCTCCTTTGAGCACATCCCGATGCAGCCCACGGTGGTGATGTGGGCGTCGATCTCCCGTTTCTGCAGTTCTTCCAAAATGGCGTGCATCGTCTCTCGCGCGCCGGCGGCGATACCGCACGTGCCCATCCCTATGATGATCTTGGTATTTGTCTCGATCCGGATCTTGAAATCCTGCTGGGCCTGCTCTCGGACCTTTTTGAGATCCTCAAGCGATTTAAGTTTTGGCATCATTCCCTCCTACAGCAATTCGTCCAGCATCTTGACTGTCGTCTCGGGCACCAGGTGGCCGACGACCCTGTCGTCGATCATGGCCACCGGCGCCAATCCGCACGATCCTAGGCAATAGACCACTTCGTAGGTCATCCGGTAGTCGGGCGTCGTCTGCCCGGCCTTGATCCCCAGCCGGTTTTCGCAGGTGTCGATGATGCGCGCGGCCCCCCGCACGTGGCAGGCTGTGCCGTCACATTGGCGGACGATGTGTCGCCCTCGGCGGGTCAGGTAGAATTGGGCGTAAAAGGTCACTACGCCATAGATCCGGCTCAGAGGCACTCGCATCCCTTTGGCAATGACTTCCAGCACCTCTCGTGGCAGCCAGCCATAAATCCCCTGTGCCTTTTGCAGCACTGGGATGACCGCCCCGCGCTGTGTCTTGTACTCTTCCAGTAGCCCGTACAACGGCATCAGGTCCAGCTCCATACTTTCCTCGGCCATCTATTCTCTCCCCTTACTTGGCATTCAGTATCTCGATGCGCCGCCCATCCTGGCCGGCTAGAGCCAAAGCAACCTCGGCCACGGTCGGCGCTGCCACCTTGAGCATCGTCCGCGCCGTCATCTCTTCCAGGCGATGGGCGTCGCCGCTTACCACCTGGCCATATCCTGCCATCTGCGGCAGGCGCTGCCCCACCTCGGCCGGGTTGGCCCTTCGCGACAGCTCCAAGCCGGCGATTCCCAGCCCTGGCGGCACGAACCCCAGGTTGGCAATCAGGCTGTTGGCTGGACGATCGACGTGGGCGGGAAGGACAATCCCACCCAACGCCCGCACACCCGACACCACTTCTTCGACCGAAAACGCCGCCGATATCGACAGCATCCGCTTTTCTGTGTAGCAGTACTCTCCCGTGGCATCGACCACGAACTGGGCGCCAAAGAACGCCTCGTCGTTTTCCCGGTCGGGCAGCGCGGCCCAAACCCGCTCCTGCCAGGCCAGCACCTGGTCGACTGTGTCAAACAGAGTGATCAGGTGCACCTCTTCCCGGCTTTGCACTTCCATGCCTGGGAGCACCGTCAGCCCCGTGCCCGCCGCTGCGCCGATCATGGCCGCCACATTGAGGGCCGCATTATGGTCGGTCACGGCGATCACCTCCAGGCCCAACTCCTGCGCCCGCCGCACGATGAGCGGCGGGATCATCTCTACCTCGGCGCAGGGCGAAAGCACGGTGTGCAGATGCAGGTCGGCCAACAGGTAGCGCCACATCAGAGATCCCCTTCACATGCAGAGCCGCTTGCTGCTGGGGATTGGCGTCAGGCGCCGCCCACCCCCAGCTTGCTCAGCTCGCCAACCACCGCAAAGGTGGTCTGCGGCGAGCCAAGCAACGTCACCCGGTTCTCTTGTGCTCGTTCCACGGTTTCCAGGTCTGGCTTGATCCCTTCGCTGATAATCACCGCCGCCAGGTTCAGTAGTGAAGCCACGGCGACCACGTTGGGGTGTGCTTGCAGCGTCACCCATACGTTACCGGCCTTGGCCTTGGCCATCACGCAGCTCAGCAGGTCGGCAGCATAGCCGCCCGTCACCTCTTGCTCAATATCTCCCGGGGTGATCACCTGCAACCCCAGCTTGTTCACAATCTCTTGAATGGTCATAACAGATCCTCTTTCTGCTTTGGCGCCGATTCAGGCGGTGGGATATGAAACCACATCTCAAGCCGCGTGCCGACGCCCAGTTTCGAGTCTAGCTTCATCCCGTCGGTGCAGTGTTTGATGTTCAGCAGGCCCATCCCAGCGCCGAACCCCATTTCGCGGATCCATTCCGGAGCTGTCGAGAAGCCGGGCTGGAGCGCCTGTTCGATGTTGGAGATGCCAGGGCCCTGGTCTTCTGCCAGAATGTACACCCGATCCGGCTGGATCTCGACCTCCATTTCGCCCCCCTGGTCGGTATGGATCACCAGGTTCATTTCCGCTTCATAGGCCGCCACGCCCACCCGCCGGGCTATGGGCGGACCTCCACCCAGCCGTTCGATGGCCCGCTTGATCTTGCTGGAAGCGGCTCCCCCCTGCCGGAAGTCCTTGCCCCGTACCCGGTAGCGCAGGATCAGGCTGGTGCGATCCGAGACAATGTCCTGGAAGATGTGACTGGCCCGGTAGCGTTGGATCTCCTCTTCGCGGTAGTTGACCTCCAGGCGTCGCAGCAGCCCTCGCAGGATATCCCCACGTGTCAGTATGCCTACCAGCTTGCCCGACCGGTCGACCACCGGAAAGCGGCCGTAGCCAAAGCGGGCCATCCGGTTGACTGCCTGCACCGCCGAGTCATCGCTGAACAGGGTTTCCACGCCGGAGGTCATCTTGCTGCCGACCAGGTTGTCCATCTGCCCGTCTTCAAGCGCCTTGATCAGGTCTTCCAGGCTAATGATCCCTACCAGCTTGTCGCCCTCGACCACCGGCGCGCCGGAGATACGCTTCAGGCGCAGCAGCTCCTTGAACTCCCGCATGCTGGCCTGGGGAGTGACAGTGACGACCTCGCGCTTCATCACGTCTTCGATCCTGAGCTCATAGACCAGCTCCTGGAGCTTGGAAACCTCGACGGTGGTGTGGTCTGTCACTTGCCCATCCCGACCGGCAGAGAGTAGAGATCGGGAAAGCCTGTACCGGGCAGCCCGGCAGCATACAGCCGCCCGCACGCTTCGTACATCTTGTACCGTGTGCCCAGCAGAGGAATGCCGACCTCAGCGGCCAGGGCTGCCGTCTCTGGCGGTGGGTGCTTGCCCCGTACGAAAACGATGGCCAGGATGCCGGCCATCTCGGCGGTACGCACTACCTGGGGGTGTGTCAAGCCGGTTAGGAGCAACGAATCGGGACGGGCAAAAGCCAACACATCGCTCATCAGGTCGGCGGCCCCCCCATAACTGAACTCCAGTTCATAGAGATCCAGATCCGCAGCCGGGGACAGCCCTGGCGGCAGAGAGATAACTTTTCCTTCGAGCACTTTAAGGACGGTCTTTAGGTCCATCTGCTACTCCTGGCAGGGCGAGCCAAAGCGAAGATTGCACGTGTTAGGAGAGGAAGCGCATAAAAAAACCCCAACCGGCCGGGCTGGGGATTCGTCCCTGTGCCAACTGTACAGGGACAATCGTCCCTTCCTACTGCGAATCCACGGCGAGTTCGCATCGTCCTGTCTCTAGTACAACCAGTCTAGTGTCGCAAAAGTATAGCATACCCGGCCAGGGCTGTCAAATCCAGGAATTGTTTCGCCCTTGGCCGCCAATCAGCCTCATTGCTTTGGCCGGTCTCCGGCGGAGACCTGCTACTGCTCACACCAGCCTGCTTCAGTTTGCACGCATGGCCGTTTTGCTTACAATGGACTCGTGGATACTGCGTCCGGTCCCGTGCCCGCCTATCGCCTGCCGCGCAGGCGCATCCCAGGTCTTGTCTGGTCGGTGCTGGCTCTGCAGCAGCGGTCGTTTGCTGCCGACTCTACCCGGGCCATCACGGGCGTCAATCCACAGCCACACATTGTGGGCGCCGACCAGATCCCAACCTTCGGGCCCTGCCTGATCGTCTGCAACCACTATGGGCGGCCCGGGTTTGACACCTGGTGGCTGACATACTCGATCCAGGCTGCGGTAGCCGCCCGGCGTGGACCGGGCGCCGACCCTGAAATCCGCTGGGTCATGACTGCTGCCTGGACCTATCCGCCCGGTTCCTGGCGAGGCCGGATCGTCACGCCGCTGACCCGCTGGACCTTTCGCCGCATCGCGCAGGTGTACGGCTTTGTGGCCATGCCGCCCATGCCCCCTCACCCCTCTGAGGTCGAGGCGCGCGCGACGGCCGTCCGGAAAACGGCGCGCCTGGCCAGGCAGGCTGCCCAGAACGGAGGGATGGTTGGGCTGGCCCCTCAAGGGGGCGACGTTGTGAGCCGGTTGGCTGCGCCGCCTCCCGGCGCTGGGGAGTTCATCGCCCTGCTCGCCGGTGCGGGACTCCCGGTGCTGCCGGTCGGAGTGGTGGAACATGCCGGGCGCCTACGACTTGCCTTCGGCCCGCCCTTTGTGCCAGAGATCCCACCCCGTCGCGCCGGTCGGGATAAGGTGATAAGCGATCAGCTGATGGCCGCCCTTGGCAGGTTGTTGCCGGGCACAGGTTCAGAGTTGTGGTAGGAACTCCAGGTGTCTTCCGGTCGTGTTGCAGGATGGCACAGAATGTGGTAAGATAGAGCTACCCCGGAGTGTCCGATCGGTAAGAGGTATTCAGGGCGGGTATGCCTCGGGGCAAGCGGGGATTGCCTGGCGATAGTACCAGATGGAGTTGGCTGGACATGGCATTGTTGATTACCAAGCTCTATATTCCACCGCCAAATCCGAACATGGTTTCCCGCCGGCGGCTGACCGAACGTCTCGATGAGGCGTTGCAGCGCAACTGCCGGCTGACGCTCGTTTCTGCGCCAGCCGGCTTTGGCAAGACCACTCTGTTGAGTGAGTGGGTCGCGTCATGCCGGCGGCCTACTGCCTGGGTCTCCCTGGACGAAGGCGATAACGACCCAACACGGTTTTGGAGCTACGTCATCGCCGCTTTACAAACCGTTGGCAGCGGCATCGGCGAGATGTCGTTGGCGATGCTCCGCTCCTCTCAGCCTCCTCCCACAGAGGTATTCCTGACGAGCATGATCAACGACATCACAGGAGCTGATATTCCTTTCAACCTTGTGCTCGACGACCTGCAAGAGATCACCAATCAGCAAGTCCATGACGGGCTCGGCTTTTTCGTGAGCAAACTGCCGCCGCAGGGCCATCTTGTCCTTTGCGGCCGGCACGATCCACTGTGGCCACTGGCGCGCATGCGTGCTCGTGGTGAAATGACCGAATTGCGTGCCGAGGACTTGCGCTTCACGCTTGAGGAAGCCGCTTTGTTTCTAAACCGGGCAATGGGGTTGGATCTCTCGTCAGAATATGTGGCAGCGTTGGAAGGGCGGACTGAGGGTTGGATTGCAGGACTACAGATGGCAGCGATATCAATGCAGGGGCGGCATGCCGAGCACATGGTTTCCTTCATCCACACCTTTACTGGCAGCCACCGTTTTGTCCTGGATTACTTGGTGGAGGAAGTGCTTGAGCGCCAGGTTCCGGCGCTCCAGGAGTTCCTGCTCAAGACTGCTGTTCTGGAGCGAATGAGTGCCCCTTTGTGCGATGCCCTGTTGGGGGTTGGGGACAGCCAACAGGTACTTGAGCAGCTTGAGGCGGCTAACCTCTTCGTCGTGCCCCTGGACGATGAGCGGAGATGGTATCGTTATCACCACCTGTTCGCCGATCTATTGCACAGTCGCTTGGCCCGCGCCCAGCCCGACCTTCTGCCTGCCCTGCACCAGAAGGCCAGCGAGTGGTATGAAGGCGTGGGACTGGTCGAAGAGGCGGTAGCACACGCATTCGCAGGCGCAGCACTAGAGCGCGCTGCACGTCTGGTGGAAGAAAACGCCATGCGGGTCATTATCGACGGCAACCTGCCCACCGTTTCGCGGTGGCTTGAGGCACTACCGGAAAAGCTTATGGAAAGACGGCCATGGCTGCGCGTCTTCCAGGCCTGGACATGGTATTGGACTGGCCGGCGGGAGCGGGTGGAGGAGTGTCTCGTGCAGGCAGAACGGGCATTGGAGAGTATGTCCGAGCACTGCGCGCGGGAGAAGCGGTCCGAGTCTCCTGATCTGGCTGAGAAACGGCGCATCGCTGGGTATATAGCTACCATCCGGGCATACAGCGCTTTTACCGGCGACAATATCCCACGTGCCCTGGATATGGCCGAAAGGGCCGCGGAATTCCTGCCAGAGGGAGGCTATATACGCAGTTTGGCTGCCATCGCCCTGGGTGGGGCAAGATCGGCCCGAGGCGAAGTCGTGGCAGCGCAGCAAGCTTACGCCGCGTCCAGTGCTATTGCCCAGGCGTGCGGCTATCGGTCGCTGAACGTATCGGCCCTCACCTACTTGGGGATGGAACAGGCGAGGCAGGGCCGGCTCCATGCGGCGCATGAAACCTTCCACCAGGCACTGAACGCGTCGATTGGACCTGGTGGGCGGCACCTGCCTGTCGGCGGTTGTCCCTCCGTGAAGCTGGGTGATCTGGCACGCGAGTGGAATGACCTGGAGACGGCAAGCCGCTACCTGAACAGTGGCGTCGAGGCCTGCGTCCTGTGGGGACAGGCAGACTATGTGGCCGAGGGCTATGTAGCATTGGCACGTCTCCAACTGGCGCAGGGGGACCTGAAGGCAGCCTGCGACAGCGTTCAACGAGCGGAACAGATGGCGCAAAGAACCAGGATCGATCCCTTCATACTCTGCTGGCTGATTGACTGCCGTCTCAGGTTGTGGTTGACGATGGGCGACCTGGCTGCGGCGGTCGATTGGGCCCAGGCAAGTGGGCTGACACTGGATGGCGAGTTGAGCTATCATCATGACCTGCATCACATCAATCTGGCGCGGGTGCTGGTTGCTCAAGGTAGGCAGCAACCGTCTGGGCCCTACCTGGACGATGCGCTGGGCCTACTGTCTCGTTTGTTGGAGGCCGCGGAGGTAGCAGGCTGGATCTCTGCGGCGATCAAGATCCTAGCTCTACAGGCCACGGCGCTAGAAACGGGCGGCGACAACGAAAGGGCGCTCGCCACACTGGCCCGAGCCCTGGGGCTGGCCGAGTCACAGGGCTACGTTCGCTCCTTTGTCGACGAGGGGGCACCGATGGGCAGGCTTTTGCAGCTGGCGGCAACGCAGGGAATTGAAGTGGACTATGCGACCAGGCTGTTGCGCGCTCTGGGCAGCGAGCCGAGGGCCGAAGGCCGAAGAGTGTTGCGCTTGCCCTCCGCTGCTGGCCCTGTGCCGGCCTGGTCGGAGATCGAGCCCTTCACCGAGCGTGAGCTCGAGGTGCTGCGGCTGCTGGCCACCGATCTGTCGACCTCAGAAATTGCAGAGCAGCTTGTTATCTCGCTCAGCACGCTCCGGACCCACATTAAGCGGATCTATGGCAAACTGGATGTGCACAGCCGTATCGAGGCGGTAGCGCGGGCCTACGATCGGGGCCTGCTATAACAGGCCTTGTTGCTCCAGTCCCACCTACCGGCTGAAAGCTCTCCTCTCCGAGCACAGGATCCTCTCGGGCTGCAGGTGCTCAACCTATCTTTCCGACTCCAATACCCAATCAGATACCCAATCTAGGGGACGACAGACTGTCAACCTGGTGCTATAATCAGGTCAGCAGGGTAGGCTGTCAGGCTGGGCGAAGCGTGGGATCTCACGGGCGGCCTTCGGCAAACCTCGCAGCCGGCCGGGGCCCGAACTGATTCGGCAAGGGATCTAACTGATGAGTGACGAACGAGCCTTTCAAAGACCAGGTATATATCAGATCCGAGTAGAAGGGGTGCTTGACGGCGGGTGGTCTGTATGGTTTGATGGTTTGACCATCACATCACAGCCGGACGGCGAAACCCTGCTGGCCGGGCCGGTGGCCGACCAGGCTGCCTTGCATAGCCTGCTGGCCAAGATACGCAATGTCGGGCTTACCTTGGTATCGGTCGTGCGTGTGGAGGATAGGGATCAAAGACAGCTTTAGGAGTATCAGGCCATGCAAGCTGTATCAGTTACGCACGTTGCCAAAACGTTTGGTACTACCGACGCCATTGTCGACGTCTCCTTTGATGCCGGGCGCGGTGAGATCTTTGGGCTGCTCGGACCCAACGGCGCGGGCAAGACCACCACGATCCGCATAGTCCTGGACATCTTCAAGCCCGACCATGGCCAGGTATCCGTCCTGGGCGGGCCGATGACCGAGCAGAAGAAAGCTCGGATCGGCTACATGCCCGAGGAGCGCGGTCTCTACCAGGACATTCCCCTTGAGCGTTGCCTGCTGTACCTGGCCTCACTGAAGGGCGTCCCCGATGCCGAAGCGCACAGGCGCTTGCAGGAGCACCTGGAGCGCTTTGACCTGGCGGCCCACAAAGGCAAAAAGGTCAGGGAACTGAGCAAAGGGATGCAGCAAAAGGCCCAGATCATAAACACTATCCTGCACCATCCAGAATTGATCGTCGTCGACGAGCCATTTGCCGCCCTCGACCCGGTCAACACCCAGTTGGTCAAAGACCTCATGTGCGAACTGCGCAAGCGGGGGGTCACGATCCTCATGTCCACCCATCAGATGCACCAGGTTGAGGAACTGTGCGACCGCATTCTGCTGATCGATGGTGGCAGGGACGTCCTTTACGGCGACCTGGACCAAGTCCGCCGCCAGTATTCAGGTCGCGCGGTCCTGGTGCGCGCCACTGGCGAGGTCCCGGCCGTGCCTGGGGCGACGCGGGTCTTGACCAACCCTGACCCATCGGCTAAAGCAGGCAACGGTGCCGTCAAGCTGGCTCTGTCCGAGGGCGCCACTCCACAAAGCGTCTTGTGGTCACTGATGTCGCAAGGTGTGGCCATTGAGAAATTCGAGATTGCCGTCCCCACCCTCGACGAGATCTTTATCCAGGTTGTCGCCCCTCTCCTACCTGGGAGAGATCCACAATCCGCAACCCCTGCGCGGCACGCCTCTGGCGGCCAAAACCCGCAGTCCCAAATCGGGAATGCTTGATGTCCAAGCTATGGCGCATCGCTTGCCACGAATACAGGCGGAATGTCTTCAAGCGCAGCTTTATCATTGCCCTGCTGAGCGTTCCCTTGATGATTGCCCTGAACGTCGGGGTTGGCTCGATTATGGCGTCGAGGGAGGTCAACAACGCACCGGTCGGCTATGTCGATCACTCTAGCCTGTTGGCTGAACCGGTCCCTGCCCCGGTGACCGCTTCCAGCAAGCCGATGGCCCTGATCCCCTTCGAGACTGAGGCGGCCGCTCGTACTGCCCTGGAGGCCGGCAAGATCCAGGCCTACTATGTCGTGGCTGCTCACTATTTTTCCACCAGAGACGTGGACCTCTTTTATATCGAACCACCCGGCACTAACGCCACTCGCCAGTTCTACGATTTCGTCCAGATCAACCTGTTGGCCGGCCGACCTTCGATCGGAGCCGATGTGGCCCATCGGGCGGCGCTGCTCGGGGACAAGGTCACGGTTCGATCGGTAGACGGCAGCCGCCACGTCCCCAGTGGCGGGCCAACCTTCGGCACCATCATGCCGCTCCTCATCAGTTTTGCCTTTCTTTTCCTTCTGCTGATCAATTCGGGGTACATGATGCAGGCAGTCGTCGACGAGAAGGAGAACCGCACGATGGAGGTAGTGTTAACTTCTGCCTCGTCCACGCAGTTCATCGGCGGCAGAGTGTTGGGCATCGTCGCGATCAGCTTCACCCAGCTCGCCGTCTGGGTCCTCACCTCGATCCTGGCCATTGCCGTCGCCCACCGGCTGGGCATCGATTGGTTTCAGGATCTCAGCCTGGACTGGGGAACAGTCCTGGCTACGGCCGCTCTGGCTATTCCTACCTACGTCACAGCCTGTGCCCTGATGGCTGCCGCCGGCGCCACGGTGACCTCTGCCCAGGAGAGCCAAGCGGCGGGGACGCCGTTTGCAGTGCTCCACTTGGCCCCACTCTATCTTGCCTGGGCGATTGTCATGACACCCAACGCTTTACTGCCGACCATCCTGAGCTTCTTACCCTTCACGGCGCTCTCGACAGTGTCTCTGCGCAATATCTTTGCCGCAGTGCCCTACTGGCAAGTTGCGGCCAGCATCGCCATCCAGATGCTGTGTGCTGTGGGGGCGATCTGGTTGGCCAGCCGCGCCTTTCGCCTGGGAATGCTGCGCTACGGCCAACGGTTGAGGCTGCGTGATCTACTGCGAGCAAGGTCACAATGAACAAGACTGCGCGCATCGCGCGTCACGAGCTGGTCACAGCATTCAGGCGCCCGTCGTTCCTGTTGGTCGCTTTTGGCATCCCGTTGCTGGTGCTGCTCATCGTGGGTGGGCTTGCCCTCGTCAAGCGTGGCAGAGTTGGCGCCGCCAGTGGAACAGGTGGGCCACGGTTCGAGCCCGAGGTCGAGGGGTATATCGATCACAGTGACCTGATCGACGTCATTCCTGCCAGCGTTCCCGCCGGTCACCTGCTCGCCTACACCGATGAGGAGCAAGCTAGGCAGGCGTTGGCCACCGGCCAAATCGCGGCGTACTATGTCATCCCGGCCGACTATGTCGAGACCGGCGAGCTGTTCTACGTCTACGCGGATTCCAAGTCACTCACATCCGACGGGCAGGAATGGCTGATGCTCCGGGCGCTGTTGACCAATCTGCTGGGTGGCGATGACGAGCTCGCCCAATGGGTCTGGGATCCGATCGACCTGGAGGTAACCAACCTGGCTCCACAACCAGAGTACGGCGCAGACCAGTCAACTCGGTTGCTGCGCCTGCTGCCGGCGGTGATGGTGATTCTGCTGTTTGCTACCCTGATGATCAACTCTAACCTTCTGGCTGAGAGTGTCAGCAGTGAGAAGGCAAACCGGACGATCGAGGTGTTGATGCTGTCGGTCACCCCCCGCCAGATGCTGGCCGGCAAGTTCGCCGGATTGGGGATTGCCGCCCTACTCCAGACCATCGCCTGGCTGGGCGCCGTCTACATCATCCTGACGGCCGGCGGCCCGGCGCTTAATCTGCCAAGAGGGTTCACCTTCCCCGCTTCCCTGCTCGTGTGGGGGCTGATCTTCTTCTTGCTCGGTTTCGCCATCTATGCCAGCCTGATGGCGGGTGTAGGGGCTTGTGCGTCCAGACTAAAGGAAGCCAGCCAGGCCAGCTTTTTGGTGCTGTCACCGCTCATGGTCGGCTACCTGGTTGGCTTGATTGCGCCTCTAGCTGAAGCTTCCCGCGAGGTGCTCCCTGTCGCGCTCAGTCTATTCCCACTGACCGCCCCGGTCGTGATGGTCATGCGCCTGGTCGAGGGCAGTGTTCCGGCGTGGCAATTGCTGCTTTCGGTAGGACTGATGGCGGCCACTGCCTACCTCATTGTCCGCGCCGTCGCAGCCATCTTTCGCGCCCAGTATCTGCTCTCCGGGCAGTCCTTCTCGCTGCCCCGCTTTTTTGGAGCGCTGTTGGGCAGGTAAGTCTTCTGCTCAGAGCAGGGGTTTGATCAGAGTCAAGGATTGAGCGCCTGCCCAGGCGACCAAGGTGGTCTTGACCGTCTTGCCCAGCCAGCAGGCCAGCAGGAAGCGCCCCACGGGATAGTGCAGCACGCCGGCGGCTATGCCGGCCAGGTCGAAAAAGGGATTGGGCACCATCGACAGGACAAAGATGGTGAGGCCCCCAGCCCGCTCCATCCACGCTTCCAGCCGCTGAAGGGTTTTTCGGTCTCCTGTCACGGCTCGCCCGCCAAAGCCGGCCGCATAGCCGGTGAGCTCACCCAGGGCCTCACCGGCGCCGGCCGCCAGGCCGACGAACAGTGGCGGCAGGGCGCTGCCCATGGCAAACACGAGGGCCAGGCTGGGCGCTGGGAGGACAATTGTCGCGTTGCCCAGCAAGCTGACGAAAAAGATGCCGGGGTAGCCGATAGCGGCCATCTCCGCAAACTGTTTGCGCAGGGCAAAGATGGCGACGCTCAGGCCCAGCACGGCCAGAACGACGGAGATGCGGAAGGGCTTGCTCAGCCAGAAGCTGTGCGGCCGTTCCGTTGGAACAGGATGCGGCGGGTCGGCCATCACCGGTTAGGCAGGCGGCTGGGGTGCGCCGACGCGCACGATCTGCGCACATGGCTGTGGCCCCTGCAAGTCCCCTTCTCGGGGATGGCTGCTGGTGGCATTGACGGTGTCGATCACCAGCTTGGCTTTTTGCACAATCCGCGCATAGTCCACGATGCGATGCCCGGCGACGATCAAGATGCAATCGGCGCTGGCCAGTACCTCATCAGTCAGGTCGATGCCTTCCAGCCAGCGTTCTTCACGATAGAACACGTCGCGGCCAACGCGAAAGCGGGGCACGTACGGGTCGCTATAGTCGACCTTGGCACCCCGGCCCAACAGCAGCTCGATGATCCGCTCTGCGGGTGAGTTGCGGGCGTCGTCGATGTCGCGCTTGAAGGCCACCCCCAGCACCACGACGTGCGCACCGACCAGCGGCTTGCCCTGGCGACCCAGGGCCTCGGTGGTCAGCTCGACGACGTGGTATGGCATCGCCTGGTTAACCTCGGCGGCCAACTCGATGAATTTGGTGTAAAAGTCGTACTCGCGCGCCTTCCAGCTCAAGTAGTAGGGGTCCACCGGTATGCAATGCCCGCCCACCCCAGGGCCCGGATAGAAGGGCATAAAACCGAACGGCTTGGTCTTGGCCGCCTCGATCACTTCCCAGAGGTCGATGCTCATCCGCTCCGACAGAAGGGCCAGTTCGTTGACCAGGGCGATGTTGACGCTGCGATAGATGTTTTCCAGCAGTTTGGTCATTTCTGCGGCGCGAGGTGATGACACGACGTGGACATGGGCAAACAGTTGGGCCAGGAGCGAGCGGGCCAACTCGGCGCAGCGGGGCGTGAGGCCGCCGACCACCTTTGGTGTGTTCTCGACCGTGAACTGCTGATCGCCGGGGTTGATCCGCTCTGGCGAAAAGGCAAGGTAAAAGTCGGCGCCTGCCTTCAGCCCCGACGCTTCCAGGATCGGCAGAACAAACTCTTCGGTGGTGCCGGGGTAGGTAGTGCTCTGCAGGATGACCAACTGCCCGGCGTGTAGCCGAGATGCAATGCCCTGCGCCGCCTGCTCGATGTAGATCAGATCCGGAGCCTTCATGGCGTCGAACGGGGTGGGCACGCAGATAAAGATGGCGTCGGCGTCGTGCAGTAGGTCATAGTCGCTGCCGGCGACGAAACGGCTGGCCCGGACGACGGCGGCAACGTCGGCGCTGTCCACGTCCTGGATGTAGCTGTGGCTTGCGTTCAGGGCGGCGATCTTGCGCTCGTCAACGTCGAGGCCCAACACAGAATAGCCGGCCCGGGCAAAGCCCACAGCCAGCGGCAGCCCGACATATCCCAGTCCGATGACGGCGACACGGGCTGACCTATCGGCGATTGTGGTTGCCAGTTCCATGTCGATACCTCAAGAATGTACCCCGCAGCTCTTTGCCGGCATAGTCCACCTGCTCCATCTTCCACAACCCCCACAATCCGACCAGGGCGACAGCACCGCCGACGACATAGCCCTCGATCAGGCTGGCCTGGGTGATGAACAGGGCCAGGATGCCCAACGCGGCGCAGATCAAGTAGCAGATGAGCACCGCTTCGCGCCGGGTGCTGCCCATCGCTACCAGGCGATGCGAGACGTGGTCCTTGCCGGGAGTGGTCAGCGGGTTCAATCCGCGCCGCAGCCGGGAGATGATGACCAGAGCCGTGTCGAATAGGGGCAGGCCCAGGATCAGGACCGGCACCATCCAGGTGACGATCTGGATGCCTTCTGGGAAGCGGAGCTTGATCGCTGTGGCGGCCAGCACAAAGCCGAGGAACAGGGCGCCGGTGTCGCCCATAAAGATGCTGGCCGGGTTAAAGTTGTACACCAGAAAGCCAAGACAGGCCCCCAGCAGAGCGGCCGACAGGGCGCCGACCAAGTACTGGCCGTTCATCACGGCCAGCAACAGGAAAAAGATCGAGGCCACCGCGCCGATGCCGCCCGACAGGCCGTCCATGTTGTCCAGCAGGTTCATGGCGTTGGTGATGGCGACCACCCACAGGAGGGTCACGGCGATGTTTAGCGCCTCCCAGGGAAATGTGCCGATACGCACTCCGGTCATGACCAGGATCGAGGCCGCCAGGAATTGGCCGATCAGCTTGAGCCACGGGCTCAGGCCGCGGTGGTCGTCCCACACACCAAGGAACGACATCAGGCTGGCACCGACAAGGATGCTGATCAGCTCGGTCAGGCCGTACCGGTTACCGAACAGGAGCAGGGCCGCGACAAAACCAGCATAGATGGCCAGGCCGCCCAACAGCGGAACAGGTTGGAGGTGGACTTTGCGAGCGCTGGGTTGGTCGATGACTCCCAACCGCAGCGCCAGGCGCCGCACCACCGGCGTTCCGCCCACTGCCACGGCCAGTGCGCTGGCAAAGATGAGCATGTAGGTTGTCACGTCGGTTCCCTTGATATCCATCCGTCAGTTGGCGAGCCTATTTCTCGGTGATCAGCACGGCCAGGATCTTGTCGCCGACTGCGATCTGCTTGGCCACGTCCAGGCCTTCAGTCACGTAGCCAAAGACGGTATAGCCGCCGTCGAGCTGGTGGATCGGCACCAGGCAGATGTAGAACTGGCTGCCCGACGAAGCCCGTTCCGGATTGGCTTGATCGGACAGGCGAGCCATGGCGATGGCTCCCTCGTCGTGGAGCAGGCCGATCTCGGCCGGGATCGTATAACCGGGCCCGCCATTCCCCTGGCCCAGGGGATCGCCGCCTTGAATCAGCTCGAACCCCGACTGGTGTTCTACACGGTGGAAGGTCAGGTTGTCGTAAAAGCCCTGGCGCGCCAGGTAGACAAAGTTGTTGACCGTCTGCGGGGCGTCCTTGGCTGCTAAGTTGATGACGATGTTGCCTTTTGCCGTGACGATCGTGGCCTGGTATGACTTGGTCGGGTCGATCGTCATTGGTGGTGGGCTGCTGTACATATCGTTTCGCTCCTCCGGCGTCAGGTCGCCGGCTTTTTCGGCAGACGGCGACTCGCCGACGGCCTTTTTCAGTTGGTCGACGTAGGTTTGCAGCGAAGTTATTTCTGTTGTTGGCGCAAGCTCCAAAGCCTGTTCCGCTTCTGACAAAGCAGCGGTCAGGTCGCCCTTTTGCTGGTAGAGGATGGCCAGGTTCTTGTGGCTGTTATAGTCTGTCGGCGCCAGGTCGATCACGGTCAGGTTCTCGGCAATCGCCTCGTCTATGCGGCCCTGCTTGGCTAATACGTAAGCCAGGGCGCTGTGGGCCTGGGCGTTGTACGGATCAAGGCTCAGTACCTGGGAAAAGTTGGCCTCGGCCGAGATCCACTGCCCGGCGTTCATCTGCGTGCTGCCCAGGAGGAGCAGCTCCTGCGCCTGCTGAGCCTCCTCGGCGGTGGGGGCAGTTTGCTGCTGGCGCAGTTGGGTCAGGAAATTCTGCATCGTCTCTTTCTGGTTGTCGGGGGCCAGCGCCAGGGCCTCGGTTGCTTCCTGGATCGCCTCGTCCAGCCGGCCCAGTTGCTGATAGATGATCGACAGATTCTTGCGATGGTTAAAGGTCTTGGGGCTGAGCTCCACCGCTTTCTGGTAAGCCTGCAGCGCCGCTTCCAGGTCGCCCATTTGGGTGTGGACATAGCCCAGGGCGCCGTAGGCGTCCGCTGACTTGGGGCTGATGGCGATCAATTGCTCGTAGGTTGCCTTGGCCTCGTCCCACTTTTTCTGCTGCATGGCCAGCTCGCCGATGAGCAGGTAGGTCTGGCTGTACTTGCTGTCCAGCGCCAGGGCCTGCCGGTACTTTTCCATGGCCTTGTCGTATTCGCCCAGGACGGCGTGTGTTTGCCCCCACTCGTCGAACAGTTGGGCATTGTGAGGGCTGAGAGCGGTGGCATCCTCGTAGTAGGCCAGCGCCTTGCCGAGCCGGTCGACCCGGTCCTGGCCTGAGCTGAGACTGCCCCACGTCCGGAACAGTCGGGCCAGGTTGGCCGAGTGGTCGGTGTTCAGCGGTGCGATGTTGCGGGCTTCAAGAAGGGCTTGTTCGCTTGCGGACAGCCACTTGGTCTGTTCTTGTGCCGTGGCCGCCTTGCCCTGTTCCATATTGGCTCGGCCCAGGAACAGGTAGTAGAAATCCTGGTCTTTGGCAATGTCGATCGCCTTTGTGTAAAAGTCGACGGCTGTCGTCCATATTTTGGCATTCTCGTAGCTGAGCCCTTGTTTGTAAAGGATGTCGGCCCGGATAATGCTCAGGTTGGAGGCGTAGATCAGGATCCCGGCTATCAGCGCCAGAACTACCACCAGAGCTGCAATGCCGATCAAACCCTGCTGGGTGCTGCGGCGCCCGGTTTTGCCTGCGCTCGCGGAGCCCCCTCCCTTTTGAGGAAGGGCGCGTGCTGCGGCCCGGTCAGGGGCAGGGGACGGGAAGGCGAAGGCCAGCACCGCGGCCAAGGCTGCGACGATGACGAATACGGCGATGTAGTAGAAGGTGATAGTGTTGGCTATCGGGTTCGGCCCGGTGACATCAGTCGCCGGCTTGAGGCTCATGGCGTGCAATATTCCGAACAGGATTACCCCTCCGATGCTCACCAGGGCATAGGTGCCCAGTGCTGCCAGCCAGTCGCGCCATGCAGCCTGCATTCCCTCTTTCCGCCCTGCCGATTGTTCGCGGGAGGCCAGGTCGCTGAGACCGATCAAGCCGATCGCCACCCAAGTCGCGGCAAAAAGGGCCAGCATTACCGGTGGGGAGGGATCGCCGCCCTTGGTCACCAGCGACTTCCAGATCGTGACGATCGGGCCTGGGTTGTTCTCCTGAATGGTGACAAAGTCGAACAGCATGGTGCCGAGGATCAGGATCGCCACGATACTCAAGAACAGCACCTCACCCAGCCACTTTTTTCTGCCCACCACCCGGTCCTGTGCCGGGAGTGGGGCGGCCTGTTCGCCGCGGCGCTTGCGGCGCCGTGAGGTCGCCTTGGGTTCTGCCCCGGCGGCAGTTGACCTGCTAGCATTGCCAGGGGTGGTTTCGGCTATTGCGTCGGCGGGCTGCAAGGCTAGACGGGTGCCGATCACGACCATCAGAGCAGTAAAGGCCCAGAAATAGGTGCGCGTAGAGGCGATGGCGATCCCAAAGTGGATCTCGACGAAATGAGCCACGATGGCCGACAGCAGGGCCAGCATCCACAGCGCATAGCGCCCGCCGATGCGCTGCCGCGTCTCGGCGTTGACGGTCGCCTCTACGAGAAACACAAACACGTACAGGGCCAGTCCGATCATCACGCCGACAGGAATACCGACGCCGACGTATACCGGCCCACCCAACGCCCAGCCAGCGACGCTACCCAGCACCCCGCCGCCGATCCATAACCCGAGAAAGGCCCATGCCTGCCATCTCTTCTGAATCAGCCCCAACCACTTTAGGCCATAGTAAAAGATGCTGGTGAACAGCAACATGTACACGGCAAAGCCAACGCCGCCTGTGGTCACCAGTGCGTCGAACGTCTCGTTGTGCGACCGGTCGGGTGAGGCGTTGCGCTTTTCATAGTGAGCCAGATCGGGCGGGTAGAAGCGGTTGTAGGCCACATACATCGACTCTGGCCCATAGCCGATGATCGGCCGCAGCGCGTTGAAACGGTCGGGTGTGGGCGGATCGCCGGGATATTCCAGCGGGGCGTGCCAGTCGATCATGTCGACCACGCCCTCCCAGATCAGGATACGAACCTTGCCGGTGCCGCTTTCGGTCTGAAGGAGCTTGCCCAGGCGTCCGATATAGTGCGTATCTCGTAGTTTGTCGAGGAAAGGCGATTGAACCGTGTTGAATATCACCAGGAACAGGATAACCACAACAGCAAAGGCGCTGGCCAGCCACGGCAGCCACACCTGGCGCCGGATCAGCCCCAACAGGGCCAGGAAGAAAAACATGCCGGCCACCAAGCCGATCAACGGGCCGCGGCTCTGGGTGTAAAAGATGCAGATGACCTGGGTGATGAGGATGCTAAAGTAGGCGGCGACCAGCAACAGCCGCGCGATGGGCTTGCGCAGGTAGTAGGCAAAGGCGGCCATGGCCGTGACAAAGATGACCATGGCCAGCAGGCCCAGCCAGAAGTATTGGGCCGTGGCCGGTGGGAAGAGCAGCTCCAGAATCCAGGAAAAGCCGACCAGGAAGGCAAAGCTCAACGGCAGGGCGATGGCCAGCACCCGCGGGCGGCGCTCTGCCGGGGTCAAGAGGAAGATCGGAACCTGGAGGCCCAGCCCGATCACGAGCGCCGCCACCCGCAACCAGGTCGCACCCGAGCCGGGGCGCAAGAGCATCCCGACGAGCAAGGCGCCGGCCAGCAGCACAAAGGCAACCGTGCCCACTATTGCATCGCGAGGGTCGAGCTTGCCGGCAGCTTCCTTCCAGTTCTCGAACAGACGCGCCAGGGTCAAGGGTATGACCATGATCAAAAAGGCCGCCACAAAGATGGCGTTGCCCATGTTAGACGCCACGCGGTCGGTCACGTTGCCGCCCCACGGCAGGGGATCCAGGCCAAAATGCTGGACCAGGCCGTACAGGGCAATGGGAAAGCTGACCAGGATGGCAACTGTCACTACGCGGTTGAGCTGCTGCTTGGTGCGCAGCCCCTGGAGCATCAGAAAAAAGATGACGATGTACGACAGGTTGGTGTAGGTCCCCTGCAAGCGCTGGTAGGAACCCAACAGGCTGACTGAAGGAACGACCGACAAGGCTGTGCTGACGAGATAGACCAGGATCAGCAGCAAGATGGGCAGGACCAGCGGGGTCTTGACTATCCGCTGCCAGATCGATGGGCGGGCCGGACTGCCCTCAGGCAGGGACTCCGTCCCACTGCCTGCTGCTCCCACTGCTGCGGCTGTGACAGGTGGGGCAGCGGTGCGCCAATCTTCGACGAGCCGGATGATCCAGGCCACGCCCATCACCAGGGCGATCGACCGCAGCAGTGACAGCTTGTCCGGCTCAAACACACGCTGGGAGTAGATGTTGAAAAAAAGCGGAACAACCACCAAAACAGCCAACCAACCTGCTTCGATGACCTTGTCGCAGAACAGACTGAACCTTGTACGCATGAACTGTTACCTCATCCTTCAATAGGTGATCTTATATGTGTGCAGGCAGGGCGTAGCCGCAAGCATCACATGGCACCCTCATTGTTTGCTCTGTTGATCAGAAGGATCGAAAAAGCCTGCCAGGTCGGTCCGGCCTGGGGCTAGGACATGGCGCGGCCAGGCCTGCCGAAACCAGGCGATCGTCTGCTTAAGGCCCTCTTCCAGAGGAGTCTGGGCGCGAAAGCCCAACGCTTCTGCGGCGCGGCGGATATCGGGCACGCGGCGCTGCGTCTCTTCAAAGTTCTCGCCAAACACGTTGCGGTAGGGTACCTGGACGATCTCCGAGTTGGCTCCGATCAGGTCGCGGATTAGCCGGGCCAGGTCGACGATCTGGGTCTCGCGGTCGGCGCCGATGTTGAACACCTGGCCGGCTGCCTCTGGCACGGTGCCGGCCAGGATCGTGCCCTGTACCGTGTCGGTGACGTAGGTGAAACAGCGGGTCTGCTGGCCGTCGCCGAAAATTGTCAGCGGCTGGCCCAGCCGGGCCTGGGTGACGAATTTTGCGATAACGCTGCCATAACCCTTGGGGTCGAGGCGCGGCCCGTAGGAGTTAAAGTAGCGCACGATGGAGACCGGCAATCCCTTGGCGGCATAGGCAAAGGCGAAATGCTCGTCGATTGCCTTGGACATGGCATACGACCAGCGGGCCACGGTGGTGGGGCCAAGGACCCGATCGGCATCCTCGCTCCAAGGAATGTTAGCGCTTTTGCCATACACCTCGGAGCTGGAGGCGATCACGGTGCGCTTCCAGTACTTGTAGGCCTTTTCCAGCACCACCTCAGTGCCCTTGACATTGGTATAGATGCCGTTCAGCGGATCCTCGACCACGTATTTGACCCCTACTACCGCCGCCAGGTGATAGATCTGATCCACCCCAGAGATGACGCGGTCCATCAGGGCCTCATTCAGGATGGTGTCGTTGACAAAGTGAAAGCGGTCGTGA
>Ga0209254_10000551_pt1 | contig 30867 bp, 21 predicted proteins | sample FrelakmetDIP11DI_FD_187148 | JGI IMG/M metagenome (GOLD analysis project Ga0209254, IMG submission 187148) | Freshwater lake sediment microbial communities from the University of Notre Dame, USA, for methane emissions studies - DIP11 DI (SPAdes)... | ecosystem: Environmental > Aquatic >... | reverse complement strand
CTCGAGCGCGCCGTCCTCGGGCTTCAGGAGGCGTTTCAGGATCGCGAGCGCGCCTTTGCGCATGTCGTGAAGATCGGCCGTACCGAGTATCAGGACGCCGTGCTGACGACGCTGGGCCGCGGGATGGGCGCGTACGCGGAGGCCCTGAGCCGCGACCGCTGGCGCCTGGCGAAGTGCGAAGAGCGCCTGCGCGTCGTCAACTTCGGCGGCACCGCGATTGGCACAGGTCTGGCGGCGCCCCGCGACTATATCTTCCGGGCGACGGAGACGCTCCGTGAGATCACGGGGCTTGGCCTGGCGAGGGCCGAGAACCTCGTTGAGGCGACACAGAACGCCGACGTGTTCGTCGAAGTCTCGGGCTTGATCAAGACGCTGGCGTCGTCGCTCATCAAGATCAGCGGCGACCTGCGGCTGCTCAGCTCGGGGCCCGAAGGGGGCATCGGCGAGATCAGGCTGCCCGCACGCCAGGCAGGGTCGAGCATCATGCCCGGCAAGGTGAATCCGGTCGTTCCGGAAGCGGTCACGCAGGCCGCGCTCCTGACCGTCGGCTACGACCAGGCGTTGACGATCGCCGCGTCGATGGGAAGTCTCGAGCTGAACCCGTTCCTGCCGCTTGTGGCGCACTGCCTGCTCGGCAGTTACGACGTGCTCGCAGGGGCCTGCAGGATCCTCGGGTCGCAGTGCGTCGCCGGGATCGACGCCAACGAAGCGGCGTGCCGACGGCACGTGGAGAACGCGACAGCCTCGGCCACCTCGCTCGTGCCGCTCATCGGCTACGCGCGCGCATCCGAACTGGTGGCGCTCGCGCGCGCCGAGCGCGGCGGGTTGAAGGCCGTTGCCGTGACGCACGGCTTCGTCACGGCCGAGCAGTTCGACGCCTGCACGTCGCCCGAAGCCGTGTCCCGGCTCGGATTCAGGGGGCCGTCTGCGGAGGCCCGGGAGGAAGGCCGCTGATGCAGGCTGCACCCAAAGCGCTGCGCCTCCACATCGGCCTGTTCGGCCGCCGCAACGTGGGGAAGTCTTCGCTCCTGAATGCCATCACCCGCCAGAACGTGTCGATCGTGTCGGCCGTGGCCGGCACCACGACGGACCCCGTCGAGAAGCCGATGGAACTGTTGCCGCTCGGGCCGGTGCTGTTCGTCGACACCGCTGGCGTGGACGACGAGGGCGCCCTCGGCGAGCTGCGGATGGAGAGGACCAGGGCGGTGCTGGATCGGGTCGACCTCGGCGTCGTGGTGACCGAGGCCGGCGCGTGGGGTTCCTTCGAGGACGGCCTCGTGGCCGAACTGAAGCGTCGCAACGTCCCCGTCGTGATTGCCGTCAACAAGATCGACGCGCGTCCCCTGGCGGACGAGGAACGCGTGCGCCTCCAGCCGGCGGGTGATGCCCTCGTGGCGATGTCGGCGCTCGGCGGGCAGGGCGTGGGAGACGTGCGCGAAGCCCTGCTGAGGCTCGCGCCCGCGGATCACTTCGACAGCCGCCGGATCGTCGCCGATCTCGTCCCGCCCGGCGAAATCGCCATTCTCGTCGTGCCCATCGACAAGGAGGCGCCGAAGGGCCGTCTCATCCTGCCCCAGGTGATGGCCATCCGCGACCTGCTCGACGGCGAGAGCCTGGCGCTGGTCACGCAGGATCGCGAGCTGGCTCGCGCGCTCGCCTCGCTTGGCCGGCCGCCCGCGCTTGTCGTCACCGACTCCCAGGCTTTCCTGAAGGTCGCCGCCGACGTGCCGGCCGGAGTGCCGATGACGTCGTTCTCGATCCTCATGGCGCGCTTCCAGGGCGACCTCTCGGAGCAGGTGCGAGGCACGCTCGCCATCGAGCATCTCGCGAGCGGCGACCGCGTGCTCCTCGCGGAAACCTGCACGCACCATCCGATCGGCGACGACATCGGGCGCGTGAAGATCCCTCGGTGGCTGGCGCAGTACACCGGTGCCAGCCTCGAGTTCACTCACGTCCAGGGCCGCGACTTTCCCGCGGATCTCTCGCCGTACACGCTCGTCGTCCACTGCGGCAACTGCACGGGCAACCGCCGCGAGATGCTGTCGCGGATCCACCGATGCCGCGAAGCGGGCGTGCCCATCACCAACTTCGGGCTGACCATCGCGTACTCGCTCGGGATCTTCGAGCGAGCCCTCGCTCCGTTCCCCTCCGCACGGGAGGCCTGGCGTGCCGCCCGCGCGTGAGTCCCTCGAACGCCCGGATCGCGCGACCATCGAAGCGTGGTTGCGCGAGACCGACGACGCGGCACTCGAGCCGCTCTGGCAACGGGCCGATCGGGTGCGCCAGCTGCACGTCGGCGACGCGGTTCATCTGCGCGGGCTCGTCGAGATCAGCAACTACTGCGTGCGCCAGTGCCTGTACTGCGGGATCCGCGGTTGCGCCGCCGACGTCACGCGCTACCGGATGAGCGCCGGCGAGATTCTCGCCTGCGCGCGCGACGCGGCGCAGCTCGGCTACGGCACCGTCGTCATGCAGTCCGGCGAGGACCCGGGGCTCACGGAGGCGTTCGTCGCGGACCTGGTTGGCGCCGTCAAGGCCGAGACCGGTCTGGCGGTGACGCTGAGCCTCGGCGAACGCAGCGACGGCGAGCTGCGAGCCTGGAGGGCGGCCGGCGCCGACCGGTACCTGCTGCGCTTCGAGACCTCCGACCCGGCGCTCTACAGGCGCATCCACCCCAACCTGCCCGGAACCGTTTCCGACCGCCTCGCGCAGCTCCGGCGGATGCGCGCCATGGGATACGAGATCGGCAGCGGCGTGATGGTCGGCATCCCGGGACAGACCTGGGACATCCTGGCCGGCGACATCGAGGTGTTCCGCGACCTCGACATCGACATGATCGGCGTCGGGCCGTTCCTGCCGAGCCCACGCACGCCGCTCGGCGGCGGGCACGCCAATCACTACGCGGCCCCGCCGGGCGAACAGGTGCCGAATGACGAGCTGACAACGTTGAAAGTTGTCGCACTGACGCGTCTTGTGTGCCCCGACGCCAACCTGCCGAGCACGACGGCGCTTGCCACGATCGACCCGGCGCGGGGGCGCGAGCTTGGATTGACCCGCGGCGCCAACATCGTGATGCCCAACGTCACGCCGCCGCAGTACCGCGTGCTTTACGAGATCTACCCGGGCAAGGCGTGCATTCACGAGACCGCCCAGATCTGCCGGGGATGCATGGAGCGCCGCATCCTCTCGATTGGCCGCCGGATCGGCACCGGCCCGGGGGAGCGCAGGCGTCGGGACGCGTGACGAGCCATGGACCATCTCGCCCCTCTCGCACTCCCCCCGTTGACTATCGCGGGCTCGCCGTTGACCTGCGCTATGCGCGCCTGATGCGCGTGGCGGGACTGGAGGACGTCATTCAGGCGCGTCAGTCCTCACCGTGATCGCCGAAACCCGGCCCCTTGCCCGACCCCCTTGCGCTGGCCAGGCGCCCTGACTCCTGTTAGGCTGTGCCCCATGCCATCCGGAGCCCCCCGCGAGAGCTGGCTCGATCGGCTCGGGCTGAACCGCCCCGAGCTGCGCGCCTGGGCGATGTACGACTGGGCCAACTCGGCCTTCTGGACCACCGTCATTGCCGTGGTCTTTCCGCAGTACTTCGCCCGCGTGCTCGCCGCAGACCTGCCGGCCGGGCAGGCGACGAGCTACTTCGCGTGGACCTCGGCGCTGTCGGTGGCCGTTGTGGCCGCCGTCGCTCCGGTGCTGGGCGCCATCGCCGACTACGCCGCGCTGAAGAAGCGGATGCTCGCCTTCTTCATCGGGATTGGCGTCGTCTCGACGGCCTGCCTGTGGTTCGTCGAGCGCGGCGACTGGCAGTGGGGCCTGTTCCTGTTCGTGATGGGGAACATCGGCGCGGCGGGCAGCATCACGTTTTCCGATTCGCTGCTGCCGCACATCGCGGCGCCGCACGAAGTCGATCGGGTCTCGTCCTCCGCCTACGCCATCGGCTACCTGGGCGGCGGCCTGCTGCTCGTCATCAACGCGGTCTGGATCGCGAAGCCCGAGTGGCTCGGCATGCCAGGCGGGACGTTTCCGGCCCGGCTGTCTTTCCTGAGCGTGGCCGTGTGGTGGCTCGCGTTCTCGGTGCCGATCCTGCGGCGCGTCGCCGAGCCGCCTGCGCGCCGCGAGGCCGGTGAGTCGGGCACCGGCGGCCTGCTGACGGCCGGGTTCTCGCGGCTGGGGCATACGTTCCGCGAACTGCGTCTATACCGCCAGGCCTTCCTGCTGCTGGTGGCGTTTGCCATCTACAACGACGGCATCAACACCATCATCCGCATGGCCGGCATCTACGGCGCGGAGATCGGCCTGCGCGAGGACGCCATCATCCTGTCGCTCGTCGTCGTGCAGTTCGTGGGCGTGCCATTCTCGTTCCTCTTCGGGAGAATCGCGGGTCACATCGGCGCGAAACGATCGGTGCTGCTCACGCTGGTCGTCTACGGGGCCATCAGCGTCTTCGGATACTTCCTGCGCACGGGCTGGCAGTTCTTCCTGCTCGCCTTCATGGTGGGCACCGTCCAGGGCGGCAGCCAGGCCCTGAGCCGCTCGCTCTTCGCCTCGATGATCCCCCGCCACAAGTCGTCCGAGTTCTTCGCCTTCTTCGGCATCTTCGAGAAATTCGGCGCCGTCCTGGGGCCGGCGCTGTTCGCCGTCGTGGCCGGGGCCAGTGGCTCGAGCCGTCCGGCCATCCTCGCCGTCATTGTGTTCTTCGTGGTCGGGGGGGGGCTGCTCGCCCGCGTGGACGTCGGCGCAGGCCAGCGCGCCGCCCGGGACGCCGAGTCGGCGGCCGGGCCTGGCTAGGCGTCCTCGCCACGCAGGCGGCCGCGCTTCGCCTTGATTCGGGCGCGCTGCTCCTTGGCGCCCAGCCGCCGCTCGCGCGAGGCCTTCGTGGGCCTGGTGGCTTTGCGGGATCGCGGCCGCCGGAACGCCTGCTGGATGAGCAGCGCGAGGCGCGCCCTGGCCGCCTCGCGGTTGGCGGCCTGCGTCCGATGCTCGCGGCTGTCGATCAGGATCACACCGCCGGCACTCATCCGCTTGCCAGCCAGGGCAGCCAGCCGGGCCTTCACCTCGGCGGGCAGCGAAGAGGCGGACACGTCGAATCTGAGCTCCACCGCGGTGGCCACCTTGTTGACGTTCTGCCCGCCGGGCCCGGAGGCGCGGACGAACCGCTCGTCGAGTTCGTGGTCCGCGATGGCGAAGGTGGGTGTGATCTGCAACGTTTCGCGACTACCTGGCAGCGGGGATCGAGCAGGCGCCTGTGCCGGAATCGCGGAAACTCCGGCCGTCGACCGGGATGAACTCCCACGTATACGACGCGCTCTTCAACGTGAGCTTCAGGACGCCCCAGGCGTCGCTGTGGAAGACTTCGCTGTTGGCCACCGATCGCGAACGGCCGTAGAGCGGATAGCCGCCGGTGCCGACGACGAACTGGCGCAAGCCGCGCGGGTCGGGCCGGCCATCGGCGTCCTGAAGGGCGAAGCGTTCGTACTGGTGATTGTGCCCGCTCAGGACGAGTTCGGCGCCGTGCTGGCCGAGCAGTCGCCAGATGTCGCGCATGTGGGCGGCGTGGTCGTTGGGCCCCGACGTGTACAGGGGCCGGTGCCACATCGCGAGCGTGCAGGCGGCCGGCGAGGCCGCGAGTTCGGCTTTCAGCCACGCGAACTGCGCCGAGCCGGGGCCCGCGTCAATCTCGCTGTTGAGCGAGATGATCTGCCAGGCGCCGAGTGTCGTGCTGTAGTACCCGAGGCCGGCCGGACCCGCGCTCGCGCCGAAGTAGGAGTAGTACGGCCGGCCGTGTCCACCGAACACGTCGTGATTTCCGATCGTCGGCAGCATCCGTGACCGGTGCCGGCCCCAGGTGGGCTCGAAGCACTTCTCGTATTCTCCGGCCGCGCCGGCGTCCTGCACGTTGTCGCCCAGCGTGAACACCGTCCCCGGAATGCGATCGAGCAGGCCGGCGGTGGCTTCCGCGTCGCCCACGCCGCATCTGGCGATGTCGCCCGCGCCCACGAACACCTCGTCCGGGGCCGGGGCCGGGGCCGGGGCCGCCGCAATCAATGCGGCCGGGCTGCTGGCGCTGACGCTCGAGTCGGACGGTGTGGGCGACGAGGGGCTGACAGGGGTGCTGCCTCCGCACCCGGCGAGGAGGGCAGACGACAGAAGGGCGGAAAAGACAAGGCCGACGACGAGGGACCTGGACCTCACATGGGCTCCGACAAACACGGTGCTACGTATCTTGCCACAGCCCTGTCTCATTCTAGACACAATCCGCCGGAGTTTCGGTTCCCGGCCTGGTTCGCGGTATCTTGTGCGGATGCGGACGACAGTCGTCATCGCCTCCCGAAACGAAGGCGACAGCGTGGTTGAACTCGCGGCTGCCGTCAAGGCATGCTGCGACGAAGTGATCGTGGTCGATGGCCACAGCACCGACGGCTCTCCGGGGCGGCTGAAAGCGCTCTGCGTGGCGGTCATCGAGGACGGGGGACTGGGCAAAGGCGAGGCGATTAGGCGCGGGCTCGCGGCCGCCGCCGGCGACGTCATCGTGACGATGGACGCCGACGGCTCGCACGACCCGGCGGACATCCGGTCCCTCGTCGCGCCCATCGAGGCCGGCGAGGCGGACCTCGTCATCGGGTGCCGCATGCGCGGGGGCAGCGACGAGTTCGCGGGCACGTGGACGATGTTCGTGCGCCTGTGGGGCAACAACGTTCTCACCCAGGTCATCAACACCCGTTTCGGCACGACCCTGACCGACACGCAGAACGGCTTCCGCGCGCTTCGCGCGAACGCCGTTTCGCGGCTGGCTCTCACGGAGGACAGGCACTCGATCGAACTGGAGATGGTCCTGCGGGCGCTCAAGGAAGGGCTCCGGGTCTTCCAGGTGCCGGCCCACGAGTACGCGCGCAGATCGGGCGAGTCGAGCCTTTCTGTGGTGCGCCAGACGCCGACGTTCCTGTGGTGCCTCCTGCGGAACATCTGGTAGCGGCTGGCCGGTCGCGTCCGTCGGCGCTCCCTGGGCGGGAGCGTCAGCGGACCCGTTCGACGGCGAGCAGCGACACGTCATCCTTCAGGCAGCCCTCGCACCATGCCCGCACATCCGCCGCCAACGCCTCGAGTCCGGCGCGCAGCGGCAGGCTGCGCCGGGTGGCGATCGCCTCCAGGAGACGCGGGTGGCCGAACTCCGCTCCGTAAGCGTCGAGCGCCTCAATCACGCCATCCGTGTAGAAGTAGAGCCGGTCGCCCGGCTCCAGCGTCAGCGCCACGTCGTCGTAGGCCGCGTCGTCGAGCATCCCGATCGGCAGGCCCGCCCCTTCCACCGCGAACGGCACGCCGCCGCTCGGTAGCTTGATCGGTGACGGGTGTCCGGCCGTCACGTATTCGAAGCGTCCGGTGATCGGATCGATCACGCCGTACACCAGCGTGAAGTACTGCCGGGTCCGATCCATCGGGAACTGCCGGTTGAGCCGCTCCGCGACGCGGGAGGGCGGCACCACGACCGACCCGGAGCCGGTGTCCTCGGTGAGGAGCGCTCCGCCGGCGGCCGGCGACAGCAGGTGCGTCAGCGTGAACGAGAGCAGCGCTGCGCCCACGCCATGGCCGCTCACGTCAAGAAGATAGAGGGCCAGCCGATCAGGCGTGAGGGGAACGACGCCCACCGCGTCGCCAGCCAGATCGTCGCACGGGTGAAAGGCGTGCGCGATGCGGAGCGCGCCCGCCTCGAACTCCGCGGGCGGCAGCAGGGCCTTCTGCACGCGCGCCGCCAGCCTGAGATCCTGCTCCAGGGCCTCCTTCGTCCGCCGGAGGCCGTCCTCGGCGAGCCGGCGCGCGGTGACATCGGACTGGACGCCGATGAAGTGCGTGACCTCACCGGAGACGTTTCGCACGGGAGTGATCGACAACCGGTTCCAGAACGTCGTGCCGTCCTTGCGGTAATTCAGGATCTCGACCACGCACTCGCGGTTCTCCGCCAGCGCCGACCGGATCTCGGCCACGTCGGCCGCATCGGTGTCGGGTCCCTGCAGAAACCGGCAATTACGGCCCATGACGTCCGCCGCCGCGTAGCCCGTCATCCGCTCGAATCCTCGGTTCGCGTAGATGAGCGGGCGGTCGGGCAGCCTGGCGTCGGCGATGGTCAGCCCCTCGGCGGCGACGTCGAGCGCGCGGTCCTTCAGCGCGAGCCACTCGGCGAGCGGATCGTGGCGGTCAGGTGTGTCCCGATCCCGCGGTGCGTTATCCATCACGCGTCCTCGCCTCCTGCTGGCCGAGGCTGCCATGATAGCCCGGCAGCGTCTCTGGCCAGCGCCCTGCGGCTGCGGGTGACCAGCCTACAGGCCGCGTCGCCGATACACCACCATCTCCGGATTGACCTTGTCGAGGTTCGTCAGCGGTGATTCACCGGAGCCCTGGAACGGCGCCTCGTATTGCAGCAGCGCCCACGCCGGCAGGGCTGCACGGTAGCGGAACACCTCGTCGTACCCGAGCGACCCGTCCTGCAATGCCCTCAGCAACGCCCGGCCCTCCGGCGCGCGGGCCCGCTCGAACCGCCGGGCGAACCTGGCGTTCAGCACCAGCACGTCCGGCGACGCCTGCCTTACCGCCTCGACCGTCGGCTCCACCGTCGTGGCCCGCGCCGGCGGCGCGATGCGCGCCATGTAGGCACGTCCTCCAACCAGGCCGACCACCGCGCGGGCGTCGGTCGAGGCAGACACCCATGAGGTGACAGCGTGCCGCGCGTCGAGGTTCATCATCACGTTGATCGACGCCGCGTAGACGAGCGCGTAGACGAACGACGCGGCGACGAGCAGCCTGGGGGTGACGCGCGAGCGGAAGGCGTCGAAGGCGTCTGCGCATGCGGCGCCGGCAAACAGGGCCAGCACGAAGATCCCGCCGAACAGGTAGCGATCATTCACGTAGAGCGTCACCCACGTGAACGAGAGGTGGAACGACAGCGGCACGACGAGGAGCCACAGCCACCACCGCCGGTCGCGGCGCACCAGGGCTCCCGCGATCCCGGCCGCCGACAACAGGAAGATCGGCCAGCCGAGCGCCCACCTGAACAGCGAGAGCGTCAGCCCCGAAAGCTCCAGATAGCCGGCGAAGGTCCGGGGGACGATGGCGAGATCGCCCAGCGTGGAGAGCAGGCGGATGTGCGCCGCGAACCCGGCGAGGTTGAAGACCATGTTGTGGAACGCGACCGAGGCCAGCGCGGCCGCCGCGCCGGCCGCCCACACGCGCCGATCGGCGAGGGCGCGGCCGAGGCCGCTCCAGGACGCCGATCCACCGTGCTGCCGGGCGGTCATCGCGATCACGGCGGCGCCAACCAGCGCGAGATTCGCGTAGGCCTGATCTTTCGTCGCCACCGCGCCGGCCGACGCGATGCCGAGCCAGACGTAATCGCCGAGTCGGCCGCTGCGGCGGATGCGCAGAAAGGCCACCATCGCCCAGGCGAACCAGCACAGCGCCGGCACGTCCAGGTTCGCCATCTTGCCGTAGTACAGGAAGAGCGGCGTCAGCAGCAGCGCCAGCGGCGCGAAGACGGCGCGGCGAGGCCCGACCATCTCCACGCCGCAGAGATAGCTGGCGACGAGCGTGCCGAGCGCCATCATGACGGACACGGCCCGCATCAGTGCCAGCTGACCTGCCCACGATGTCACGCTTCCCGCGGGCAGCATGCCCAGCCGGTCCGCCAGTTCGAACGCCGACACCGGGATCGACAGCACGGCGTAATGGAGCCACGGGTACTTGTCGAACCACCCGCTCCGGAAGCCCTGGCGCAGGACGTCCCGCACCCAGTCCGGCCTGAGCTCGTCCGCGGCCCACGACGATTCCGTCAGGCCCCAGTCGAGGCCCCAGATGAGCAGGCCGAACGCGAGCAGCAAGACCAGACCGAACGCGCGGCGATCCTCGGGTTGCGGCGTCGCGCGGACGACTTCCCTCCACGCCCACCACGAGATGGCGCGGACGGGAACGTAGAGGAAGACGATTCCCAAGGCCAGGGAGACAGCTAGTGCGAGGGGCGCGGGCACCGGCCGCGGGGCGGCCCACACCGCTGCGATACTGGCACTCGCCAGCGTCGCCGCGCCGATGACCTCGGCTCGGCGCATGCTACTTCGCCACGGCCTCCATCGTCCTGAGCACCGGATAGAACTCGGGCGTGGGCGAGGCGCCGAGGACCGGGTCGAGGATGTTCCACGCCATGAAGCCGTCGTCGGACCGCGGATCGAGGAGGATGAACGCCAGGCGGGCGAGCGGCTGATCCATCGGAATCACCAGCGAACCCGCCGGGATCGTCTGCTCGGTGGCTTCCCACGCCCCGGTCATCGTGCGAAGCCTGTGCGTGCCCTGGTACTCGGCCTGAGCCACCTCGGACGTGGCGATTTTGAACCGGTCGCCCTTGACGGTCGTTTCTTTCTCGGTCTTGAAGAACTTGACGCCGTGCGCCTCGAGCCTGTCGACGACGCTGGCGATCATCCGCGTGGTCGGATTGCCCATGGGGCGGCCGTACGGCCCGCCCATGCCCCCGCGCCCACCCGGCCCCGGGGCTCCGGCAGGGGCTCCCGGCGGGCCCTGACGGCCTGCCGGTGCGGCCGCCGCCGCCGGCGGAGCGCCGGCCTGCGAGGCAGCCGGGGCGGCCACCGGCGCCGACGAAATCACGTACGCCCGCGGAGCGATGCTCGACTCCGTGCCTTCGACGACGCCGAGGTGCGGCATCGTTTCGACGCGCTCGCTGCCGTCAACGCGGCGGCGCATCGGCCGGTCGGGCACATACGGGTTCCGCTCGTCGACGACGTCGGCGAGGACGACCTCGACCGGATCCGGCGCCTTCACCATCCGTGCGCGCACGAATTGCTGCGTCTCGATAATCGACTCGGCGTCGGCAGCCGCCGTGGCTTTGCGGATGGCCTCGCCGTTGGTCACCGCATAATTGATGATCTCCTCGAGGAACCAGTAGTCCGCCTTGATCCGGTCCTCGAAGCTCGCGTACGAATACGTCTCCGACAGGATGCCGATCCGGTTCCGGATGCCGAAGTACGTCTGCGTGTAGCGCGGCTTGTAGAGATCGAGATCGCCGGACCACACGCGCTCGCCCGACCGGGTCGGCCCGCCATAGTAAAAGTAGCTCCAGCCGCGCTTCGCCTTCACGGCTCTGGTGACGGCGGGCAGCAGGCCCCCCCGCACGAGGCTCGCGATACCGGGCGAGGTGTTCGGGCTCCCCGACGTTTCGTAGGTGAGGAAGAAGCCGTGGTCGCTGCCGTTGGTGGTGTGCAGGTCGATCGCGATGTGCGGGTCGTACTGGGTGAGCAGGCGGGCCAGCGACCGCGCCTCGGCGGTCTCGAGTTTCGTGTTGTCGCGGTTGAGATCGAGGTTCTCGGCGTTGGCGCGCTGACCCATGCCGCCGATCGGGCCGAACTGGCTGCCGCGGTTGCGGACGCCTACCCGTTCGTTGCCGTCGGCGTTGTAGATCGGGTTGACGAGCAGGACGACGTGCTGAAGCCAGGCGGCGCGCTCGCCCTTGGCGATTGACCGCAGCAGCCACAGGCAGGCCTCCTTGCCTTCGACCTCGCCCGCGTGGATGTTGCCCTGGATGTAGATGCGCGTCTTTCCGGTGGCCAGCACCTGCTCGGGCGTGGCGCCCGGCGCGCCGATGACGGCCAGCGGCATTGGCCGGCCCTCGAACGTGTAGCCGTAGGTGGTCAGATGAATCCGCGGCGACGCCGCGGCCATGGCCTTCATGAAGGCGACGACCTCGTCGTACCGGCTGGTCTCGGTGAAATTGGTCGCCTCGGGCCGCGTCAGGGGCCACGCGCGCGTCGCGGCGGCCGGCGCGGCCGGTGACGCAGGCCGTTGCTGCGCGGCGGCGATTCCCGCGAGGGCGAGCAGAAGGCCGGCCGACACGCCGAGGCGAAGAATCGTCGTCGAAGATCGGTGATCGCTCATCTGCGGCATCTCCAGTCGGATAGACGTACGTGCGCCCGAGTCTAGCAGAAGAGGGTGCTCTGTCTATCCCTTGAGCGTGACCGTGAAGGTGCTGCCTGTGCCGGGCTCGCTCTCCACCGACGCGTCGCCGCCATAGAGCTGCGCGAGTTTCTTCACGATTGACAGCCCAAGGCCGGTGCCGGGGATCGCGCGGGTCTGCTCGTTCTTGATGCGCACGAAGTCCTGGAAAAGCCGGCCGGCGTCTTCGGCCGAGAGGCCGATGCCGGTGTCCGAGACGCGCACGCGCCACGCGGCGTCCGCGCGGTCGATGGCGATGGTCACATCGCCACCGTCGCGGTTGTACTTCACGGCGTTGCTGACGAGGTTGTTGAAGATGATGTCGAGTTCGCCGCGATCCGCGACGAGGGGGGCGCGCTCGGGCGCGTCGAGGCGGATCGCGATGCTTCGCGCGGTTGCCGCCGCCGCTACCGTCTCGATCGCTGACGCGGCGGCGTCGCGCAGATCGGCCGGCGCGAGGTCGCGCCGCTTCTGCCCCGACTCGATGCGCGTCATGTTCAGCAGGTCCACGATGAGCTTGCGCATGCCTTCGGTGCGGACCAGCGCCCGGTCGATCACGCGCGCCACGACGGCGGGATCGCTTCCGGCCGACCCGTCCTTGAGGATCTGGAGGTACCCCTCGACGGCGGCCAGCGGCGCCTTGAGCTCGTGCCCGAGCACCGAGATGAACTGGAAGCGGACCTGCCGCTTCTCCAGGGCCAGCCGCCGCGCTTCGCGCTGGACCACCAGGTGGCGGACCACGCGGCGGACGGCTACGCGCAGGTCTTCCGGCGTGAATGGCTTCGGCAGGAAGTCGTGGGCCCCGCGCTTGGTGGCCTCGATCGCGGTTTCGAGCGTGGCGTAGGCGGTGATCATCACCGTCAAGGTCTCGAGACGGCGCTCCCGGATTTCGCGCAGCACATCCAGCCCGGACATCCCCGGCAGCTTCATGTCGAGCAGCAGGATGTCGGGCGCCGACGCGGCCATCATCTCGAGGGCCGCCTCCCCGGTGTCAGCCGTCTCGATGGCGAAACCCACCACGTGGTCGTCGGACTCGTCCAGCCTGACCGTGTACGTATTCAGGACGCGCGCGACGGCCAGCCGCATCCCCGTCTCGTCGTCGACGACCAGTACCCGCAGCGTTTCCACGTTTGTCCCTTGGTATTCGAATCCCGAGTCCCGAACCCGCCTGAATTCTGCCGGGTTCGCCCTGAGCGAGCCGCGACAGCGGCGAGTCGAAGGGCTAGCCCCGAGCCCCTGCCTTCAGCAGCCTCTCCACCTCGCGCGTCAGCTGCTCGAACCGGATCGGCTTCGCCAGCAGCGCGTCGGCGCCGACCCAGGCGCGCTCCGCGTCGGACGTGGGTGAGAAACCGAGGCCGGTTTCCGCGGTGACGGCAGTCACCAGGATGACCGGCAGGCCCGGCAGCATCCGCTTCAGGTGATGCGACAGCACGAACCCGTCGTCGTGCTGTTCCATCATGAGATCCAGGATGGCCAGATCGGGCCTGATCTCGGCAGCGAGCGCCTCGGCGTCGGCGCGGTTCGAGGCGGTGCTCACCCGGTACCCCGCGTGCTCGAGCTGCACCTTGTGCTGGTACAGGAAGTCCTCGTCGTCGTCGACGAGGAGGATGTGCGGGGCTGTCGGCTGGGATGTCATGGTGTCGGGTCCTGAAGGCTAGTTCACGCTGCCGGCCACGGGTGCGGCGCTCGACAGGACGTCCGCGACGGCCTCCGGGCGCCGGCGGGGCAGGTTGACCGTGAACGTCGTGCCCGTGGCCCCCCGGGCGGGGTCCGCGTTGGACATCACGGCGATGTCGCCGCGGTGCATCTTGACGATGCCGTAGGTGACCGCGAGACCGAGGCCGGTGCCCTGGCCCACCTTCTTGGTCGTAAAGAACGGCTCGTAGAGCTTCGGGATGTTCTCGGCCGGGATGCCGACGCCCGTGTCGGCGACCGCCAGGCGGCACCGATCGCTTTCTGGCCCGTCGTCGCTGACCGTGACCGTGAGCGCCCCGCCGTCGGGCATGGCCGCGTAGGCGTTGCTGACGAGATTCACGAGCACCTGGGTGAGCTGATCGGCGTCCAGGTCGGCCAGCGGGTCCGCCATCCGGTTCTCGAAGGCGAGGGTGACGTTGACCGGCGGCGGCACGCCGCGAAGCGCCCGCTGCGCCAGCTCGACCAGGTTCACGCGGTCGTGCTCCACCTTGTTCTGGCGCGCGAAGTTCAGCAGCCCCGCCACGATCTTCTTGCAGCGGTCGGCCTGCTCGACCACCATCGTCACGTCCTCCCGCACCTCGGGCCGGTCTCCGAGCTGCTCCAGAAGGAAGTGCGCGTACATGATGACGACGCCCAGGGGGTTGTTCACCTCGTGGGCGATGCCGGCGGCGAGCTGGCCCATGCTCGCGAGCTTCTCCGACTTGACCAGGGCCTCCTGCGTGCTGGCGAGCTCCTCGTTCGAGAGGGCCAGGTCACGGACCGTGCTGCGGAGCTGCTCGATGCTGTGCGGCAGGCACATCGTCGGCTCGGCCAGGCCGACGTAAATGGCGCTGGCCAGCTCGCGGCAGGAGGAGTAGCCGCACGCGCCGCAGTTCAGCTCGTGGCGCGGGTCCGACTTGCCGAGATCGCCGAGCAGGCGGACGAGTTCGTCCGGCGAGGGCACGGGCATCCGGAGGTCGAACGGCGAGTACGACCTGGCGAGGTTGAGGCCGGCCCATCGCTCGTGTTCGTCCCGCCATGCCCCCGTGTTCACGCTGGCGATGCGGTGCCGCACGAACTGGCTGACGCGCGCGCGCCTCCCGAAGTGCGGCAGGTCCGAGCTCATGCCGGGGCCCATCGTGCAGCCGTGGCAGAAGAGCAGCTCGAGCAGCCGCGTTTCCATGATGCCGGTCTCGGCTTCCTTGATGGCCTGCGCGAACTCGGCCGGGCCCTCGCCGACCATCACGTGCCCCGTCACGAGGTCTTCGTGGATGCCGGCCACCTGCAGCATGCCGCCGCTGATGGGAAACAATCCGCCGCCTCGCGCGTGCGGCGGATCGAAGTCCCCCGGCGCGACCTCGTCGAGGTCGAGGCTGCGTTCGGTCATCATCCGGCGCAGCTCCGTGAACGTGAGCGCCTCGTCGACTTCGCCGCCGAGATCGGGCGAGATCGCCTCGCGCTTCTTGGCGATGCACGGCCCGATGAACACGACGCGGATGGCGTCGCCATGGAGAGCCCTGAGCAGCCTGGCCATCGCGATCATCGGCGAGACGAGGGGAGCGAGCGACCCGGTCAGGTCGGGGTGATACCGGCGCACGTAGCCGACCACGGCGGGGCAGGTGGTGGCGATCCACAGCTTGTCGGTGTCCTGGGCCACCAGCCGCCGATACTGGTGCGCCACCAGTTCGGCGCCAAACGCCACCTCATGGACGGAGGCGAACCCCAAGGCCCGCAGCCCGCCCACCACCTGCGTGTAGTCGTAGCGGATGAACTCGGCGGGGAAGCTCGGCGCGACAATCGCGGCGACCGGCGCCGGGCCCGCGAGCAACGTCTCGACCGCTTCGACGGCCGACAGAATACGCTTGGCGTCCTGCGTGCACACCTTGAAGCACACGCCGCAGCCGATGCATCGCTCCGGCAGAACCTGGGCCTTGTGGTCGGCGATGCGAATCGCCTTGGCCGGGCACTCGCGCACGCACTGGTAGCAGACACGGCAGCGCTCGCCGATGGTCGAGACAAGGGGCTCCTGGGTGAATGGCGTCACGCAGTCCTCACTACATCACCGGCTCGCGGGTTTCATAACGCGTGTGCAGGAGTTCGTGGCTCTTGGGCGACAGCGGCTTCTCCAGGAACTCCGCGTAGAGCCGCTGGATGGCCGGGTTCTGGTGCGACGCGCGCACGGGGGCGTCACGGTCGATCAGGTAGAGCGCCTGCATGCGCGCGCGTATCACGTCGGGCGACGCCGACCTCGGCTGGCCGCCGCCGGCCACGCAACCCCCGGCGCAGGTCATCACCTCGATGAACTGCAGGTCGGTCCGCCCGGCCCGGACCTGCTCCAGAATCTTGCGCGCGTTGCCGAGGCCCGAGACCGCCGCGACGCCGATGTCGCGGCCGGCCACCGTCGTGCGGTACTCCTTGATGCCGTCGAGGCCGCGGAGCGCCTGCACCTTGAGCTGCCCGGCCGTCTCCCCGGTCAACAAGTAGTGGGCCGTGCGAATCGCGGCCTCCGCCACGCCCCCGGAGGCCCCGAACAGCTTGCCGGCCGACGTGCGCTCGCCGAAGGGCGTGTCGGCGGCGTCGGGCGGCAGGGCCGTCAGATCGAGGCCGTACATCCTGATGAGCTCGGCCGCCTCGCGGGTGGTCAGCACCGCGTCGATGTCCTGCCGGCCGCCGCGGCCCATTTCGGGCCGGCCCGCTTCGAACTTCTTCGCGGTGCACGGCATGATCGCCACACTGTAGATGCGATCCGGGTCGACGCCAAGGCGCTCAGCCAGGAACGTCTTCACCACCGCGCCGAGCATCTGCTGAGGGCTCTTGCAGGTGGACAGGTTCGGAATCAGGTCCGGGTAGAACTGCTCGACGAACTTCACCCAGCCCGGCGAGCAGCTGGTCATCATGGGCAGCCTGCCGCCGGTGGTCAGGCGATGGGCGAGCTCTGACGCTTCTTCCATGATCGTGAGGTCGGCCGAGAACGCCGTGTCGAAGACCCAGGCGAATCCGAGCCGCCGCAGGGCCGTCACGAAGGGCCCGTCGACGTCGATGCCCGGCTTGAGGCCGAACTCCTCCGCCAGGCTCACCGACACCGACGGCGCATGCTGGACGATGACGATCTTCGAGGGGTCCGCCAGCGCCGCCCGCACGTCGTCAATCGCTCTTGTCTCGACCAGCGCGCCCACGGGGCACACCGCCACGCACTGCCCGCAGTTGATGCAGCTGCTGACGTTGAGGCCTTCGTCAAACGCCGGGCCGATGCGCGTCCTGCTGCCGCGGCCGATGAAGTCGATCGCCCCGACCGCCTGCACCTCTTCGCACACCCGCACGCACTTGCCGCACAGGATGCACTTCGCCGGGTCGCGGACAATCGACGGGCTCGCCACGTCCATGCGCGCCGGCATTCTCCCGCCGAAGTAGTGCCGGCGTCGGACGCCGAGCTGGGCCGCGAGGTCCTGCAGTTGGCACTCGTTATTGCGGGCGCAGTACAGGCAGTCGTCCGGGTGGTTGGCGAGCAGCAGTTCGACCAGCGTGCGGCGCGCGTCGACGGCGCGAGGCGAGTGGGTCTGGACCTTCAGGCCGGCGGCCGCCGGGAACGCGCAACTCGGCACGAGGCCGCGCTGGCCCTCCACTTCGACCACGCACATCCGGCACGCGCCGCTCGGCGGCAAACCCTCGTAGTGGCACAACGTGGGAATTTGGACGCCCGCCCGTCGCGCCGCCGAGAGCAGCGTGTCGCCGCTCTGCGCCTCCACCGCCCGCCCGTTCATCTCGAGTGTCATCGTCTCTCCCGAATCACTCGGCTGCGGGTCCTGTCCGCGCCGTTCCCATCTGTGCTCGGCTGACCTTCGCCAGTCCTGCCTGCGCGCAGATGGGAAGCGCCGCGGCCACCCACAGCCTCGACTGTCCCGTCTCTTGCCGCAGCCCGAGTCCCGAGTCCCGAGTCCCGAGTCCCGAGTTAATGCACCATCACCGCATCCAGGTTGCACGCGTCCACGCACGACCCGCACGCCACGCACCGCTCGGGGATGATGTGGTGCGGGCTCTTCGGCGTGCCGACGATCGCATCCGACGGGCACTGCTTGATGCAGATTCCGCAGCCCTTGCAGAGCGTCGCGTCGATCTCGTAGACGAGCAGTTCGCGGCACGCTTTCGCGTCGCATCGCCGATCGTAGACGTGGGCCTCGTACTCGTCGCGGAACCAGCGCAGCGTGCTCAGCACCGGGTTCGGCGCCGACTGACCCAGACCGCAGAGGCTCGTGTCCTGAATGACTTTCGCGAGGTGCTCGAGGTTCATCACGGCGCGAAACCGCTCGAGCGCCTCGAACTGCTGCTCGAGCCGCCGGCTGCGGCTCAGGCTCTCGAGGATCTCGAGCATGCGCCGGGTGCCCTCGCGGCACGGGATGCACTTGCCGCAGCTCTCCTTCTGGATGAAATCCATGAAGAACTTCGCCACGTCCACCATGCAGTTCCCGTCGTCCATCACGACGAGGCCGCCCGAGCCCATCATCGCGCCCACCGTCTTGAGCGACTCGTAGTCGATGTCGATGTCGAGCTGCGACGTGGGGATGCAGCCGCCCGACGGCCCGCCGATCTGGACCGCCTTGTAGGCCCGGCCGCCCGGGATGCCGCCGCCGATGTCGAACACGATTTGCCTCAGCGTCGTGCCCATGGCGACTTCCACCAGGCCTGTGCGCGCCACGTTGCCCGAGAGGGCGAAGACCTTCGTGCCTTTGCTCGACGCGGTACCGACCGACCCGAACCATGTGGCGCCATGCTGCACGATGCCCGGGACATTGGCCAGCGTCTCCACGTTGTTGATGACCGTCGGCTTGCCGAACAGCCCGCTCACCGCCGGGTACGGGGGCCGCGGCCTGGGCATCCCCCGGCGCCCTTCGATGCTGTGGATGAGCGCCGTTTCCTCGCCGCACACGAACGCCCCCGCGCCCTGCTTGACGACGATGTCGAGGGAAAAGCCGGAGTCGAAGATGTTCAGCCCGAGGAGGCCGTACGCCTTCGCCTGGGCGATGGCCGACGTCACGCGCGCGATCGCCAGGGGGTACTCGGCGCGCGTGTAGACGTACGCCTTGCTCGCGCCAATCGCGTAGGCCGCGAGCGCGAGGCCTTCGAGCAGGCGGTGGGGATCGCCTTCCATCACGGCGCGGTCCATGAAGGCGCCGGGGTCGCCTTCGTCCGCGTTGCAGATCATGTACTTCTGGTCGGCCGCCTGCTTGCTGGCGATCGTCCACTTCCTGCCGGTAGGGAAGCCGCCGCCTCCGCGCCCGCGCAGCCCGCTCAACTCGATCTCGCCGCAGACATCCGGGGGCGTCATCGTGCGGAGCGCCTCCGCCAGGGCACTGTAGCCGCCTCGGGCGAGGTACTCCTCGAGGCTCGACGGATCCACGATCCCGCAGTTGGCCAGCACCCACCGCGTCTGCGGTGCGAAGAACGGATGCTCGTCGAGCGGACGCACGCCCGGCCACGGCTCGGCGCCCTCCTGCCGGAACTGGCCGAGCGGCTCCGCCGGAAGCGGCGACTGCGAGAACACGGCGTTCAAGAGCGGGACGACTTTCTTCTCGGTCACTCTTACGAAGCTCAGGCGCGGCCGCCCGGGCAACTGGACGTCGACCAGCGGTTCTTCGACGCACAAGCCGATGCAGCCGACCTCGATGACGTCGGCCTCGGTCGTGGCCGCCGCGAGCCAGGCGCGGACCGCCGCCAGCGTCTTGCCGGCACCCGCCCCGAGGCCGCACGTGCCCGTGCCGACGAAGATCACAGGGCGGACCGGAGCGTCGCGCCGCCGAGCCCGGTTGCGCGCCGCAATTGTCGCCGCGCACGCCTCGCTCACGTGGCAGCGCGGGCCGTCGGTCAGGCACGCTACAAGATCGGGGCACGGTCGCTCGGGCGCGTGCCAGCACTCGGCGCAGCAGCGGGGAAAGGCGGCGTCGCTCACGTGACCTTCGCCTCCTTCCGCAGGTTGCGCACGAGGCGGTTGACGACATCCGGCGTCGCCCCGGCGTGGAACTCGCCGTTCACCGCGACCAGCGGCGCCAGGCCACACGCGCCGAGGCAGGCCACCACTTCGAGGCTGAACAGCCCGTCGCGCGAGGTCTGGCCCGGCTTGATGTTCAGCGTGCGCTGCACCGCCGTCAGCGTCTGCAGCGACTTCTTCACGTGGCACGCGGTCCCCCGGCACACCTGGACGTGGTAGCGGCCGAGTGGCTGGAACCGGAACTGGTTGTAAAAGGTAGCCACGCCGTACACCTTGCTCGCGGGCAGCCGCAGGTGCTGGCCGACCCGGATCACCGCTTCGCGCGACAGGTAGCCGCAGTTCAGCTGGACCTCCTGCAGCAGCGGGATGAGTGCGTCCCGGCGGCCGGCGTGGTATCTGGCGACGATGGGTTCGATATCTGGCGCGATCATGATGATGAAATCCCGGGGTCTACGCCTTCCGTTGCTGATGCGCGTAATAGGCCACCCGATCGAGGGCCGTGGTCATGTCGATGTCCTCCACGTAGGCTCCCGTCGGAAGGTGAAGCCGGACGGGGGCGAAGTTCAGGAAGCTGCGCACCCCCGCCAGGACCAGGCGGTCCGCGACGCGCTGGGCCTCGCCGGCAGGTACGGTGATGACGGCCGCCCGGATGCCCTCCCGCTCCAGCACGTCTTCCGCCTGGTCGAAGGGGAACACGCGGCAGCCGTGGATGATGCGGTTCGTCTTCTCCAGGTCCCGGTCGAACGCCGCCACGAATCGCACCCATGGCTGGCGGTTCGTGTAGTAGGCGAGGATCGCCCGGCCGAGGTTGCCCACGCCGACCAGCGCCACCGAGGTTTCCACCGACTGGGCGAGCACCGCGTTGACCGCACCGATGAGCTCGTCAACGGCGTACCCCTTCCGGGGGCTTCCGGTGAAGCCGATCATCATCAGGTCCCGGCGCACCTGGGCCGGCGTGGCGACCGCCGCTGAGGCGAGTTGATGGGAGTAGATCTGCCGCATGCCGCCGGCGGAGAGGTCGAGCAGCAGCCGGCGGTAGAGGCTCAGGCGCCCGATGGTCTGAACCGGGATGCGGTGTGGCGACTGGCGGATGGGGATGGGGTCAGGCATATCTGTGATTAGATTCACGTTGTGAATCAGTTCACAGATAGCATATTCCCGCCACGTAACCTACGTCAACCCATGAATCCATACTGGAACGCTCGTGAAATGACACTCCAGGAACCTGGTGCCGTCCGAAGGGGACCAGGTCCCGATTCAGGGTCTCGTTTCTCGAGTGTCAGCAGAACACGTCGCGCTTCCCGGCCCGGACGCGCGTCACCATGCTGGCGGCCATCTGTCTGGGAACTGGTCCCATCGACTCCATCACGCGTTCCACCAACTGTTCGCCCACGGCGCGAGTCTCCTCGGACCCGTAGTCGATGAGATACTCGACAAACGTCGCCAGCGCGTTCGGATCGCAGTGCTCCTTGATCTCGCCCGGCTTGGCGAGGTCCATGAAGTCCTGTCCGGTCCGCCCGAGCCTGTAGCAGGCCGTGCAGAACGACGGGATGTATCCCAGGGCGGCCACGTCGCGGATGACCTCGTCGAGGGGGCGGTGGTCACCGAGGCAGAATTGGCTGGCGTTCTCGCGCTCGCTGTCGGCATATCCTCCTGGATTGGTCCGGCTGCCGGCCGAGATCTGCGACACACCGAGGGCGAAGGTCTCGCGGCGGATGTGCGCGGATTCACGGGTGGACATGATGATGCCGGTATAGGGCACCGCCAGCCGCAGGATGGCGACGATCTTCCGGAAATCGATGTCCGACACCGCGTGCGGCGGGTGGGCCGCCACGTCTGAGCCGGTGGCCGGTTCGAGCCGGGGCACGCTCAGCGTGTGCGGGCCGACCCCGTGGCGCGCCTCGAGGTGCCTGATGTGCTGCATCAGCGCCAGCACCTCGTAGCGCCAGTCGAAGAGCCCGAACAGCACGCCGATTCCGACATCGTTGATCCCGGCCTCCATCGCGCGGTCCATCGCCGTCACGCGCCAGTCGTAGTCCCTCTTCTTGCCGGCGAGGTGGACGCCGGCGTAGGTGCCGCGGTGGTACGTTTCCTGGAAGAGCTGGTAGGTGCCGATCTTCGCGGCCTTCAACTCGCGGAACTGATCCAGGGTGAGCGGCGCCACGTTCACGTTGATGCGGCGGATTTCCCCTGTGTCGTGGGTCACGCTGTAGACGGTGTCGATGGCCTTCAGGACGTACGAGAAGCCCTCGCGCGGATACGACTCGCCGGCCACGAGCAGCACGCGCTTGTGGCCCTGGTCGATGAGCATCCGGGTTTCCCGGGCGATTTCCTCCTGCGTGAGCGCCCGCCTGTCGAGCTCGGTGTTGCGTGCCCGGAAGGCGCAGTAGGTGCACTCGTTGCCGCACAGGTTGGAGACATACAGCGGGGCGAAGATCACGAGCCGTCTGCCGTAAATGGCCTGCTTGGCGTGCTGGGCGGTGTCGAAGAGCTCGTGCAGCAGCTCCGGGTCGCTGACGCCCATCAGCGCCGCCACGTCCTCGGCCTCGAGGCCCTTCAGTTCGAGCGCCCTGGCCAGCACCTCTCGCACGCGCCAGGCGTCGGCGTGCAGGTGCCGCTCGATGGCGGCGGAGATGGCGCTGTCGTCGATGGGAACCGTGTCGACAGGCTGAACCATGGTGAGCGGCGCTCCGAGGGGCGGGACCAGCCTTGATTATACCCCCAGCCCGTTACTGGGCCGGCCGGCCCAGCCGCGAGAACGGCTTGGTCAGGCGCGCGACGGGCCGGCTTGAGACCGAGATGACGGCCCGCAGCACGTACTCGCCGCGCGGCAGCGATGCGAGCGGGATCTCCGCGCGCGCCGTCCGCCTGCCCGGCGACGAGGTTTCCAGCATGATCCCGTCGGCCGACACGAGGGCCTCCGCATTCGGCCCCGGCGCCACTTCGAAGCGGATGGTCGCGCCCTCGAATCGGGAGGCGTCGCTGGCGTACAGCTCCGTATACGCCTTGAGGACGTCGCCCGCCACTACGGGTTCGATCTTCGGCTGGAGCGCGCCTTCCAGCGCGCCGTCGGCCAGCATCAAGTCGCCGAAGCGGAACGGCCCGCCGGCCCGGAGCCTGGCGTCGAACCGGTGCTCGACGCTGCCCAGCCGCCCCTGGTCGTCAAGCGCGGCGAACTTCAGGTTGTAGATGCCGGGCGCGACCAGCGCCGCGCCCAGATACCTGGTCTCACCGGGCGCCGTCGCGTCCAGCGTCAACGAGACGACGTCGCCCTTCTCGTTCGACACCCAGAACCCCAGCGCGCGCGGGACGACGAGGGCCTTGCCGTCTCCGATTGCCGCGCTCACGAGCACCTTGATGCGCTCGCTCGCCGGATCCTTGTACGCGTGCGTGGCGACCCGCAATGGCACGTCGGAAACCGGCAGCGGCTGGCGGAGCGCGTCCTTGATGAAATCCTCGTCGGTTTTCGCCGCGGTGGTGGCGGGCGCGATGAACTGGCGCCGCGCGCGAACGGTCACGCCCGGACGATCGACCCGGACCGCGATCTGGTGGGCCTTGCCGTCACGATCGGAGGACTCCGGCTCGAACCCGATCAGGTAGTACCCGGTCAGCTCGAGCGCGAGCCGGTCGATGGCCCCATCGGCGCGGCCGAATGTCGTCTGGAGCGAGCCCCGGGTCATCCCGACGAGCGCTTCGAGGCCCAGCGCGGCGAGATCGCGGTCGAACAGGTTGGTCTCGCTGATCCGGCGCTCGGTCACGTTGGCCTCCGAGGGCACCACGCGCAGGGCGTAGAGGGACGCGCGAGCCGCCGCCGTCTCTTCTCCGGCCCACGACACCGCGCCGATGTTGCGGTCGATCACGAGGCCCTCGGTGATGTACACGAGCGTCTTCGGGCCGGGAATCGGCTGCAGCCGCTTGAGCAGATTCCGCAGCGCCGTCATCGAGTTTTCGGTCTGCACCCGGGTTTCCGTGAGGACCTGGTTGACCTCCGCCCGCAGCCCCTGCCGGCAGGACTCCAGCGTGTTCGCCGCGTCCAGGTCCTGCGCGCGAAGGAAACATTCGCGGCGCACGATGACCTCGATCTGCGCGGGATCGCGCTCGATGGCCAGGGCCTCGGCCAGGCCGACGCGGTTCTGCCTTTCCCATCCCCCGCCCCCGCCGACGACGCGGCCCATCGCCTCGCTGACCAGCGCGAAGTGGCGCGTGAAGTCGACCTCGATGCTGCCGGGCAGCACGGCGAGCCCCGCGCGGTCCGCCGGCCCGAGCCGGGCGAGCAGCTTCGAGACCGTGCTCTTGAACTCCATGCCGGTCGACCGGTTCATGTTGCCCTGGTCGACCACGATCATCACCAGCCGGCCGCCCGTCGCGCCCTCGTTGCTGCTGAAGCGCGGCAGGTCGGGCTCGGGCAGCCGGGGAGCGGCCGCCTCGATGCTCTGGGACACGAACTGGACAGAGGTGATTCGCCTGGCCTGGCCGTCGACGGTCACCCGGAAGTCGGCCGCCTCGAGCCCGCGCACGGGCCGGCCGCCGCCGTCAATCACGCTGACGTCGACCGCCACCAGGTCGACGGCCGCCTTGAAGACGGGCGGGGCCTGTTGCGGCGGCGTCGCGGGCTGCTGGGCCGACAGGGCGGCGAGCCCGGCGGCCATCACGATGGGAAGGCACACGCATGCGGCAGTTCGGCGGTTCATGGGGTTGGCTCCATTCTGCCACAGGACGGCCTGGTCCGCGCGGGGCCGCCTCGCGCGGCGCCGCGGCCGCGCCGCTCCTGTGATATAAGCGACCGATTGCAAAGGGGCGGTTTCAAAACCTGCGTCAGGCGGCCCGCTGACGCCGCGAGAACGGGTTTTGAAACCACTTGCAGGGAGACTCCGAGTCCATGAAGTCCACGACACGTCGCAGCTTCACGTTCCGCCTTGCCTTCGCGGTGCTGACCGGCATCGCCATCCTTTCGGCTGCCGCCGGCGCGCAGGACCGCCTGAAGAGCATGCCCGGGTACGAGCAGTACCTGCGGATGAGCAAGGAACTCCCTTCCGCCATCAGGATGGGCAACCTTTCGGTGGCCTGGAAAGACGGCGGTAGAGCGTTCGAATACACGAAGGACGGCAAGACCTGGCGCTTCGACATCGCGGCGAAGGCCGCCACGGAACTGCAGGCCGCGGAGGCCGCGCCGGTCGCCCCCGGCGGTCGCGGGGGATTGGGCGGCGCACCGGAGCGCGGGCGGCAGGTGGTGTCCGCGGCATCGCCCGACAAGACGCTGCTCGCGGTCTACAGAAACCGGAACATCTACATCACCGACGCCGCCGGCGCGAACGAAGTCGCGGTGACCACCGACGGCAGCGAGCAGGATCGGATCAAGTACGGGACGGCGAGCTGGGTGTACGGCGAGGAGCTGGACCAGACGACGGCGATGTGGTGGTCGCCCGACGGCCGGAAGCTCGCCTACTATCGGTTTGACGAGAGCACGGTGCCGGACTACTACCTGCAGCTGGACCAGACCAAGCTTTACAGCCGGATGGACATCGAAGCGTATCCGAAGTCCGGCAAGCCCAACCCGCTCGTGGACCTCTTCGTGTACGACGTCGCGGCGAAGACCAGCGTCAGGATAGACGTCCGCGGCGGCAGGCCCTTCGAGAACGACGTCGTCGGCCACTACGCCTACCGCGTGTCGTGGTCGCCCGACGGCAGGGAACTGCTGTTCACGCGCGCGAACCGCCGGCAGAACATCCTCGAGTTCACCGCGGCGAACCCCGACACCGGCGTGTGCCGGACCGTCGTCCGGGAGGAATGGCCTACCGGATGGGTCGAGACCAGTCCGACGCAGGTGTTCCTCAAGGACGGCCGCCGTTTCATCTGGGCGTCCGAGCGGACGGGCTGGCGGAACTACTATCTCTACGACCTCTCGGGAACGCTCGTCACCCCCCTCACGCGCTACACGGCGTTCGAGGCGGCCGGCCTGATCAAGATCGACGAGGACGCGAAGGCCGTCTTCCTCATGGCCCGTGACGGCGACAACTTCCTGAAACAGCAACTGCACCGCATCGGGCTGGACGGCAAGAGCGACGTGCGGCTGACCGACCCGGCGTTCCACCATACGGTGGGCTCGTGCATGCCGGGCGGCGGCGGGCGCGGCGGCGGGCCGCCGGGAGGGCTGGGGGGCGCGGGCGCCTGCGGCATCTCACCGGACAACAAGCACGCCGTTGTCGTCTATCAGACGCACGCCACGCCGCCATCCACGCGGCTCATCGATGGCGTCTCGGGCAAGGTGGTGGCGGAGCTGGCGGTGAGCGACCTCACGAAGTTCAACGAGCTTGGCCTCAGGAAAGCCGAGGTGTTCACCTACCTCGCGGCCGACGGGAAGACGACGCTGCGAGGGGTCATCAGCTTTCCGTCGAACTTCGATCCGGCGAAGAAGTACCCGGCGCTGGCGTCCGTCTACGGCGGCCCCGGCTCGGCGGCCACGAGCGAGACCTTCACGCGGCCCAGCCCGCTCGCCGAGTTCGGGTTCCTCATCCTGTCTCTCGACTCGCGCGCCGCGCCCGGCATGGGCAAGCGGACGCTCGACGCGGTCTACGAAAAGCTGGGCCAGGTCGAGATCGACGACATGGCGGCCGGCGTGCGCTCGCTCTGGAGCCGCCCGTACGTCGACCGCGACCGTGTGGGCATCTTCGGCACGTCCTACGGCGGCTATTCGGCGGCCATGTGCCTGCTACGCCATCCCGACGCGTTCCGCGCGGCGTCAGCCTCCTCGGCCGTGACGGCGTGGGAGCACTACGACACGATTTACACCGAGCGCTACATGTGGATCCCGCAGGAGAACCAGGCGGGCTACGACGCCGGCAACGCGGTGAAGCTCGCGGACCGGCTTGACGGACGGCTGCTCGTCTACTACGGCACCGCCGACAACAACGTGCACCCGAACAACGCGATGCAGCTCATCCAGGCCCTGCAGCGGGCGGGCAAGAGCGTCGAGGTGCAGGTGGGCCCCGACGCGGGCCACTCAGGCGTCAATCAGCAGCGAATGATGGAGTTCTTCATCCAGAACCTCGTCATCGATCCGCCGAAGCGCACGGGCGCAGGAACCTCTCCGGGAGCCTAGGCGTCCAACCAGAAGGCGGGCGGCCTCAATCTAGGACTGAAGTTGTCGTAGATGAGGATTTCCGCTACGATACTAGGTTGTCAATGCCTGCAAGATGATGAAGGAGAAGGTTGGAATGATCAGGAAGACTCTGCTTGGCGCCCTGATGCTCGTGGTGATCAGCTCCACGGCCTGGGCGCAGACCCCGAAGGTTGAGGTCACCGGGCTCATCGGATGGACGCTCTCCGAAGGCGTGAGCGGCGACGCGGTCACGGCTCTCGACGGAAACGTCTACAATCGCGTGGACCCGAAAGACTCGTTGAGTTACGGTGCCTCGCTCGGCTTTTTTGTGAACCCGTCGATGGAAGTCGGCTTCATGTGGCGGCGGCAGGCGTCGGAGATGGAGATCGCCGGCACCAACGTCCGCACGCTCGGCGATATCAACATCGACGGCTACCATGGTTACGGCGCCTTCTACTTCGGCGACCCCGACGCCAAGGTCCGCCCGTACGTCCTGGGCGGCATCGGTGCGACGCGCTACGGCACCGTGTCTTATAGCAGGCTGGACGGCTCGTCGGCCACCACTCAGTCCAGCACCCGGCTTTCGACGACGTGGGGCGGCGGGCTGAAATTCAACGCCTCGCCCAGCGTCGGCATGAAACTGGGCGTCCAGTGGACGCCGACCTACATCAAGTCGGACGCGGTCGGCTGGTGGTGCGATCCGTGGTGGGGCTGCTACGTGGTTGGCAATGCGCAGTACTCGAACCAGTTCGAGTTCGTCGGCGGGCTCTCATTCCGCTTCTAGACTCCGCGACAACGCGACAGCGAACAGGAACCAGGCGAGAGGGGCAACCTTCTCGCCTGACTTCTTGTACTCTGTCCCTAGTCCCTAGTCCCTAGTCCCTAGCCCCTAGCCCCTAGCCCCTAGCCCCTAGCCCTGCGCCGGAACGGCGCACCCTGAGCGAGCGCGCCGACAGCAGGCGAGTCGAAGGGCGAATCCCGATCTGTTACGCCCCCTCCGCGAGCGGCACGTACGGGCACTCGTGCAGCTCGACCGGCTTTCGCCGCGTGAGCAGCTGGTACCAGTCGTAGGCGCATCCCGCCACGATCACTGCGACGAAGACGAGAAACAGGCCGGCGACGAAGGCGTCGACCTGGTTCATGTGGACGGTCTTCTGCCAGAGCGCGATCTGCTCGGGTGTGCCGCCGCCGGCGATCTTGCCGGCAAAGCTGCGGGCGCCGGCGAGGAAGCCGAGGGCCGGGTCGGGCGAGAAGATCTTGATGAGCCCCGCCGAGAACGTGACGGCGAACAGGAAGACGAGCGGCACGGCCGTCACCCAGGCGTAGCGCGCGCGGCCCATCTTGATGAGCACCGAGGTGCCCAGCGAGAACGCGATCACGGCGAGCAGCTGGTTGGCGATCCCGAAGAGTGGCCACAGCGTGTTGATTCCGCCCATCGGGTCAATCACGCCCATATAGAGGAAATACCCCCAGCCCGACACGAGCAGCCCGCTGGTCAGCACGTTGGCCCCCCAGCTGCGCGTGTCTCCCAGCGGTTTCCAGAGGTGCCCCAGGAAGTCCTGCAGGATGAATCGGCCGACCCGCGTGCCGGCGTCGATCGTGGTCAGTATGAAGAGGGCCTCGAACATGATGGCGAAGTGGTACCACAGCGCCATCCAGCCGCGCCCGAAGGCCTCGGCGAACATCCGGGCCATGCCGAGGGCGAACGTCGGCGCGCCGCCGGTCCGTCCGAACATCGTCTTCTCGCCGATCTCGGCGGCGATCTGATCCATCTCAGCCACGGTCACGGGGAAGCCTGACGCCGTAATGGCCTGGACGACCTCGGCCGGGGGCCGCGTCTTGCTCATGCCGGCGTTGACGGCGAAGTACTGCCCCGGCTGAAGGGCGCAGGCGGCCACCAGCGCCATGAGCGCCACGAGCATCTCGGTGATCATCGCGCCGTAGCCGACGCTGCGGATGACCGACTCGCGGTCGGCGAGCTTCGGCGTCGTGCCCGACGCAATCAGGGCGTGGAAGCCCGAGACGGCCCCGCAGGCGATCGTGATGAAGACAAACGGGAACACCGGCCCCGCGAAGACGGGCCCGGTCCCGTCGACAAACGGCGTGACGGCCGGCATGTGCAACTCGGGGGCGACGATGAGGACCGCCACCGCCAGGACCGCGACGGTGCCGAGCTTCATATACGTGCTCAGGTAGTCGCGCGGCGCCAGCAGCAGCCACACCGGCAGCACCGACGCGGCGAACCCGTAGAGGATGATCGCCCAGGCGATCCACTCGCCGCTCCGGTCGAACCACGGCGTCAGGCCCCACGCCTGGAGGTTGCCGCCGGCCCACACGCTGGCGAGGAGGCCCGTGACGCCGAAGATCGTCACCGCCCGCACGCTCACTCTTCCAACCGTGTGCGCGACGCCCATCGTCATCGCGAGCGGGATCGTCATGGCGATCGTGAACAGCCCCCACGGGCTCTCGGCGAGCGCCTTGACCACGACAAGGGCGAGAACGGCGAGCAGGATCGTCAGGATCGCGAGCAAGCTGATCATGGCGATGATGCCGACCACTGGATTGACCTCGTCCTTGAGCATCTGGCCCAGCGACTTGCCGCACCGGCGCATCGAGGCGAACAGGATGACCGCATCGTGTACGCCGCCGCCGAGCGTGGCGCCGATGAGGATCCAGAGCATGCCCGGAAGGTAGCCGAACTGCGCGGCGAGCACCGGCCCGACCAGCGGCCCCGGCCCGGCGATGGCCGCGAAGTGGTGGCCGTAGACCACCCACTTGTTCGTCGGGACGAAGTCCTTGCCGTCGCGCTGGGTGATCGACGGCGGGGCGCGCCGCTCGTCGAGCACGAGCACCTTTACCATGAGCCACTTGCTGTAGAAACGGTAGGAGATCGCAAACGTGCAGAGGCCCGCCGTCACCAGCCAGAGGGCGTTGATCGACTCGCCGCGGTGCAGCGCGGCGACCAGGACCGACACGGCGCCGGCGAAGGCCACGGCCCCCCAGGCGAGCACTCGAAGCAGTTTCGGCATGAACAGGATTCTAGCGCGACCTCCGAGGGGTCGGGTCTATTTACGTGCAGGCACCTCGGGCGATGACGAAAACGTGATCCGGTTCAGCGCGGCTACTTTCGCGCCGGATTCTTCCCGCTCGCGTCCGGCCGCATCGCGGCGTTCATGGACGCCGGACCATCGAGAACGTGAAGAGGCGGCTGATGGTCGAGACGCGCATCGTGCCCCTGATCCTGTCCGGGCCGTCGAACTCCCCGTCGAACCGGATACCGCCGTCGCCGAAGTATGCGTTGATCACGACGACCGGGCCGCTCTCGTAGGTGCCCCAGAGGGTGCCCGTGTCGTACGTATCGGTGTACCGGCCGCCAACGCTGGTCCCTCTCAGCGTGATGTCCATCGTGAACGGCGCGTTGAAGTAGTTGGACTCGCCGTCCCAGACGCCCGCCAGGCCTTCCGTGCAGACGGGGGCGATGCCCTTGCCGTCAATCTGGTCGAGCACCTTCTGCGTCGCGGCCGCGTGCCCGCAGCGGTTCACGCGGTACCGCAGGTACTCCTGCGTCCACACGATCGCACCCTCGATGTCGACGTACGACGACGTGGCGCTTCTCCGCAGGCCGTCGCGGTACTTGACCTCCAGTTCCTGGCGGAACGCGTAGGGCTCGTTGCGGGGCGGGAACGGCACCGCGCCGCCCGCCGTCGGGTTTCCGCATACGGGCGCGATGCCGCGCCCGTCGATCTGGTCGAGCACCTTCTGGACCGCCGTGGCGTGGTCGCACCCGTTCACCCTGTACCGCAGGTACTCCTGCGTCCAGACGATGTCGCCCTCGAGGTCGACGTAGGTGGAAGAGGGGGAGCGCCGCAGACCGTCCCGGTACTTGCTTTCGAGCGCCTCGCGGAACGCGAACGGCTCGTTGCGCGGAGGGAAGGAGATGACGCTCGCACCGTCTGTGGCGGAAGCCATGGCGGCTGTCGCGGCGGCGGAGCCGGACGGGACAGCCGACGGCCCGGCCACCAGCTGAATGGGCGTCGATTGGGCGGGCTCCTGCCGGCCGCACCCCGTGGCGGCCAGGCAGGCGATGACGCAGGCGATGGCGGCATTCCGAAGGCCCCGGTGGATC
>Ga0209254_10000550_pt1 | contig 30884 bp, 26 predicted proteins | sample FrelakmetDIP11DI_FD_187148 | JGI IMG/M metagenome (GOLD analysis project Ga0209254, IMG submission 187148) | Freshwater lake sediment microbial communities from the University of Notre Dame, USA, for methane emissions studies - DIP11 DI (SPAdes)... | ecosystem: Environmental > Aquatic >... | reverse complement strand
CGCACCTCTCCTTCCCCCTTTCAGGGGGAAGGCCGGGATGGGGGTGCAGCGCACGCAGTCAGCATTGTCGTCCGTCACTTCTCACGAGGTTTCCCTCTCGCGACGCCACGGACCGACAGCGGCGCGCAGGCTCGCATGGCGACCTCGTCACCCGCGTAGAATCCGCGGCTGTCCCCCGGACGCACCATGGCGCAGCCGCATCCCGCACCCGTCGATCCGCAGCTCGCGACGCTGCGCGTGCCGCCGCACTCGATCGAGGCGGAGCAGTCGGTCATCGGCGCGCTGCTGCTCGACAACTCTGCGTGGGAGCGCATCGCCGACGTCGTCGCGCCCGACGACTTCTACCGCGACGACCATCGCCGTATCTTCAAGCACGTCGGCAAGCTGATCGACGGCGCGAAGCCGGCCGATGTGGTCACGGTCGCGGAATCGATCGAGGCGAGCGAGGACAAGGACAAGACCGGCGGCATCGCCTACCTGGGCCAGCTCGCGCAGAACACGCCCTCGGCGCACAACGTCCGCCGCTATGCCGAGATCGTGCGCGAGCGCGCGATCATGCGGCGCCTCATCGCCACGGCGAGCGACATTGCCGACGGCGCGTTCAGTCCCGCGGGGAAGGACGTCGCGCAGCTCCTCGACGAGGCCGAGTCGAAGATCTTCGAGATCGCCGAGGCGGGTGCCCGAGGCCGCACCGGCTTCGTCGCAATACAGCCGCTGCTCGCGCAGGTGATGGAGCGCATCGACACGCTCTACCACCGCGACAACCCGTCGGACGTCACCGGCGTGCCGACCGGCTTCGACGACCTCGACGAGATGACGTCGGGGCTGCAGGAGGGCGATCTCATCATCGTCGCCGGCAGACCGAGCATGGGCAAGGCGCAGCCGCTCGACGCGCGCGTCAAGACGCTCTCCGGCTGGAAGGCGATGGGCGACGTGGCCGTGGGCGACGCGCTCGCTTCGGTCGATGGCGCACCGTCGATCGTCACCGGCGTCTTCCCGCAGGGCGAGCGCGAGGTCTTCCGCGTCACGTTCTCCGATGGCCGCAGTACCCGCTGCTGCGCCGAGCACCTGTGGCGCGTCCACCATCGGGCGTGGCCTGCGCCGCGCATCCTCGAGACCTCGCAGGTCGCGGCGATGCTCGGCCGCGAGCGCTATCGCCACCGACTCTGGATCGACGTTCCGTCGGGCAGCTTCGGGCACCGCGACAGCCTGCCCGTGGATCCGTGGGTGCTCGGCGCGTTGCTCGGCGACGGCGATCTCACGCAGGACAGCATCCGCTTTTCGAGCGCTTCTGAAGAGATGATGCTCCGCCTGCGTGCGCGGCTCGCCGAGGAGCTGCTGACGGTCGCGCATGCGGGCCACTACGACTACCGGATCGTGCGTGAAGACCGGTGCCGCGTGGCGGCCCGCGTCGGCCACTCGGGCAATCCGCTCAACCGTGCGCTGCGTGCCCTCGGCCTGCTCGGTTGCCGTTCGCACGACAAGTTCGTCCCGCGGGCCTACCTCGACGCGAATCCGGAATCGCGGCTCGACCTGCTGCGCGGCCTGCTCGACACGGACGGGTGGGTCAAGCGCAGGGGCAGCATCCGGCTTTCCACCGCGAGCGAGCGCCTCGCGCTCGATGTCGCCGAGCTGGTGCGGTCGCTCGGCGGGTGGTGCACGATCAGGACGAAGCAGCCCAGGTCCCGTGCGACGACCGGCGAGCGCAACGAGGGCCGGGGCGCCTTCGTCTGCCACATCGCCCACCCGCGACCGGCGGACCTGCTGCTCCTGAGCGAGAAGGCGACGCGCTTGTCCGGCGAGCCGCGGCGCGCCAAGCATCCGATCTTCGAGCGCATCGAGCCGGTCGGCCGCGCGCCCGTGCAGTGCATTTCCGTCAGTCACCCGAGCCGGCTCTACGTGACCGACGACTACGTGGTCACGCACAACACTGCGTTCAGCCTCAACATCGCCGAGTACGTCGCGGTCGAGCAGCGCCTGCCGGTCGCCGTGTTCAGCATGGAGATGTCGGGCTCGCAGCTCGCGATGCGGATGCTCGGCTCGATCGGCCGTCTCGACCAGCACAAGCTGCGCACTGCGCGCCTTTCCGACGAGGACTGGGGGCGCCTGACCAACGCCGTGGAGAAGCTGCACGATGCGCCGATCCACATCGACGAGACGCCGGCGCTCAACGCGCTCGAGCTCCGCGCGCGCTCGCGCCGCCTCCACCGGCAGTACGGCAAGCTCGGTCTGATCGTCATCGACTACCTGCAGCTCATGAGCGCGTCGACGATGGGCGAGAACCGCGCGACCGAGATCTCCGAGATCTCGCGCTCGCTGAAGGCGCTCGCCAAGGAGCTGCACGTCCCCGTCATCGCGCTCTCGCAGCTCAACCGATCGCTCGAGCAGCGGCCGAACAAGCGGCCGGTGATGTCGGATCTGCGCGAATGCGTCGTCGGGGAAACGCCGGTGCTGTGCGCTGACGGACGGCGCGTGCCGATCGCGTCGCTCGTCGGTACACGGCCGGTGGTGTGGGCAGTCGACGAGGCCGGAAAGGTGCGCGCCGCTGAAGCGGAAGCGGTGTGGAGCGTCGGCGTGAAGCCTGTGCGCCGGCTCCATCTCGCCAGTGGCCGGACACTCGTCGCGACGGACCGGCATCGGCTGCTCGCCGGGGGCGGGTGGAAGGCGCTGTCTGTCATCGAGCCCGGCGAGCGGGTCGCGCTCGCGCGTCGCGTTCCCGATCCGGTGTCTGCCGTCGAGTGGCCGGAGCACGCGCTCGTGCTGTTGGGGCACCTCGTCGGCGACGGAAGCTATCTCAAGGGGCAGCCGCTGCGGTACACCACGGCCTCGGAGGAGAACAGTAGCGCCGTCTGCCATGCTGCCGAAGCCCTGGGCAGCACCGTGACTCGTCACCCCGGGCGCGGTGCCTGGCATCAGCTCGTGATCGGCGGTAACGGAAGCCGGTGGCAGGCGGCGGGCGTGGGCCAGTGGTTGAAGTCGCTCGGCCTGTTCGGGCAGCGCTCGCACGAGAAGCACCTTCCGGCGGAGGTCTTCCGCCTCGGCGAGCGACAGGTCGCCCTGCTGCTGCGGCACCTGTGGGCCACGGACGGCTGCATTGCGTTGCGCAAGCCCGGTCAGAAGGGCTCACCGCGCGTCTACTTCTCGAGCTGCAGCGAACGGCTGGCCGCAGATGTCGCGGCGCTGCTGCTGCGCGTCGGCATCGTGTCGCGCACCAGGACGGTCCACCGCAGCGGAGCGCGTCCGGTCTTCAGCGTCGACGTCTCGGGGACCGAAGCGCAGTCGGTGTTCCTCGACAAGGTCGGGGGCTTCGGTCCGCGCGCGGCACAGGCGCTGGCGCTGCAGCAACTCCTCCGGTTGCGCGGCGCCAGGACCAACGTCGACTCGCTGCCGCGTGAGGCGTTCGCCGAGGTGCGCGCCCGCATGTCGGCGTCCGGCGTGACGACCCGATCGATGGCGGCGATGCGCGGTACGTCGTACGGGGGCGCAGCGCACTTCGACTTCGCACCCTCCCGCGACGTCCTGCGCGAGTACGCCATGGCCCTCGACGATGCGAGCCTCGCACGCTGGGTGGACAGCGACCTCTTCTGGGACACCGTGGTCCGCATCGAGGATGCAGGCGAGCGGGAGGTCTTCGATCTCACCGTGCCCGGACCGGCCTCGTGGCTCGCCGACGGGATCGTCAGCCACAACTCCGGCGCCATCGAGCAGGATGCCGACGTCATCTTCTTCATCTACCGCGACGAGGTCTACAACCCCGACACGGCGGACAAGGGCAAGGCCGAGATCATCATCGGCAAGCAGCGGAACGGGCCGATCGGCACCATCGACCTGACCTTCCTCGGGCAGCACACGCGCTTCGAGAACTACGCGGCGCCCAATCGCTTCTGACGCTGCGCACGGGCGCGGCCGACGGCGAGCGGGGCGAAGGAGCAACGGGTATGGCGAGCGCAGCCGGAGACCACCGCAGCCTCAAGGAGAGGGCGCGCGAAGAGTTCCGGCTGTACTGGATCATCAGCCTCTACCTCGCGCTCTTCCTGGTGGCGTTGACGATCTACCGGCGGCTGGTGCTCGCCGAGGTCGGCGTCGCCTATCTTCACTACGGCTTCGCGCTGGTCGAAGCGCTCATCCTCGCGAAGATCATCCTCATCGGCGAGGCGGTCGGCGTCGGCCGGCGGTTCGAGCGGTCGTCGCTGCTCGTCGCGGCGCTCGTGAAGTCGATCCTGTTCTCGCTGCTCGCGTTCCTCTTCACCATCGCCGAGCGGGTGATCGAGGGCCTCGTCCACCGGAAGCCCTGGAGCGCGATCCTCGCGAGCCTGGTCGAGAACGGGTTCGACGAGATGATGGCGCGCGGGCTGATGATGTTCGTCGCGTTCGTGCCCTTCTTCGCCTTGTGGGAGATGCGGCGGGTGCTGGGGCCCGAGCGCTTCGGCGCGATCGCGCTCTCGGGCGAGCAGGCAGCGGCGCGGGCCGCGGACACTCACGCGCGCTGAGCGAGCTCCGCGTCCTTGATCTTCTGGCAGCGGCCGAGGAGATCGACGATCACGCTGCCCGACCACCCGAACGTCAGCAGGCCCGAGATCGCGATGATCGGCGCCAGCATGCGCCACGCGAACGGCAGGATGAAGGTGCCGTAGCCGATGGTCGTGTACGTGTTGCCGGCGAAGAAGCCCGCGGAGCGCCAGTCGGCGACGAGCCCCGAATACACGAGCGAAGCGGCCCACGCGAACATCTCGAGCAGGTGCAGCGCGAGCAGCGCGAACACGGTGCCGGCCATCAGCACGTCGGCACGCCAGCGCGACGGCGCCTTCATGAGCGCGCTCGACCGGTGCAGCACGTGGTTGCTGATCGCGCGCACGCCGGTGGCGTGGATCAGCACGATGACGATCAGCATCGCGCCGCCGAAGACGATGTCGGCCGCCGGGATGACCTCGGAGAACTGCTGCAGCGGCGCGACGAGCTGCACGTCCTGAGCGAGCTCGCGCTCGAGCGCACTCGTGTGTGGCGCGCCGCCGGCTGCCGGGGAGGAGATGCCGGAGGGCAGGGCTTGCGGATCGGACTTGGCGAGGAGGATGGAGTCGAGCATCGGTGCGGCCGGGTGAACGGAACCGGCGCGGATTGTCGCCGATCGCGGAACCCCGGGCGGGCGGGCACGAGCTGCCGCAGCTGACGTCGGTCCGGGCGGAGCGAGGATCGGCGGTCGCGCACGCGGCGCGCTTGCCATGGCGCATGGAGCCATGCGTGGGTTCCTGAGGGCGGCGCTCCTCCCGGGCCTCTGCTCAACGCCGGGATCGGGCGCCGTGACGAGAACCGCGTTGTTCCGCTTTCGCGGGCTTCGGTTGGCGCTCCGTCTCAGGCAGCCTGTTCGTCGACCGCGCTCACCCGTGCCGCACAGAACTTGAACTCCGGGATCTTGCTCTCGCGATCCAGCGCGTCGTTGGTGAGGAGATTCGCCGCCGCCTCGGTGTAGCAGAACGGCATGAAGACCATGTTGTCCGGCACCTTGTCGTCGCTGCGCACCTTGAGCTCGATCTCGCCGCGGCGCGTCTCGACGCGGATCATGCCGCCGGGCTTCACGCCGTGGCGAGCGAGCTCGCGCGGCGCCATGAGCGCGACCGCCTCGGGCTCGATGTCGTCGAGGAGCCGGGCGCGGCGCGTCATCGTGCCGGTGTGCCAGTGCTCGAGGATGCGCGCCGTCGAGAGCACCATCGGGTAGTGGGCGTCGGGCAGCTCGTGCGGCGGGAACACGGCGGCCGGCACCAGCTTCGCGCGGCCGTTCGCGGTCGGGAACGCGTCGTGGAAGAGGATGCCCTCGCCCGGATGGTCGTCGGCCGGCGCGGGATAGATGACCGCGCCCTCGCGCTCGAGCCGCTCCCAGGTGATGTGCGCGAGCGACGGCATCACGGCGACGATCTCGCGGTACACGTCCGACGGGCCGCCGTAGTTCCACGCGAGGCCCATGCGCCTGGCGATCGCCTGGATGATCCACCAGTCCTGCCGCGCGTCTCCCGGCGGGGCGACCACCTGGCGCGCGAGCTGGACCCGGCGGTCGGTGCTGGTGAACGTGCCGCTCTTCTCGTGGAATGCCGAGGCCGGCAGGATGACGTCGGCATGGCACGCCGTCTCGGTGAGGAAGAGGTCCTGCACGACGAGGTGGTCGAGCCGGGCCATCGCCTCGCGGACGTGCATCACGTTCGGCTCGGACATCGCCGGGTTCTCGCCCTCGACGTAGACCGCGCGGATCTTCCCCTCGTGCGCCGCGTCGAAGATCTCCACCGCGGTGAGCCCGGGATGCGGGTCGAGCACCGCGTCCCAGAGCTTCTCGAAGCGGGCACGCACGTCCGCGTCGCCGACCGCCTGGTAGTCCGGGTAGACGTCCGGCATGAGGCCGACGTCGGAGGCGCCCTGGACGTTGTTCTGGCCGCGCAGCGGGTGCAGCCCCGTGCCGGGCCGTCCGATCTGCCCGGTGACGAGCGCGAGCGAGATGAGCGCGCGGACGTTGTCGGTGCCGTGCACATGCTGGCTGATGCCCATGCCCCAGAAGATGAGCGACGCTTCGGCTCGCGCATACTCGCGCGCCACCTCGCGGATCGTCTCCGCCGGCACGCCGCACACCGAGGCCATTCGCTCCGGCGGGAACTCCGCCACGCGCGCCTTGACCTCCTCGAAGCCGTCCGTGCGGGCGGCGATGAACTCCGGCTTCGTCAGCCCTTCCTCGATGATCGTGTGCAGCATGGCGTTGAGCAGCGCGACGTCGCTGCCGGCTCGGAACGGCAGGTGCCGCCAGGCGTGACGCGACAGGAGCTGCTCGCGCGGATCGACGATGACGAGCTTCGCGCCGCGCTGCTTTACCGCGTTCTTGATGAACGTCGCGGCGACGGGATGATTCACCGCTGGATCGCAGCCGATCACCACGATCAGCTTCGCGTCGAGCGCCGCGCTGAAGGGTGCGGTGACCGCACCGGAGTTGAGCGCCTCCATCAGCGCGACGACCGAGGAGGCGTGGCAGAGCCGGGTGCAGTGCTCGACGTTGTTGGTGCCGAAGCCGGTGCGCACCAGCTTCTGCAGCAGGTAGGCCTCCTCGTTCGAGCCCTTCGCCGAGCCGAAACCGGCGAGCGCGCCCGGCCCGTACTTCGCCTTCACGCGCTTGAGACCCTCGGCCGCGAAGTCGAGCGCCTCGTCCCAGGTCGCCTCGCGGAAATGCGTGCACGGATTCGCGGGATCGACCTGATCGAGGGCGTGCTTCGGCTTGTCCGCGCGGCGGATGAGCGGCTTCGTGAGCCGGTGGGGGTGACGGATGTAGTCGGAGCCGAAGCGGCCCTTCACGCACAGGCGGTTGTGGTTGGAGTCGCCGTCGATGCCGTGCGCGTAGACGATCTTCTCGTCCTTGATGTCGTACCGGATGTGGCAGCCCACGCCGCAGTACGGGCACAGGCTGTCCGCCGTGCGGTCGGGCCACGTCACCCGCGTCTGGCTTTCGTCGAGGTAGGCCGCCGGCATGAGCGCGCCGGTGGGGCACGCCTGCACGCACTCGCCGCAGCCCACGCAGGTCGATTCGCCCATCGGGTCGTCGAAGTCGAATGCGACCTTCGCGGCGGCATTGCGGTATGCCATGCCGATGACATCGTTGATCTGCACTTCGCGGCAGGCCATGACGCACAGGCGGCAGTTGATGCACGCGTCGAGGTTGACGCGCATCGCGGGATGGCTCGGGTCCGGCGTGTGGGCCGGCGCCTGCGGATAGCGGCTCGACAGCACTCCCTCACGCTCGGCCCAGCTCCAGAACGCGCTCGACGGGTCGTGCGAGGTCGCGCGCGCGGGCTGATCGGTGACGAGCAGCTCGAAGACGAGCCTGCGCGCCTTCTCGACCCGCGGCGTGGCGGTATGGACCCTCATGCCGGCGTGCGGGAAGCGGTTGCAGGAGGGGGCGAGGACCCGCTCGCCCTCGATCTCCACCATGCACGCGCGGCAGTTGCCGTCCGGGCGGTAGCCGGGCTCGGGCCGCCGGCAGAGGTGCGGGATCTCGTGGCCGAGACGCCGCGCGACGTCCCAGATGCGCTCGCCGGGCTGTGCGGTGACGGGCTTGCCGTCGAGCTCGAAGGTGATCGCTCCGGCCGGTTGCGGCGTCGTGCTCGTCGCGGTCATTTCGTCGCTCCCTTTGCCGCCACCGCCTCGGGGAAGTAGCGCAGCACGCACGAGATCGGGTTCATCGCCGCCTGACCCAAGCCGCAGATCGACGCGTCGCCCATCACATCGGCGAGGTCGCCGAGCAGCGTCCGGTCCCAGTTCCCCGCTTCGACGAGCATGCGGGCCTTCTGCGTGCCGCGACGACAGGGCGTGCAATGCCCGCAGCTCTCGTCCTCGAAGAAGCGGGCGAGGCGTACGGCGACGGCGGGGATGTCGTCGGCCTGGCTGAACACGAGCACCGCCGCCGTGCCGATGAAGCAGCCGTGCTTCTCGAGCGTTCCGAAGTCGAGCGGGATGTCGGCCATGCTCGCGGGCAGGATGCCGCCCGACGCGCCGCCCGGCAGGTAGCCGGTGAAGGTGTGGCCGTCGACCATGCCGCCGCAGTACTCGTCGATCAGCTCGCGCGCGGTGATGCCCACGGGCGCGAGCTTGAGGCCCGGATGCTTCACGCGTCCGCTCACCGAGAAGGTCCGCTGGCCGACGTGGCCGTGGCGACCGAACGAGTTCCACCAATCGGCGCCCTTCTCGAGGATGTCGCGCACCCAGGTGAGCGTCTCGACGTTGTCGATGAGCGTCGGATGCCCGAAGAGGCCGACCTCGAACGGGTAGGGCGGCTTCTGACGCGGCGTGCCGCGCTTGCCCTCGATGCTCTCGAGCATCGCCGTCTCCTCGCCGCAGATGTACGCGCCGGCGCCGCGCCGAAGATGGATGGGCGGCCAGTGCACAGGGCGCTTGGCGATCTCGCGCGCGAGGATGACGTGCGCCGCCGGGTACTCGTCGCGCACGTACAGGTAGATCTCGCTCACGCCCGTGACGAGCGCCGCGATCGTCGCGCCTTCGAGCACGCGGTGCGGATCGCCTTCGAGGAAGTGCCGGTCCTTGAACGTGCCGGGCTCGCCCTCGTCGCCGTTCACGGCCATGAGCTTGCGGCCCGGCGTCGCACGCAGCGAGTGCCACTTGCGCCCGGTCGGGAAGCCCGCGCCGCCGAGGCCGCGGATCACCGCCTTGTCCATGATCGCGAGGACGGCGTCGGGGGTGAGCTCGCCGCTCAGCAGCCGCTCGACCAGGCGGTAGCCGCCGCCCGCGCGATAGCGGTCGTAGTCGATCGTGTCGGGCCGCAGCTCGGGCCCGAGTTCGCCGTGCGCAACCGCCGCCTTCACCGACTCGACCGTCGACTTGTGCACGAAGCGCTTGCCGATCTCGACCGTGGGCGCCTGGTCGCAGAGGCCGAAGCAGGGCGACGGCAACACCCGCGCCGCAGCGCCGAGCTCGCCCGTCGCGCTCGCGGCCTGCAGCTTCGCGCGCAGCCCGTCGGCCCCGAACATCGCGCAGCTCGGGCTCTCGCAGACGCGGATCGTGAGCGGTGGCCGGTCGGGCTCGCCCTCGCGAACCACGTCGAGGCGCGAGTAGAAGGTCGCGGTCTCGTAAACCTCGGCGAACGCGAGGCGCATGAGCTTCGCGAGGGCGGCGAGGTGGCGGAGCGAGAGCTGGTGGTGCGTGTCCTGGACGAGGTGCAGGTGCTCGATCAGGTAGTCGCGCGACAGCGGGCGGTCACCGAGCAGCGCGGCGACCTCGCGCTCGGCCTCCGGGTCCACCTGCCGGCCCTTCGGTACGGGGCGGGTCTGCCGGCGTCCGGCGCCGATGCTCTTGAAGTGGATCACCGCCGTGCCGTTGTCGTTTCCCATCGATGTCCCCATGTCGCCGGCGGGTGCTCGTCGCCGGGTTCGCGGCTCTTGCGGGCCGCGCCTGCACAACATTGCATCATCCAGCGCGTTCATGACGAACGGCAAGACGACGCACGCCAAGTTGGGCGGCGTGAGTGCCACGGCGGGGACGCGGTGCAACAGGTGGAGGGAGCGGAAGACCGGGAGAAAGGATGCCCGGGGACGGGCGCCGCGAACGGCCGGCCTTCGCGAAAAAAATCGCGCGGGGTGTTGAACCCCGCGCGCTCAGCTAGGAGTGTCTCGACTTCCCCCGACCGTGCCGCACCGTGGTCGGCGGTGCGGCGCGGTGACTTCCAGAAGGCAACGACAGGACGAAGCCTACTCCCGAGCGCGACTCTCGGGACACCCAAGGAACGAAGTTGACAGCGTTGACGGGATCGCGACCGTCAAGAGCTCGACGCGGGCAAAGCGTCGGCGGCGTAGAGCGCGGCGAGCTGCGACGAACGCGGGATCGGCTTGATGATGTCGACGACCACGGCGCTCGGGTCGGCGAGGATGATCCAATGGCCGAAGTTCTCGCTCCTGATGTCGCTCACCAGCGGCGGGCGTTCCTGCCTCACGAGCCGGCCGCAACTCGCATCGACGTCCTCGACCTCGAAGCTGAGCAGCAGCCCGGCGGCGGGCTTCCGGTATGCGGCCGGCATGGAGGGGTGGTCCGCCTGCACGATCGCGAGCTCGAACGGCTGCCCGTGACGCCGCCGCAGGCTCACCGAGGGTCCGAGTCGTCGGTGAGCGCGAAGCCGAAGTGACGGACGTAGACGTCGCGCGCGGGCGCCCGCGCGACGGCCCGAGGCGAGCGCTCGCCGAAGCCACGGCGTCGCTCGAGACGCTTCTCGGAGCGCTGCGGGGCGCGCGACGCCGAAGGTGAGCTGGCGCCGCTCCGGCTGCGCCAGTCCCGTGCGGCATCGGACCGCGCCAAGCCGGGTCCGCGGAAGCCTCCTGTAGACTCGCGCGTCCCCATCCACCACGACAGGATCAGAACGATGGCCGACCCCGTGATCGCGCAGCGCGAGCCCTATCCCGTGGACGTCAAGCCCGGCGACTACTGGTGGTGCGCGTGCGGCCGCTCCAAGAACCAGCCGTTCTGCGACGGTTCCCACAAGGGCACCGGTTTCACGCCCGTGAAGTACACCGCGACGAAGGAAGAGAAAGTCTGGTTCTGCGGCTGCAAGCACACCGCCAGGCCGCCGCTCTGCGACGGCTCGCACAAGAACCTGCCGCCGGCGTGAACCGCTCGAGCGTGAGCCGCTGAAGCGGTATCGATAGAACCACCACGGGATTCGCGTCTGCGCGTCCTCCCTCCCCCTCCCGCCCGCTCCCAGGGGGCGGGTCAGGGTGGGGGTAGGGCCGTCGATACCCGACCGTTCCCGGCGAGCACCGCTGCGGCGTCCTCCCGCTACTGCAGCAGGTCGCGCGTCACCTCGTCCTCGCTCAGCAGTTCGATCGGCGTCGGCCGCACGCGCCAGATCTCCCGGCAATAGTCGCGGATGCTGCGGTCGGAGGAGAACTTGCCCATGTGGGCGACGTTCAGTATCGACATCCGCGTCCAGCGCTCGCGGTCCGCATAGGCCGCGCTCACCTCCGCCTGGCGGTCGACGTAGGACGCGAAGTCGGCGAGCACGCGGTAGCGGTCCTCGTGCAGCAGCGAATCGACGAGCGGCCGGAACAGCTCCCGGTCGCCGCGCGAGAAGTGCCCCGCCGCGATGAGGTCGATCACCGCGCGCAGTTCTTCGTTGCCGCGATAGAGCGCCTGCGCATCGTAGGCGCCCGGTCGCCAGCTCGCGGCCACCTCCTCGGCCGTCATCCCGAAGAGGAAGAAGTTCTCCGCGCCGACCTCCTCGCGGATCTCCACGTTCGCGCCGTCGAGCGTCCCGATGGTGAGCGCGCCGTTCATCGAGAACTTCATGTTGCCCGTGCCCGAGGCCTCCTTGCCGGCGGTGCTGATCTGCTCCGAGAGGTCCGCCGCGGGATACACGCGCTGCCCGTTGGTGACGTTGTAGTTCGGCAGGAAGACCACCTTGAGTCGGTCCTGCGCCGCGGGATCCTTGTTGACGACCTCGCCCACCGCCGTGATCAGCCGGATCATCAGCTTGGCGAATTGGTAGCCCGGCGCCGCCTTGCCGCCGAAGACGAACGTGCGCGGATGGAAGTCGGCGTGCGGATCGAACTTGAGCCGCAGGTACAGCGCGACGATGTGCAGCACGTTGAGGTGCTGCCGCTTGTACTCGTGGATGCGCTTCACCTGCACGTCGAAGAGCGAGTCCGGATCGATGGCGACCCCGGTCGCGCGGCGCACGTGGCGTGTGAAATCCTCCTTCACGCAGCGCTTGATGAATCGCCACTCGCGGCGGAAGCTCGGGTCGTCAGCGAACGGCGCGATGCGCGCGAGCTGTCCGAGGTCCGAGATCCAGCCGTCGCCGATGGCATTGCGCAGGAAGGCCGCCAGCCGCGGGTTCGACAGCACCATCCAGCGGCGCGGCGTCACGCCGTTGGTGACGTTGGTGACCTTCTTCGGCCAGAGCGCGTGGAAGTCGGCGAGCACGTCCTGCTTCAGCAGCTCGCTGTGCAGCGCCGCCACGCCGTTGATCGCGTGGCTTCCCACGCAGGCGAGATGCGCCATGCGGACGTAGCGCTCGCCGCTCTCGTCGATGAGAGAGAGCCGCGCCAGGCGTTCCGTGTCGCCGGGAAAGGCCATCCGCACCTCGTCCAGGAACCGCGCGTTGATCTCGTAGATGATCTCGATGTGCCGCGGCAGCACGCGCGCGAAGAGCGCGAGCGGCCAGCGCTCCAGCGCCTCCGGGAGCAGCGTGTGGTTGGTGTAGGCGAAGGTCTGCCGCGTCACCGACCACGCCCGGTCCCAGTCCATGCCGTGCTCGTCGACGAGCAGGCGCAGCAGCTCGACGATGGCCACCGCCGGGTGCGTGTCGTTGAGCTGCACCGCGAACTTCTCGTGGAAGCGCTCGAAGGGGATCTGCTGGACGCGCATGATGCGCAGCATGTCCTGCAGCGAGCACGACACGAAGAAATACTGCTGCTCGAGGCGCAGCTCCTTGCCCTGGATCTGCTCGTCGTTCGGGTACAGGATCTTGCTGATGTTCTCCGACACCACCTTCTGCTGGACCGCGCCGTAGTAGTCGCCGCGATTGAAGACGCCGAGGTCGAACGACTCCGGCGCTTCGGCGCGCCACAGCCGCAGCGTGTTGGCGGTGTTGTTGCGGTAGCCGAGGATCGGCGTGTCGTAGGGGATGCCGAGCACCGTGCGGCCGGCGATCCACCGCACCTGCGCGCGGCCCTGCAGGTCGACGAAGCGCTCGACGTGGCCGCCGAGCTTCACCTCGACCGACCACTCCGGCCGCGCCAGCTCCCACGGATTGCCGCGGCGCAGCCACTTGTCGGTCTGCTCGACCTGCCAGCCGTCGACGATGCGCTGCGCGAAGATGCCGAACTCGTAGCGGATGCCGTAGCCGATCGAGGGGATCTCGAGCGTCGCCATCGAGTCGAGGTAGCACGCGGCGAGCCGCCCGAGGCCGCCGTTGCCGAGGCCCGGCTCCTCCTCGGTGCCGAGCAGTTCCTCGTAGCTCAGGCCGAGCTGGCGGATGGCCTGCCGCACCGGCTCGTCGATGTCGAGGTTGACGAGGTTGTTGCCGAGGTGCGGCCCGAGCAGGAACTCGGCGGAGAGATACGCGACCGTACGCGACCCATGGCGCGTGTACGTGGCGGCAGTGCTGATCCACCGCTGCAGCAGGCGGTCGCGCACGGTGTAGGCGAGCGCCATGTAGTAGTCGTGCTGGGAGGCGAGCGCCGGGAACTTGCCCTGCACGTAGTAGAGGTTGTCGAGGAAGGCGCGGCGGAGCGCGTCCTTACCCAGGCCGGTGCGGTCCTTTTCGATTGCGGCGGGGGCCGCGGCGGTGCGCACGGCGTTCATGGACTCGTGGATCAATGGAAGGCTCCCTGGCGGCGGATCGCGGGCTGCGGCGGACGAGCGGCAGGCTGCGGCGGACGCGGCGTGCGCGAGCCTCGCGCGTCCCGCGCGCAGCGGGCGCTAGGATGACGCAGGCGCGCGCGGCTTCGCGAACGGCCGACGGCCGTGCACCATCATGGGTGCGCGATGCGGGACGCGCAGCCCGCGCCTTCAGGCGCCCGATCGCGCGGCGGCGCGCCCGCCTTCGCGCCGCGGCCCGAGGGTGCCTCCGCCGCCGGATCGCGCCACGACGCCGCACGCAGGCGCCGCGGCCACGGCGGGATCTCGAACCGCGGCATCTCCTGCAGCAGGAAGCTCGCCGCGACGAAGAGCGTGGGCACGTGGTAGAGCGCGACCCACATCGCCACGGGAAGCTCGTGGCGGAATCGCGCGGTCATCAGCGCGAGCGCGACGAGCGCGAGGGCGTTCCACGTCGGGATGCCGCGCCGGAAGAAGACGCCCCAGCGCGCTGCGCGCAGCCGGTCGTGATAGGCCGAGGGCGGCTCGGCGAGCGTGCGCGCGAGATGCGCCGCGGCGCGGTCCAGCGCCCGCTCGGCCGCATGCGTCCGCTCGGTCGCGCCGCCGGCGAGCCGCAACCGGCTCGTCCACTCCGAGCCGCGGCGGACGAGCCGCGTCCAGTTCCAGCCGAGCACCGCGAGCAGGTCCTCGGGCAGGTCGAGAGACCCGGCCGATCGCGTGAGCGTGATCTCCGCCGCAACGCCGCGCACCGGCGGCACGCGCAGCGCGAGCGCAAGGCCATCGACGCGCACGGTACCCTCGGCGAGCGCGAGTGACGCCGCCATCCCGCCGCCCGCGTCGTTCACCGTGTAGCTGTGCTCGATCGTGTAGCCGGGACCGGCCGAGAAATGCCGGTCGGCGGGCACCGACTCGATCTCCGCGAGCAGCACGCCGGGATCGGATCCGAGCGCCTGCAGCGTCGCCTTCAGGCCGTCGCGGCGCTCGACGGTACGGTTGAGTCGGAACGACCCGTGCTCCAGGCACTCGAGCTCGAGTCTTTCCCGCAGGCGATCGTCCGTGTCCTCCGCCGATGAGGTCGGCTTGAAGACGAGCCGCCGCCGCTCCCGGTCGCTCGCGGCGAGGTCGACGTGGCGACCGCGCCGCGTGAACGGCGCGACGATCGTCAGGATCTCGTGATGGGTGAGGGGCGAGACGGCCACGGCGCGAGGCTAGCGTAACCGAGGCCGGCGTGCCGCTGGGGCGAGGGTGCGCCGGCAGGACCCCCGCCGCGCCATCGGGGAGGGGGGCACGACGGCTCGCCGAACTTCAGCGTCACGGTGTCCCGAGTGCCGACCCGCCCCTGATGCGGTCGACAACCCGTTACGGAATCACCTGGCGTGGCATCAAGCGGCCGAACGACCGAGAGATGGGCATCGCTGGCGGCGAGCTGATCGTGCTCGACCTGGAGACGCACGAGGTGCTCGGCGTGCGACGGGGCTATGCGTTCTACCGGGGGTCCTGGGAGATCACGGCGCTCTGCCCGCACTTCGGTTACTTCGGCGGCTTCGACAAGGCCACTGCGTTCACCGCCTGGTTCACGATGAAAGTCGCCCGGCCGCCACGATGGAAGGAGTGGTTCGAGGCGAACGAGAAGACGCGTCGCATCCGGACCGATGAAGTGGGCCCGGTGATCAAGCAGGCGGCGCCCGCGCAGCTCGCGCGCGTTGCCGCTTGGCGCGCCGACGCTCCCCGATCTCGACTTCTCTCACAGACCGGTCCGCGGGGTGCCGCCTCAAGTGATCAGAGTCATCCCGCCCGACTTCGCCGCGACCCGGTCGAACGTGACGGTTCGTTCGCAGCTGGCCGCAGCAGCCGACCGCTCGATAAGGCAGTCGGCGAAATCCGCTGCCCCCGATCGAAACGCGCGGAGCGCCTTCCAGATGGTCGCCGCGCCCTCCACCACGATCTCCTTGGTGCGCAGCAGTGCCTCGCATGCACCGCAGACTTCGCCACGCCCGAGGCCACAGGCTCCGGACAGCACCCACGCAGCTCGACGACGACCACCAGCGGCACGAAGCCCGGGGTCTCGGCTTCGCGACGAACTGTTCGCCGGTACCGGGTGACGCAGGTCTTGCCAAGTTTTGCCAAGACCCTTACCGTATCGGCATGAGCACGATGAACATTTCCCTACCTGACAGCCTCAAGGCCTTCGTCGACGAACAGGTCAGCCAACGTGGATATGGCACCAGCAGCGAATACGTGCGCGAACTGATCCGCCGCGATCAGGATCGGCTCCAACTGCGTGGCCTGCTCCTGGCGGGTGCGGCGTCGGCGCCTACGGTGCCGGTGAAGGAGGCCTACTTCGAAGGCCTACGGGACCGGGCGCGCAGGCCGGCCAAGCCCCGCAGAAAGGCGTGAAGGCCAAGCCCGTCATCCCGCGCGAGCAGGCGAATCGGGACGTGGACGATGCGGTCGACTACTACGCGAGTGAGGGTGCGCAGCAGGCAGCACGGGGTTTCATCGATGCACTGCTCCTGGCCTACACCCAAATCTCCCGCCATCCGGCCACCGGCTCGCCGCGTTACGCCCATGAGTTGAGTCTCCCCGGCCTGCGCTCTTGGCCGCTCAAGCGCTACCCTTATCTCGTGTTCTACGTGGAGCGAGCCGACCACATCGATGTCTGGCGGGTACTGAACGAACAGCGGGATATACCGGCGTGGATGCGTGATCCAGAAGCTCCATGACGGCCAGGTCGCGGTACAGCGCCACGGCGCTCGTGCCGGCCTTGCGGTACCGACGAAGCTCAGCATGGGTCTTCGGCGCCGACACCTGTCCTTTCCGCAGTTTCGGGTCGCGCTGCGCTCGGATGCAGATGGCGAACGCGACCTCGGCGTCGAGCAGCCGCTCAATGAATGTCGTCTTGCCCGCGCCGGCGGGACCCCGCACGTGGGATGAGCGCGGGCGCCCTCACAGCGCGAGCTCCCTGCCGAGCACCTGGGTCACGAAGCGCTCGCTCGCGCCTTCGGCCGCGACCAGTTGGCGAACGCGCGCCTTCGCGTCGGCGAGGCTGCCGTGTCGCTCGGCGGCGGCGAGCGTCGACCGGTACGCCTTCGCGGAGGCTCCTGTCCGGACCGAGCGCCGTGATGCCCACGAGCTGTTCGGCCCACGCGGAGGCGACCTCCTTCGAGGTGCACGGCTCACCATGCAGTAGCGGTGGGCAGGCACGGCGGGGAGCGTAGCGCGGGCCGCCCGCCGCCCCGCAAGGCCTACAGCACTTCCGCCGCGCGATCCGCAAGCCGCGACCGCTCCCCGCGCTGCAGCGTCACGTGCCCCGAGTGCGACCAGCCCTTCATGCGGTCGACCACGTAGGTGAGGCCGGAGCTGCCCTCGGTGAGGTAGGGCGTGTCGATCTGGGCGATGTTGCCGAGGCAGACGACCTTCGTTCCGGGGCCGGCGCGCGTGATCAGCGTCTTCATCTGCTTCGGCGTCAGGTTCTGCGCCTCGTCGATGATAAGGAACTTGTTGATGAACGTGCGGCCGCGCATGAAGTTGAGCGACTTCACCTTGATGCGCGAGCGGATCAGATCGCGCGTCGCGGCGCGGCCCCAGTCGCCGGCCTCGTCGTCGCTCGCCTGCAGCACGTCGAGGTTGTCCTCGAGCGCGCCCATCCACGGCGTCATTTTCTCCTCTTCGGTGCCGGGGAGGAATCCGATGTCCTCGCCGAGCGGCACGGTGACGCGCGTGATGATGATCTCCGAGTAGCGCTTGTCCTCGAGCGTCTGCGTGAGCGCGGCGGCGAGCGTGAGCAGCGTCTTGCCGCTGCCCGCCTGCCCGAGCAGCGTCACGAAGTCGATCTCGGGGTTCATCAGCAGGTTGAGCGCGAAGTTCTGCTCGCGGTTGCGCGCCGTGATGCCCCACACGCTGTGCCTCTGGTGGGTGTAGTCGCGCACCGTCTCCAGCACCGCCATCCGGCCCTGCTGCTCGCGCACGAGCGCGCCGAGCGGACGCTCGCCCTCCTGGAACACGAACTCGTTGACGAGCAGCTGCGGGCAGAACGGGCCCTTGACGCGGTAGTAGGTGCGGCCGTCCTTCTTCCAGGACTCGATGTCCTTGCCATGGGTGTCCCAGAAGTCCGCGGGCAGCTCGCGCACGCCGGTGTAGAGGACGTCGGTGTCCTCCAGCACCTTGTCGTTGAAGTAGTCCTCCGCGAGCAGGCCGAGCGCATGCGCCTTGATGCGCATGTTGATGTCTTTCGACACCAGGATGACCTGCCGGTCGCGGTGCTTGCGGGCGAGGTGGATGACGACGCCGATGATCTGGTTGTCGGCCTTGCCCGCGGGCAGGTTCGCGGGCGGCTCGCTCGAGATCACTTCCGTCTGCAGGAAGAGCCGACCCGTCGCGGTGTCGTGCTCGGAGCGCGCGAGCGGGATGCCGGTCTTGATCCGCTCCGTGCCGCGCGACACGATCTCGTCGATGTAGCGGCTCGCCTGGCGCGCGTTGCGCGCGACCTCCGAGAGCCCCTTCTTGTGGTCGTCGAGCTCCTCGAGCGTGACGATGGGGAGGAACACGTCGTGTTCCTCGAAGCGGTAGAGGCTGGTGGGGTCGTGCATCAACACGTTGGTGTCGAGCACGAAGAGCTTCGCGGCGGGTGCCTGCGGCCGGGGCTTGGCGCTCCGGCGGGGGGAAGGCATCGAGGCGGCGGGGGAGGGGGAGGGTTTCTGCGTCGGCGGTGTCTGAGTCTGCGCGGGAGAGCCTTGCGCGGGGGAGTCCTCAGAGGGTCTCAACAAAGTCCAGTACCTCCTGTGCGTGTCCCGGAACCTTCACGCCGCGCCACTCGCGGGCGATCTGTCCGTCCTTGCCGACGACGAAGGTGGAGCGCTCGATGCCGCGCACCTGCTTGCCGTACATGTTCTTCATCTTCATCACGCCGAACTGCGTGCAGACGGCCTCCTCCTCGTCCGACAGCAGGTCGAACGGCAGGCCGAGCTTCGCCTTGAAGTTCTCGTGCGACTTGAGGCTGTCGCGGGAGATGCCGTAGATCTCGGCGCCCGCCTTTCTGAACGCGGCGTGCAGGTCGCGGAAGTCGCCGCCCTCGGTCGTGCAGCCGGGCGTGTTGTCCTTCGGGTAGAAGTACAGTACGAGCACCTTGCCCTTGTGTTTCGAGAACTGGAACGGCGTGCCCGCGGTGGAGGGGAGGGTGAAGTCCTTGACTGCCTGACTGGCCATGTTCTCTGCAAGTGACGGAGCTGCGCGGATTGTTTGCCGAAACCGGCGACGGGCGCAAGCGCGGCCGGCTAGGCGGCTAGGCGAGGAAGAGGTCCCCCTGCACGGCCGGCACCACCTCGCCCTTCGCTGCGGGGACTTCGGCAAGCAGGTGGCGCGGCAGCGCGCGGAGCGCCATGCCGTCGAGCAGCGTGCGCAGCGCGACCACTTCGCAGTTCTGCTCGCGCCAGCCGTCGAGGATGTCCGCGAACACCTGCAGCAGCGCGTCGCCTTCGCTTTCCGCCGCGAGGCCGAACACCTGCTCGCCCTGCCCTTCGCGTGTGATCTCGAGCAGCCGGTCGCCCGCCGCCTCGGGGCCGCCGCAGGCGACGATCAGCTCGTCGAGCGTCGGGAGGGTCGTCGGCAGCTGCGGGCAGAGCACGATCTCGGCGCGGTGCACCGGCACGAAGGGATACTCGCCGCGGGCGTCGGCGCCGTACTCGTAGCCGAGCCGCTGCACCAGCCGCCATGCCTGCACGTTCATCTGCCAGGCCGGTGCGGCGTGCGCGCGCGGCGGCTCGCCGAACACCTTTTCGAAGGCGCCGGCGGCCCGACGCATCTCGCGTTCCGTCCACTGCGCGTCGCGCTCGTGGACGTGAGTCTGCCATTCGGCGCCGCACCAGCCGCGGACGCCCACCTCGAAACCCGCGTCGCGCACCGCGCGCATCTGCTTCGCGCCGCGTCGGAAGAGTCGCGGGCCGGGATAGAGCCAGCCGCGCACGCGTCCGAGGGGGCCATAGCGTTGCTTGAAGTCAGGGGAGCCGAGTCCCTCGGGAAGCAGCTCTCGCTTCAGCCGCTTGGCGAAGCGCCCGCTGCGGTCGGGCCCCATGTCGAAGAAGAACGTCGCGCCCGCCTCGCGTGCCTTCAACAGCTCGACGAGCCGCGGCACGCCGACCTTGAGGCCACGCAGAGACCCGACTTCGATGCGCAGGCCGATGCGCTTCCGCGGCGAGGTCGCTGCCGCGGTTGCGACGGGCCCGGTCGCCGGCGTCTCAGTCATCGCGAGGACCTGCCGAGGCGTCGGAGGGATCCACTGCCGACCGCTCCAGGATGATGGCCGCGGCGACCTTGCGCCCCTCGGCCACGAGGATGTTGTACGTGCGGCAGGCCGCCTGGGTGTCCATGACCTCCACGCCGACGCCCGCCCGCGCGAGTGGCGCAAGGATCGCGGGCCGGGGGAAGCGCAGCTTGCTGCCGGTGCCGACGATGACCACCTCGAGGCCGCGGCTCGCGAGCGCGGCGAAGTGCTCGGCGTCGAGCGCCTCGAAGGAGCCCGGATCCCAGGCGTCGATCGAGTCGGGAAGCACCACCAGGCTCTGCGCGTGGCGCGTCCCGTTGACCGCAACGTAGCCGGGGCCGTAGCCGCTGAAGAGGTTGAGCCCGGCGCCGCCGGCGAGATGCAGCTTCAATGTCGAGCGGTGTGAAGGCCGGCGTCCGGCCGGGAAATCCCAATTGCCGTCAGGGCTTGCTCTGATAGCATACAAGGTTTTGCAACGCGCGAAAGCGGCATCGCGACACGACTCGCGTCGTGCTGCACATGCCGCGCGGGCCGGCCGGGAGGCCGGCGCGCCGTCCGGCAACCGCCGGGGCAGCAACGCCCGCGCCTGCCCCCGACCCCGCCCCGCGCCGAGCGTGGCCCAAAGAAGACCCGAGAATGAACGCACCGAACGTCGTCAACCTCGCCCACATGCTCAAGCCCGTCCGCAAGTCCGCCAAGCTCGCGAACGTCTGCTACGACATCCGCGGCCCGGTCCTCGCGCGCGCCAAGCAGATGGAGGAGGAAGGGCACCGCATCATCAAGCTCAACATCGGCAACCTCGCGCCGTTCGGCTTCGACGCGCCCGACGAGGTGCGCCACGACGTCATCGTCAACCTGCCGCTCGCCTCCGGCTACTCCGACTCGCGCGGCCTCTTCTCGGCGCGAAAGGCGGTGATGCAGTACACGCAGGAGAAGGGCATCTCCGGCGTGCAGCTGGACGACATCATCATCGGCAACGGCGTGTCCGAGCTGATCGTCATGGCGATGCAGGGCCTGCTCGACAACGGCGACGAGGTGCTGATCCCGGCGCCGGACTATCCGCTCTGGACCGCGGCCGTGAGTCTCGCCGGCGGCACGCCGCGCCACTACCTCTGCGACGAGGGCGCGGGCTGGCTGCCCGATCTCGACGACATCCGCTCGAAGATCGGCGAGCGCACGCGCGCGATCGTCGTCATCAACCCGAACAACCCGACCGGCGCGCTCTACTCGACCGACCTCCTCAAGGAGCTCGTCGAGATCGCGCGCCGCCACCAGCTCATCGTCTTCGCCGACGAGATCTACGACAAGACGCTGTACGACGGCGCGACGCACACCTCGATCGCCTCGCTCGCCGACGACGTGCTGTTCGTGACCATGAACGGCCTCTCCAAGAACTACCGCGCCTGCGGCTACCGCACCGGCTGGATGGTGATCTCGGGCGAGCGCCGGCACGCGAACGACTACATCGAGGGCCTGAACATCCTCGCATCGATGCGGCTGTGCGCTAACGTGCCGGGCCAGTACGCGGTGCAGACGGCGCTCGGCGGCTACCAGAGCATCCGCGACCTCGTCGCGCCGAACGGGCGGCTGTGCCGCCAGCGCGACCTCGCGCACACGCTGATCACCGACATCCCCGGCGTGACGTGCGTGAAGCCCAAGGCTGCACTGTACCTCTTCCCGAAGCTCGACCCGCGCGTCTACCCGATCGTCGACGACCAGGACTTCATCCTCGAGCTGCTGGAGGAGGAGAAGGTGCTCGCCGTGCAGGGCACGGGCTTCAACTGGCCGCACACGGATCACCTGCGCATCGTCTTCCTGCCCAACGCCGACGACCTCACGGAGGCCATCGGCCGGCTCGCCAAGTTCCTCGACGGCTACCGCCGCCGTCACGCCTGACCTGCGCGGCGCGACGCCGCCCGCAGCACGGAGAAGCGAAGGCATGAACCAGACCCTCAAACCCATGAACGTCGGCCTGCTCGGCATCGGCACGGTCGGCGGCGGCACCTGGGCGGTGCTCGAGCGCAACCGCGAGGAGATCGCGCGCCGCGCCGGCCGGGAGATCCGCATCACGACGGTCGCCGACAAGGACGTGGAGAAAGCGAAACGCATCACCGGCGGTCGGGCGAACGTCATCGACGACGCCTTCGCGCTCGTCGCCGATCCCGGCGTCGACATCGTCATCGAGCTGATCGGCGGCACGGGCGTCGCGCGCGAGCTGATCCTGAAGGCGATCGCGAACGGCAAGCACGTCGTCACCGCGAACAAGGCGCTGCTCGCCAAGCACGGCAACGAGATCTTCAAGGCCGCGGGCGAGAAGGGCGTGATGGTCGCGTTCGAGGCGGCGGTCGCCGGCGGCGTGCCGATCATCAAGGCGGTGCGCGAGGGGCTGACCGCGAACCGCATCGAGTGGATCGCCGGGATCATCAACGGCACGTCGAACTTCATCCTCTCCGAGATGCGCGAGAAAGGTCTGTCGTTCGACACGGTGCTCAAGGAGGCGCAGGCGCGCGGCTACGCCGAGGCCGATCCGACCTTCGACATCGAGGGCGTGGACGCCGCGCACAAGCTCACCATCCTCTCGGCGCTCGCGTTCGGCATCCCGATGCAGTTCGAGAAGGCGTACACGGAGGGCATCTCGAAGCTGACGCAGGACGACATCCGCCATGCCGAGAGCCTCGGCTACCGCATCAAGCTCCTCGGGATCACGCGCCGCGCGCCGGAGGGCATCGAGCTGCGCGTGCATCCGACGCTGATCCCCGCGCGGCGGCTGATCGCGAACGTCGAGGGCGTCATGAACGCGATCCTCGTGAAGGGCGATGCGGTCGGGCCGACGCTCTACTACGGCGCCGGCGCAGGCGCGGAGCCGACGGCGAGCGCCGTCGTCGCCGACCTCGTCGACGTCACGCGGCTGCACACCGCCGACCCGCACCACCGCGTGCCGCACCTCGCGTTCCAGCCCGACCAGCTCGCCGCGACGCCGGTGCTGCCGATGAGCGAGATCGTGACGTCCTACTACCTGCGCATGCGCGTCTTGGATCGCCCGGGCGTGCTCGCCGACATCACGCGCATCCTCGCCGACCGCTCGATCTCGATCGAGGCGATGATCCAGCGCGAGCCGCCCGAGGGCGAGGAGCAGGTGGACATCATCATGCTTACGCACGAGACGCGCGAGAAGCACGTCGACGACGCGATCGGGGCGATCGAGCGGCTGCCGGTGGTGAAGGCGAAGGTGACGCGGATCCGGATGGAGCCGCTGGGGGCGTCGTAGAACGCAGTGCCTACTGCTGACAGCCTACTGCTTCACCGCAAAGGCGCAAAGGACGCAAAGGAATGCGAAGGGGCTGCATATCGTGGCGAGCCATCGACGCGCGGGGAGGGATCGATCGGCTCGCGCCGGCGCAATGAGGCTGGCAGATCGTTGCTCGATGCCTGCGGCTCCGGGAATCGCTGTGAAGCGGGCACGCTCGTTTCCTGAAACAGCAGCTTCGCGCCCCTTTGCGTCCTTTGCGTCCTTTGCGTCTTTGCGGTGAGCGCTTTCCTTTGCGCCTTTGCGGTGAAGCTTCTCCCCTCATGAACTACCTCTCCACCCGCGGCCGCGCCGAACCGCGCCGCTTCCTCGACATCCTCCTCGAAGGCCTCGCGCCCGACGGCGGGCTCTACGTCCCGCAGGCCTACCCGCGCTTCGACGCGCGCGCGCTCGCCGCGCTTCGCCCGCTCGGCTATCGCGACCTCGCGTTCGCGGTTCTCTCGCGCTTCGCCGACGATCTTCCGCCCGCGACGCTGAAGGCGCTCATCGACCGCACTTACACGCGCGAAGTCTTCCGCAGCGCGGACATCGCGCCGCTGAAGACACTCGCGCCGGGGCTCCACGTCCTCGGCCTCTCGAACGGCCCGACGCTCGCCTTCAAGGACATGGCGATGCAGCTCCTCGGGCAGCTCTTCGAGCACCTGCTCGCGAGCCGCGGCGAGGAACTGAACATCCTCGGGGCGACGTCGGGCGACACCGGGTCGTCGGCCGAGCACGCGATGCGCGGCAAGCGGCACATCCGCGTCTTCATGCTCTCGCCGCATGGCCGCATGAGCCCGTTCCAGACGGCGCAGATGTTCTCGCTGCACGACAGCAACATCTTCAACCTCGCCGTGCGCGGCGTCTTCGACGACTGCCAGGACATGGTCAAGGCGGTGTCGAACGACCTCGCGTTCAAGGCGAAGTGGAAGATCGGCACGGTCAACTCGATCAACTGGGCGCGAGTTGCGGCGCAGGTCGTGTACTACTTCAAGGGCTATTTTGCGGCGACCCGCGCCGACGACGAGCGCGTCGACTTCGCCGTGCCCTCGGGCAACTTCGGCAACATCTACGCAGGGCACGTGGCGCGCGAGATGGGCCTGCCGATCCGCCGGCTGATCCTCGCGACGAACGAGAACGACGTGCTCGACGAGTTCTTCCGCAGCGGCCGCTACCGGCCGCGGAAGACCGCCGAGGTGCACGCGACGTCGAGCCCGTCGATGGACATCTCCAAGGCGTCGAACTTCGAGCGCTACGTCTACGACCTCGTCGGGCGAGACGGCGACGCGCTGCGCGCGCTCTGGCAGACGCTGGAAGTCGAGGGCAGCTTCGACCTGTCATCCCCCGCCTACCGCGGGAAGATCGACGCGAGCGGATTCGTGTCCGGCCGCAGCACCCACGCGGACAGGCTCGCAACCATCCGCCGCGTCGAGCGCGACTACGGCGTGGTCGTCGATCCGCACACCGCCGACGGCCTCAAGGTCGGCCTCGAGCTTCGCGACCCCGCCGTGCCCCTCGTGTGTCTCGAAACGGCGCTGCCGGTGAAGTTCGCCGCGACCATCCGCGAGGCGCTCGGCCGCGAGCCTGTGCGGCCCGCGGGGTACGAGAGCCTCGAGTCGCTTACGCAGCGCTTCGAGGTGATCGACGCCGATGCGGCGAAGGTGAAGGCCTACATCGAGGCCCATGCCCGCTGAGCCGCGCACCGCGGTGTCGCGGTGAGCGGGGCGCCGGCGCGCGATCCCGCGCACGAGCGGCTGATCGGCTACGCCTGCGGCGTCGGCATCGTCCTCATCTGGACCGGCTTCATCCTGACCGCGCGCGCGGGGATGAAGGGCACGCTGGGGTCGCTCGACCTCGCCGCGCTCGCTTTACGGTGTCCGGGCTCGTGATGCTGCCGTTCTACCTGCTGCACGCCCGCAAGGTGATTCCGTTCCGGCGCGCGGCCGCGCTCGCGTTCGTCGCCGGGCTCGCCTACGCGAATCTTGCCTATGCCGGATTCAAGTACGCGCCCGCCGCGCACGGCGGGGTGCTGCTGCCGGGCGCGCTGCCGATCTGGACGGCGATCCTCGCCGTGTTCGTGCTGCACGAGCGGTTGAACCTCGCGCGCGTCGCGAGCCTCGCGATCGTGCTCGCCGGCGTCCTCATGATCGGCTGGCACGGCTTCGCCGGCGCGGAGCCCGGCGCCTGGCGCGGCGACCTCATCTTCCTCTGCGCGTCGCTCTGCTGGGCGACCTACACCGTGCTCGTGCGCAAGTGGCGGGTGCCGGCGATCCCGGCGACGGCGGCGGTCGCGGTGCTCTCGGCGGTTGCCTTCCTGCCCGTGTACGCCGTCGCGCTGCCGTCGCGGCTCGCAGCGGCGTCCTGGGGCGAGATCGCGTTCCAGGCGATCTACCAGGGGATCTTTGCGGTGGTCATCGCCGGCATCCTTTTCACCCGCGCAGTGGGGGCGCTCGGCGCCGGCACGACGACGATGATCACCGCGGTCATTCCCGCGACCGCGGCCCTCGCCGCCGTGCCGCTGCTCGACGAGCCGCTCGCGCCGCTCGCGCTCGCCGGCGTGGCGGCGGTGAGCGCCGGCATGATCCTTGGCGTGCGCGCGGCGCACTGAATCGCCGTTGAGAACGACGGGGCGCACCGTCGCGCCGCCGCGCGTCTTGCAACCGGGGACGCATACGCTAGACTCACGCGGGTCAGGGGGAAGGGAAGTGCCGTTGGTCCACGCGTCCGGAGACCTCATCGCCGCATCCGCGCGGCGGCGAGGCGCGCGCTGATGGCGTCGGCGAACGCCGCGGCACTGGTGCCGCTGCCCGCCGGGGGCGGAACGCCCGGCGTCATCCTGGAGAGCGCCGACGGCGCCCGCGCGGAGGTCGCGCTGCACGGCGGCCAGGTCGTCTCGTGGATGCCTGCGGGCGAGCGCGAGAGCCGGCTCTTCATGAGTAGCCGGGCGACGTTCGCGAGCGACAAGGCGATCCGCGGCGGCATTCCGGTGAGCTTCCCGCAGTTCGCAGACCAGGGGCCGCTTCCCGGCCATGGCTTCGCGCGCGTGTCCCCGTGGACGCTGGCGCGCGCCGAGCGCACCGACGCCGGTGCCGCGTTCGCGCTGCTGCGCCTCGCCGACTCGGCGGAGTCGCTGCAGCTCTGGCCGTATCCGTTCGTCGTCGAGCTCGGCGTCACGGTGTCCGGGCGCGAGCTGCAGGTCGCGGTCACCATCGCCAATCCCGGCGCGACCGCCTTTCCGTTCACCGGCGCACTGCACACCTACCTGCGCGTCGCAGACACCGCCGAAGTGACGCTGACGGGGCTGCAGTCGGCGCGCTATCGCGACAAGGTGCTGGGACAGGACAAGCTCGTCGAGAGCGCGACGGAGCTGCGCATCGACCGGCCGCTCGACCGCGTCTACTACGCCGTCCCGGAGGCGATCGTCGTGCGCGAGCCGGGACGCAGCATCAGCGTGCACGCCTCCGGCTTCTGCGACACGGTGATCTGGAATCCGGGCGAGGAGGGCAACGCGAAGCTCGCCGACCTCGAGCACGAGGGCTGGCGACGCATGGTGTGCGTCGAGGCGGCGGTCGCGCGCGCACCCACCACCGTGCCGCTGCACGGGCGCTGGCAGGGCATGCAGAAACTCGTCGCGGCCTGAAGCGCAGGCTGCGGAGCGATGGCGCTCTTCGCGGGCCTGCGCCCGATCCGTCGCGAAGGCGTACTGCGCGACGCGCTCGCGGGCCTCGTGCTCGCGTCGATGAACATCCCGCAGGTGCTCGGCTACACGCGCATCGCGGGGATGCCCGTCGTCACCGGGCTCTACACCGTGCTGGTGCCGCTCGTCGCGTTCGCGGCGCTCGGCTCGTCGCGTCATCTCGTCGTCGCGGCCGACTCCGCGACCGCCGCCGTGCTCTCGAGCGGCGTCTCGGGTTACGCGCCGGTCGCATCCGAGGCCTACGTGCAGCTCGTCGGCGCGGTCGCGCTGCTCGTCGCCGCGATGCTCGTCGCCGCGCGCGTCTTCCGGCTCGGCTTCCTCGCCGACTTCCTCTCGCGCACCGTGCTCGTCGGCTTCCTCGCCGGCGTCGGCGTGCAGATCGCGATCGCCATGCTCGGCGGCATGCTGGGCGTGGACTTCGAGAGCGAGCGCACGCCGCTGCAGCTCCTCGAGCTCTGGGAGCAGCGGCAAGCGGTGCACGGGCCGACGCTCGCCGTGGCGGCGGTGGTCGCGGTCACGCTGCTGCTCGCGAAGCGTTTCGTGCCGCGCTGGCCGGTGCCGCTCGTGGTCGTGGTGGGCGGCATCTGGGCGAGCTACGCTTGGGACTTCGCCGCGCGCGGCATCACCGTGATCGGCCCGGTTCCCGGCGGCCTGCCGGCGCTCCGGCTGCCGCTCGTCGACTGGCGGCACATGCTCGACCTGGTCCCGATCGCCGCGTCCTGCGTCGTCATCATCATCGCGCAGAGCGCGGCGACCGCGCGCGCCTTCGCGCTGGCGCGCCACGAGCGGGTCGACGAGAACGCCGACATCCTCGGCATCGCCGCCGCGAATGCGGGCGCGGCGGTCACGGGCACGTTCGTCGTCAACGGGAGCCCGACGCAGACCGCGATGGCGTCGCGCGCCGGGGCGCAGAGCCAGGTCGCGCAGCTCGCGTTCGCGGCTCTGGTCGCGATCGTGCTGCTCTTCTTCACCGGGCCGCTGCAGTACCTGCCGCACGCGGTGCTGGCGGCGCTCGTCTTCACCGTCGGCGTCGGCATGATCGACGTCGAGCGACTCGTCGCGATGCGGCGCGAGAGCCCCGGCGAGGCGACGCTCGCGCTGCTCACCGCGCTCACCGTGGTGACGGCCGGCGTGAAGAACGGCATCCTTCTCGCCGTCGTGCTCTCGCTCGTGCGCCACGTCCGCCACAGCTACCGGCCGCACACCGCGGTGCTCGCACCGGGCAAGGACGGCCGCTGGGCGCCCGAGCCCGCGACGCCCGGCGAGGAGACCGAGCCCGGCCTCATCGTCTATCGCTTTGGCGCCGACCTCTTCTACGCGAATGAGGACGGCTTTGCCGACGAAGTGCGCGATCTCGTCGCCAAGGCGCCGCATCCGGTGCGCGCGCTCGTCGTGGACGCCTCGGCCATTACCGACATCGACTATTCGGCGGCACGCGCCGTGCGCGACCTCTGCGCGGAGCTGCGCAATGACGGGGTGCGCGTGGTCTTCGCGCGCGTCTCGCCGTTCCTGCGCCAGGACATGGACCGCCATGGCATCACCGGTGCGATCGGCGAGGGCAATCTCTTCGCGACGCTGCACGAAGCCGTCGACGCCGCGCGCGGCGGCGGGGCCGCGGAGACCACGCCGCAGCGCGCGATCGAGGCGGGGTAAGGTACCCGAGGCGCGGGCCCGCGCCGCTGCAGGCGACCTGTCGCGGGTCGCGTTTGCGGCGGCGACGCGCGATGCCCGTCCTGGCGAGCGCGGGCGCCCGCGGCGCGCGCCGTGCAGCTCGGCCGGTATCGGGGGCAGGCCGCCGAGGAGGACGGGCCGAGGCAGTGCGGCGAAGGAGGCGCCTCGAGCCAGCGTCCAGGCGCGACAAGGATCGTCCGATAGACCTCATAGTGGGGGTGAAGGACGTCCCGGGGTTCGGGGTATCCATGGGGGCGCCGCCACTACACCACATGCGAGCGCGAGAAGCGCCCGGGGAGGCGCTCTCGTACAATGCACTGGTGCAATCTGGTCGGCGATCTGCCGGCTGGCGCGGTCCGATGTCCGCGGCGAGCCGGCTCAGGCCGAACTGCTGTAAGGAGGATCGCCGGTGCACCCCAGCCTGAACGTAGACGAAGCGACACTGGCGCGCTTCTGCAGGACGCACCATATCCGCCGCCTGTCGCTCTTCGGCTCGCAGCTGAAGGGGACGGCTGCCCCCGACAGCGACATCGACCTGCTGGTCGAATTCGACCCCGCGCACGTCCCCGGTCTGATCGCTATCGCGGCGATGGAGATGGAGCTGTCCGTGCTGCTTGACCGGAAGGTCGATCTCCGCACGGCGGGCGACCTTTCGCGCCACTTCCGGGAGGAAGTGGTGCGGTCTGCCGAGGTGCAGTATGCGGGATGAGGACCGTACGCGCGTGCGGCACATGATCGAGGCGGCGGAGACGGCGCTGCGCTTCGTCGCGGGCCGCACCCGGCAGGACCTGGGCGCCGACCAGATGCTGCTGTTCGCCGTCATTCGGGCGGTCGAGATTCTCGGCGAAGCAGCAAGCAAGGTCACTGCCGACACGCGCGCGGAGCACGGCGACATTCCCTGGCCAGCGATCGTGGGCATGCGCAATCGCCTGGTCCATGCCTACTTCGACATCGACCCCGACATCGTCTGGGACGGCGGTCACGAAGGAGATACCCGGGCTGCTGCCGCGCTTGCAGGCGGCGGCGGCCGGCAGCTGATCGCCATGACGAATCAGGACCGCATCGGCAAGGTGTGGACCTGCCGCGGCAGGGCCTCGCGCCGGTCGTCGAGCGCGAGGTGGAGGCCGTAGCCACGGGAGAGGGCCGTTCCGGCCTTCACGCGGGACGCACGCGGCGTGCTCGGTCCGGCGAGCGGACGGCCGGCGGCCGGCTCGGCTCAGCTCCCGCTCGCCGCCTGCTGCTGCGCCGCGGCCAGCGCCGCCTGCAGCTTCGACTCGTCCTCGTGGGTGAGCGAGGTCTGGATCAGCTTGCCGCCCATGCCCTGCAGGCCGGCCAGCACCTTGTCCTCGGTCATGCTCTTCACGAGGATGAAGAGGATCGCGCCGCCGGGCTTGAGGCTTTCCGCGAGCTGCTTCATCGTGTCGTTGCTGATGCCGAGGTCGGAGAGCGCGCCGGAGATGGCACCGGCTGCCGCGCCGACGACCACGCCGAAGATCGGCATCATGAAGATGAGGCCGATGAGCAGGCCCCAGAAGCTGCCGGAAGCCGCGCCGGCGGCGGGCAGGTTCACCGCCTGGTGCAGCTTGATCTTGCCCTTGTCGTTCTTGTAGGCGACGACGATGTCGTCGAGCGAGATCAGGTATTCCTGCTGCATCGCGAGAATCTTCGCGCGCGTCTGCTCGGCCTCGGCGACGGTGTCGTAGGCGATGGCGACGAGTTTGGCCATGGGGTCTCCTTCGATGGAGTGGGTGGAGGGGGGATGCCGCGCCGGAAAGGCTACAGCGACTTTTCGACCTTCTTCGCGTCCTTCTTCACCGCCGTCTCGAGCTTCTTCCACTCGCCCTTCAGCGTCTGCCAGAAGGAAGCACCGGGGTTCTTGGTGCAGCTGTCGATGATCGCCGGCGTCACCGTCTCGGTGCCGTCGATGTCGATCGTCGTCGACTCGGGCTTGCCGCCCTTGCCGTAGGCGGTGGCCCAGTACACGACCTTCGGCTTGAACTGGTCGTCCACGGCGAGGAACTCCTGGCACGTCCACTTCGAGAGCGGTTTCTTCGGCGCGTCGGCGGCGAGCGCGGGAAGGGCGACCGCAGCGGCGAGGACGGCGGCACGGGGGAGCGTCATCA
>Ga0209254_10000549_pt1 | contig 30930 bp, 30 predicted proteins | sample FrelakmetDIP11DI_FD_187148 | JGI IMG/M metagenome (GOLD analysis project Ga0209254, IMG submission 187148) | Freshwater lake sediment microbial communities from the University of Notre Dame, USA, for methane emissions studies - DIP11 DI (SPAdes)... | ecosystem: Environmental > Aquatic >... | reverse complement strand
CTGGCAGGGCGTCGCGCGACACGGACGTCGCGCGCGAGCCCCATGGATGGTTCTCAGCGTCCCTGCCAGCCGCATATTGCCTGCCACAAGCCGGCGTCAGCCCACGCGCAGGCGGAACCCGGCGACGCGCAGGTACTCGACTTCCTGCTCCAGGTCGGCCGCCGTGAGCGGGTGCGCCTCGAGCCAGCCCTTCGGAAACACCGCCTCGAGTGACCGGCCGCGCGGGCGCAGGTCGATTTCGGGAAGGGCGCGCGGCCCGCGCGCGCGGTGCAGCAGCACCGCGAGCCGCAGCAGCACGATCAGGAACTCGGCCTTGAGGTGCCACGGCGGCACCAGGTCGTCGAGCTGCGACAGGTTCAGCTTGCGGCGGTGATTGCCGACCAGCGCCGCGAGCAGCGCCTGCTCTTCGCGCGGAAAGCCGGGCAGGTCCGCGTGCTGCAGCAGGTACGCACCGTGCTTCTGGTACTGCGAGTGGGCGATGTCGAGACCGACCTCGTGCAGCCGCGCGGCCCAGCGCAGCACCAGCTCGGCGAGCGACTCGTCGAGCTTCCAGTCGGCGCGGACCTGGCGCAGGAAGGCGAGCGCCGTGGCTTCGACGCGCTCGGCCTGCGCGGCGTCCACATGGAAGCGTGCTTCCATGGCACGCACGCTGCGCGCACGCGCATCCTCGTCGGTGAGGCGACCGAGCAGGTCGTACAGCAGGCCGTCGCGCAGCGCGCCGTCCGCGACGCGCAGCGTCTCGATGCCGAGCATGGCGAAGATCTCGACCATGATCGCGAGCCCGCCGGGCAGCACTTCCTGGCGCTCGGCGGCGAGGCCCGGCAGGCGCAGCCTGGCCGTGTCGCCCGCCTTCAGGCATTCGCCGAGCAGCCAGTCGAGGCCCGCGCGCGTGATGTGCCCGCCCGGCGTGCCGTGCGCCGCCAGCGTGTCCGACACTGCGCGCATCGTCCCCGACGCGCCGAACGCGGTGTCCCATTCGCTGCGCCGGAAGCGCGCCATCACCGGCTCGATCTCGAGCTGCGCTGCGGTACGCGCGCGCTTCATGCGCTTCTCGGTGATCGCGCCGTCGGCGAAGAACTGCGCGGTCAGGCTCACGCAGCCCATGTACAGGCTCTCGAGCCGCTTGGCGGCGAGCCCCTCGCCGATGATCAGCTCGGTGCTGCCGCCGCCGATGTCCACCACCAGCCGGTGGCCGGCCTCGCTCGGCGTGGTGTGCGCGACGCCGAGGTAGATCAGGCGCGCCTCTTCGACGCCGGAGATGATCTCGATCGGGTGGCCCAGCGCATCGCGGGCCCGGTCGAGGAACGCGCCCTTGCGCCGCGCCTTGCGCAGCGTGTTGGTGCCCACCACGCGCACCCGGCTGGCCTGCACGTCGTGCAGCCGCTGCCCGAAGCGCTCGAGGCACTGCAGCGCGCGGGAGACGGACTCACGGTTGAGGCGGCCCTGCTCGTCGAGGCCGGCCGCGAGGCGCACCGGCTCGCGCAGGCGGTCGACGATCACCAGCTGGCCGAGCGTGTAACGCGCGACCACCATGTGGAAGCTGTTGGACCCAAGGTCGACCGCTGCGAGGACGTCGGGCAGCGAATCGGGCGCCTTGGCCACCCGCTCAGGCCGAGAAGGAGGAGCCGCAGCCGCAGGTCGTGGTGGCGTTCGGGTTGCGGATCACGAACTGCGCACCCTCGAGGTCTTCCTTGTAATCGATCTCGGCGCCAGCGAGGTACTGGAAGCTCATCGGGTCCACCACCAGCTTGACGCCCTGGGTGACCACACAGGTGTCGCCGTCTTCCTCTTTTTCATCGAAGGTAAAGCCGTACTGGAAGCCCGAGCAGCCGCCGCCCGACACGAACACGCGCAGCTTCAGGTTCGGGTTGCCTTCCTCGCGGATCAGCTCGCCGACCTTGGCGGCGGCCGAATCGGTGAAGACCAGCGCTGGCGCCTCGCCGGCCAGGACCTCGTCGCTCGCTGTGCTCATCTGTCGCTGCTCCATTGCCGGGCACTCCGGGAGGCGGATCTTACCATCGCAGCCGTGACACCACCGTGACGTCAGGCTGCGGGCGGTTCCTCGCCCACCTTCCAGGGAAACGACTGCTGCATCGGGAAGCGCAGCTTGCTCGAGCGCACCTGCACCTCGGCCTCGAACGCCTGGAACCCCTCCGGCAGCGTCACGGCCTGCTCGAGGGTCTGGAAATAGCGGAACGAGAACGGCAGCTGCGCCTTGGGCCGTCCGAGCAGCTCGCCGATCGAGTAACGCGCCGGTCGGTCGCCCTGCATGCCGTGCACCACGACCTCGGCGAGGCCCGAGGCTGCGCTTTCGTGGCGCATCGCCTGGATCAACGTCACCTTGAGCACGAACTCGCGCGGCTCGCCGCCGGGCTCGACCACGAAGCGCTGGATGCGCAGGCCCTGCACGCCGTCGGCGGGCGAGACGATGCTGCGGTAGAACGCGAGGTCGTCACCCTGGCGGGACAGCTGCGACTGCAGCTCGCCCAGCGTCTTCTCGACCTGGCCGTACGCCTCGCGATCGAGCTTGCGCGACATCTCGAGTTCCGCAACCCGCGCGTTCAGCTCGGCGTTCTGCTTCTCGAGGCGCACGGCCTTGGCCGTCAGCTCGCGGCGCTCGATCAGCACCTGCGCGGCGTCGAGCCCGCCGGCCACCTGGCCGCGGTGATAAGCGTAGGCCGCGAGCAGGACTGCGGCGAGTACCGCGCCGGCCGGCACCAGCCAGCGGACCAGCGGGCGTCCGGCCGCCAGGGGTGGACCCTGCGTGTCCACGTCAGTCGGTCGCTTCTGCGGCAGGCGGCGCCACGATGCGCCGGACCACCGGGCGCCGCGCCGGGCTCAGCACCGCCTCCGACCACCAGTCCGGGCGCGGCGGCGGGCCGTCGGGGAACGCCTGGCGGCCGAGTTCGTCGAGCGCGCGGGCATAGACGTTGCGCTTGAAGTAGATGACCTCGCGCACCGGCGACCAGTAGTCGACCCAGCGCCAACTGTCGAATTCGGGCTGCCCGGTCAGGTCGAAGCGCAGCCGGTCCTCCCCGCCGAGCATGCGCAGCAGGAACCAGCGCTGCTTCTGCCCGATGCACATCGGCTGCGAGCGGCGCCGCACGTAGCGCCGCGGCAGGCGGTAGCGCAGCCACTGGTGCGTGGCCGCCAGCACCTGCACGTCGTCGGGCTCGAGGCCGACCTCCTCGCGCAATTCACGGTACAAAGCCTGCTCGGCGGACTCGTCGCTGCGCACGCCCCCCTGCGGAAACTGCCAACCGCGACCGTCGCTGCGACCGCCGAGGAACACGTCGCCGGCGTCGCGGATCAGCACGATCCCGACATTGGCGCGAAAGCCCTGTGCGTCGATCAGGTCGCTCGGTGTTGGCGTAAGGTCTTGCACGAGTTCATTTTTTCACATTGCGGCGACGCGGTCCAAGCGCCCGATCCGGGCGTGCGCCTTGTGGGCCGCCGCGGCCACACCGTAGGCTTCGCCACGTCAAAGGTATCCGATGCACCGTCGCCCATCCTGTTTTGTCGCTTTCGGCGCACTGGCCGTGGCCGTCGCGGGTCTGCTCGCGCTGTCGCTGGCCATGGGCAGCGTACGCCTGGGCCTGCCGCAGGTGTTGGCGGTTTTCGGCTCAGAGTCCCCGTCCCTGGCCCGCGACGTGGTGCTCGACCTGCGGCTACCGCGGGCGCTGGCGGCGTTCGCGGTCGGCGGGCTGCTGGCCCTGTCCGGCGCATTGCTGCAGGTCCTGCTGCGCAACCCGCTGGCCGATCCGTACGTGCTCGGCGTGTCTGGCGGTGCGTCGGTCGCGGCGCTGGTGGCGATCATGCTCGGACTGCCGGCCATCGGGGTCGACGGTTTCGCGGCCGCTGGGGCCCTTGCCGCCTGCCTGCTGGTGTTCGCGCTCGCCCAGGGGCCGGGCGGCTGGACGCCGACGCGGCTGCTGCTCACCGGCATCGTCGTGGCGGCCGGCGCGGGCTCGCTGGTGAGCCTGCTGCTCGCGCTCGGTGACGAGTCGCAGTTGCGCGGCATGGTCTTCTGGCTGCTCGGCGACCTGTCCAGTACGCAGCGCTGGCCGTGGCTGCTCGCCCTGCTCGTGGTCGCTACCGCCGCCGGGACCGTACTCGGCCGGCACCTCAACGTGCTCGCCCGGGGCGCAACGCAGGCCGGGACCGTCGGCCTCGACGTGCGCGGCATGCAACTGCTGCTGTTCGTCGGCAGCTCGGTGCTCACCGGCTGCGCGGTCAGCGCCGCGGGGGCGATCGGCTTCGTCGGGCTCGTCACGCCGCACCTGGCGCGGCTCGCACTGGGCAGCGACCATCGCGTGGTGCTGCCGGCCGCGGCGGTGCTCGGTGGCGCGCTGCTGATGGCCGCGGACCTAGCGTCGCGCGTGCTGGTCGCACCGCGCCAGCTGCCGGTCGGCGCGCTCACGGCGCTGGTGGGAGTGCCGCTGTTCCTGCTGCTGATGTCGCGCCGGCGCGCGTAACCGCCGGCGAGGTCGCCGGCATGCCGATCAGCCGGCCGGCTCGCGGGCTGCCTGGCGCACCAGCAGGTATTCACGCCCGCGCTGCATCATCTCGCGGAACGCCTGCGGATCGCGCTCGCGCACTGCCCGATGCAGCCGCTCCACGGCGGTGCTCAGGGCTTGCAACGAATCCTCGCCGAAGTCGTTCAGGCTCTGGATTTCGTAGTACAGCTCGGGGCTTTCCCCGGCCACGCGCGTGGCGACGTCGAGCTGGGCGTCGAACGTGGTGCTCGACATGCGCGCCAGTCGGGGCGCCGCCTCGCCGCTCTCGGCGAGTGCGGTGAAGAACGCGATGTTGAGCGCGTGCGACAGCCCGAGCACGAAGGCGATCAGGCGGTCGTGCTCATCGAGGCCCATCACCACCCGCTCGGCCATGGTCGAGCCGAACAGGCTGCGCGCCTCCTCGAGAGCGATCTCGTCGCCGAGGTCGATAAAGATCACGTGCCGCCCGGACAACAGCTCGGTGTCGGGCCCGAACATGGGGTGCACCGAGGTGACGTGCACGCCGGCGTCGCGCAGCGACCGCAACCCGGCGCGCAGCGGCGACTTGAGCGAGCCGATGTCGAACACCACGCCGCGCGGCCGGCGCGCCGCCAGCTCCTCGAGCACCTGCCCTGAGACCTTGAGCGGCGCGGCGACCACGACCAGTTCCTCGTCGAGCGGATCGTCGTGCCAATCGGCGCGCCACTCGTAGCCCGGCACCTCGCCCGCTGGATCGGCGATCACGATGCGGAAGCCCTGCGAGGCGAGGAAATCCGCCATCCAGCGGCCCATCTTGCCGCGTCCGCCGATCACCAGCGCGCTGCGACCGGAGCCGCGACCCTGCGCCGCCACGCGCGAGCGTTCCTGCGTGGTGAGCGAGCCGCGGATCAGCGACTGCAGGAGCGACTCGGCCAGCTCGGGCGACACCCCGCACGCCTCGGCGTCGCGCCGCGCCTTGAGCAGCACCTCGCGCTCGCGGCGGAAGTCGCGCGTCGACTGCCCGGTCGAGCGCTTGACGGCGGCGATCTCGGTGCTGATGCGCTGGCGCTCGGCGACGAGTTCGAGCAGCTGGCGGTCGAGGACGTCGAGGCGGGCGCGCAGTTCGTCGAGCGGAGTCATGCAGGATCCCAGGCGAGCTCGGGCATAATCGTCGCACCTTCCCCGCCGTCGTGCACTGCGATGCTCAGCAAAGGCTTCCTGCCCTCCTCCCTGCCCGCCGATCCGATGCCGCTGTTCCAGCAATGGTTCGACGGCGTGCGCCACGCCAAGGCCCAGCCCAACCCGGACGGAATGGCCCTTGCCACCGCCACGCCGGACGGCCAGCCCTCGGTGCGCGTGGTGTTGTGCAAGCTGCTGGTGACGGACCCGGGCTACGTCGTGTTCTTCACCAACTACCAGAGCCGCAAGGGCAGCGAGCTGGCGGCCAACCCGCGCGCGGCCGCCGTGTTCCACTGGGACGCGTTCGGGCGCCAGGTGCGGCTCGAAGGCCCGATCGTGCGGTCGCCCGGGACCGAGGGTGATGCGTATTTCGCCAGCCGCGCGCTCGACAGCCGCATCGGCGCATGGGCCAGCCTGCAGAGCCAGCCGCTCGATTCGCGCAGGACGCTGCTGAAGCGCGTCGCGGTCGAGGCGGCCCGCTTCGGTACCCACGTGCCGCGCCCGCCGCACTGGGGCGGCTACCGGCTGTGGCCGGAGCAGGTCGAACTGTGGATCGAGGGGCCGTTCCGCGTGCACGACCGCGCACGGTGGACCCGCACGCTCGAGCCGCAGGGCGACGGTTTCGCGCCGGGGCCGTGGCAGGCCACCCGCCTGTTCCCGTGAGCGCGTGGCCGGGCGCACGTTCTTCGGTACGCTGCGCATCGCGATCCTGCTCGCGATCCTGGCGTTCGTCGCGCTCGGCGCGTGGCTCGATCGGCGCCGCAGCACCGACTGGGACGCACCGCTGCGGGTGACCGTGTACCCGATCGCGGTCGGGGCCGACGCCGCCACGCGCAGCTACGTCGCGGCGCTCGATGACGACGACTTCGGCGCGCTCGAGTCGTTCTTCGCCGACGAGGCCAATCGGCACGGCCTGCCGCTCGGCGAACCGGTCCGGGTGCGGGTATCGCACGCGGGGCGGACGCTGCCGCCGCAACCCGCGGCAGGAGCCGGCATGCTCGGCATCGCGGGCTGGAGCCTGCGCCTGCGCTGGTGGGCGTCGCGCGTCGCGGCGGACGATCCCCTGCCGACGCCGGACGTGCAGGTGTTCGCGCTGTATCACCCGGCAGACGGCCGCGCGGCCGTGCCCGACTCGCTCGGCCTGAGCAAGGGACTGGTCGCAATCACACACCTGTACGCCGACGCCGGCGCGCAGGGCAGCAACCAGCTGGTGGTGGCGCACGAGTTGCTGCACACGCTCGGCGCCACCGACAAGTACGACCGTGCGACCGGCCAGCCGCTCGAGCCCGACGGGCTCGGCGATCCCGGGCAGTCGCCGCGCCATCCGCAGCAGTTCGGCGAGATCATGGCCGGCCGCGTGGCCACCAGCGCGCGTGTTGCGGAGATTCCCGACAACCTCGCGCCGATGCTGATCGGCCCGCTCACCGCGCGCGAAATCGGGTGGGCGCAGTGACGCGCGACACTGCGCCGCCGGTACTGGCCTGCCGCGGGCTGGCCGTGCAGGTGCCGGGCCGCGAGCTGGTGCGCGGCCTCGACGCGCTGTTTCCCGCCGGCCTGGTGGTGGCGGTGCTCGGCCGCAACGGCGCCGGCAAGAGTTCGCTGCTGCACGTGCTGGCGGGGATCGCCGCGCCCGCCGCAGGCGAAGTCCTGCTCGGCCGGCAACCGCTCGCGGCGTGGCCGCGTCGCGAACGCGCCCGCCGGCTGGCGCTGCTCACCCAGGCGATCGAGGACCCGTTCCCCGGCACGGCGCTCGATTCGGCGCTGGTGGGACGCCACCCGCACCTCGGCTTCTGGCAGTGGGAAAGCGACGCGGACCGCGCCGTAGCGTGCGACTGCCTTGCCGCAGTGGACCTCGCGGGGCTCGAAGCGCGCGACGTGACGACGCTGTCGGGCGGCGAACGCCGCCGACTTGCCTTCGCAGCCGTTCTGGCGCAGCAGCCGCAGGTGTTCCTGCTCGACGAGCCGATCCAGCAGCTCGATCCGCAGCACCAGCTCGAGGTGCTGCACCACTGCCGCGCGCTGGCCGCCGCCGGCCGCAGCGTGGTGCTGAGCCTGCACGACCCGGGACTCGCCGCCCGCTACGCCGATTACGCGCTGCTGCTGTTCGGCGACGGCCGCTGGCACTACGGCGCCGTCGCCGACGTGCTGCACGAGTCCGCCATCGGCGAGCTGTACGGCATCGCGGTGCGGGAACTCGCCTGGGACGGCGGACGAACGTTCGTGCCCGCCTGATTCAACCGCCGCCTATCGCCTCCAGCACGGGCTCGTGCAGCCGGCCGTTGGTCGCGAGCACCGACGTGCTCGCGAGCGTCAGCGGCTGGCCCTCGAGGTCGGTGCAGCGGCCGCCCGCCGCCTCCACGATCACCGCGCACGCGGCAATGTCGAGGATGTTGACGTCCGACTCGACCACCGCGTCGATCTTGCCGGCGGCGAGCAGGTGGTAATGCAGGAAATCGCCGTAGCCGCGGATGCGGTTCAGGCGTCCCACCAGCCGGCCGAACGCCGTCCAGCGCGGCCCGGTCGCGAGCGTCTTGAGGTTGCCGGTAGATAGCGTCGCCGCTTCGATCGTGGCCACCTCGCTGACCCCGATGCGGTCGACACCGAGCCACGCGCCCGAGCCGCTCTCGGCGTAGGCCAGCTCGCCGTACGCCGGCGCGGACGAGACGCCCGCCACCAGCCGGCCGCGGTGCATCAACGCGATCTGCGTCGAGAACATCGGGTACTCACGCACGAACGCCTTGGTGCCGTCGATCGGGTCGACCAGCCACAGGTACTCTGCGTCGAGCGCGTGCGAACCGGTCTCCTCGCCGAAGAAGCCGTGGTCCGGGAAACGCGCGGTGATGATCTTGCGGATCACCTTCTCGGTCTCGACGTCGGCCGCGGTGACCGGCGTCTTGTCCGCCTTGATGGTCACGGCGAGGTTCGACTGGTAATAGCGGCGCACGACGTCGGCCGCGGCGCGGGCGGCTTCGAGGGCGGTGTCGAGGTAGGGAGAGTGCATGGAGAAGGGGATAGGGGATAGGGGATAGGGGATAGGGGATTGTGCACCGGCGTCGAACTTGACACACCTGCGCGCGTTGCCTACCTTGCGCGCAACGTCAGGTGATCCCGCGCGGCTCGCGCGGGAGAACGGGAAGCCGGTCATATGCCGGCGCTGCCCCCGCAACGGTAGTCGAGTCGAGCCTGCATCGGCCGGGATTCTCCCGGCACCCACTGCGAAACGATCGCGGGAAGGGGATGCGGGCGGGACCCAAGAGGTCCACTCGAGAGCCCGGAGACCGGCCTGGCGTACGAGACCAGCCTCGCGGAGGGCGAGCGGCCGGGTTCCGCGCGCCTGCGCCCTCCCCGCCGCCCCCTTGCCCGACTGGACTGGAGTTGAGTCCGCCCGCCGGGCGAGCACGGGGTGTGCATCGATGCGTCGTCTGCTGTTCCTGTCGTGCTGCGTCGGCGTAGCCAGTCCGGCCCTCGCGGCCGACGCGGTCGCTGCCGCCGATCATCTGGTGGTGACGGCTACGCGCATCGCCACGCCGCTTGAGGAAGTGCTCGCCCCGGTGATCGTCATCGACCGCGAGGCCATCGAGCGCAGCGCGGCAGGCGACGTCAGCGAACTGCTGCGTTTCCACGCCGGGCTCGACCTCGGCCGCAACGGCGGCCCGGGACAGACCACCGCCGTGTTCATCCGCGGCGCGGACAGCAACCACACCCTGGTGTTGGTGGACGGAGTGCGCATCAATCCGGGCACCATCGGCCTCGCGGCGCTGCAGAACATCCCGCCGTCGCTGATCGAGCGCATCGAGATCGTGAAGGGCCCGCGCTCGGCCCTGTACGGCACGGACGCGATCGGCGGCGTGATCAACGTGATCACGCGGCGCGGCGCGCGCGATGGCTGGTCCACCGAGGTGGGCTACGGCGACTACGACACGCGCCAGGCGAGCCTGAACGGTGGCTTCGGCACGGAGCGCCTCGAATTTGATCTCGGCGTGGCGTGGCTCGACAGCGCAGGCTTCCCGACCCGCACCGTCGACGATACCGACCGCGGCTACCAGAACCTGAGCGGCTCGGCGCAGCTGCGGGCCCAGTTGGGCCGCGCCGAGGTTGCGCTGCGGCACTGGCGCGCGGCGGGCACGGCGGAGTACTCGGACTTCTTCCTGACGCCGGTGGACCAGGACTTCAACAACGACGCGACCACGCTTGCCGTGTCATGGCCGGCGGGCGACGCGGTGCAGGCACAGGTTGGCGTCACGCGCTTCAGCGACCGCCTCGAGCAAAATCAGTCAGCGGACTTCCTGCGCACGCTGCGCCACAGCGTCGATGCACAGGTCGACTGGCGCGCGACGCCACGGCACACGCTCGCCGCCGGCGCGATGTTCGCCCGCGAGGACGCGAGCAGCGACTCGTACGGCGAACGGATGGACACCGACACCGATGCGCTCAACCTGTTCGTGCAGGACCAGTTCGCCTCCGGTCCGCATCGCGCGCTGCTCGCGCTCGGCTACACCGACCACGAGACCGCAGGCGACGCCGTGACCTGGAACACCGAGTACGGCTACACGCTCGCCGGCGGCACGCTGCTCTACGGCCTCGCCGGCACCGGCTTCCGCGCGCCGGACGCCACCGACCGCTACGGCTTCGGCGGCAATCCCGACCTCGAGCCGGAACGGTCGCAAAACCTCGAGGCCGGCGTGCGCCAGCGCATCGGCGAGCGGCACACCGTATCGTTCGCCGCCTTCCGCAACGAAATCCATGACCTCATCGAATTCGTGACGCTGTCCTACGAGCCGTTCGCGGGCGAGAACCGCAACGTGGACGAGGCGCGCATCGACGGCGTCGAGGCGACCTATGAGTACGACGCCGCGCCGTGGCAGCTGCGCGTCGAGGCCATCCACCAGGACCCGCGCAACGTTGCGACCGGCGAGCAATTGCTGCGTCGTGCGCGGGACAGCGTGACCGTGTCCGCGCAGCGCACGTTCGGGCCGGTGGCGCTGGGGCTCGACGTGCTGGCGGCCGGCGCACGCAAGGACTTCGGCGTGCCCGAGCCGGTGACGCTCGCAAGCTACGTACTCGCGAACTTCACCGCGCGCTGGCAGGTGAGCCGGGCACTGGCAGTGGTGGGCCGCGTCGAGAACCTGCTCGATGAGCAGTACGAGCTGGCACACACGTTCAATACTCCGGACCGCGGCCTGTACGTGTCCGTTCAGTACGCCCCCGGCAGTCGCGCTCCGGCGGCCACCGTCGCGGCTGCGCCTCGCGACACTGCTGCCGCGCGCGTTGCATACTCTCGCAGCGGCCTCGCAGGCCGGGAGCAGCCATGGGTCACCGACTGAGCAGGATCTACACGCGCACCGGCGACGACGGCAGCACCGGCCTCGGCGACGGCATGCGGGTGCCGAAGGAGCACCTGCGCGTCGAGGCCTACGGCACCGTGGACGAGGCCAACAGTGCGCTCGGCGTGGCGCTCGCAGTGCCGGGCCTGCCCGCCGCGGTGGTCGAGTGCCTCACCGCGATCCAGCACGACCTGTTCGACCTCGGCGGCGAGCTGTGCGTGCCGGGCTATCGCATCATGGCGGCGAGCGACGTCGAGCGGCTCGAGCGGGCGCTCGATGGCTTCAACGACGGGCTGCCGCCGCTCAAGGACTTCATCCTGCCGGGGGGCGGCCCCGCCGCGGCGGCCTGCCACCTCGCGCGCACGGTGGCGCGGCGCGCCGAGCGGCGCGTCTGGGCACTCGCCCGCGTCGAGCAGGTGGCACCCGAGGTGCCGCAGTACCTGAACCGGCTGTCCGACCTGCTGTTCGTGATTGCGCGCGTGCTGGCACGCCACGAGCACGGCAGCGAGGTGCTCTGGCGCCACCGGCCGCGCTGAGCCTCCACGCAGTCTCGCCTAACGCAATCGCTGCCGCGCATCTTCCAGCGCGGCGCACACCGCCTGGGCACCTTGCGGCAGGCGCGGCGACGCACGCGCCACGACATCGGCGGGCAGTGCGTAGATCGTGCCCTTGCGCACGGCGGTGAGTCGCGGCCAGCGCTGCCATTGCGCCCGCAGCGCGTCGATGCCGCCGTCGGCGCCGAGGATTACCTCGGGGTCGCGGGCCAGCACGGCCTCGGCATCGACCTGCGGTGCGATTTGCGCGAGCTCTGCGAACACGTTGCGCCCGCCGCACAGCTCGACGATCTCGCTGATGACGTGCCGGCCGTTCACCGTGAACAGCGGCCGGTCCTCGATCTGCACCATGACTCGCAGCAGCCTGCCGCCCGCATGCTGCTGGCGCAGGCGTCGCACCTCTGCCTCGAAGCGCTGCGCGACCGGCTCGGCGGTCGCGCGCGTGCCGGCGAGGTCACCCACCAGGCGCAGCGCCGCCGGCACGTCGGCGAGGCGATAGGTCGGCACCTCGATCACCTCGAGGTGCAGCGTGCGCAGGCGCTCGATCGTCGCGCGCGGCGTGCCGGGACTCCACGCGAGCACCACGTCGGGCCGCAGGGCCAGCACGCGCTCGAGGTCGATGCGCCAGCCGTCGCCGACCTGCGGCAGGTCGCGCGCCGCAGCCGGGTAGTCGCTCCAGGCCACGGTACCGACCAGCGCCGGGCCTGCACCGGCGGCGAAGGCGATCTCCGTCAGGTTCGGCGCGAGGCTCACGATGCGCCTGGGTGGCGCAGCACCGGCGACGGATGTCGCCAGCACGACAACGAGCAGGACGCCCAACCTCACGCGACGGAGCCCACCAGCACCAGCAGCGCGATCACCGCCAGCCAGGTCCACGTCGCGCGTCCAACGATTCGCCATGCCCCTCGCGCTGTCGCCGCATCGAGCGATTCCGGCGCGAGGCCCGCCACGCTCGGCTGCAGCGAAGCCTTGCCCACTCGTGCCAGCAGGTCCTCGCTGCGATCGAGTGCGCTTTCGGTCGCGCGGTCGACCGCCACCCGCCAGTTACCGACCGCGTCCTCCAAACTGCCCGCCAATGCATAGCTCACGGCCGCGAGCCGTGCGGGGATCCAGGCGAGCAGCCCGTGCAGCGCGACCAGCGCCCGGCCGAGTGAGTCGTGCATGCCGCCACGCGCACCCTGGAAAGCCGCCCGGCGCCGCAGCAGGTCGCTGACCCGGAACAGCCACGCCCCCGCCGGGCCGAGCACCATGAACCAGAAGATCACGCCGAAGATGCGGTTGTTGGCCTGCACGAAGATCGCTTCCTCAACCGCGTCGCGCAGGCCGGCACCGCGCCCGGAGGCGTCCGCCTCGAGCAGTTCCTTGGCGCGGCGCGCCGCTTCGTCGTCGTCGCCCCGCTCCAGCGCCACGACGTAGTCGTCCACCTCGTCGCGCAGGTCGCGCGGGCCGAACGACACGAGCAGCACCAGCACCGCGAACGCGAGCTGCGGCATGCCGAGCAGGTGGCTGCCGAGCAACCAGCTCACGGCTGCCACGGGCAGCACGGGCAACAGCACGGCGACGAGCGCCACCGGCACACGGGTACCGGTAGCGCCGGCGCCCAGTCGCTGCGCGATCCAGTCGTAGTAGCGATCGAGCCAGCGCGGTTCGCGCAGGTGGAAAAACCGCGTCAAGCCGCGCTCGAGCGCCAGCGCCAGCAGCAGGGCAAGCAGGCTCATGCGGCGCGCACTTCGAGGTCGTAGCGCAGCAGCGAGCGCAGCAGCGGCCAGTCGAACGCGATGCCCGGGTCCGACTTGCGGCCGGGCGCGACGTCGCTATGCCCGACGAGCGCGTCGGCAGACAGCGTCGGGTAGGCCCGGCACAGTTCGGCCACGATCCGCGCCAGCACCGCATACTGCGCCGACGTGTAGGCGGCGGCGTCGGTGCCCTCGAGCTCGATGCCGATCGAGAAGTCGTTGCACCGTTCGCGACCGCGCCACTGCGCCGCGCCTGCATGCCACGCGCGGCGCTGGAACGGCACGTACTGCACCACCAACCCGTCGCGGCGCACCAGCAGGTGCGCGGACACGCGCAGGTCGGCGACCATGGCGAAGTACGGATCGGCGTCCTGCGGCAACGTGTTGGTGAACAGCGCGTCGATCCACGGACCGCCGAACTCGCCGGGCGGCAGGCTGATGCCGTGCACGATGACCAGTTCGGGCGCGAGTCCGGCCGGGCGCTCGTCGCAATTGGGGGAATCCACGCGGCGCGCGCCGAGCAACCGGCCCGTCGCAGCATCGACGCGCAGGCCGGCCAGGTCGGGAGCCGCGCTTGGGGTGCGCATCATCAGTCAATGATGCCCCTTGGCCGTGCGGCCCGCCACACGCGTCGCAGCGGGCGGCCTGCCGACATAGAATCGTGGTTTCTTCAGGCTGCGCACCCAGAGGCTGCGACATGCGACTGAACCGCGTCCACGTCAGCACGCCGCTCGCGAGCGGCACGGAAGTCACCCTGCCGGTGGCCGCCGGCAACCACATCGCCCGCGTGCTGCGGCTACGCGCCGGAGCGCCATTGGTGCTGTTCGACGGCTCGGGCGGCGACTTCCGCGCCGAGATCGCGGCGGTCGAGGGCGACCGGGTGCGCGCCCGCGTCGGCGAGCGTTCCACGGGCCTGCGCGAATCGCCGCTCGCCATCACGCTGGTGCAGGCCGTGTCGCGCGGCGAGCGCATGGACTTCACGCTGCAGAAGGCCACCGAACTCGGCGTGCACCGCATCCTGCCGGTGCTGTCGGTGCGCAGCGTAGTACGGCTCGACGAGCAGCAGGCCGCGAAGAAGCTGCGGCACTGGCAGGCGATCGTGGCCGGCGCGTGCGAGCAGAGCGGCCGCAGTCTGCTGCCCGAGGTGCGCGCGCCGCTCGAACTGTCGCGCTACCTCGCCGAGGTGCCGCGCGAGGGGCAGCGGCTGGTACTGAGCCCGAGCGGCCCCGCCTCGCTGGTGGGGCTCGCCAGCATGGCAGCACGCGTCGAGCTGCTGATCGGTCCGGAAGGTGGCCTCGACGATTTCGAGTTGGAAGCCGCGGCACGCGCCGGCTTCGCGCCGGTGCGGCTCGGGCCGCGGGTGCTGCGGACGGAAACGGCGGGAATCGTGGCGCTGGCGGTGCTGCAGGCGCTGTGGGGGGACCTGCAGTAGGAAGCGGATGGGGGATAGGGGATCGGGGATAGTAGGAAGGCCGACGCTGTCGGCCGCTCTTGATCTTACTATCCCCTATCCCCCATCCCCTCACCCGCGCTACGCGGCGCGGGTTTCCTCGGCAATCATCTGCTCGAGTCGCTCGAAGTCGGGCACCAGCGGGTACTCGTTGACCATTCTCACCTGGCAGATGACGGGGCTGCGCTCGCCGAACGTGCGCGAGTCGTCCGGGTGCACGACGTCGGGGCTCAGGCGCACCAGTTGCGGGAAGCCCTGGGCGAGCACCGCGAAATGGCCGCCGGCGGCCTCGGCGTGCGGCGTGATGCCCTGCATCACCACCAGCCGGGTGCGGCCGCTGGTGCGCGGCGCGTTGCGGCCGCAGGCGGCTTCGAACGACACGAGCGGCACGCGCCGCCCGCCCCACGCCACGGTGCCCAGATACCACGGCGGTGCGCCCTCCATCGGCGTCGGCGCCTGGTAGTTGATCACCTCGGTGACGCAGGCGCGCGGCACCAGCAGGCGATCGTCCGCGAGCGGCACCAGCAGGCAGTAGAGTTCCTCGGCCACGGCCGTCATCGTTCCTCCGCTACAGCGGCTGCCGGCGCCGTGCCAGCACCAGCGGCTCGATCGCGTCGAGCAGCTGGCTCTCCTGGTACGGTTTGCCGAGGTAGTCGTCCACGCCGATCTCGATGGCACGCGCGCGGTGCTTCTCGCCGACGCGCGAGGTAATCATGATGATCGGCACGTCCAGCAGGCGCGGGTCGTTGCGCACGTGCGCCGCCACCTCGTAGCCGTCCATGCGTGGCATCTCGATGTCGAGCAGGATCACGTCGGGCACGTGCTCCTGCAGCAGCGCCATCGCATCCACACCGTCCTTCGCGGTAAGCACGCGCATGCCGTTGCGCTCGAGCAGGCGCTGCGTGACGCGCCGCACCGTGATCGAGTCGTCGACGACCAGCGCGAAGATGCGCTCGTCCCGCGTCGGCCGCACCGTCGCGTCCACCGCGCGGCCGCGCCACTCGGAGCGCACCAGCGCGCCCATGTCGAGGATGATGACGATGCGCCCGTCGCCGAGGATGGTCGCGCCGGAAATGCCGCGCACCGATGCCACCTGCGGGCCGACCGACTTGACGACGATCTCGCGGCTGCCGACCAGCTCGTCGCTCACCAGCGCCGTTGAATGCTCGCCGGCACGCACCAGGGTCACCGGCAGCGCGACGTCCGTCTCCGGCAGCACCGACGGCCCGCTGCCCAGGAAGTTGCCCAGGTGCTGGAAGCGGTAAGCCTGCCCGCCGTACTCGAAGGTCGGGTGCTCCTCGCCGAGGTGCCGCTCGATCTCGGTCCGTTGCAGGCGCGCCACGCCCTCGACGGTCGCTACCGGCAGCGCGTACAGCTCGTCGTGCACGCGCACGATCAGCGCCTGCGTGATGGCGAGCGTGAACGGCAGGCGGATGGTAAAGCGCGCACCCTGGCCGGGCGTGGACTCGATGAACAGGCCGCCGCCGAGCTTCTTCACCTCGGTCGCGACCACGTCCATGCCGACGCCGCGACCAGCCTGCTGGGTGAGCCGGTCGGCGGTGCTGAAGCCCGGTTCGAGCACCAGCTGCAGCGCCTCTTCGTCGGTCAGGTCCTGGTCGGGACGCAGCAGGCCCATGTGGCGTGCCTTGGCGCGAATCGCGGCGACGTTGAGGCCCGCACCGTCGTCCTCGACCAGGATCACGACCTCCGCGCCCTCGCGCTGCAGCCGCACGGTGATCGTGCCCGCCTCCGGCTTGCCGCGTTCGCGGCGCTCGTCCGGCGGCTCGATGCCGTGCACCACGGCGTTGCGCAGCATGTGCTCGAACGGCGGCAACATGCGCTCGAGCACCTGCCGGTCGAGCTCGCCGCTCGCACCCTCGACCACCAGCTCGGCCTGCTTGCCAGCCTCCTGCGCGGCCTGCCGCACCAGGCGCGTCAGGCGTTGCTGGTGCCGCTGGAACGGCACCATGCGCGTGCGCATCAGGCCGTTCTGCAGGTCGGCGACCACGCGCCCCTGCTGCTGCAGCAGGTTCTGCGTCTCGCGGTTCAGGCTCTCGAGCAGGCCTTCGATGCTCGCCACGTCGCTCACCGACTCGGCCAGCGCGCGCGACAGCTGCTGGATGGTCGAGTAGCGGTCGAGCTCGAGCGGATCGAAGTCGGCGCGACCCTGCGCCTCCTCCTGGTGCTTGAACAGGATCTGCGCCTCGGTCTCGAGCTCGAGCTTGCGCAGCTGCTCGCGCAGGCGCGTCACGGTCCGGCCCAGCTCGGCGAGATTGAACTCGATCGAGGTCATCTGCTGCTCGACGCGCGCGCGGAAGATGCTCACCTCGCCCGCGTTATTGAGCAGTTCGTCGAGCAGCTCCGCCGCGACGCGCGCCAGTTCGTGGCGCTCGGCGGGCGTCGTCGGTTCGCGGCCCGGCAACATCGGCGGGGCCACGGGCGCCACGGGCGCCGGAACCTCGGTGACGTCGGCCTGCGGTATCTCCCAGGCCGACGTGGCGAATTCCTCGACCGGCAGCGGCACCTCGACCAGCACGGCTTCGGCCAGCGGGACGTCCGCCGCTTCAGCCACCTGCTGCAGTACCGCAGGCTCGAAGAGCTCGGGCGCGACGACCTCTTCGGTCGAAGGCATGACCTCCGCGACCGGCGGCGCGGCTTCCAGCGCCGCCTCCGGCAGCGGAGCGCGCGACGACGCGGCCGCCACGGCGCGCACCCGCGCAATCAGGTCGACCGCCGGCACGATGCGCTGCCCGGTGCCGGCCACGTCGCGCATGCGGTGCAGCTCGTCGAGCGAAGACTGCAGCACCGTGATCGCGTCCTGGTCGGACGCCACCGTGCCGGACTCGAGCGCGGCGAGGAACGACTCCATCTCGTGGCTCAGGTCGCCCATGGCACGGATGCCCGCCATGCGCGCGCCGCCCTTGAGCGTGTGCAGCAGGCGCTTCAATTCGGTGACGCGACTGCGATCGGCGCGGTCGCGGCTCCAGTCGAGCAGCGCCGCATCCGCCTGCTCGAGCAGCTCGCTCGCCTCCTCGCTGAAGATCGCGGCGATGTCGGCGTCGAACTCGGGCTCGAGCTCGGGCTCCGGCTCGGCAGGGACCTCGATGCTGTCCGCGAGCGACTGCAGCGACTGCTCGGTGAGGTCCTCAACCGGGATGACCGGCTGCGCCGGCGCCACCGGTTCGGGCGGTGGCCACAGCACGGCCACGGTGCGCTCACCCGCCTCGGTCAGGCGTGCCAGCTCGGCATCGAGCGTGCGCTCGAGCGCGTGCCAGCCCGCGATGAGCCGGCCGTGGTCTGGGAAGAAACCAGTGTCTTCGTCGACGTGCTCGACGACATGCTCGAGGCTCACCACCGTGTCGCGCAGCAGCGCCAGGCCTTCCTCGGGCAAGCCGTGGCCGTTGTCGTGCAGCTTGCGCACGTACCGCTCCATCGGCTCAGCCACCTTGATGCCCTGCCGCGCGCCCGCCGTCTTCGCGATGCCGCTCAGCGTGTGGCAGGCGCGATGCAGCGCCTCGGTGACCAGGTGCGGCGCCACCGAATGGCTGCAGCGCTCGAGGTAGCTGCGCACCACTGCGACGTGGCCCGCCGTCTCCTTGCGGAAGATGTCGTGTAGCACCGGGTCCATGGCGGCCGGCTCGGCCGGCGCCGCAACCTCTGCGACCGGTTGCACCGGTACCGGCTCGACCAACATCGGTTCGGCCTCGGGCCCGGTCGGCTCGCCCGCCGCGGCGACCTCTGGCTCCGGCGCCGCCGGTGCCGCGACCGGCGCCTCGCGGCCGGACAGTGCATCGGCGCGTGCCATCAGGCCGTCGAGCGCGATGCGGGCGGGTGCGCCCTGCTCGAGCTCGTCCACCAGTACCGGCAGCGTCGCCACCGATTCGCGCACGATCGCGACGATCTCGGGCGAGCGCGCCAGCGTCTGGCTGATGACGCGATTGAGCAGGCTCTCGATACTCCACGAGAAGTCGGCGATGCGCCGCGCGCCGACCATGCGGCCGCTGCCCTTGAGCGTGTGGAACACGCGCCGCACTTCGCGCAGCGCGTCCGCGTCGAGCGGGTTCTGTTCCCACCGCGGGAACAGTGCCTCCAGCCGCGCGATGTTCTCGCGGGCTTCCTCGGCGAACAGCTGCACGAACTCGGCGTCCGGCAGCGTCGCCGCAGCGGGGGTCTCGATCGGTGCCGGCGGCGAGAGGGGCGCGGCCGTTGCCGTGACCTCGGTCGCCGCGACGGGCAGCGGCACCGGTTGCTCCGCCTCCGCGCGCGGCCGCAGCGCGACCACCTTGCCGCCGGGTTCGAGTGCAGCCAGTCCCTGCTCGGCGCTGTCGAGCATGCGCCACGACTCGGGACGCCCGGCCTGCAGCATCTCCATGTAGTACTCGACCGCGACGATGGCATCCGCCAGCCGCTCCAGCCGCGGCGAGGCGAGCGCGCCCGCCTCCGGCCGAACAATGCCGGTGAGCGCGCGGCCGAGCTGCTCCATCACGTCCACGGCGCGCTGCTTGCCGAGCATCAGCAACCCCGCGGTGATGCCTCGCACCAGCTGCGGTACCTGGTCGAGGCCCTGCGCCTCGGCCGGCGCACCGAGCGCCTGCGTGATGGCCTCCTTGATGCGCGCCATGTTGACGATGCACTCGCGCAGGACGGCGTCCTGCACCTGGCGGAACTCCTCGTCGGTGGGCTCCGCGTCCTCGGCCGCGGGTCGCGCCGCCTCGGGCAGGATCAGCCTCACCAGCTGCGCGTCGAGGCTGTCCTCCACCTCGATCAGCGCCGCGGCGATCGACAGTAGCGCGGCATCGTCCGGCGGCACGCGCCGGTCGACGATGCCCTGCAGCGTCTCGATCTCGCCCTGCACGCGGCCGCGCAGCTGACCAAGGCCGAGCACCCCGAGCGTGTCGGCGATCTTGCGCAGCATCTCGAGCTGCGGCACGAGGTCGTCCACCTGCGCGGCGCCCTTGCGCACGAAGATGTCCAGCACGTCCTTGACGCGGGTGAGGTCCTCGCGGATCGCCGCGGCGACCGTCTTCATCAGGCGCACACTCGGCGCCGACAGGGTCTCGCTCGGGTCGGCGGCCTGCTCGCTCGCGGCCAGCACTTCTTCGAGGCGGAACGACTGGCGCACCGCCGTCACGCGCGGTCCGCTGCTGCGCGAGCGCGCGACGTAGAACAGCAGGTTGTTGAGGATCTCCACCGGCGGCACCGCGGCATACGCCGTCTCGCCGGCGTCGTGCAGGCGGCGCATCTCGCGGTCGACGTGGCCGAGCAGTCGCTTCAGCGACACGTTGCCGTCGAGGCCGCCCTCGCGCAGCGCCTCGACCACCGCACCGACCACCCACCACAACTGGAACAACGGCTGGGCGACCGCATGCGATTCGAACTGCGCGGCGATTTCCGCCAGCGCCTCGAGGTGCTGCTCGACCTGCTCGCCGCGGATCCAGCCCAGCAGCGCGAGCTGGAAGCGCGGCCGCAGGCGGCGCGCGAGGTCCGCGGCCGTCAGGCCCTCCGTCGTTGCCGGCCGGGCCGGCTCGTCGGAGCGCAGGTTCAGCAGCAGCAGCGTGCCCTCGGAGAGCAGCGCGCCGCCGTGCACGGCGCGCAGGTCGTTGAGCAGCGGCAGCAGCGCGAGCGGCACGTCGCGGCCGCCGGAAGCGACCCGGTCGACGTACGACGGCAGCTGCTCCATCGCGCGCAGCAGCGCGTCGAGGCCGTCCGCGTCGGCGCGGCCGCTGCCGGAGTGCGTGTCGACATACCGCGCGACCTGCTCCATCTCCTCGGCAAGCAGCGCGCCGCCGTACACCTCGGCGAGCCGTAGCGCACCACGTGCGAGGTGAACGTGCGCTGTAAAGCGGTGCAGCGCACCACGGTCCTCGGGCTGCTCGGCGAAGATCTCGAGGGCGGCGCGCGCCTCGTTCAGCTCTGCGGCGATCTCGCTCGAGACCAGCTGCAGGGAGGCGTGGCTGTCGTCGGGCACGGCAAGGCGGGAAGCTGGAGTGCTCACGATGTCTGCAACTGGACTCTCAACCGGACAGGCCGCTCACGCGGCGCGGGCGCTCGGCGGCCTCGGCGGCGGCCACGTCCTCGGGACGCAGCACCGGGTACTCGCCGGTGACGCTGACCGCGCCGCCCGGCAGGCGGAAGCCGGTCACCGACTTGCGCAACTGGGCCGCGAGCTCGGCGAGCTTGCCAATCGAGGCCGAGGTGGCGGTGGTGCTCTCGGCCGTCTGCGAACTGATCTCGCGCAGCACCTGCATGTTGCGCGAGATGCTCTGCGACGAGGTCGCCTGGCCGCGCGAGCTGGCGGAGATGTTCTGCACCAGGCTCGCGATCTGGTTCGACACCTGCTCGATCTCCTCGAGCGCAGCGCCGGCGTTCTCGGCGAGCAGCGCGCCACCCACCACATCGGTGGTAGTGCGTTCCATCGAGACCACGGCCTCGTTGGTGTCGGCCTGGATGGTGCGCACCAGCACCTCGATCTGCTTGGTGGCGTTCGCGGCACGCTCCGCGAGGCGCTGTACCTCGTCGGCCACGACTGCGAAGCCGCGGCCTGCCTCGCCGGCCATCGACGCCTGGATCGAGGCGTTGAGCGCCAGGATGTTGGTCTGCTCCGCGATGTCGTTGATCAGCTCGACGATGTTGCCGATCTCCTGCGAGCTCTCGCCGAGGCGCTTGATGCGCTTCGAGGTCTCCTGGATGTTCTCGCGGATCGCGTTCATGCCGTCGATGGTGCGGCGCACGGCGTCCCCGCCCTTGTGGGCGATGTCGACCGAGTGGCGCGCCACGTCCGCCGAGCGCTCGGCGTTGCCCGAGACTTCCTCGGTCGAGGCCGCCATGATTGCGATCGACTCGGAAGCCGCGCCGATCTGCTTCGACTGGGCAGCCGAGGCCTTGGCGAGGTGCGTCGACAGCGCCTGCGTCTGGCGCGTGGCGGCGTCGAGCTTGATCGCCGAGTCGTTGATGGTAGTCACGAGCTCGCGCAGCGCCTCGATGGCGTAGTTGATCGAGTCGGCGATCGCGCCGGTGATGTCTTCGGTGACCGTGGCCTGCACGGTGAGGTCGCCGTCGGCGAGGCTCGACAGCTCGTCGAGCAGCCGCAGGATGGCCTGCTGGTTGCGCTCGTTCTGCCGCGCCTGCTGTTCGGCCGCGGCGCGCAGCGAGGCGAGCGAGCGTTGCAGGAACGCAGCCGCGGCGAGCGACAGCGCAGCTAGCAGCACCAGCGCGAGCGGCAGCCACGGGCTCGCCAGCCAGCCGGCCGGACCCGCGGCCGCAGCGGCGCCGCCGCCGGCATCGCGCACGCTGGCATACAGGCGGGTGCCACTCTCCGCGAGCGCATTGCGGGCGGCCTGCATCTGTTCGAGCTGGTCGCCGAGCGCGAGCGCCGCACTCACCTGCTGCTGCTCGCCACTAAAGACCGCCTCGAGTAGCTCGACAGCGCCCGCGGCCGCCGCACCCGCAGCGGGCACGCCGAGTGCGTTGCCCTCGCCCTTGAGCCCCGCCACGACCTGGCCCATGAAAGCCATGCTGTCCGCGATGCGGCGCGAGGCCGCCTCGACCGGAGCCGTGCCGTCGGCGAGCGCGCCGAGGTCCTGCTCCACCGATTGTGCACGCAGCGCAAACCGTTCGAGATGCCTCTCGAGCGCGGCCGCGCGGGCCGGGCCAGCCGCCTGCGCCACGCCGGTGGCCGCCGCAACCAGTTGCGGCGTGAGCTCACGCACCGCCGCCGCAGCGCGCTGCGCCTCGAGTGCCGCGGTGCGGCCGTCGAGCACCGCCTGCGCCTGTTCCATGAGCACCGACCAGCCGGCCTCCTGGCCCAGCGCGCGGCCGCCCGGCGTCGCGAGCACCTGCTCGAGCTGCGCACGGGACTCGGCCAGCGCGTCGAACGCCGGGGCCGAGCCGCGCACTGCCGCGCCGGCCTGCAGCGGAATGTTCTGCGACAGCGTGGCGAGGGCCGCGGCCTGCTCGCGCGCGCCGGACTGCTGGCCAGCCGTGCGGCCCGCCAGGAGCAGCAGCAGGGCCGCGATCACGGTCGCCACCAGCGCGACGGTGATCAGCGCGGGCTGCAGGCGGGCGGCGTCGAATCTGTTGGTCATGGTGTGCTTCCGTTCGGTCGTTGGGCGCGCCCGCTCACGAGGCGGCAGCCAGTAGGAAGGGCTGGCTCTCGAGCAGGCTGCGCACGCTGAACACGGGCCAGACCTCGGCGCCGCGCTTGAAGGCGCCGGCGAGGTAGCGTTCGCAGCGCAGCAGCGTCGGCGGCAGGTCGGAGGAGAATTCGCTGGCGTAGAAGCGGCGGAATCCCATCACTTCGTCGACCATCAGTCCCGCCGGGATCTCGCGATGATTGGCGACCAGCACGCGGGTGGAGCGCGTGACGGTGGTGGCGCCCGAGCCGAGGAACGCGCGCAGGTCGATCACCGGCAGCAGCTGGCCGCGCAGGTTGGAGAGCCCGCGCACCCAGCCCTTGGCGCCCGGCACGCGGGTCACCGTCGCGGGGTAGCTCATCACCTCACGGGTTTCCTCGCGCGCCAGCAGGAACGCCTCGCCGCCAAGGCGGAAGGCGATGCCGACCCACTCGGCCCCGGAGACGGCGGCCTCCGGCTTGCCCTGGGCTGCCGAGCGGGCACGGCGATCGAGCTCGCGCAGCAGTTCGTAGGGCCGGTCGCGCAGCGACCGCAGTTCGGCGGTGCCCGTCATCTCAACCCGCGAGCGCGGCCTGCGCCTTGCGCACCAGCTGGTCGGTGGCGACCGGCTTGACGAGGTAGTCGACGGCGCCCTGCCGCAGGCCCCACACGCGGTCGGACTCCTGCGCCTTGGAAGTGACCATGATCACCGGGATCGAGCGGGTCTCGGGGTCGTTGGCCAGCTCGCGCGTGGCCTGGAAGCCGTTCAGGCCCGGCATCACGATATCCATCAGGATCAGGTCCGGGTGCAGCTCGCGGGCCTTGCGGATCGCCTCGCTGCCATCGGCTGCCGATGCGGTGCGGAAACCGCCCTGCTCGAGCGCCTTCTGCATCACGTGCACGTCGGTCGGCGAGTCGTCCACGATCAGTACCAGTGCCACGGGCGGGATCCTCCGGTGCGGGCGGTCAACGGTGCACGTGAGTTTCGATCGCGCTGAGGAGTTCCTCGCGCGTGAACGGCTTGGTCAGGTAGTGCTCGGAGCCGACGATGCGGCCCCGGGCGCGGTCGAACAGGCCGTCCTTCGAGGACAGCATGATCACCGGGATGGTGCGGAACACCTTGTTGTGCTTGATCAGCGAGCAGGTCTGGTAGCCGTCGAGCCGCGGCATCATGATGTCCACGAACACGATGTCCGGCTGGTGGTCGGCCACCTTCGACAGCGCGTCGAAGCCGTCCACCGCGGTGAACACCTCGCAGCCCTCGCGGGCGAGCAGGGTCTCCGCCGTCCTGCGGATGGTCTTGCTGTCGTCGATGACCAGCACCTTGAGGCCCGCCAGCCTGGGCCGGCTGCTGCTGGCTAAACTGTTGTCCATGCCCGAAGAACTCCCGGTGGGAATGAGCGTCGCGAGCACGACGCTAAATGGCGAGGCGCGGCTCGCGACGGGGTTTTAACATATTGAGTGCGGGGCTGCCATTGGCCGCTTTCGATACCATGACGGGTGTCACAGGCGCGGCGCCGGCCGCACACCATCCGTGGAGCCGAAGATGCCCGACATGCGCTTGAACCTGGCAGTGGTGATGGACCCGATCGCGGACATCAAGCCCGCCAAGGACACCACCCTGGCGATGATGCTGGCGGCGCAGCGGCGCGGCTGGCAGCTCTCCTACCTCGAGCTGCGACACCTCTGGCTGCGCGACGGGGTCGCGTACGGCCGCGCACATCCCGTGACGGTGCGCGACGACCTCGCCGACTGGCACACGCTGGGCGAACCGACCACCGTGCCGCTCGGCAGCTTCGACGCCATCCTGATGCGCAAGGACCCGCCGTTCGACACCGAGTACATCTACGCCACCTATATCCTCGAGCGTGCGGCGGACGCCGGTGCCCTGGTGGTAAACAGGCCGCAGGGCCTGCGCGACATGAACGAGAAGGTCTACACGGCGTGGTTCCCGGACTGCTGCGCGCCCACGCTGATCACCCGCGACATGGCCGACATGGCCGCCTTCCTGCGCGAGCACGGCCGCGCGGTGTGCAAGCCGCTGTACGGGATGGGCGGCCGCTCGATCTTCGTGCTCGAGGCCGGCGACAAGAATGCGAGCGTGGTGTTCGAGACCCTCACCGAGTACGGCACGCGCTTTGCGATCACCCAGCGCTACATCCCGGACATCGTGACCACCGGCGACGCGCGGGTGATCCTGGTGGACGGCGAGCCGGTGCCCTTCGCGCTGGCCCGCATCCCGACGGCCGCGGACAACCGCGGCAACCTCGCAGCCGGTGCCAAGGGCGTCGGTCGGCCGCTCGACGAGCGGGACCGCTGGCTCGCGGCCCGCATCGGCCCGCCGCTGCGCGAGCGGGGCATGCTGTTCGTCGGGCTCGACGTGATCGGTGGCTTCGTCACCGAAATCAACGTCACCAGCCCCACCGGCGTGCGCGAGCTCGACCGGCAGTTCGGGCTCGACATCGCAGGCTCGCTGATGGATGCGATCGCGCGCCGGCGGGGTGCCTGAGCGGTGGAACTGCGCGCCGCGACCAGCCGTCCGCAAGACCGCCTCGCGACGGCGGTATTCGTCGCCGCCCTGCTCCACGGCGTGGTGATCCTCGGCCTGCGTTTCAGCGCGCCGCACAGTGACGATCGACCGTTGCCGACGCTCGAAGTGCTGCTGGTGCCCGAGGGCCCGACCGAGGAGCCCAACCCCGACGCGAGCTACATCTCGGGCCGCGACCAGCACGGCTCCGGGACCACCCGGGAGCGCCTGCGCACTTCGCTGCCCGAGGCTTCGGCCCGGCTGCTGGAGCACGAGGGCGAGACGAGCGGCGAGTCGTTCACGCCGCCGGCCGCGACCGCCGACGCCGGCGGGACGCAGCTGCTCGCCAGCACGTCGCGGCAGGGCCGCCAGGCGCCGACCGGCGCGGAACTCGAGGCGGCCGCGGCCGACGCGGTGCCGATCGAGTCCCGCCCGCTGCCGCAGGTCGGCGTCAACGCCAGTGCCGCCGACGAGGCGCTGCGCCTGCGTGGCGATGTAGCCGCCGAAGACAACCTGCTGGCCGACACGCGTGAGTCGGCGATCGCGGGCTACCTGGATGGCTGGAAACGGCGCATCGAGCAGGTGGGCACCCTCAACTTCCCCGACGAGGCGCGCCGCCGCTCGCTGTCGGGCAACCCGGTTCTCGAGGTCGCGATCCGCGCCGACGGGCGCCTCGACCAGGTGCTGGTGCGCCGCTCGAGCGGGCATCGCGAACTCGACGCGGCCGCGGTGCGCATCGTGCGGCTCGCCTCGCCGTTCGACCCGTTCCCGCCCGCGATGCGCGAGCGCTACCCGATCCTGCGCTTCGCCTACGAATGGCAGTTCCTGCATGGTCGGCTCGGCGACGGCGCGGTGCTCGCGCCCGGCCAGTAAGCCACCCGCGATCACCGCCAGCGGCTGCGCCGCTTGTGACGGTGCAGCCGCTGGCCGGATACTTGGGCGTATGGCCGCGAGCTTCCTCACCAACCAGTTCCTGATCGCCATGCCCGGCATGACGGACCCGAACTTCGCGCAGACCGTGACGCTGGTCTGCGAGCACAACGCGCAGGGCGCGCTCGGCATCGTGATCAACCGGCCGCTGGCGATGACGCTGGGCGAGGTGTTCGAGCAGCTCGGTCTCGATGCGGCCCAGTCGAAGGTGTCGGGCGACCCGGTGCTGCACGGCGGCCCGGTGCAGACCGACCGCGGCTTCGTGCTGCACAGCCCCGGTCCGCTGTGGGACTCCACCCTGCCGGTCTCGGACTGGCTGCACCTCACCACTTCGCGCGACATCCTCGATGCGCTAGCCCGCGGCGAAGGCCCGGCCGCGGCGCTGGTCGCGCTCGGTTACGCGGGCTGGGAAGCCGGCCAGCTCGAGGCCGAGGTCGCGCAGAACGCCTGGCTCACGGCGCCGGCCGACGAGCAGGTGCTGTTCGCGACGGCGCTCGACGAGCGCTGGGAGGCCGCAAGCGCCCTGCTCGGCGTCAACCTGCTGCACCTGAGCAGCGACGCTGGCCACGCCTGACCGGCTCGTGGCCGCGCCCGCCGCCGTCATCCTCGCCTTCGACTACGGTGCTCGCCGCATCGGCGTCGCGGTCGGGCAGACCACCACCGGCACCGCCAGCCCGGCAGGCGTAATCGCGGTGCACGGCGCGCCGGACTGGTCCGCGCTCGAACGCACCGTGCGCGAGTGGTCACCGGCGCGGCTGCTGGTCGGCGTGCCCTATAATATGGACGGCACCGAGACCGTCCTCACCGCCACGTGCCGCGCCTTCGCAACCGAGCTGGCGCGCCGTTTCGGCCTGCCGGTGGATTGCGTGGACGAGCGCCTCACCTCCTCAGCCGCCACGGCGGACCTGCGCGAGGTGCGACGCTCGGGTGTGCGCACCCGCCGCGTCCGGCGCGAGGACATCGACGCCCACGCCGCGCGGCTGATCCTCGAGACCTGGCTGCGCGGAAACGCCCACCGACCCGGGAGCAGCGCTTGACCACCGACACCGGCAGCGAACTGCAGCGCGACCACGCCGGCCGCCTGCGCCACCTCCTCACCCTCGAAGGCCTGTCCCGCGACGAACTCGCGCAGCTGCTCGACCTCGCGCAGTTCTACGTGCGCGCGCCGGGCGAGGTGCCGGCGCGCGACCAGAGCCTGTGGGGCCGCACCGTCGCCAACCTGTTCTTCGAGCCGAGCACGCGCACGCGCGTGTCGTTCGAGCTGGCCGCGCGGCGGCTCGGCGCGGACGTGGTGAACCTCGACATGCAGTCGTCGTCGCGGGTCAAGGGCGAGACGGTGCTCGACACCATCTACACGCTGCAGGCGATGCTGGTGGACGTGTTCGTGATGCGCGATGCCGAGCCCGGGCTGCCGGCCTACGTCGCGGCGCACGTCGCGCCGCACGTGAGCGTGCTGAACGCGGGCGAAGCGCACGTCTCGCACCCGACGCAGGGCCTGCTCGACGTGCTCACCATCCGCCAGCGCAAGGGCGACCTTGGCAACCTGAGCGTCGCCATCGTCGGCGACCTGCGCCACTCGCGCGTGGCGCGCTCCACCGGTCGCGCACTGCTCACCCTCGGAGTGGGCGAGCTGCGCCTGGTGAGCCCGGCGAGCCTGATGCCCGAGCCGGGCGAACTCGAAGGTGCTTCGCGGCACCACTCGCTCGCCGACGGCATCAAGGGCGCCGACGTGGTGATGGCGCTGCGCATCCAGCGCGAGCGCATGACGGAGGCGGATGCACTGGACTCGAACACGTTCTATCGCGAGTGGGGTGTGAGCCAGGAGAACCTGCGGCACGCGCGGCCAGACGCGATCGTGATGCATCCGGGGCCAATGAACCGCGGCGTCGAGATCACCAGCGAGGTGGCGGACGGGCCGCAGTCAGTGATCCGCCAGCAGGTCACCAACGGCGTCGCGGTGCGCATGGCGGTGCTGTCGACCATCGTGCGCAACGTGCAGGAGCGCAACGTCGAGGCTGGGCGGAGGGCCGTATGACGGCACGGGAGCACCGCGGCACCATCTTCGTCGAGGACGCCGCGCTGCTGTCGCAGCAGGAGTTCCCGGGCCGGCAGTTCGTCATCCGGCTGCGCGCCCCGCAGTGCGCCGCTGCCGCCACGCCGGGCAGCTTCGCGCACCTCACCTGTGATCCGCTGCTGCCGATGCGTCGGCCGTTGTCGATCCAGCGCGCCGACGCGACCGCGGGCTGGATCGAGATCCTCTACAAGGTCGTGGGCCCCGGGCTCGAGGCACTGTCGCAGCAGCCGGTGGGCGCCACGATCAGCGTGATGGGGCCGATCGGCCAGGGCTTCCGGCCCTCGCCGGCGCGCCCGCGCACGCTGCTCGTGGGTGGCGGCGTCGGCATCCCGCCCATGGTGTTCCTCGCCGAGTCGCTCAAGGGTCGCCGCGATGCACCGTGGCAGCCGCTGGTGCTGATGGGCTCGGAAATTCCGTTCCCCTTCCGCGCGCGCCCGTCGACCATCGTGCTGCCCGGCATGCCGGACGGCGTGATCGCCTGCATGCCGCTGCTCGACGACTGGGGCGTGCCGAGCCGCCTCGCCACCCTCGCCGGCTTCCCGGGCTGCTTCGATGGTTACGTCACCGATCTTGCGGCCACGTGGCTCGCCTCACTCGATGCGCAGGCGCTGAGCGAGGTCGAGATGTTCGCGTGCGGCCCGACGCCGATGCTGCAGGCGACCGCGCGAGTCGCGCGTCGCTTCGGCGTGCCCTGCCAGGTGTCGCTCGAGGAATTCATGGCCTGCGCGGTCGGCGGCTGCGCCGGTTGCGCGGTGCCGGTGGTCACCGAGTCCGGGCTCGCGATGAAGCGGGTGTGCGTCGACGGGCCGGTGTTCGACGCGAACGCGGTGTTTCCGCCGGCTGCTTAGCTGGGGGCAGCGGTCATTTGACATCGCGGCCCGACCCGTGTCAGCTAGCCTCAGCCGCTATCGGATAACTCACGAATAACAATTCGACGGGAGAGACATGATGGAGAAACATTGTGGTCTGCTGTCTGAAGTGGGGAGCCTGAAGGGCGGAGAGACGATCGCACGAGTCGATGAGCATGGCCGGGCGAAGTTCATCGGACAGGTCAAGGTTGCCACCGAGATCGATGTCATCAGGATCGGCTCTACGGAGCTCAAGAAAGTTCGCTGCGAAGGGGTCCTGTACAACGAACTCGAACCGGGCCGGAACGCGTGCCTTTACGTCTACCGCCACCTCTGGCGGACACCCGTGCTACTTGGCGTTCGCTATGACGGCGAGCAGCAGAAGCATATGGTCAGCGACGCCTATTACCAGGGCAGCTTATTGCAGTACGCACTGCCCCTCGCGTTCATGTACGCCATCGGGTGCTGGATACTTGGGATGATCGTGGGCATGGTCATCGGCATGGGCCAGAGTTCCGTGCCGCCAGTACTCGGCCTTCTCGGTGGCCTGGGGCTAGCCTGGTACTCGGCGTTCCGCTTTCGGGCTGACTACCAGGAAGCCAAGTCCGACAAGTAGATTCTCCAACATCCGCCTCCGGCCGATCCAACCGACGGCGTGGCAACCACCTGCCTTCCGTTGCGCTGCAACTATCGGTGGACTCAGCGACCGCTCTGGATGAACGGCAGCACGGCCGCGACCGTGCGCGCCGGATCCTCCTCGTGGGGCACGTGCCCGAGCGCGTCGAACACGATCAGTCGACTGTCGTGGATGTCGCGCGCAAATCGTTGGCCGAAATCGAGCGGAATCAGGCGGTCCTTGCCGCCCCACAGGATCAGCGTCGGCACCTGGATTTCTGTCACCCGCTCCGACAGCGTTCCCGGCGTCGTCTGGTCGAACCGGGCCACCAGCGCGGCGCGATTGCCGGCGCGCGTGGCGAGATCGAAATACCGATCGACGAGGTCGGGCGTCACCTTGGACGGGTCGCCGTAGACATCGCGCAGGCTGCTTTCGATGACGCTGCGGGGCAGGACGTCGCGCATGAGCACGTTGAGGACCGGCGTGCGCGCGATCCGGAAGGCGAGCGGCACGGATTGCGACTGGTACGGGTACCCGGCCGCGTCGACCAGGATCAGGCGATCGATGCGCTGCGGGTGCAGCACCGCCGTGGCCCACGCGACGTAGCCACCGAGCGAGTTGCCGGCCAGGACGAAGCGCGGCACGCCGAGCGTGTCGGCCACGGCGAGCACGGTGTCGACGTACCTCTCAATGGTGTAGACGCCGTCGGGTGAGGGGCCCGTCAGTCCGAAGCCGGGCAGGTCGAAGCGGATCACGCGGCGTTCGCGGGTCAGTTCTCTTGTCCAGCCGTCCCAGGTGTGGAGCGAGGCGCCAGTGCCATGCAGCAGGACGATGGGCGTTGGGTCGCCGCGCGGACCCTCGTCGCGCAGGTGCACCTGCATGCCGCGCACCGCGATGAACTGCGACGGCGGCGGCGCCCACCGCGCCTGCAGTGCCGAGACTGGTTGATCCGGCACGCGCCAGGCGATGAAGGCTGTGCCCAGCACGCCGGCCAGCAGCAGCAGGATTCCGACGGCAAATTTCACTGCGAGCTTCATGAGCGGTCGTGGACACCGTGATGTTTCCGCCGGGTGCAGCGTAGCGCGACGGGCGGCGATCGTGGTGCC